>OBWI01000435.1_pt1 | contig 26386 bp, 7 predicted proteins | sample 1495201 | NCBI WGS metagenome assembly OBWI01 (sample SAMEA2580050, study PRJEB22360) | human gut metagenome | biome: human gut; feature: human-associated habitat; material: faeces | place: Denmark | collected 2008/2010
CCAAAAGCATTTCGCTTTTGGCGCCTTTTATAGACACTGCCTTAACAATATGTTATTTTATATTATTTTAAGCCCGCTTGTTGCATCAATAATGCAATTTGCGCTCTCATTTCTTCATTGTCGCGTTGTACTTTTTCGTACTTAGCTTTCAAAGCAGTCATTTCATCTTGCATTACGTACATGGAGCTAATAGGGCCACCTTTGTAACGTTCAGGAACTGCTTTCTTCGCATCGGAAGTACCGAATTTACGAGTTACACCAGCATTTACCATGTTATGGTGGCTACCAACAGATACACCTACATGGAACATTGTATCTTCTGCTGTGTAATGTGCAACGCCAAGAGCCGCCGCAGTTTCACCTCTGTAATTACCGATACCGGCCATCACTTGAGTTGGTTCCAACGGATCATATTGAATAGGTTTCAATGCAGACATAGCCGCTGCATGTGCGCCTACACGTTGTGTTTCGCCCGCTACGGAGTTAATAGCATTAGCTAACCCATCTGTAGCACCTTTCAATTGATTTACGTTAACTGCATCCGTGCCGTTTACGCCAGGGCCTACATTGGTAATTGTATTACCGCCGTTGTTGAGGCCATCTTTAGTAAGACTTACAGCATTACCGCCGGCAGGTGTAATTGTTACACCGCCACCGTTCATAACTGTCGTATTACCTGCAGCATCCTTAGTTGTTACTGTTTCAAGACCTTTCAAGTCTTTCGCCATACGAACCTTAAGGTTGCCAGTACCATCGGATACAACACCTAAATTATCTTCTGTAGTCAACTTGCTAGCATCAGTAATGCCACCCACTACATTAACTTGTTCGTTAAGCTTTTTCTTGATTACGGAACCGCTATCGCCACCGTATTTCATACCATCATCTTTAGTTGCCACTTGGTGTGTCTTACCGTTTTCGTCTTGGTACTTAATACGAGTGATGTTGTTACCGTCTAAGTCTGGATCACCTTTATCAACGGTAATATCCGCATTACGGCCGTCTTTACCAGTTAAACCGATATGACCAACACCGTCTTTGCCGGACATGGATACAGCATCTTTACCGTCTTTACCAGTAATGCCTACCTTGCCATCTGTACCGTCAGCACCATTAGGGCCAGTAATGGATACGCCATCCTTACCGTTTTTACCAACTTTCACCTTATCAGTAGTTACGCTGTCAGTTTTGAGGTCTTTATCCATCATAACCTCTATATTACCATCTGCATTAATTTTTGTTTTAATATTTTCAGAAGAGTAATTAGTATCAGCTTTATCGCCTGTACCTACAACGGATACAGTTTCACCTAAATTCTTATGAACTGGATTACCACTATTGGCACCAAAGTTCAAACCTTTTTTCGTGATTTTATCACCTAAGTTATTAATCTTATTATCTAAGGATTTGTGAGATTTTTGCAATTGATCTTCTGTAGCCGCACGACCGCTTGTGATGTTGTCAGGATCCCAATCTTTGTTTTCTAGGCCTGTCACATAACCGTCTTTACCATCAACAGAGACTTTACCTGCTGCAATCTTACCATCTTTACCATCGATAGTTACCTTGTCACCAGCTTTAATTGTACCGTTTTCACCGTCAATTGTTACGTTGCCAGCTTTAATAGTACCTTTGTTGCCGTCGATTGTAACTTTATCACCAGCTTTGATAGTACCTGTAGTACCATCCATTGCGATTTGTTTCGTAGCATCAGAGCCCAATGTCACTTGATCTTTAAGACTTACTTCATAGTTCTTGGAACCATTCGCATTGGTGCTAGGTGTCACAGTAATATTATTACCTGCAGATACCGTTGTGGATGCAGCTGCTGTAGCTTTATCCAATTGAGATTTATTAACTGCATCGTTAGGGTCCGTGCCATCAGCAACATTCGTAATCTTGTTACCGCCGTTATTTAAGCCGTCTTTTGTAAGACTTACTGCATCGCCACCAGCACGATTGATGGTCATGCCATCACCATTGATAACAGTATTATTGCCGCCGTTTGTGAAAGTAGCAGACGTCAAGCCTTTCAATTCTTTCGCTAAGCGCAATTTCAATGTATCGGAACCGTCGGAAACAACACCGATGTTGTCTTCAGTCGCTAATTTGCTTTCATCGGAGATACCGCCCTTAACATTCACTTGGTTGTTAAGTTTCTTTTTAATCACATTTCCTGTATCGCCGCCGTACATCATACCATCGTCAAGAGTTGCGAGCGTATGTGTATTACCGTCTTTATCTTCTGTCACTAAACGATTAATGCTTGTACCATCTACACCGTTTTTAGCGTCGCCACCTTTAATTGTAACGCCGTCTTGACCATTTTTACCAGCAATTGCCACACTGTTAGCTTTGAGGTTTTTGTTCATCTTCACATCGATAGTTGTGTTACCATCTTGATCTTGTGTGATGAAAGTTTTAATGTTTTCACCGCTATAGTTAGCATCAACATCAGTACCTCCGCCCTTAACAGTAACCGTAGAGCCAAGTTTATTAGTTTTTACACCGCCACTGTTAGCATCGAATTTCAAACCTTTATTAGTTAATGCGTCTTCACTATCTTTGATTTTATCTTTCAAGTAATCCACATTAACCGCTTCGCTACCATCGTTACCTGTAGCATACGCCAAGTTAGTTACATGAGTGCCACCCGCTTTGTTAGTGTAAGCAGGACCTTCATAACTTACCTTTGTCTTATCAACATTGCCGCCGTTGTCCAAGTCATACTTAACAGCACGATCATTCAATTTATCAAGGCTAGATTTAGAGGCAACGTCCTTAATCTTAACAGTTTCTTTTTGACCTGCATGGTTTTTATCCTCTACAGTTAAGTCAACATCGCCGTTAGAATCAACTGTATAAGCCTCATCTGCAGCAGCTGCATTTTTCACCAAACGGTAATCTGTAGCATTAGCACCTTGGTTCTTAATTACATCGCTGATTTTTCTCAATTGATCTTCTGTAGCAGCACGACCGTTTACAGGATTAGATGTATTTACATCCCAATCTCTATTATCAAGACCAGTTACATAATTCTTAGAATCAGCGTGTTTACCCATCGTTACGCCACCTGCTTTTACAGTATCTGTAGCAGTAAGAGTTGTAACGTTAAGATTTTTATTTAATTTAACGCCAATCTTAGTGTCATCCCCGGTTTGAGTAATTTCTGTAGTAATGTTATCATCGCCGTTTACAGTTACCTTGGAGCCGAGCTTGTTCGTTTTTTCGCTGTTGTTATCGGCATCGAAACGAAGACCTTTATTGATTAGTTCAGTTTTGGCATTACTGATATTAGTATTTAATTCGTTTTTAGCCTCGTGTAATTGACCGCCGTTTACTGCATCTTTGGAATTAGCAGACACATCCCCGTTAGCAACATTCGTTACCTTTTGGTCATTTGCATTAAGACCTGTTGGAGATACATATGTTTTACCCCCTACAGTCAAACCGTTGCTATCAATCTTAGTATTACCAGCTGTAACGCTATCCAATCCAGTCAATGTTTTAGCTAATTTCACATTCAATGTGCCATTGCCGTCAGATTCAACACCGATATTACCATCGGACAATGTGCCTGTAGCACCGCCTTTAACAGTAACTGTATCACCTAATTGTCTGTTACTTACAGTACCTGTATCGCCAGCAAAGTTCAATCCTTTATTAATTTTTGTATTAATATTAGAGATGTCTTGCTTGTTTTGAGCAATATTGCCAGCATTATTTGTGATATTTTGCTTATTATCAGCGATATCTTGTTTATTCTTGTCAATTTGAGTCTTATTAGTGTTAACTTTATCATTAACTTTTTTCAACTGATCTTCAGTAGCACCGCGACCAGATACAGCCGCAGGATGATCTTCATCCCAATCTGTATTTGTAAGGCCTGTTACATGACCAGCATCACCGTCTACAGTTACAGGATGTGCTGTACCTACGGTAATTTTATTACCTAAACCAACAGTATATTCCTTACCGCCTGCTGCGTTTGTACTTTCTGTTACAGTTACATTCGCATCCTTTGCTTTTACAGTGGATGCTTTGGCTGTACCGCCGATAGCAGCTTGTAATTGACTATAGTTTACTGCATCATTAGGGTCGCTACCATTAGCAACATTAGTAATCTTTTGATTATTTGCATTGAGACCTGTTGGAGACACATACGTTTTACCACCTACAGTCAAACCGTTGCCATCAATCTTGGTATTACCAGCTGTAACGCTGTCCAAGCCAGTCAATGTTTTAGCTAATTTCACATTTAATGTGCCATTGCCATCGGAGTCAACACCGATATTACCGTCGGATAATGCGCCTGTAGCACCGCCTTTAACAGTTACAGTATCACCTAATTTTCTATTACTTACAGTACCTGTATCACCAGCAAAGTTTAAGCCTTTATTAATTGTCGTATTAATGGTTGAAATATCTTGCTTATTTTTAGCGATATCAGTTTTGTTATTAGCAATATCACCAGCATTTTTTGTGATATTTTGCTTATTAGTATTGATATCCCCAGTATTTTTATCGATGGCAGCTTTATTGGTATTAACTTTATCGTTTACCTTTTTCAACTGATCTTCTGTAGCAGCGCGGCCAGATACAGGCACAGGATTATCTTCATTCCAGTCTTTATTTTGAAGGCCTGTTACATGACCTGTAGTACCATTAATCGTTACAGGATTCGCTGTACCTACTTTAATAGTATTACCCAAAGTCATATTGATAGTTGTATCACCATTGGCTTGTGTAATTGCGGCATTGATATTACTGCCGTCACCTTTGATGGTAACTTTAGAACCTAATAGGTTGTTTTTAGGACCACCTGTATTAGCATCGAAGTTAAGGCCTTTATCTATAGTATCTTTATTGAATTTAATAGCATCATGAATCGTGCCTTTACCAGTATTACCGATATTACTCATCGACAAGTTGCCAGTATCAGGGTCAAGCGCTGCATTGCCACCTAAAATACCTTTTGTAGTGCTTGCTAAATTACCCAAGGTATTGGCAACACCATATAATTGGCTACCATTGATTGCATCAGTAGATTGTGCATTTACACGACCTGCAGCTACATTTGTGATAGTACGTTTTAGCGTATCACTACCCACACTAAGTGTAGAGTCAGCACTGCCACCAGCATAATTTTGATACCACAAACCGTTTACCAATTGATTTGCTGTGCTTACCACATTAGCAGTCTTGGAATTAGCACCTAATGCAATAGATCTTTGTTGATTAGCATCAACTTGTGCATTATGACCAATAGCAATAGCATCTTCAGATGCCACATTTGCACTAGTACTCATAGCAATAGAGTGAGCTGTAGTCGCTTTTGAAGTCTCACCAATAGCGATGGAAGAAGCACCACTAGCCACACTATCCCAGCCCATAGCAGCAGAATTAATACCACTAGCTGTAGAATTAGCACCGATTGCACGAGCAGCTTGTGCTAATGCTTTTGCACCATTACCGATGGCTACACCCCATGAGGCTCTCGATTGAGCGCCATTACCCATAGCAATATCACCGCCACCACCAGCTTTCGCATTATTACCGAACGCCATGGAAGTACCACCCCAGGCACGAGCATTGGAGCCAAACGCTTGGTCGTTAGCTAGCCCCGCAACAGGGGCACCAGTATCATCATAGCCAGCTCTTGCATTATTGCCTAATGCAAACCCATTTAATGAATTAACACGAGTTTCATTCCCCATTGCTACGCCATTATTCACTAAGACTTTAGAGTTACGCCCAATAGCCACCGCCTGTGCTCCGGATACTTTAGACCCCGTACCAATTGCAATTGTATTAATCTCTGTAGTTGTAGCTGAATGACCAATAGCGATACCACCACTCTTATCCGTAATATCAGAGTCACCTGCATGCTCTACTTTAACTGTAGCACCATGACCGATAGCGATACCGTTTTGGCTTTCAGATTCAGATGGATCATTTTTACCAACAGTAGCGTCTGTACCCATAGCCACACTATAGTCACCGCGAGCATTTGTTCTATCACCAATCGCGATACCACCGTCGTTTTCAGCTGTCGCTCCGACACCATTTTTAATTGGTGCCCCTAAAGCATCCGTAGGCATCATAACGCCTGTCAACATAACGGCAACTGCTGTAGCACCTACCATTTTAGAGAATACAACCGACAAAGAGGAACGTTTCGTCATGTTCTTTGCTGTTTCTGCTACAACAACATAGCAGCCCTTTGTGCGATTCCAAATCACTTTAAATACTCGATTCATTAATCTTTCTCCTATAAAACTTACTAACTATCCTATATATTTAATGAAATAACAATGATGGATCGATGATGTATTGAGAATTCATCGATATTCTTGAATGTGTATATCTAAAATACCACATATTACGGGAATTGTAAACTTTTTTTCATTTTATTTTCATAAAACTTTTGTATTTAAGTTATCAATAATTTCGATAAAATTAAATATACTGAATATTCTGCATAAACAATGTATTTTTTTTACTATTATTCGCCTACTTTCATAAATAATACAAAACTTTCCATAATTATGTGCCAATATCACACCATATATAACCAATTTATTTTCTCTTCATCATTCTGATTTATGATAGACCATATAATAGAATGATATCTTTTCATAAACGGATATCGTACAGTGTTTCTGCCATTTTGACTCAATGTACGTACACAATTACTACATACCTACTTAAGCCAATTAACTATTGCACAATCAATAAAGGTAGCATTTTATTATATAGTAAAAGGAATGACAGGTGAAATTCAAATCGCCTTCATTCCTTTTTTTATTCCAAGTCCCTCTAAAGGCGTATCGGCGGGCTTTATAGGCTTTATAGAAATAGAGCATATGTGTATAAAAACAATTTATACGATTACTCCATGTGTTTTTTAATTTTTATTGTTATACTGAAAGCAGAAAGGAGGAAGAAATCTATGTCAGAACTCAATATCTTACAACAAAATATAGATAAACCAAATACGGTTACCGAAGAAGATATCGTAGTTACACGAGATAATCAAACTTTCACAATCAAAGGTCGCTTTAATGGGGAAGAAGGCGTATTCACATATGATGCGGACGTTCAACCTAACGATCAGTTACAATTTCTGCATCACAACTTTACGGCCATCGTAAAAAAAATTACATATAAGGTGATTCAAGGTCAGCGAATCACATTGATTGCAAAATTATATGCATAAAAATATCGGGGTATTGTTAATACAAACAACACCCCGATATTTTTTATCGGTCATACAATTATAAGAAATACAACACAACAACACTTAATTCTTATAATTGGATAATCTAAAATTATTGAATTGTCGGTGCATTAATCGCTTTGCGAAGGTCCACTGTGTGAAGTTCGTCCATCGCAGAAGCTGCTTTTTCGTCCACAGGTTTCACGCGATTATTACCGTCTTTCATGGCTTCGTTCAAGCTGAAGATTACCATTTCGTTCATATAGAAACGCAATTCATCATCATGTACATTAGCTGTATTGCGATCCAAGATATCAATGATTTGTTGCGCATAGTCCAATTTAGCGTCTTCAGATACAGTCGCATGTTCTGTAAAGAACTGTTTGTAATCGTTGTACAAACGATCTAACGCCATGCGCGCATAGCTATCGTTTTTATAACGATGGCTCACGATGTACCAGCTACGACGAACGTTCATATAATACAATACATTATTGCGGTACCGTTCTTGCCCCTTCATAACGCGAGAGTCGTCCATGATATATTTGCCTTTTTGATCCAATTGGAATTGTGTAAAAGCATTCACTACGTCACGAACTTCTTCGCTAGGTACAGGAATGGCCACTTCTGCTTCAATCACGTTTAATGGTTCAGCTGGTTGTTCCGGCATCATCAATCGATCTTGAGCCGCATCCGCTTGACCTACCGCACACACACAAGCAAGTGCCAATACAGGCATAAATTTTTTGAATTTCATAAATCCTCCTAATGATGAGCCGCCTCCCAAAGGGCGGCTTTCATATTCCTTACATAATTCTTACATGACTAGAGTATACTAAATACCCCATTTAATCAAGTCAAATTTACTTTGTAAGCCCTGCTTGTTGCATCAACAATGCAATTTGAGCTTTCATTTGTTCATTATCTTCCTTCACAGAAGACAATTCATTGAGGCTTTCTTGCATGCGTGCATTTTCAGCTTTCAACGCTGTTACCTCATCTTGCAACACATAAACAGAGCTGATAGGGCCACCTTTATAACGTTCTGGAATCGCTTTCTTCGCATCGGAGTTACCGAATTTGTGAGTTACACCGGCATTCACCATGTTATGGTGACTACCAACAGATACGCCTACATGGAACATAGTGTCTTCTGCTGTGTAATGTGCAACGCCTAACGCCGCTGCCGTTTCACCTCTGTAATTACCGATACCGGCCATTACTTGAGTCGGTTCCAACGGATCATACTGAATCGGTTTCAACGCAGACATAGCCGCCGCATGAGCACCTACACGTTGTGTTTCACCCGCTACAGCATTGATTGCATTCGCCATCTTATCTGTTGCGCCTTTTAATTGATTTACGTTAACCGCATCAGTACCGTTCACACCAGCCGCAACATTGGTAATTGTATTACCACCGTTGTTGAGGCCATCTTTAGTAAGACTAACTGCATTACCACTAGCAGGTGTAATCGTTACACCGCCACCGTTTACAACAGTAGTGTTACCTGCAGCATCCTTAGTTGTTACTGTTTCAAGACCTTTCAAGTCTTTCGCCATACGAACCTTAAGGTTGCCAGTACCATCGGATACGACACCTAAATTGTCTTCTGTAGTCAACTTGCTAGCATCAGTAATACCGCCGATTACGTTTACTTGTTCATTAAGCTTTTTGTTAATCACCGCACCGCTATCGCCACCGTATTTCATACCATCGTCTTTAGTTGCCACTTGGTGGGTTTTACCATTTTCGTCTTGGTATTTAATACGCGTGATTTCGTTGCCTTCGATATCAGGGTCACCTTTTTCAACAGAGATATCAGCACTGTGACCGTCCTTACCATTAAGACCGATATGACCTACACCGTCTTTACCGGACATGGATACAGCATCTTTACCGTCTTTACCAGCGATACCTACCTTGCCGTCTATGCCGTTCGCCGTATCTGGGCCTGTGATGGATACGCCATCTTGACCATCTTTACCAACTTTAATAGTCCCTTTATCGCCGTCGATTTCAACCTTGTCGCCAGCTTTGATTGTGCCTGCATTGCCATCAATAGCGATTTGTTTCTTCGAATCGGAGCCCAATGTTACTTGGTCTTTAAGACTTACTTCATAGTTTTTGGAACCATTCGGATTGTCACTTGGCGTAACCTTAATATTATCGCCCGCTGTTACCGTTGTAGTCGCAGCAGCTGCAGCTTGATCCAATTGAGATTTATTGACTGCATCAGTTGGAGCTGTACCAGCAGCTACATTCGTAATCTTGTTACCACCATTATCCAAACCATCTTTAGTTAGACTCACAGGGTTACCGCTAGCAGGTGTAATTTTCATGCCGCCGCCATTTACAACTGTAGTGTTGCCTGCAGCATCTTTAGTTGTTACTGTTTCAAGACCTTTTAAGTCTTTTGCCATACGAACCTTGAGGTTATTGCTACCATCGGATACGACACCTAAATTATCTTCAGTAGTCAACTTGCTAGCATCAGTAATGCCACCGATTACGTTTACTTGTTCGTTAAGCTTTTTGTTGATCACGGCACCGCTATCACCACCGTATTTCATACCATCGTCTTTAGTTGCCACTTGGTGTGTTTTACCATTTTCGTCTTGGTATTTAATACGCGTGATTTCGTTGCCTTCGATATCAGGGTCGCCTTTTTCAGCAGTAATATCCGCACTTTTACCGTCTTTACCGCTTAAACCAATGTGACCCACACCATCTTTACCGGACATGGATACAGCCTCTTTACCGTCTTTACCGGTAATGCCTACCTTGCCATCTGTACCGTTCGCCACATCAGAACCTGTGATAGATACACCATCCTTATTATCACCTTTGCCAACTTTTACAGACTCAGCTTTAAGGTTTTTGCTCATTTTCACGTCAATCGTCGTATTGCCTGTTGCTGCATCTTGTTTGATGAAAGTCTTGATATTTTCACCGCTATAATTGCTATCAGCATCTTTACCTTCGCCTTGTACAATTACTGTAGAACCTAATTTACTAGTTTGTACACCGCCTACATTGGCATCAAATTTAAGGCCTGTTGCAGTTTGATTTGCCAAAGCTTGTTTCAATTGGTCTTCTGTTGCAGCACGACCAGATACAACATTACCTGGATCCCAAGTCTTATTATCAAGACCAGTAATATAGTTGCCTGTATTACCAGGGTTCGCACCATCAGCTTGTTTACCCATTGTTACATCGCCTGCTTTCACAGTGTCTGTAGCAGTAACAGATGTAACATTAAGATTTTTGTTTAATTTAAGAGCAATTTTAGTATCATCACCAGTTTGAGTAATTTCTGTAGTGATATTATCATCGCCGTTTACAGTTACTTTAGAGCCTAATTTATTCGTTTTTTCATCGTCATTATCCGCGTTAAAACGAAGACCTTTATTGATAAGGTCAGTTTTAGTATTATCAATTTTATTATTTAAATCATTCTTGGTATTCGTAATTTGGTCACCAAGATCTTGCTTAACTTGATGTAATTGACCACCGTTAACTGCATCTTTGGAGTTCGGAGCCACGTCGCCGTTAGCAACATTCGTTACCTTTTGGTCGTTTGCATTGATACCGTTTGGAGATACATAATTCTTACCACCTATGGTCAAACCGCCGTTATTGATGGTAGTATCACCAGCTGTAACGCTATCCAAACCTGTCAATGTCTTAGCCAATTTCACATTCAATGTACCAGTACCATCGGATACAACACCGATATTGTTGTCAGACAATGTGCCTGTAGCACCGCCTTTAACGGCAACAGTATCACCCAATTTCTTATTGATTGTCGCACCGGAGTCACCGTCAAAGTTCAAACCTTTTTCAATAGTTTTATTGATGGTAACGATATCGCCAGCGTTCTTTGCGATATTTTGCGTATTATTAGCAATATTACCGGCATTTGTTGTGATATTTTGTTTGTTATCAGCGATAGCTTGTTTATTTTTATTGATTTGATCCTTATTGGTATTAACTGTATCGTTAACCTTTTTCAACTGATCTTCTGTAGCCGCGCGACCAGGAACAGCTACAGGATTGTCTACATTCCAATCTGTATTTTGAAGACCTATAACATGGCCCGCATTACCATCTACAGTTACAGGATGTGCAGTACCAACATTGATTGTATTGCCTAATCCAACAATATATTCCTTACCACCTGCTGCATTTGTACCTTCTGTTACAGTTACATTTGCATCTTTTGCTTTCACAGTAGGCGCTTTATCGATAGAGTTAATCGCATTTTGTAATTGACCATAGTTAACCGCATCATTAGAGTTAGTCCCATCAGCTACATTAGTGATCTTTTGATTATTCGCATCGATACCGTTTGGAGATACATAGTTTTTACCATCTACGGTCAAACCGCCGTTATTGATAGTAGTACCGCCAGCTGTAACGCTGTCCAAACCAGTCAATGTTTTAGCCAATTTAATATTTAACGTATCAGTGCCATTGGAAACGACACCGATATTGTTATCTGTCAATTTAGTTACATCAGTCACGCCGCCTACAACATTAGTTTGTTCGCCTAATTTACGCGTGAATTTATTATCTGCAGCTGCTGCAGCTTTTACATCGCCGGCATAGGATACGCCTTTTTCTACTTCCGTTTTAACTGCAAACAATTGGCTACCATTGATAGCATCAGTGGAGGTAGCAGAAATACGACCAGCCGCTACATTAGTAACAGTTCGTTCCATACCTGCTTTGCCTACGCTTACTGTGGAGGCAGGGTTTGTGCCTGCAAAGTTATGAGTTACCCCATTGATTGTTGCAGAAGGAGTAGCCACAGCTGCTGCTGTTTCAGAGCCATTACCGATGGCTACGGCATTGTCATTAGCTACTTTCGTATTATTACCAAGAGCTAAACCGTTAGCCCCTGTTACAGTAGCACTGTTACCTAAAACCATGCCATTATCTGCGGAAATAGTGGAGTTACTACCTACTACATAGGAATTATCCGTTGTAATGGTATTCTTATAACCGAACGCACCGGCTGTATTACCTTTAACCGTACCAGCAGTAACCTTCTTAATTTTATCGCCATTAGACTCTGTAGTTTCAGTAACAGTAGCCGACCCTACTGTATTTTCACTACCGATAGCGTATGCATTATTACCATATACCTTATTGCCTCTACCTAGAGCACCCGCAGCTGAACCAGATAGAGTAGCATTTGTCATATCAAAGCCTACTATATTCGCATCGCCGAGGGATGTGGATTTCTCACCATACGCACCGGCTTGGCTACCGATAGCCAGAGAGTTATTCCCCCAGCTACGAGCCATAGCACCAATAGCGGAACTAGCCACACCTTTTGACAAGGAATTAGCACCGATAGCATTGGAACCCGTGCCTAAAGACTGTGTCATCATACCAATAGCAAGGCTGGCATTTCCGATAGAAGCAGTATTTACATAGTTCTTACTATCATTAAGACCTGCTGTACCCAATCCACTTGGATGTAATGCAGCCACTTCACGGTTAAAGTTTTTCTGCGTACCTGGCACCGCTAAATCAGGAATAACCTTATATAAATCAGGTTTCGCTTTATCAATATCATCACCGCCGATAGCGATAGAAGAGTGTCCAATAGATCTTACATCACCACCGATAGCGACAGATTGTGTGCCATATACCTTCGCTACACTACCGATAGCTACAGATTGTGAGAATAGCTGGCCATCGCCGTCAACAGCAGCATTCTTTCTAATTATATTAGCTTCCGCTGCAGCACCAATAACCACGTCACCACGAGAACCGTAAGAAGCGGCTTCCGCACCCATTACAACTGCGCCAGAGCCAGGTTGTTGATGATACTTGGAAATCGTGCTCTTTGCTTGACGACCTATTACAATATCGCCATTTTCCTTAGCTACTGACCCTTGACCGATAGCAATAGTACCCGCAGGATAAGGAACATTCACTCGTTGTTGCCCTTCAGCCCTTGCACCATTACCAATGGCAATACCATTTTCACTTGTCGCTAATGTAGCCGCATCATTACCTACAGCCACAGACTTAGCACCTGCAGATTTCGCATTATCGCCGACTGCCACGCTATTGCTACCAGTAGCAGCAGCGCCAGGGCCTTGTATCACATTTGCTTCTGCAATCCCCGATACTAAACAACCCGTAATAGCAAACACGCATAAAGCTGCACGGAAAGTAATGCTCGTTCTTGCAGAACTCACACTAGCTTTACCTCCACCGCTCTTAACTAACTCAGATACTACAACGTAGCAATTTTTAGCTTTACTCCAAATTACATTATAAATTCGATTCATGTTATTCCTTTCTCACCGAACTACCGGCTCTACCGGTTAAGCCTTCTATTTATAGCCTCATATAAAATACAAAATAAAAGAAGAAGTAATAGACATAAAAAATCATCTACACTTCTAACATAAAACAATAGTACTCAATACTATAGTTTAAGTACTATTACGTATATCTTTTCCTATAAGATACTCACTCTAGCGACTACTATATCAAATAATTTCAATATTGTAAACAGCTTTTTCATGTTTCATTCATTTTTATAGTTTATTTAATAGATTTAAAAAATAAGATAGAAATTCTTCATCTTTTCTATATATTTGTGGAATTAAATTTACATATTCACATACAAAAGATTTAATCTATGTATGACAAAAGCCGAGGCAGTTTCTGCCTCGGCTTTCGTCATATGATATGATATAATCCAAATTTTATTGAATTGTTGGTGCATTAATCGCTTTACGAAGATCCACTGTGTGAAGTTCGTCCATCGCAGGAGCTGCTTTTTCATCCACAGGTTTCACGCGATTATTGCCGTCTTTCATAGCTTCGTTCAAGCTAAAGATAACCATTTCGTTCATGTAGAAACGCAATTCATCATCATGTACATTGGCTGTATTGCGATCCAAGATATCGATGATTTGTTGCGCATAGTCCAATTTAGCGTCTTCAGATACAGTCGCATGTTCTGTAAAGAACTGTTTGTAATCGTTGTACAAACGATCTAACGCCATGCGCGCATAGCTATCGTTTTTATAACGATGGCTCACGATGTACCAGCTACGACGAACGTTCATATAATACAATACATTATTGCGGTACCGTTCTTGCCCCTTCATAACGCGAGAGTCGTCCATGATATATTTGCCTTTTTGATCCAATTGGAATTGTGTAAAAGCATTCACTACGTCACGAACTTCTTCGCTAGGTACAGGAATGGCCACTTCTGCTTCAATCACGTTTAATGGTTCAGCTGGTTGTTCCGGCATCATCAATCGATCTTGAGCCGCATCCGCTTGACCTACCGCGCATACACAAGCAAGTGCCAATACAGGCATAAATGTTTTGAATTTCATAAATCCTCCTAATGATGAGCCGCCCCGAAAAGGGCGGCTTTCACAATCCTTACATGAGTGGTTAAGAACTCGAATATTCAGATTCGATTATTTTGTAAGACCTGCTTGTTGCATCAACAATGCGATTTGAGCTTTCATTTCTTCATTATCGCGTTGTACTTGATCGTATTTAGCAGTTAACTCTAAGTCATGTTGTTTCATGCGTTCATTTTCAGCTTTTAACGCAGTCACTTCATCTTGCAATACATACGCAGAGCTGATAGGGCCTGCTTTATAGCGTGCTGGAACTGCTTTCTTAGCATCGGATGTACCAAATTTGTAGGATACACCCGCATTAATCATGTTGTCATGACCGCCAAGAGATACGCCCATATGGAACATTGTAGATTCATTAGTATAGTGCGCTACGCCTACAGCAGCAGCTGTGCTACCTTTATAGTGACCTACAGCAGCCAATACTTGAGTTGGTTCCAATGGATCATATTGTAATGGTTTGAGGCCGGAAATAGCTGCACTAGTAGCACCTACATCAGCAATCTTACCATCCACACTACGCATAGCATTGCTCAATTGATTTACGTTAACCGCATCAGTACCATCTACGCCAGGGCCTACATTAGTAATTCTATTACCACCATTGTTAAGGCCGTCTTTAGTAAGGCTTACAGCATTACCTTGAGCAGGTGTAATTGTCACGCCACCACCGTTCATAACAGTCGTATTACCAGCAGCATCCGTAGTAGTTACGGACTCAAGACCTTTCAAGTCTTTCGCCAACTTGATATTGTAACCATCACCAGCAGCGTTTTTCACAACACCAATATTGTTGTCTGCCAAGCGGTTCACATCAGCACCACCAGTAAGGTTCATAGTATCTCCCAATCCACGAACCACTTTACCGCTATCACCAGGTTGATCACCTTGGAATACACGGCCTGTTCTTGCTTTGTTATTGAAGTCGTCATTAACAGCTTTCAATTGGTCTTCTGTTGCGGCACGACCAGGAACTGCTGCTGGGTTTTCAGGATCCCAAGTTTTATTATCCAAGCCTGTTACGAAGTTGCCTTCTTTACCGTCGGAAGTTTGTTTCCCTACGACTACATCGCCGGCTTTCACAGTATTTGCCGTTACGGAACCGTCATTGCCGTCAATCTTAACTTGATTACCGCCGTTGCCAGCTGTAATTGTACCTGCAGAACCATCGATGTTAACTTGTTTTGCTGGATCTTGACCAAGAGTGATCTTATCGTTCAAGGCCATTTTGATAGCGCCGTTGTCCACGGAAGTTTTGATATTACCGTCACCTTTTAGATCGATTGTTTCGCCAAGAGGTTTCTTCACGGATTGACCGTCTTCCGCTTTAAGACCGAAGCCTGTAGTTTTGATGTCTTCAATAGCTGTATGCAATTGACCGCCGTTTACAGCGTCCTTGCTACCAGCGCCAATAGTACCATCAGCCACATTAGTGATCTTCTTATCAGCCGCATCGATACCGTCTTTTGTTACCTTAGGACCATTTTCGATTGTTAAGCCATCTTTGTTGATAGTAACAGCTTTATTGCCACCATCATTGATTTGCAAGCCGTCTTTAGTCAACTTAGTCGCTTCATTAGCGCCGTCCTTGATAGTAACGCCATTTGTATCCATCTTAGTGTCGCCTGTTGTTACAGTATTAGCTGTTACAGTGTCTACAGTGATGTCTTTTTTCAATTCCACCTTAACAGCGCCGCCGTCTACGGATGTTTTGATATTTTTGTCATCACCTTTAACCTTAACAGTTTCACCAAGAGCTTTCTTCACGGATTGACCGTCTTCTGCTTCAAGGCCAAAGCCTTTAGTTTTAAGGCTTTCAACAGCATCATGCAATTGACCGCCGTTAACAGCGTCTTTGCTATCTTTGGCAACCGTACCGTCTTGAACGTTTGTAACCTTCTTGCCTGCTGCATCGATGCCGTCCTTCGTCATAGATGGACCATCAGTAATCTTCACGCCGTCTTTTGTAACAGCTGTCAACGGATTACCAGCTGCATCATTGATAGTCATGCCTGCGCCGTTTACAACGGTTTTACCGTTTGCACCGTTAGCTCCGTTGTTGAAAGTAATGGAGTTCAAGTCTTTAAGGTCTTTTGCCAAACGAACATTGAGGATATTATTTTTGCTGATAACGCCAATATTGTTTTCAGTCAAATCAGCTTCGTTTGTTACACCGCCCTTAATGTCCAATTGTTCATTAAGTTTTTTCTTAATCACATTACCGGAGTCACCACCGTATGCCATACCATCATCCTTGGTTGCCACTTGATGTGTCTTACCATTTTCATCAGTGTATTTAATACGAGTGATTTCGTTACCGTTGAGGTCCGGATCACCTTTTTCAACAGAAATATCAGCGCTACGGCCGTCTTTACCGTTGAGTCCGATGTGACCTACGCCGTCTTTACCAGAAATAGATACAGCTTCTTTGCCATCCTTACCAGTAACAGCTACCTTGCCGTCTGTACCGTTGTCAGGACCTGTAATGGACACGCCATCCTTACCATCTTTGCCAACCTTCACGGATTCAGCTTTAAGGTTTTTATTCATCTTCACATTGATAGTTGTATCACCAGATGCTGGATCTTGTGTGATGAAAGTTTTAAGGTTTTCACCGCTGTAATCATCGTCAGCTGCAGTGCCTTCACCTTTAATAGTCACTTTGGAGCCAAGCTTGTTAGTTTTTTCGCCGCCTTGGTTAGCATCGAATTTCAAACCTTTATTAGTCAATGCATCCGCACTATCTTTGATTTTGTCATTCAAGTAGTCCACATTAACCGCTTCGCTGCCATCGTTGCCTGTAGCATATGCTACATTCGTTACGTGAGTCCCACCTTGTTTGTTATTGTATGTAGGGCCTTCGTAAGTTACCTTGGATTTGTCAAGATTGCCAGCAGGGTCCAAATCATACTTAACAGCGCGATCATTCAATTTATCAAGTTTGGATTTAGAAGCAACGTCTTTGATGGTAACGGTTTCTGTTTTATCTGGATGATTCTTATCCTGTACAGTCAACGCTACATCGCCGTTTGCATCTACAGTGTAGTCTCCATTGGAGCCTGCCGCTTGATTTCTGATCAAACGATAATCAGTGGAGTTAGCACTTTGAGCATCCAACGCTTTTTTCAATTGATCTTCTGTTGCGGCACGACCGGATACAATCTTATCTGCATCCCAATCTTTATTATCAAGGCCTGTTACATAATTGCCTGTTTCGCTATCGCCAGCTGCGTTGTTAACAGTTTGACTACCCATAGTAGCGTCGCCTGCTTTCACAGTCTTAGCCGCCGTTACGGAATCAAGATTTTTAAGGTCTTTCGCCAATTGAAGTTCCAATTTGTCAGTGCCATCAGCTTTTACGTTGATGTTGCCGGATGCGCTCTTGAATGCAGCGGATTCAGCTTCAGTTACGCCTTCACCTTGTACTTTCACCAAGGAGTTCAATTTTTGTTTATTCACGGTACCAATGTTGTTACCAGTGAATTGTAAACCGTCCTCCATAGTCGCAACTTGGTGTTCGCCATTGCCGTCTTTGTAAACGATACGTGTAAGACCATTTGTACCATCAACGCCTTTTTCGCCTTTAACGCCTGTCATAGGATCGTCGTAACCAGGTTTCACGGACAAGTCGATACCATTAGTACCATTCACGCCGTTCGTTCCAGCAGGGCCTGTCAAGCCAATGTGGCCTACGCCGTCCTTACCGGAAATAGAAACTGCTTCTTTACCGTTTTTATCAGTCACAGCTACCTTGCCATCTGTACCGTTCGCTGTGTCAGGACCTGTAATAGCTACGCCGTCCTTACCATTTTTGCCAACCTTCACAGATTCAGCTTTAAGGTTTTTGTTCATCTTCACGTCAATAGTCGTATTGCCTGTTGCCGCATCTTGATTGATGAAAGTTTTGAGGTTTTCACCGCTATAATCAGCGTCAGCAGCAGTACCTTCACCTTGAATTGTAACAGTGGAGCCTAATTTGTTAGTTTGTACGCCGCCTACATTGGCATCGAATTTAAGACCTGTATTAATAAGTTCGTTTTTAGCATCATGTAATTGACCGCCGTTTACAGCATCTTTAGAACCAGCTGCTACGTTACCATCTTTCAAGTTAGTAATTTTTGTACCGTTAGGACCTTCCAAAGTTACTGTGTCATGGCCTGTGTTACCGTCATATTTTACGGAGCGGTCTTTTACTTTATCGAGTTCAGTTTTGGACGCAATATCCTTAATCGTTACAGTTTTAACATCACTGGATTTTTCGTCTTTTACCTTCAAGTCAACTTGATTGTTTTCAACTTTATAAGAGCCGTCTACGGCGTTATTCGGATTAGCAATTAAGCGGTAATCTGTAGCACTTGCATTAGATGCTTTCAAAGCATCGCTAACCTTCTTAAGTTGGTCTTCTGTCGCTGCGCGTCCTTCTACATATGTAGGATCTGAAATGTCCCAAGTTCTATTATCTAAACCTGTTACAAAGTTACCAGTTTGGTTGCCACCTTTTTTATCCGCTACCGTATGGTTACCTACAGTGGCAGTGCCTGCTTTCACAGTGTCGGATGCCGTTACAGATTGCAAGCCTGTCAAGTTTTTCGCCAATTGCAATTTTAATTTTGCATTGCCATCTGCACCGACAGCTGCAGAGGTAACACCGATATTATTGCCTGTAGCAAGATCGGAAGCGCTTGTTACGCCACCTGTGATGTCCACTTGTTTATTAAGTTTAACATTGGATGTAGCACCCATGTCGCCTTTGAATTTAAGACCGTCGTTCAAGGTTGCCACTTCTTCGTTAGAGCCATCAGGTTTTTGGTATGTAATACGTGTTGTAGTCGTGCCAGGAGCGCCGTCTACACCAGGTTGACCGTCACGAGTAACGGAAATGTTAGTTGTTACACCATCTTTACCGTTGATGCCGATTTTACCGTCTTTACCATTTGCACCAGTAGCAGTAATCGTTTCTACATTAAGGTTTTTACCAAGTTTCACATCAATTGTGCTATCGCCGTTAGCATCTTGAGAGATTTCCGTAATGATATTAGAGTTATCCCCTTTAACTGCTACTTTGGAGCCCAATTTATTTGTTTTTTCACCACCTGTATTAGCGTCGAATTTCAAACCTTTATCAATAAGATCTTGTTTAGTTGTATCAATCTTATTGTTTAATTCATTCTTGGTATTTGTGATTTGGTCACCAAGATCCTGCTTAACTTGATGTAATTGACCGCCGTTTACAGCATCTTTAGAACCAGCCGCTACGTTACCATCTTTCAAGTTAGTAATTTTTGTACCGTTAGCACCTTCTAATGTTACTGTGTCATGACCTGTATTACCATCGTATTTCACAGAACGATCTTTTACTTTATCAAGCTCTGTTTTAGACGCAAGATCCTTGATTGTTACAGTGTTAACCGTACCGGATTTTTCGTCTTTCACTTGCAAATCAACTTTATTGTTATCAACCTTATAAGAACCATCTGCCGCATTGTTCGGATTAGCGATTAAACGATAATCAGAAGCACTTGCGTTAGCCGCTTTCACAGCATCACTAACAATCTTAAGTTGATCTTCTGTTGCCGCACGGCCAGATACATAGGCAGGATCAGTTAATGTCCAATTTTTATTGTCCAAACCGGATACAAAGTTACCGTTCTGAGCAGCACTTTTGTTATCTGTTACAGATTGGGTACCCATAGTAGCAGTACCAGCTTTTACAGTTCTTGTAGCAGTTACCGTATTAACATTGATGTCTTGACCCAATGCAACCTTAATTGTTGTATCGTCGCCAGTTTGTGTAATTGTAGTGTTGATGTTAGTACCATCACCAGCTACTGTTACCTTGGAGCCTAATTTATTTGTTTTTTCGCCGCCATTATCAGCATCGAATTTCAAGCCTTTATTAATAAGCTCTGTTTTTGTATTATCAAGTTCTGTTTTAGACGCAATATCCTTAATAGTTACAGTTTTCTTATTCGCAGGATTTTTAGCATCTTGTACAGTCAAGTCAACTTTATTGCCAGATACAGTGTAAGCTTTATCAGCAGCACTGCTGTTTTCAACTAATTGATAATCAGGAGCATCTACGTCAACTTTATATGTTTTATATGTACCATCAGTACCTTCTGTAATCGTTGTGTTTTTACCAGCAACAACTTTTACTGCTTTTTGCGCTTCATCACGAATAACGGATTTACCGCCGTCTGTAATGTTGGACAAGTCTTTATTTGCCGCATTGTCAATCTTGTTCTTAGTAGCATCAGTCAACGTCACATCAATTGTTTGGTTGTTAACAGATGTCGTAACATAAGAACCATCGCCTTTTACAGTCAATGTTTGGTTGTCCAATAAAACGTCATTGTTACCGCTGTTGCCAGCTACTTTCAAGTTAACATTGCGCAATTGTGCCACATTAACAGCATCAGTATCCGCAGTACCTGCAGCCACGTTTGTGATTTGACGAGTTTTTGTACCGCCATCACCTACGGACACCGCACCCATAGTGGATGTCAACGCAGCGCCAGTCAATCCGCTATATCCGTTTGTACGGCTGTCTGCAGTTTTAACATTATAACCTGCTTTACCTGATGCAACGGAAGCAACGGAATTCGCACCCAATGCAACGCCGTCATCTACACTGGATTTAGCTTTATAACCGATAGCAGTACTGTTCGTATTAGCTGCAGTCGCATCAGCACCGACAGCTGTCGCGAAATTACCTGCTGCGGAAGTACGTACACCGGCTGCTGTTGCATTATTGCCTGTAGCACCTGTGTTATCGTAGTTCGCATCGGCAGATGTGCCTTTAGCACTGAAGAAATTCGTTTGCGCCGCTTCAACAGCCTCTTTTACCGTATGATAAGTGCTGTTCTTGATATTGAAATCAGGCGCTTTATATGTAGAACCATTCGCTTCATAGCCCGTATAAGTAGGACCAGCAATGGATTTTGCCAAGTTACTGTTTACAAATTTTAATTGTTTTACATTTGTTGCGTCAGTATCGTTTTCACCACCTGCTACGTTGATGATACGGCGTTCAGAACCTACGTTACCTACCGCAACTACACCGTTTGCAATATTATTATTTTGTTGGTTAGTGAAAGCAGAGAAACCATTAACCAAGGCACCTCTTACTTCCGTACCAGTACCCAATGCCAAGGAGTTATTAGATTCTGCAACGGCATTTGTACCGATAGCCATGGAGTTAGTACCTGTAACAGTAGCACCAAGACCGATAGCTGTCGTATTAGTATTGTTTGCTTTCGCTTCTTTACCGATTGCAATGGCACCATCTTTAGAGGCATTAGCCGCACCGCCAAGTGCAAGCGCATCAGCACCCAAGGATTTTGCATTACCACCTAATGCGATAGAGTTCGATAATTTAGCTTGGGAAGAACTACCCATAGCGATAGCATCAGCACCAGCAGCATTAGAGCTACTACCCATGGCAAAGCTGCTTACACCACTTGCATTGGCACTTTTACCCATCGCTACCGCATTTTGTGCGGATGATTGCGCCGTATTACCGATGGCAAAGGCATTCTCTGCACTAGCATTAGCACTATAACCCATAGCTACCGCATTGGCGCCACCAGTACTGGATGAAGAACCGAATGCCATAGAATCATCTGCACCAACAGCAGTACGAGCCTTCGTACCGAATGCAAGGGAACGAGCACCTTCTGTTACGGTATTACCATCGCCATTATATTTAGCACTTGGTGTACCACCCATATTCGCATTACCAGGGATTGTAATCGTTTCTGCCGCACCGATTGCGATGGACTGATCACCCTTAGCAGTAGCGGAATAACCCATGGCGAAACTACCGTTACCATTTGCCCAAGAAGCTGTACCGATGGCTGTGGAGAAGTCACCTCTTGCAGCGGATTGACGCATCATCGCCAGGGAGTTAAAACCTGAAGACAATGTTGCTGTACCAATAGCCATAGAGGAGGCATTCGTAGCTTGTGCGTAGTTACCTAATGCAAAGGATATACCACCAGTAGCGACCGTATTATCACCGATTGCTACACCAGAATAGGATGCCGTATTATTTGGCTCCACGATATTTGTATTACGGCCGATGGAAAGACCATAAATAGGTTTACCAGTATATAAAGGATAACCATTTTGCGTAGTCTGGGAATTATCTAATGGCTTATCATTACCAGGATTTTGGTAATTAAATAATGTACTATTCCATGTACCTGCTGTGTGAGCTGTCGCATAGCCATTATATGTACCATCAATTATCAAAGAATCCGCATTAACCGTAGTAATATTACCACCCATCAATAATGCAGCCACCGCCATAATCGCACTCATGCGTGCCCAGGTTGTACCGTTTTGTACGGATTTTACCTTACCGCCACCTGTTTTTACAATTTCAGATACTACTACGTAGCATTTTTTTGTCTTACTCCAAATAACATTATAAATTCGATTCATAATTATCCTTTCTTACCGAAAACTCAGTAAAACACACCACTTGTGTTGCATAATATTGCAAAGATAATAAAAAGAAGAAGTATAAAGATTAATTATCATCTACACTTCTTACACCAAATATTAGTATTCCAAATTACGATCTGAATACTATAATTATTCATGATTCTTCATCATATACTCATCCACGGCAATACAATATCAAAAAATTTCTATCTTGTAAATAACTTTTTCATCTTTTCTTCATTTTTTTCGTTTATTTATTTCTAATTTAATACTTTTTAATTTTAAGAAATAGAGTCTTCATCTTTCCTATCATTTATTGCGATAAATCCACATATCGAGATATAACGATTGTTGTAATTGCGTAATCAATTTCATATTTTTAGACGTTTCAATTTAGTACTTTCATAGATAAGATAATTTTATATACAGAAAAATTATCACCTACAGGTACGCGAAAAAGCCGAGGCCCTAGAGCCTCGGCTTTCACAATATAAATCATATATATAAGTATTCTATTTTTTATTGACCCTTACACGTTCAATAGTTGGTTGTCCCTCATGGTTCTTGGCAATAGTATCCACACGGAATAGTGCCATTTCAGGACTAAATTCAGATACGAGTCGATCATCGACAGCAACGCCGTTTTGAATAGCTCGGTACACAATTTGAGCAAATTCATAACGGGTCAACATACGGTCTCCTCCGAATGTACCATCAGGATAGCCTTCCACAAGACCACGTCGAGATAGATCACTAACCGCCGCATATGCCCAGTGATTATTCGGCACATCAGGGAATAATGTGCTACGGTCTGCTTTCATATTCGTTCCAGCCAAGCCATTCAAAAGAGCAGTCAACTTTTGAATCTGCGCATTTTGTACCGCTACAGTTTTCTTAAGTTCCAAAACTTCCTTACCGATGGCCACACGAGAACGAGATACATTACTGTGAGCACCAACTTTCACAGACATACCGGCATTCACAACGGTTTCGCCATTACCGACAGTAGATCCTACACTAAATTGCAAGTCCTCATTCGGTCTGTAGAAAGCCCCCAATGCAGCGGCGTTGCCATCATGATAGTGGCCATAACCAGCAGCAAAGTCCCATTTTGCATCAGGATCGAAATCCAACGGATGCAAGGCGGCAAGTGCAGCCGCTCCAGCCACAGATTTGTTGACCTTTTTATCGAGACGAGCTACATTCCGTCCCATATTGGTTACGTCCTGCTTGATATTAGTAATGTCACCTTGAATATTGGTTACATTCTTTTTAATATTGGTCACATCACCTTGTATATTGTTAATATTTGTTGTGTTATTTGTAATCTGATTCGTTATATCGTCAGATAGGCTTACCTTATAATCTTTGGTCGTTCCGTTCGTCGTAGTTGTCACATTAATATGCTTACCTGCGCTGACGGTAGTGGAGCCGTTCGCATTCACTTGATTTTGCAACTTTTTGAGCTGTGCCACATTCACCGCATCCGTATCCTTTGTGCCGGCTGCTACGGATGTAATCTGACGCGTAATATTGTTATTTACATCACCGACAGATACGGCCGATTTAGTCGCCTTCCACGTAGAATCTGTATTCGTAGACTGTGCTTTTGTGCTCGGATCATACCCAACGGACCCAGCCGCTACAGTAGCCTTCGATTCGCTACCCAGTGCAACGCCACCCTCTACGGTTACATTCGTATTATGTCCGACAGCGACCGCATTATTAACAGATGTCGTAGTCTTGCTGTCTGTGGAACCAATGAGAACTGCATGATTCGCATCTTTCACCTCACGATTATCCCCCATTACAAGACTGTTCTTAGAATTAGTCACCGTATTTTCAGACCCTATTACGGTCGTATTAGACACCTTATCCGCCGTATTGTGAAAGCCCGTCAACATAGTATTCGTACTTTTATTGTTTTGGTCGCCAGTCAATGTATTATTGACACCCATAAGTGCGGAACGAAGCGTATAATCCGCCTTATTACCGCTACCAAATGCCATAGTAGAACCGCCACCGTTAGAATTTTTGACAGTGGAACGTAATTTCTCAGATAATTCCTTAGCGGAATTACCTCCCGAACTTGGCGCTGAAATATCGGCTACAGAATTCGTTATTTCATTCCCAGCACCAAATACGAGAGACCCATTGGAGTTAAAGGTTCGATTGGCAGTGCCTACGATACTATTTGCAACCCCAGAGTATTGAGAGCTAGCACTTGCCGATTCAATACTATTTAAAGACCCTGTAATAGTAGCACCAAAATTCTTAGTGGCATCAGCGGTAGTGGTAGGATAACCTGAAGAGGCAATCGAATAAGCCCCTACAATAGAAGAAAACAAACCATTAGAATAACTATTCGCTCCTATAGTTGTGGAAAATAAATGTCCATTATTATTTTTGGTATTAGAACTATCTACATCCACATCACCTAATTTTCCTTTATAATTATGGGTCCCCAACATAATACTACCAGAACGAGCATAGGTGTTTTGACCAATAGCCATTCCGGTTACCATCTTTTCAGGATTTTTTGGGAGCCCGAAAGGTATACCAAAAAGATTTTTGTATCCAGCCTGATTAAAATCAAACGCTCTTTCCATTCCGCCTACCATATTTTCGACGAATGAATTCGCACCTATGGCAATGCCGCCACCTTGATCAATATAATTATTAATATGTGCCTTTCCACCAATTACAATATCACCTGTGGACGGCTGTCCGACACCACCCGAATACTCTATAGTAGCCCCTTTACCAATGGCTACGTTTTCCGCCTTTGGTGCACTACTGCCCGTGCCAATAGCTACACCGTTCCCGCTGCCCGGTGTCATATCCACCGCTCCGGCCACATATAGGCTCGATAACAACACACCATTAATCAACACAGATAATATAAGTTTACGCTTGCTCATTTTATCCTCTCCATTCCCTAATGAATTCCACGTGTAACTTATTCTTCATTATAGATTCATGAATATTGTGCCACTCTTTTTCTATTTTGTAAACAAAATAAATTTTTATGAATTAATGTATAAAAAAGGAACTGTCTTTTCATATCAAATGACAATCACCTGATACTATAAAACAGCTCCTTATGTTGCTTTTATCAAAATAATAAATATATATATATATATCAATCTATCAATCAACGTGCACCATATGTTGGCGACGCACATTTTCCAGCATATTCGCACGAACCGATGCTTTTGTATCCGATCGATGGTTACCACCAAACCATGCCGTATCGACACCGGCTAAAACGAAAAAGAATTTTTCGCATGGGACGCCTATCGTGGTG
>OBWI01000437.1_pt1 | contig 26341 bp, 35 predicted proteins | sample 1495201 | NCBI WGS metagenome assembly OBWI01 (sample SAMEA2580050, study PRJEB22360) | human gut metagenome | biome: human gut; feature: human-associated habitat; material: faeces | place: Denmark | collected 2008/2010
TAAATATATGAATAATTGGGTGTATATATATAAGCGTAAAAAACGCAAATACGCGTATATATATATGTTGGGAAAAAATTGGGCACATCGGACACACCCCCTCCATAAATCCAGTATTGGTGCGGGTTCAAAGGCGTGTCCGAAGGTGTGTCCAATTATTAAATGAGAACGAGGTGAGAACGTGGAAAAAGACATCGAGCGATGGTTAGGAAATCAACTCAAAAAAATGGGGTGCATATATATGAAATTCGTGTCACCCGGAAATGATGGTGTACCGGATCGGATTATTGTACTTCCTGGAGGCGGTGTTATATTCGTCGAACTAAAGGATACAACCGGTAAGCTAATGGCTAACCAACGGGTTCAGATTTCTAGGCTACGAAAGCAAGGCGCTTTGGTGTTCGTCGTAACCGGGATGTCTGATGCCAAGTTATTTGTTGAAGATATGGAAAGGGCGATACATGGACTTTCATCCACACGAGTATCAAAGCATTGCAATACAACGAATCATTGACAATACCCATTACGGTTTGTTACTAGATATGGGGTTAGGTAAAACCATATCTACACTCATTGCGATTGACCGGCTTATATATGATTACTTTGACATTAAAAAAGTATTACTCATCGCACCTAAGAAGGTAGCAGAATCTACATGGGCCCAAGAATCGCAGAAATGGAGTGCTACACGGCGTTTAACGGTGGCTAAGGTGTTAGGTTCCGAGAAGGAACGCATACACGCCTTAGAGAGTGATTCTGACATTTATGTGATAAATCGTGAAAACGTGCAATGGTTATATGAGTACTACCATAAGAAAAAATCGTTCCCCTTCGATATGTTAGTTATCGATGAGAGTTCTTCGTTTAAGAACCCACAGGCTAAACGGTTTAAGGCTATTCGTAAACTTCGACCATTGTTTAAGCGTATCGTCATTTTAACAGGTACACCGGCACCAAATACGTTGCTTGATATTTGGGCGCAGATGTATCTACTAGATGGCGGTGAACGATTAGGTAAGACGATTACTGAATACCATACCCGGTACTTTACACCGGACAAAACCAACGGGCATGTCGTGTATAGCTACCGGCTACTGCCTGGCGGCGATAAGGCGATATTCAGCAAGATGCAAGATATCTGCATGAGCTTAAAAGCTAAGGACTATCTTACACTACCTGAACGTATTGAAAACGTCATCACAGTAGAGATGAGCCCGAAAGAATGGGCACTCTATAAAGAAATGGAACGGGAGCACGTGCTTAGCTTAGCCAGTGATGACGACGTAAGTGCACTTAATGCAGCAGCACTCGCCGGTAAATTGTTACAACTGGCGAATGGATCCATTTATAACGATGATGGTGAAATCGTAGTTGTCCATAACGAGAAGATTGAAAGATTGAAAGAATTGGTAGAAACGAATGAAGGAAAACCGATGTTAGTGTTCTACAACTTCAAACATGACCTTCAATCTATCAAGGAAGCATTCCCCAAAGCGGTCGAGCTAAAGACCGATGATGATGTAGCGGAGTGGAACAAGGGTAAGATTCAAATGTTACTTGCACATCCCGCATCAGCAGGGTACGGCTTAAACCTTCAAGCCGGCGGTAATATCATCGTATGGTATGGCTTAACTTGGAGCCTAGAGCAGTACCAACAAGCGAATGCGAGACTACACAGGCAAGGGCAAACACAACCTGTGATTATCCACCACCTAGTCACCAAAGGCACAATGGACGAGCAAGTTATGAAAGCATTAGAACGTAAAGAAGCCGGGCAAGATGCCCTATTAGAAGCTATTAAATATCGTAAAGAATTGTATAAGGAGTAGAACTATGCAAAAGAAATGCAGACGATGCGGAGACACATTTACAGTAAAAACACACGAGGACTATTGCCCAGAGTGTGAAAAAGTTATGACACCTCCTGGTGCAGGCGTGAGTAAAGAGTTAACCTGTGAGGGATGCGGCACAACCTTCATTCACAAAAAAGAAAAAGCGCAAGGTCGTTGGCCTAAATATTGTCCGGAGTGTCTACCTAAATACTCTAAGGAGCCTAAGAAGAAGGAAGTGCAAGCTATTGCAGAAAAGGTAGTAAAAACTATCGAGGAGACGGAAGTTAAGGCTGTGCCTAAGAAAGAAGATGTTATCAACCACCCTTCACACTACACACGAGGTAAGATTGAGGTTATTGACTTTATCGAGGATCAACAGCTTCCATATCATCTTGGTAATGTTATCAAGTACATCGCACGAGCAGGGTATAAAGGCGACAAACTCGAAGACCTAAAAAAAGCGCGGTGGTACTTAGACCGATACATCAATGAGGTAATGCAGCATGAGTGACTATAAAGAAAAGGCATCGGCGTATCTACAAGATATAAAGATGATAGCCATACGTATTCAATCGCTACGGCAAGATATTCGCAAATTGCAGTATGATATCATCACCTTATCGGCGATTGATTATTCCAAAGACCGAGTATCAGGGGGCGGTACTCCAGTAGGGCTTGAAGGCGATGTGGCTAGACTTGTCGATACAGTCGATACCAAAAAACGGGAGATAGCAAAGCTTATTGCTAAAAGGGAAGAAGCAAGGGCTTTGATTGAACGGATAGAATGTATACCAGGGCGTATTATATTAGCGCAAGAGTACATTAACGGGGCATTCCCTAAGAAAGTACAAGCGATGATATATTACGAAAAAAGCAGTTACTTCAATTTAAAAAATAAAGCGTTGAACGAATTAGGGGAACTCCTTTCATAGTGGAGTACTTTGGAGTGTTTTGGAGTATTTTGGACTTAAATGAACCGACTTGACATAGTATAATGTAGTTGTGAAAGGTGTCATTAGTCATCTAACACGAATCCTCTCTTATACACAACTCGGCAAAAAGCACGGTGATGACGACCGTGCTTTTTGTTGTATGTAGCATTGTAAATACAGGGGCCCGTATTTATGGTGTAGGCAATCGCGTAAGCTAAGGAGAGGGAATATGTAAAAATGAAATTTACCGCACAATGAAACCAGGGCGAGCCGAATTTGTCCACAGAATAATACTAAGCTTATACATTATGAGCTTGCCCTGTATCGTTGTACGCTGACATCTGATGACTAGAACTAGTAGTCCTCCAATAACTATATAGCCTAACAACAACCAACTAGTCATCGGATTTGAGCGTACAAACGTATTAAAGGTGAGAAGGTATGAGCACAGAAGTCAAATGTATTAAACGTAAATGCCTGAATAATAAGAACGGCGTTTGCACAGCACAACTAATTGAATATGACGGCCTGTGTCAAACGTATATCACACATGACCGCGCACACAAAAGTAATTGTGGATTATGCACTCGTTCGCACGGCCGATTTAAGAGAAACAGCCGTGATGTATTAAGATAGCCAGGAGGTGAGATAGTGGCTGCATTAGCAAATAAACGACATGAAAAATTTTGTCATGAGTACATCAAGGATATGAACGCTACACAGGCTGCTATTCGCACTGGTTACTCTGAGAAAACGGCTAAGATGCAAGGTAGTCGCTTGATGACTAATGATGACATCAAAGCAAGGGTCGCTGAATTACGGGAATCCTACTTCAATGAAAACATCATGACGGCTCAGCAGGTCGAGTATGAGTTAACAAGAATTGCCCTGGGGCTCTCAAATGAAAAGCAAGTGGTTATCGAGGGCACAGGGGAAGGGTGTTCCGAAGCTCGCATTATCGATAAACCGCCTGACGAGAAGTCGAGACTGAAAGCCTTAGAGCTTATGGCCAAACGCCATAGAATACTCAGCGGTGATACGACTATCGATATTAAGCCTGTACTCATCGTAGGTGGTGACGATATTGCAGACTAATAGAGTGTACTTGCCTGATATCGTAGGTAAGGGATACGGTGCTTTTTGGCGGTTCAAAGGCCGTTATAAAGTAGTCAAGGGCAGTCGTGCCAGTAAGAAGTCCTCTACGCAGTCTCTAAAAGTCATTATGGAGATAATGGAGAACCCGTGCATAAACTGGTTAGTCGTTCGTAAGACAGAACGGACTTTGCGTGACAGCTGTTTCGCGCAACTCAAATGGGCTATGCGACAGTTAAAGGTGGAGCGGTACTTTAAATGTTCTGTATCTCCACTTGAGATAACGTATATCCCGACGGGACAGAAAATCTTATTTCGCGGTCTCGATGATCCTTTAAAGGTAACGTCCATTACTGTTGAAGTCGGCGCTTTGTGTAGGCTATGGATTGAAGAAGCTTACGAGATTATGAGCGAGGATGCTTTCAACAGACTGGATGAATCTATTCGTGGCCAGTTACCCGATGGCATGTATCACCAGGTGGTGCTTACATTTAACCCGTGGTCTGATAGGCACTGGTTAAAGAAACGCTTCTTTGATGAGCCTAGTGACAACGTGCTAGCTATGACTACGAATTACCTGTGTAACGAGTTCCTGAGTGAATCTGACTTAGTGTTATTCGAGGAAATGAAGAAGAACCCTAAGCGGTACCAAGTAGCCGGATTAGGCAACTGGGGCGTTGTTGAAGGACTGGTTTACGAAAACTGGAAAGAACAAGAATTTAGTGTTGATTATATTAGAGGTCAAACCGGTATCAAGTCCGCGTTTGGCCTTGATTTTGGTTATACGGTAGACCCTACAGCGCTAGTGTGCATGCTAGTTGATATGGAGTATAAGAAAATCTACATATTCGATGAGCTGTACGAAACAGGGCTTACGAATCAACAATTAGCATCTCGTATTATTGATATGGGCTACGCTAAAGAGAAGATAAGGGCCGATAGTGCCGAGCCTAAATCTATTGAAGAGCTATACCAGGCGGGGCTAAAAGGAATAACAAGGGCACGCAAAGGTAAAGACAGCATATTAAACGGTATTCAACGAATACAGGACTACGAATTAATCGTTCATCCAAGATGCGTTAATGTGCTGCGTGAATTATCCACGTACCAATGGGCGAAGGATCGCTTTGAGAAATACACCGGTAAACCGGAAGATGAAAATAACCATGCTATGGATGCTATGCGGTATGGTTTGGAAGATATTAATGTAGAAAGGTGGTCGTTTGATTGATACTATCTCAGCTATGGGACCGCATCATAAAAGGTTCAGCGACTATGTCGGAACGCGAGTTCCTACAAGCACAACTGCGTAATTTTCTAGGTAGCGAACAGCGTAAAACGATGTGTACTGCTATCGATTATTATGACGGTAAACATGACATTTTGAATAAGCAACGATACGTTATTGGTGAGGGTAATACGCGAATAGCGTTACAGGGCGTTCCTAATAATCAGATTGTGGATAACCGATTTGATGATTTAGTAGACCAAAAGGTTAACTACTTATTGTCTAAGCCGTTGGATATCAACGCAGATGATGACGAGCTTGATAAGATGTTTGGTATTCAGTTCCAGCGCTTATTGAAATCTGTTGGCAAGTTCGCAACGATGGCGGGTAAGGCATATATTCATCCTTACATCGGTATTGACGGCTCGCTTAAGTTTAAAATGATGAAACCGCATCAGGTTTTACCGTTTTGGGCAGATGAGGAACACACACAACTAGATGCGTTCCTTTACTTGTACGATATTGAGTACTACACAGGGCTAGAAACTAAGACTATTCACAAAGTCGAATACTACACACCGAATGGTATTCAGTATTACATATGGGATATGGAACGTTTACTTCCTGATCCGGATAAAGAAAACACTGCCAATTTTGCTATTGCCGATAAACCGTATAACTGGGAACGTATTCCTCTCATAATGTTCCGTGCAAATGAATTCGAGCAACCGCTTATCGATAAGGTCAAATCCTTACAGGATGCACTCAACCGATTACTATCTAACTTCCAGGACAATATGGAAGAAGATATCCGCAGCACAATTTTGATACTACAGAACTATGACGGCGAAAATCTCGCTGAGTTCCGTCAAAATCTTGCATCGTATGGCGCGATTAAGGTTCGCACAGTAGATGGTGTCAATGGTGATGTGAAAGCCTTAAAAATAGAGGTGAATAGCGACAATTACCAATTACTGATTAACATTTTGCGTAAAGCCATTATCGAGAACGGTCGAGGCTTTGATGCTAAAGACGATCGTATGGCCAACAATCCAAATCAGATGAACATTATGTCAATGTACTCTGATATTGATTTAGATGCCAATGAAATGGAGCTAGAGTTTAAATCTAGCTTGCACGATTTGATGTGGTTCGTTAACACGTATCGTGGCTTAACTAATCAAGATACAGTTGAAGAAGTGGACTTCATATTTAATCGTGACCTACCTATCAATGAAGGCGATACGATTAATAACTGTAAGAATTCCGTTGGTATCATATCTAATGAAACCATCATTGCAAATCATCCGTGGACAACAGATGCTGCGGAAGAACTTGCAAAAGTAAAAAAGGAACAGTCCGAAGTAACAGCAGATTTTGTTGTACCGAACGGCGGTGAGGCAGATGGAGAATGATTACTGGGAGAAACGGTATGAGCGGTTACTAGATGAATCGTTTCAAAAAGCGAATCTCACTGATGCGGAAATCAAAGCAAATTACGCCAGGGCGTTACGCAGGATAGAAAAGGCTATCAACGATTGGTATCGTAGGTTCGCCACAGAAAACGGACTTCAACTAGCCGAAGCAAGGAAACTACTGAACGCATATGAGATGAAAGCCTTTAAAATGGATTTGGCTGAGTTCAAAGCCGAAGCTAAGAAAATCGGCGTATCTGAAGAACATCAACAAATGCTATCAAACGCATCCATTCGTGAGCGGTTAAGCCGTGAACAGATGCTGTATATCAACGTGGTTCACGAGCTCGAAATACTGGCTCAAAAGCAGAGTATTTCACTTAATGACCTATTGAAAGATGTGTATCAGTCCTCCGCGTATAAGTCCGCATATACAGTGCAGACGCAACGCGGAGAATACTCACCTATTAATACGATTGATAGTAAGCGTGTTGATAGCGTGGTTCACAGTCAATGGGCGAGTGACGGCAAGGACTTCAGTAGTAGGATTTGGGGCGATACAAGTAAGCTAGTAGCTAACTTGCAGAATGATTTCACCCAAGCCCTCATTATTGGGCAAGGGGCGGATACGATGGCAGATAATCTGCATAAGCGGATGAAGACATCATACAGTAACGCTAAGCGATTAATCGAAACAGAGACGGCACGGGTTCACGAGCAAGGGTTTCTTGATAGTATGAAAGACCTAGATGTCGAGGAGCTGGAAATACTGGCTACACTAGATAGTCATACTTCTTCTATCTGCAGACACATGGATCGTAAACGTGTCAGAGTCGTAGATGCTAAACCAGGCGTAACCGTTCCGCCGTTTCATTGCTATTGCCGGTCAACTACAATTCCATATATCCCTGGACTCGAAGGAACTCGAACAGGTAGAAATCAGAACGATAAGAGTACTGATTTTGACGGAGCGATTACCTACGAGGAATGGGAAAAAGAATATATCAATTAGCAGCGGAAACGCTGCTTTTTTATTGCCATTTTAGTATTGTTGGGCGATAACTAACAAGACCGTAGCCGTGAGGTGTGGCTCACGAAAATAAAGCGAAATGGGTATTTTTTAAGGAGGTCACTATGACTAAGGAAGAATTGTTAGCACTAGGATTAACTGAAGAACAGACTGCTAAGGTCGTTGAAGACTATGGCAAGAATTATGTGTCTAAGGATCAATTCAATGCTAAGAATGAGGAACTCAAATCCGTAAAAGGAGAACTCACGACTCTTAACAGCGAGATTGATAACCTCAAAAAATCTAATGCGGATAATGCGGAGCTTGCGAAACAAATTGAAACGATGAAAGCTGATGCAGAAACTCGTAAAGCTGAGTACGAGGGCAAAATCGCACAACTTGAAATCGACAATATTGTGAACGTAGCATTATCTAACGCAAAAGCTAAAAACAACGTTGCAGTCCGTGCGCTATTGGATTTAACCGATGCAAAAGTGAAGGACGGCAAAATCAAAGGGTTAGATGAACAACTTGCTGAAGTTGCTAAAGCTAATCCTTATTTATTCGGGGAAGCGTCCGCCCCTAAAGGTGTAGCGCCTGGTAATCCTGGCGGTAAAGCACCAAGTGGCGCAGTAACAAAAGAAGACTTCGCTAAAATGACGTACTCTCAACGGGCGGAGTTATTCGCAAACGACATTGATCTTTACAATTCATTAACAGGAGGAAACGCTAATGAATAAACAATTCTCTTTTAATTTACAAACATTCGCAGCAGGTCCTACGCAAGTTGCTAATGTAGTTAACCCTCAAGTAATGGCGGACATGGTATCCGCGGGCTTACCAAAAGCTATTAAATTTACTCCAATCGCTAAAATCGATAATACATTGGCAGGCGTACCTGGTAACGAAATCACTATTCCAGCATGGGGCTACATTGGTGATGCGGAAGACATCGCAGAAGGCGTAGAAGTATCCGCAACTCAAATGTCCACATCCGTCGCTAAAGCTAAGATTAAAAAAGCGATGAAACGCGTTGATATCACAGACGAAGCTAAATTGTCTGGTTATGGTGACCCAGTAGGCGAAGCTACTCATCAATTACGTTTGTCTTTGGCTTCCAAAATCGACCAAGACATAGTAACAGCTCTCGGCGGTGCTACTCTTACAACAACAGATACTAAAGTTATTTCCTACGAAGGTGTCGTTACCGCAGTAGACAAATTGAACGAAGAAGACTACGTTGAAAAATATTTGTTCGTAGCACCTTCTCAAATTACTACACTTCGTAAAGACCCTAATTTCATCGACAAAACAAAATACGGTAACGATGTCATGATTACTGGCGAAATCGGTATGATTGCCGGCTGCCGTGTTGTAACATCTCGCCGCATCAATGACGCTGGCGCAACTATCGACAACTTCATCGTTGGTGTAACTGCAGAAGTGGAAGACGGTACACCTGTATTACCTGCAGTTACAATTTACATCAAACGTAATGTTGTTGTTGAATACGATCGTGTTCCTGAAAAAGGTATCGACAAATTCGTTGCTAATGAACACTACACTGTTGCATTGACTAACCAATCCAAAGTTGTAAAAGCTACATTCAAAAAATAGTAGGTGAATAATATGACCACGAAAGAGACAGTTTTACAAATTCTTGAATCGTGGCTCGGGTATGATGCAATTTCTGATATAAATATCATTGAGTATATGATTGATGCGGAAACACAACATATCCTCAATGATATCAATCAGAAGGAATTACCTAGCGAATTACAGCACGTTCTCGTATATCGTGTAATTGGCAGCTATATCACCACAAACAAAAACAAATTGATTGAAGCTGCCGGGGAGATGGCGAGCTCCATTAAAATGGGCGACACTGAAGTCCAATTTAAAGGAACCGACAGGGCATCCCGGCTCCAAGAATTGGCCACCGCTTTGAGTGGATATGGAAGGGGTGACCTAGCATGCTTCCGACGGCTAAGATGGTAGACGCTGCTAGAAAGCAGTTAGAACGGTTATACGATTGTACGTGTTATGTTATCTCCGAAGTGGACGCAATGGACCCCGATACTGGAATTATGAGTAAAACTGCCAGTAGAGAGGGTCCTTTTGCTTGTAGAATTAGCTATAAAACTCTCTCTACAGGTCAAAACGCTGAGATTGCGAAATTTAGTACCACCACGGTACTTTTCACCGCTCCGGAGGTAATCATACCTAATGGGGCTCGAATCGAGCTTATAGGGCGAAATACGAAGCAACTTTTTCGCGGTGCCTCGATTTCTGCACGATATGACACCCATCAAGAGGTGCAACTCGAAAATTTAGAGGTGCATTGACATGGGTGTTGAATTCGACATGGAAGATTTTGCTGAATTTAATAGAAGCCTGGTCAAAATGAGTCAATCAGGTAACCTTCAGAATTTCAACAAGCAAGTTGTGAAGGAAATGGCAGGTGTGTATGTGCGTGAAGCTAAATTGAACACACCGGTCGGAAAACGATCGGTTAAATTCATGCAAAACGGCAAAGTACAAACAAAGTATTTTGATAGTGAGCATACTCGCCAATCGTGGAGTGTTGGTAGATATCAACTGAACGAAAAAACCGGACGGGTTGAGGTGTTTAACACATCCTCTTACGCCTCGTTCCTTAATGATGGGCATCGGCAAGAAGTTGGGAGATTTCTTCCGTGGATAGGCCAATCTAAAGGCGGAGTTATGCAAGGCGGTAGACTGAAAAAGCCTTGGGTAGATGGTGCGTACATGCACGAGAAAGCTGAAAAGGCACTCAGTAAAAACGCTAAACGTATTATGGAAATTACATTAAAGAAATGGATTGAAAAGCATGGTGGATTCTGATGTATTAACAGCCGTATCTAAAGCCGTACATACGGCACTTAACGTGCCTATATACCTAGAATTCAAAGAAAACAATATGACATTCCCCTGCGCATACATTAAGGTGATTGAGCCTAGTATGGGAAGACATGTGGGCGACCTTTACAATACTTCTTTGGATTTAGACATCATGTATTACGCCAATAATCTTGATGTGGTTACTGATACGCGAAAACTCATTGATATTCCTAGTGTGCTGTACCTATTGCTTGAATTTGTACAAGTTGGGGAACGTACAATTATGGGCACAGGTATGAAGTACAAGATTTCAGATGGCGTGCTGCACTTCTTCGTGACGTATGAAAACATACTACGGAAAGTGGCCAAGCCCATCGAACGTATGAAGCACATGGAATTAACAGAAAGGGTAAAAGATGGCAGATGAAAAACAAACAGTCGAGGTAACGACTGAACAACAATTTGATGCTTACGCTATCATTGCATCTGACAAATACAGACGGTATCGTGATTTACTCACTTGCCTTCTTAACGAAGATGAAATGTATACGGAAAGCGACATTGATAAGATTTTAAATCAGGCATTAAACACGCCTGTGAAAGGTTAGTGAAATATGGCATTAGGTGGTGGCACATTCTTATTCCACAATAAAGTATTGCCAGGTACTTATATTAACTTCGTATCCAAAGACCGAGCATATGCAGAAGTATCTGACCGTGGCTTTGGTGCGATGATGCTCTCCTTTGATTGGGGCCCAAGTGGTGAAGTGTTCCGTGTAGATAACGACACATTCCAAAAAGATTGTCAAAAATACTTTGGTTATGACTACGGCCATGACAAAATGAAGGGCTTACGTGATTTGTTCCGTGGCTTGAAAACTGGCTACTTCTACCGCTTAAACTCTGATGGTGCGCAAGCTACGAGCACAATCGGTAAAGCAAAATATAAGGGTATTCGTGGTAACGATTTGGGTGTATCTGTTCAAGCTGATCCAGATAACACAGGTAAATTCATCGTAACTACTTACCTCACTACAGGCGATGTTCGTAAAGCAGTAGATATTCAAAAGAACTTGAAGAATGCGACAGAACTGCAAGATAACGATTACATCGTATTCACTAAAACTGGCGCATTAACTGCTACAGCTTATACTGCACTATCCGGTGGTACTAACGGCTCCACAATCACCGTTAAGAACTACCAAGACGGCATTGATATGCTTGAACCTTACTACTTCAATACGTTGGGTTACGCTGGTGCGGACGACACAATTAAGAACTTGCTTATTGCATTTACTAAACGTTGCCGTGAACAAAGTGGCGCTAAATTCCAATTAGTGATTCATGGTAAGACTGGGGTCAACTATGAAGGTGTTATCTCCATCCTTAATGACGTAACCGATGAAGGTGCCGAAAGAGGCTCTTTGGTGTACTGGACATTAGGTCAAGAAGCATCTTGCAATATCAATGCTACAGTAGGCAACATGATTTATGATGGTGAATACACTGTAAACGTTAAGTACAAACAGTTTGAGCTCGAACAAGCTATCAAAGATGGTATGTTTATGTTCCACAATGTTACTGACTCCGTTGGCGGTAATATCCAAGGTGACGTTCGTGTATTGAAAGACATCAACACATTTACTGAATTCAGCAAAGCTAAAAACCGCGACTTCTCTCTTAACCAAGTCATTCGTGTATTGGATAACTGGGCAGTTGACGGCGCTAGATTGTTCAATAAAACACATCTTGATAAATCCCCTAATGACCAAGCTGGTCGTGAGTCCTTATGGGGCGACCTTGTATATCTTGCTGAGCAATATCAAAAAGTACGTGCTATCCAAAACTTCGATGATAAGGATATCCCAGTACCTACGCAAGGCGATAACAAGGAAGATGTATTGGTTAACGTACAATTACAGCCTACTGTGGCTATGGAAAAATTGTACATGACTGTTGTAGTAGCCTAGGAGGATAACGCATGGAAAATGAAATTTTAGATGCATTGAAAACGATGGATGCAGCTGACGTTGTTTCTTCTAAATTAGCGTCTTGCTATATCGTAGAGAACGGTAACCGATACTTACTGTTTCAAGCTAAGAAACTTAGCGCAAAAATTAAAAAGAATAAAGAAAAAGTGGCTATCTTGGGCCGTATCGGTGCAGGCAATAAGTCTACCTCCGTAGAATACAGCGGTAGCTTAACAATTTACCACAACACAGCTTTATTCGATAAGATGGTTGAAAAATACTTGAAAACGGGTGTGGATACATACTTTGATATGCAAGTAGTTAACAACGATCCAACTTCTAAAGCAGGTCGCCGTTCTGTAATTCTAAAAGGTGTGAACCTTGATGAGTTAACAGCAGCTGAGTTCGACGCTGAAGGCAAATACATCGAACAAGAACACAACTTTACTTACGAAGGTGTTAAATACGTTCAACACTTTAATGAATTAGACGGGATGCAAGCCTAGTGCTTGCTCCCCTTTTTTTAGGAGGTTTTTACAATGGCTGAAAATTTAAGCGCATTCCTTAAGCAAAACGTTGATGTAGTCAATGAGACTGAATACGTTGCATCTAAACGTATCAAAGTGGATGGTGAGCCAGTAGCATGGAAGATTAAAACATTAGCTACTGACGAAACAGAAAAGATGCGTAAGAAATACACTAAACGTATTACTGACCGCATCACTCGTCAATCTGAAGAACGCTTTGATGCGACTGCATACAACGAAGATGTGCTATCTAAGGCAATCACTTATCCTAATCTTTATGATGCGGAACTTCAAGATAGCTGGGGCGTTACTGAACCAGTTGAGCTCGTAAAAGCAATGCTCACACCAGGTGAATACGCTGACCTTTTGGCAGCAGTAACAGAAGCCCAAGGCTATGATGTCGGCATGGAAGATAAGGTAAAAGAAGTAAAAAACTCCTAGAATCCAATGAAACAGAAACGATGTTCGCATATTTGGCATTTGTTAAATACCATATGCGACCTTCTGTTTTTGCGGATATGGACATGAATGAAAAGGCTGTAGTAATTGCCTTTATTCAGCAACATGCTAAAGATGAGCAAGATGAAATGAATAAGGCAAAAAGGGGGTAATGAATGGCTACACTTTCTAACTATATAAGCCTCTCTACTAATATTCCTAATGCTATGAACGCAGCCGCAAACGCAACAACTAAAGCCTATCAATCCATGAACACACTTCACAATAAGATGAACGGTGTATCGAATGCTAGTGAAACACTAAAGGCTAGCATGGGCGGTATCATGAACAGCTTCGCAGGTAACCTGTTGGCTAGTACTGTGATGAATGGCATTGGCGCTATAAAAGGCGCCATCGAATCAATCCAAGATACTGCTACAGAATGGGCACAGGTGCAAGCTCGCCTTAAATTGGTAGCCGGTAGCCAGGAAAATGCTATTTACCTGAATAAGCAGATATTTGAATCCGCACAGCGTGCAAGAGGCGGGTATTTGGAAATGGCAGATGCCGTAATCCAGGTATCTCAATCCGCACATGACGCGTTCCCGGACCCAAGAAAAGCCGTAGAATTCATGGAAGGTATCCAAAAGGTATTCGCTATTGGTGGTGCATCGAAAGAAGCACAAAAGAACGCCATGCTTCAGTTAACACAAGGTCTAGCATCTGGTCAATTACAAGGTGACGAATTCAGGTCTATTGCTGAAAACGCGCCGATGATTGAAAACATCATTGCTAAATCTATGGGTGTATCTCGTGGCGAACTTAAGAAGCTAGCATCGGAAGGTAAGATTACTGCTGAAGTAATTAAAAACGCTATTATGAATAACTTGCCTGAGATTGAAAAGCAGTTTGAATCACTCCCTAAAACCTGGGGTGATCATATGCAGTCGATTAAGAATAAAGCTATTCGGGCGTTTGAGCCTGTATTCCAGCGAATATCCGACCTTGCTAATAGTGAGGGCGTCCGTGAGTTAGTGGACAACGTAACAGGAGCTATCCAAACGGTAGCACCGGTATTCTATTGGCTTGTAGGCGTTATCGGTGAAACGATTAATACTGCCGTATGGGCATTTAACACGTTATCTAACTTTGTTAGACAACACTCGTCTATCATGTATACAGCAATGATAATACTGGGCGGAGTTATGGCGTTTTATGCAATTCAGGCCGGCATAGCAGCCGGAAGAACGATTCTCGCTGCAGGTGCTATGGCGATTAAGGCCGTAGCAGACTGGGCAGAAACTGCTGCTCTGTTAGCAATGATTGTAGCTCAAGAAGGATTGAACGCCGCATTATACGCGTGCCCGTTAACATGGGTAATCGGTTTGATTGTTGCAGTTATAGTCGTAATCTACTTAGCTGTAGAAGCTATTAACTATTTCTGTGATGCGAATATTAGCGTGCTAGGAATCGTAGTTGGTGCTTTTTGGGCGTTCGGTTCTGCTATTTTCAATGTGTTTGCTTTGGGATGGAACATCATCGCAGCATTTGTTAATTTCTTGGCCAACGTATTTAAAGACCCATTACATGCAGTCGCTAACTTGTTTATCGATATATGGAATGGTATTTGGCAATTCGTGAAAGCTAGAATTAACGATATTATCGATGCGATTAATAAAATCCCAGGCGTAAATATCGATAAGGTAGGCGGGTCTACTGGCGTAATAGAACGATTTGAGATTGCCGGCGGTGAAACTACTGTCATGGGCAAGATGGATTATTCTAGCGTTACAGGAGCTTTCGGCGAAGGCTATAACATTGGGGCTAACCTTAGCCTTGGTGATTTGATGCCTAGCATGCCTGGTGTTAAAACTCCTCAAGAGTTCGACGCTAGCAAAATTACTCCAGGTGCTGATCATGATGCGGCCGATAAGACTAAGAAAAATACAGGTAAGACTGCCAAGAACACAGGCAAGATTGCCAAGTCTATCGACATGACAAATGAGGAAATCAAGGCACTTCGTGAAAGTGCTATCGATAAGTCCTTGAAGAGATGGCAAGATGCGAATGTAATTCACATCCAAATGAATAACGATGTGGAAATCAATAACGGCACTGACCTAGATGGCTTTACAAGTCAAATCTCGAAAGGCTTGAAAGATGCATTTGCAATTCAAAGGGAGGGAATCTAAATGTATTACTTCTATATGGGGACGATGCAGATACCGATTCCCCCTAAAGAATTAACCACTACTATCAATGGCAAGAACGAAACAATGGAACTATTGGGGAAAGGCGAAGTTAACGTTATTAAGCCTGCAGGGCTTACTGACATTGCTTTTAAATTCTTATTGCCTAACTCCGATTATCCATTTAATGAGTCCTTGCTGTTTAAGTCTAAGAAGGCTAAGTACTATATCGATGAACTCGAAAAGCTTAAGACCACAAAGACGATCTTCCAATTTATCGTGGTACGAATGAAACCAGGCGGACAGATGCTAGCCATGACTAACATGAAGTGTACGCTTGAAAACTACGTCATAGAAGAAGATGCAGATAACGGCTTTGACTCGTATGCTAGCGTTACATTGAAACAGTGGAAGCCTTGGGGTGCTAAACGAATTGAAGTGAAGACCGATAAGGATGGCACTGCAAAAGGTAGCGTTAAGTCGGACAGACCTACGGATGGTAAGGTGGCCGCATCAACTGCCAAAGTCTCCAAAGGGCAGACTTTACAACAAATCGTTAAGAAGCAGCTAGGCAATACGGATAACCTATTCCAAATTGCTGCACTTAACAAAATCGCTGTTCCTGCTATCTTGGGGGTTGGCCAAATCGTCCAGCTTAAACGAGAGGGTAATAACGAATGGCTATAGATGAAAAGAAAACAGTCGAAAAATCTCAAATCAATGGCACTATCATTCCGTTACCCATGCCTACGCAACTACACTATGAGCTAACCATCCGAAACAAAAGCACTGGTGATTTATGGCTCATAGAACCCGAAGACGGCGTACAAATTACGAGAGCAGTTGACTGTGTTCCGAGTAAGATGACATTTAAAGTACCTAAAGACCCTAACCTCAATTTTGAAGAAGGTGACACAGTTAAGTTCACTTTAAACGGAGGGGTGGTATTCTTTGGGTACGTCTTTGAGAAACAGCGCGACGGCAAGAATTCTATATCAGTTACTTGCTATGATCAGATACGCTATCTCAAGAATAAAGACTGCTATGTTATCGGAGCTATGACGGCGACTGAGTTCATTAAAATGGTAGCCGATGACTTTGGATTGAAATGTGGTTATATGGACGATACCGTATGGAAAACTCCTGAGAAACCGCAAACCATATTCAAGGATAAGTCATTGCAAGAAATGATATGCCAACTACTCGATAAAACGGCTATATACACGCCTAATCATGCGTTCTATCATTTGTACGATGATGCGGGCGAGTTACGGCTGGCATCGTTTGAGACTATGAAGACAGATATTTACATTGACGATGAGTGCATGGAAGATGTGCAATACACGACTTCCATAGACAAGGAAACATACAACTATGTAAAAATCGTCCGCACAGTTCCAAACGGGGCATCAAGTAAGTTGGAGAACACTTTTATAGCTAAGGACGATAAGAACATCGAGAAATGGGGCAGATTACAATATCTGCTCATTCCTAAAGAAAAGGACATCAATGCAGTAGCGCAAGCCAAGGCAATCATGGCTCACAAAAACAAGAAAAGCCGTGAGATTAAGTTAAAAAATGTCATTGGCGATGTGCGTGTGCGTGGTGGATCCTTGGTGTACATTAATCGAAACTTTGGCGATATGATTGTTAATAATTACATGATGGTAACATCTGTTACTCATACGTTTAAAACAGGATTTCACGGAATGGATTTAGATTTACGATACGTTGATAATGATGCAGCTTATGAAGTTGCAAAAGACGAAGATGCCGAAGCGGTTAAAAAGATTGAAGCTGCTAAGAAGACCAAAAGCTCCACAGTCACTACTGGGGCAGGAGGTACAGCCGGTCAAGTCGATACAGCATTTAGTTCTAACGACGGCCGAGTATCTCAATATGGTAGTCAAGGCTGTGCTGACACAGTATGCGCTACTGGGTCTTGGTACAATTCTGATTTGAAAGATGAGTACAACAAAGGCACGGCAAGGGTTGATACACTTCGTCAAAATCTCGAGGCTAAAGGTTATACAACAGAACAATTCAACGGATACGCTAATAAAGGCGATTTGTTGATTTATGGTGATGATGAGCACGTTGTTATCGCCGATGGTGCAGGCGGGTGCTTTGGTAACTCCTCTAAGCGCGGGTATGCTATGAAATACGGCAACGCAAATTATGCATGGCATAATGACGAAGCGCCAACTAAGATTATTCGAATGGGGGCTAAATAATGGATAGCGAGTACATGAAAATCGTTAACACGATTAAAGAAATAGCGAGCACTGTTATATCAACTGGCGAGCCTATGGAAGTAATCGTCGGCGAAGTTGTCAGTGTATCACCGCTAGCTATTAAGATTGACCCCAAGTTAACTGTACCTGAAGAGAATATTATTCTTACCAAAAACACCTGTGAATGGACTATGGAGATGAGCGTTGATCATGTTACAGAAAACCGAGCAGGTGGCGGTGGTATGGCTGAATACGCAAGCCATAACCATGAGTACAAAGGGCGTAAGAAATATCTCGTTCATAACCAATTAGTGATGGGCGACAAAGTCATTATGTTGAAGGAAACAGGCGGACAGCGTTACATAGCGTTAGACCGTTGGTATAACCCGAACAGGGGGTGCACGACTAAGTAATGGCAGATAATTTACTATTACCAAAACAAAATAACGATGCGCTTATTCCTGACACAGTGAATTACATTGAACCTTCGCACACGTATGATGTTGATTTTAGAACGGATAGCCAAATTAGGGGCTATGCAGATAAGTTGCGAGCTATGGAGCAAGCAATTTATAAAATCATCAATACGGAGCGATACCAATATATTATTTACAGTTGGAATTATGGCATCGAACTACAAGACTTATTTGGTCAGCCCATTCCATATGTGTACGCTGAGTTACAGCGACGCATAGAAGAGGCTTTACTGAATGACGACAGAATAACTAAAGTATACAACTTTGATTTTAGCCACGAAGGTGGTGACGTCATGGTTGAGTTTGATGTAGATACCATCTATGGTACGCTACAAAAAATCAAGAAAGGGGTGAAAGGTATTGTATGAGCATATGACGGCCAATCGAATTGAAAAACGAATGCTCGATAGAGTCAAAGATGAATTCGATCGGCGCGAAGGTAGTGTTATATACGATGCTACAGCTCCGGCAAGCGTTGAGTTTGCAGAACTATATATCCTAGCAGATGTTATCCTGAAACAAGCGTTTGCAACTACGGCAGACCGTGAATTCTTGATACTTCGTGCAGCAGAGTTTAATATTTATCCGGAACCAGCCACGCAAGGCGAATTTGAAGCCCAGTTCAATATGGAAGTACCGATTGGCTCCAGGTTTAACTACAACGAATATAACTTTGTTGTGACAGAGGTAATCGACGACGCGGAACATAAGTACAAGCTCAAATGTGAACAGTACGGACGCACTCCTAATGCGACTACAGGTGATATTACGCCAATCCAAGGTATTAATGGTCTTACCTCCGCTAAGATATTGAAGAATATCACGCCTGGCGAAGATGAAGAAGACACAGAAGTATTCCGAAAACGGTACTTTGATGCTTTGAAATCAAAAGCTTATGGCGGTAATGGTGCGGATTATAAAGAAAAGGTGTTAGCTATCCCAGGCGTTGGCGGTGTTAAAGTATATCGCTGTTGGAATGGTGGCGGTACAGTTAAGCTAGTTGTTTTAAATAGTGACTACAAGCCGGCAGCAGATGAACTGATTAAGGAAGTAGAGAACGTTATAGACCCTGCACCTAAAGGTAAAGGGTACGGGCTCGCTCCTATCGGTCACACCGTAACAATCGAAAAGGCTGACCCGGTAACGATCAACTACCGAATTGAGGTCACTATGATGAGCGGGCACAACATTAACGAAATTCAAACTGTAGCGGAGAACGCTATTAAGCAACGATTACTTATCCGTGCTAAAGAATGGTGTAATCAAGACGAGAAGGAACATGTTATTCTTCGGACTAGCTTGGTAACGGCTTTAATGGTTGAGTTACCTAATGTTCTTGACGTCGGTAGGATTACTATAAACGGTGCTTCTGTTTCAAAGCTTGAATTGAAGGATAATCAAATTCCTGTATTAGGGACGATTACTTTGGTGGCAGTATGATTACAGATTTCGGCATTTTTAAGCGAGATATTGATATCTCACAATTCGCTGTTCCGTTAACTCGAGATTCTCGGGATATCCAAGAAGTGTATAGAGTGGAATCAGCAGAACTGCAACTACTATGGGATATCATGCTGAATATCTTTAAGGAAGAATACATCTATACCGCCGCATATTACGGACTTGAAGCATGGGAACAAATATTAGGTAGCAATCCTCCGGATTTGACAGACACAGAAGGGCGCAGAAGTGAAATACTATCGGTATTAATCGGTCAGCGTCCTTTTACTATGCCTAAAGTACAAGAAATGCTTAACTTTAAGTTTGGTAATCATGTAGTAACGCACTCTGTTAACTCCGATAGGTATGAGTACTGGTTAGATGTAGTAGATGGCTTTGAGACTCAATTAAACAATATCATTGATTACGTTGAGCCGTTAATTCCTAAGAACTTAATCATCAAAACTAAAAGTACTACAAACCTTAATGGCGAAATATATATCGGTGCTATATCTGATGTATATGAATCCTTCCATGTCGGGGCTGCATTAGATAAGTTTGATTTCAAAGTAGGCTCTGACATTAATATAGGCATGGGCTTCGACGTATTAGAAACAATTAAAGTATAAGGAGAACACATGGCTTCTATTTATCCAAATACACGATTAACCAATTATGGCCGTGAGTTAATCGCAAGATCGCAAGCAACTGGCAAGAAGTTGCAGTATATTAAATTAGTTACTGGGGACGGCCAACTCGATAATCAAAATATCGATACTATGACCTCTGTAATAGCTCCAAAATTGGAATGTCCGTTTACCTCTAACGGTGAATTCGTAGGAGACGGTCAATTTAGAATTGAATTTGCGGTAGGCAATAGTACGGTAACTAGTGGATTCTTCGCTAGGGAATTAGGCGTATATGCTAACCTTGAGGGCGAATCTGATTCCGCTGCTAAATTAATTGCATATAGCAACGGAGGTAACTACGCATCCTATATCCCATCTAAGGAAACACCGATTAATTCTAAAGTATTCTCTTTAGATGTTGTAATTGGCAATTCCACAAATGTAACCGTTAAGAAGATTGATGCGGCGTATCTGACTAGAGGTGCATTAGAGGCCCATAGCCGTGACACCAGTGCACACGCTCCTATCACAGACCAAATTAAAGCAATCCTCGGTAGTGCAAACTGGAAAGACTCTCCGGCGAGTACGCTTGTTACAATTAAAAACTTACTAGGCCAAGGTGCTATCGTGGCATCTAAGCTCGATGCTAATGCGGGCTTTGTTAAATTTGCCAATGGTTTCACTATCCAGTGGGGAATAGGCGGGCAGGATAACGTAACTAAGACAGAGGTACGATTCCCTATCAAATTCACAACGCTATTTATGGCTAATGCTATTGATGCCTATTGGAGTGGTTCTGATACACCTAGATACTTTGCTAATTCCGTGTCTGAAAGCAACTCCACTAAGGCCGTATTCTCGGCAAGCGATAGATACGCTGCTTCTTATTACTGGTTTGCTTTAGGAATTATCTAGTTACCTACTGCAATATAGCGGCCCCAAGCTGTACTTTTATTTAAGCCATCTCTCGCCGCCTGAGAATATACTTTGACCCCTGTTCTAGTATGCTCTCTAAATGAATGGACCTGGTTATCAGTATTGTTACCATTCACATCATTGCCAACTGCCGCGAAGCAGGTAGTATCAAAGGAAACAGGAAATGAAATTGTACCGCCTATTGGTACGTTATTAAACGCTCCCCACTGGATATTAAGCTATCCCAACGGCTATCCAATGGCACCATAGGTTATTTCTACCACCGAGTATGCGTCGACCAGTTATCATAAATTTTGTATTATCTGTTAAGAACATAGATAGTACTAAAGGGTCCCCGTCAATGTTTAAATCGATACCGGAGATGCTGAACGCCGTCCTAAATGCTATAGGATAACTAATATACGAGCTTTGTGATACGTTATTAACAGCCCCCCACTGGGGAGTTATTTTAATAATTCTATCGTTTTACGTAGCTCACGAATAGTCTTATGCGTGTATACCCTGGTAGTGATATCGCCTTGTTTATGTCCGAGTAAGGAGCGTAACGCGTTAGGTGGTGCAACCGCATCAAGTAAACTGGCGAATGTGTGCCTGGTATCGTGGATAGTGTGCTTGCAGTTAAGCTGCTTCATAATATCTTGGAAATGCTTACGGAATGATGTGTAGCTGATAGTGAATAGGTAATCGCTAGTATGAAGTTGCTCTATTATAGGCATGATGCGGTGATGAATGGGAATAATACGACCTCCACCGGCTTTCGTTTTAGCGTGTCTCACAATAAGGTATGATGATCGTCTATTGATATCTAGCCTGCGTAAATTAAGAAGCTCCCCTATGCGGAGACCTGTGTATAGCAGTATTAAAATCATGCGGGAATAAGATGTATCTATTGCCCATAACTTGTTGATTTGTTGACGAGTGAATACTCTCCTTTTAATCGTTGGCACATTGGGCCCTAGATTTAAGTGTAAGGCGTAATTAGTAATAGGGTAATCTTTGATGATTGCGTAATTGAATAATTGATTAAGTACTGTACGGACTTTCTTACAAGATGAGTAGGAAAGTCCTTTTACGTGCATGGAATCAATCACATTTTGAAGGTGCTGAAAATGAATATCCGTGATAGGCATATCCGCTATGTTGGATATGTGTTTAAAAGCAATGTGATAAGACTTAACAGCGCTATCAGAAATAGACTGAGAGTGAATAGGCAGCCACTCATTAAATAGTTGCCTTAATGTAATGGTATTGCGTTGTCTACGTTTTAGCATAACAGCGTAACGGCGCATAATTTCACCTCCGAAAGGATACGACTATGAATCAATATGTATTTGTGTTAAACGAAATGGGCGAACGAATTACGTCCTATGTTGATAATACAGTAACGCAAGAGCAGTTGTTAGCAACTGCAAAACAAGAATGGCCAGATGCAGCGGATTATATTTACTCTGCCGACGGCGACAGTATGCTAGATGAATTTATGAATGGTAAATTCTATGTAGACGGCAAGTTTGTCGAACCTGCTCCGTATGTTCCTACAAAGGAAGATAAGATTAACGCGATTAAATCTGAATACGAGCCACGCTTCAAATCCTTAGAAGAGGCTCAGCGCAGATTGTTATTAATGGGAAAACCTACTGGGGCCATTAGCGCACAATATATCAAATTAAATACCGAAATGGTAGCACGTATTAAGGAGGTACAATAATATGCCTAAATATATCGGAGAAAGTAAAGTACCTGTTATGGAATTCTGTGAGTACTGCTGGGAAGTGCTTAACGAAGACGGAACATGCCCAACAGAGGGCTGTGTCCATAATGATTTAATGGACGAGGTACATGAAGATGAAACTACCAGTCCTACACAACTTTAAGGCCGTTCAAGGCGAAGTTATTTCTCTTAACATTGGTTATAACAATGTTGTTGCAAGTGAAAGTCTGTTCGCCTGTGTTCGTAAATATTCGCCGGACGAAGACTATAAAGCAAAGTTTGAGATCGGCGTATCTACTGATGAGCTAGAAAGCGATGAGGCATCTAAAATCACCCTTTCGCTTGATACAAGCGCTTTAGAAGTCGGTAAATATCAATGGGATTTATTTCTTTGGAGTGGCGACCACCCTATTAAATGTCTTGTGAAAGGACAGATTAATATAATTGAAGGTATTAGTAATAGGGGGAAATGATGGACGAACTACACATTCACGAAGACAAAGAAACAATCAACGTAAAGGACAATACCCAAATTATTAAACTACAAGGGCCAAAAGGCGACCCAGGAGAGCAAGGGCCTCCAGGCCCTCCAGGGCCTCCAGGCGAACCTGGTCGAAATGGTATTGATGGACTTAAAGGTGAACAAGGGCTGCAAGGCATTCAAGGACTACCTGGTATTCAAGGCCCTCCTGGACCTCCTGGTACTCCTGGTAGAGATGGAGTTAACGGTCTTAAAGGTGAACCTGGTAAAGATGGAAAGCCATTTACTTATGACATGTTCACATCGGAGCAATTAGAGGCTTTAAAAGGCCCTAGGGGTGAACAGGGTCCACCAGGACCGCCTGGCAATGGTGCTAATGTAGATTTATCGCCGTATGCAACTAAACAAGAAGCCGACAATCTGTATCTAAAAAAAGTAGATATAAGAAATTACCTTACTATGCTAGGCGACCCTAAGTATGCACTTAAAGAAGAATTAAATAATTATTTGTCTAAAACAGATGCCAACAATAATTATGCTCAAAAGGGTTGGGCTACTCAAACATTCGCCTATAAGAACGATTTAGGTACTTTCATTAAGAAAAACGAGATTGCTCAATATGCGTTAACGCCTGGTGATGCTTCCACTCGTTACGTTAATAAAATCGAAGGACAATCATTCGCTCAAAAATCTGAATTAAGTGATTATGTTAAGAAAGCCGAAATTAATCAGTATACATCGACATCAAGTGTACAGCTCACCCCTGAACAGATTGAAAAGTTGAAAGGGCCTAAAGGGGAACCATTTAAGTTTTCTGACTTCACTCAAGAACAACTTAACGCTCTAAAAGGCCCTAAAGGCGATAAAGGCGAGCCGTTCAAGTATTCTGATTTTACGGCAGAGCAATTACTCGCATTAAAAGGACCTAAGGGCGACCCTGGAAGCGGTGGCGGACAAGCAACTTCACAACCAGTCGAAATATATGAAGTTGCATGGGGAACGGCAATACCAGGTGAGAGGGGTGCGGATAGAGGATATTTAGCGTTTGACCCCTTAACTGGTTGGGGTTACTTGCATTTTGATTTTAAGTTAACTACCCCTTCCGGTAATGGTAACATAATCGCATCGCTTCCACCGAATTCACCGGTTTCTGTACGACTAATAGAAAAAAGCGTTAATGTAAATAACAATAGTGTTTATGTTGAACGAAACAGCCGTATGATTAAGGCTTGGGGCGTACCAGCGAGCACACGTTATATTATTGATATTATAGGATTTTGGGGAAAGGCATAAAAAGAATGTGGACATGGCAGTTCGAGTTGAACGACATCTTAACCACTCTTACAATTGTAGGTGTGGTTGCAGGTGCCGGTTATAGATTGTTGATTATTCCGTTGTTACAACAATTAGACTCACAACGGATGCAAGATAATCTTATTTTCCAAGAAAAATGGGGTGTATTAACTGACACCCTAAAAGATTTGAAAGATGAAATTAAATTATCACGTGCAGAACGAATAAAAGCTGAGAGCAAGCAAGTGTTGCTGTCAGCAAAAGTTGAAGCCTTAGAAGTACGTGTTGATGATATTAAGGAGGCGTTACATGAACATTCCACCAAAGCTCATCAATACAATTAAACAATCTTATAAATCTGTGAGGGTGGCTAACATCCACCCTACAGGTATATTCGCTACTCGGGCGCTAGTATTTATTATGCTAGTGCCTATTTTATTGGTAATAACTCAGTATGTTATGTCATTTGTTAGCGGGTACGTATCTGACGAGGCGAACAAGCTGATTAATGTAGGGCTTAATATCATAGATCATATATTCATCCCTAGCGTATTAATGGCTATTGTAGGCTTCTTAGGGCTTTGGCTAGACAAAAACAATAATGGTATTCCTGATAAATTAGAAGAGGAGGATAAACGATGAAAGTATTTATTAATCCTGGCCACGATATTAATTTAGATAGTGGAGCAGTTAACCCGGTATATGGGACTCGTGAATGTGATGTGGCCCGTGATGCGGGCAAAATGTTAGCTCGCTATTTGGAAACCGCAGGATGCGAAGTTCGTACTCTACAAGATGACGATTTAGGTCTTGTATGTTCTGAATCTGATTCTTGGGGCGCCGATATATTCGTGTCTCTTCATTGTAACGCATTTAATACTGAAGCTCGTGGCACTGAAACACTGTATAAGTCTTTTAATGGCCAACGCTTAGCGAACGATATTCAAAGTCAAATTATCCGCAGCATTAATACGGTAGACCGGGGCGTTAAGAAACGTGATGACCTTTGGGTGCTAAATGGTACGGACGCAACTGCTGTATTAGTTGAAATGGCCTTCATCGATAATGAAGAAGATCATGCTATGCTGACTAATGATTTAGATACTATCGTTCGTGCCATTGCTAGGGGGATTACTGACTACGCAGGAGGGGTATAATGTATGACAAACTCAAAGTTTTACTTAATAGCCTTAGTTACCGCCATGCTGTTATCGGTGGTATTGTGCTCCTCTCCGTCTTTTGCTGCTGGTACATCTTCCACGAACCAAGTGGAAGCAACAATCACGATTCCCTTAACACAGTGGAACGAATTGAAAAGCAACAACGAGAAAGCCTTGAACTTAATCGAAGCATCCAACGTTCCATTGACAGAAGCACAGAACTTAGTACTGAAGCAAAAGAACGAGTTGACCGAAGCACACAATACAATCAACAAATTGGAGAACGAATTGACACAAGCAAAGCTTCAATCAATGAAGCAAGAGATTACCTTAAACGAAATGCAGAACTCATTGACCGAATTGAAAGGGCAAATCAACAACGACAAACGGACTATCAAACGACTACGGACGCAACGCAACCTATCCCAGATGGTGGGAGCGGGAGCAATAATCGGAGTAGTGATTCATCGGTAAAGAGGTGATCCAA
>OBWI01000480.1_pt1 | contig 24444 bp, 28 predicted proteins | sample 1495201 | NCBI WGS metagenome assembly OBWI01 (sample SAMEA2580050, study PRJEB22360) | human gut metagenome | biome: human gut; feature: human-associated habitat; material: faeces | place: Denmark | collected 2008/2010
TAGGTCAGCGATAAGTGCAAGGGTAAATCCCAAAGCATAGGCATTTCGGGCAAATGAGGCTTGCACTTATTATACGCTTAACTATTGGTAAAGCCTATTATGAAAACACTTTTAGAGTTTTTCACCATTCACTATCTAGCAGATACTCTCCTTTTCCTAAACTCCTTGAATCAGGATGGTCAAGACGTCATAAGGCGGAATCTCATCATTGTAGGCAATTGGCTCCTCTAATGCATTAATTGCTGACTCGCCTTCTCGCAATTGATAAGTAAGCGGACGTTTTGTCATATTCTGTAAGCGCATCACGGTTGCTTTTTCTGTATAGTAAGCGGGATAGACAGCACTAACTGTTAATTGTTCTGAGACTTCATCAAAGCTCTGGCTTGATGGCAAGCTTTGTTTCGTAGTTAAGCTATCCTGAAGTTTATTATCCAATCGATTGAAAAACAGATTTAGATTCTGTTTCTGATAAGCCAAAGGGTTAAAGGCCAACCGTTCTTGCTCCGTCGCGATTGTTGTTTCATCAGTCGCGGCACCCCAGAAGATATCTACGTTATACCGCAGGCCTTGATTCAGAATCTCAGCACCGGGTGTTGCAATCATGATATGACCCTCGTTCGTGGTATCGCCCGACGCTCTCCCAGGACGATAAATAAGATTGGGTTTCCCAAGCTGATCTGACGTTGCCAATAGTGTAAATTCTAGCTGACCGCCACTTTGCGCATATTCCTTAATCTCTCGACTAAAGACGGACATCTGCGCATCGTCTCGTGCTACCGAGACATTGTTATCCATTGGCCAGATATTTATCGGCATCTCTGCATATTTAGACTGCCATTCCGTTGGTATCTTCTCGTTCTTCCGAGTAATAAAACCATACGGAACAGAGGCTTTATTACTATCCACATCTAGTCCTGAATCCACAAGGAGGCGCAGGCGATGTTGTAAGATATCATTCTGAACCTCTATCGCAATACTCAGATGATTATCTGGGGAAACTCTCAAGTCCATCACTATCGGTAGCCTACCGGAATTAGTACCTTGTTCTCTTTCATCTAGGTTGAGAGGTAACTTGGCATCCGCACGCAAAATCATCTCTTGCCAATCCGCTTGGTGCTCCGCTGACACACTATCCCACTCAATTAGCACAGGGTGATCGTTCTGTACAGGTGAGAAATCGTATGTGTCTCCGGCATTGCCATCATCAACAAGCTTAATGGCATTCTTAATGTGCCTACCTTGCCAATCAAGATCGATTTTCCCATCGCGTACACTAATCTGCCAATCGGTTGTCTTAAGTACGTACTCGTCTGACGATTCGGATAATGAGTCAACGTTCTCATCGGTCGAATGAAATTCAATCACTCGATATCCGAGAGCGGGTAGACTTACGACAATCTGGAAATCATCCTCGTAGTATCCTGGCTCCGTGAGATACTCGTTGCCATGAGGGGTCTGACTTAGAACATTCTCTCTAGCAGAAATGTGACGCTGATGAACTAGGTGTTGAGAGATTACGTCATCAAACTGGATATGCTGATAATTTGTTAGTAGCTTAACGTTCACAGGCTGAGTGCTTGTCTTAGGAAGTGGGTTAATAAGCAACACCTGATTATCGCCTAGACCAAGTTTAATACTCAGCATCTTTTGAATCGTATTGAGAATACCATCAGCAATTTCTTGTCCTTGCTTAAGTCGGTGGAGAATGTCCTCATTCACCGAATCTACAACGCTGCCGGCCATACTGTCATGGGCTTGACTCTCCAGTAACTTCTTCCATGCAGATACAAGAACACCCGTATTCAAATCAATTCCAACTCGGTGGCCAATGACCATTACCGGTTCAACCTCATGAATTAAGGTATGCTCAAGCTTAGTTGCTGCAAGCTTGACATCCATGCGACTTGAGCCGCACGTACGATGAACTCTCGCAAACACCGGATCAATGAGTTCACCTTTATAGTGTGGTAGCTCTTTGTAGTCCAGACTGTCAAAGAAGTCTTGGTAGGTACCTATCTTGTAGCTGTATTTGCCTATACTGTTAATCTCTTGGACTTTTTCTTCAATATCCGCCACGATATTCATCTGATCGTTACCACTTGGAATCAGGATGTTATCAGGCGTATTAGGAATTGTCTCTGCGATAAAGTTTATCGCTTTATCAAGCCTGCCATCTACATACTCACGAGTTGGTGCCAGCAACATGCCGGTGCCATAACCTTGAGGCATTGACACCGCTTGAACTGTCGCCCCTCCGCCTAGACTATCCCAATTAAAGTAGAAACTCGAGACCTTTTTGGGATCAATCCCCCGCCAGAACAGGAATCGATTGAGACCAAGTTGACGTAGAATCACAGGCATTTGTGCATTAAAGCCAAATGTATCCGGAAGGTAGCCTATTGGCATAGACTGACCCAGTTGCCTAGTTAACAATGAACCAACTATACCGTTCCGGAGCAATGACTCTCCTTGGATGTGTAGAGCATCAGGTTGTGTGTACCAAGGTCCAATCTGCAGTTGCCCTTTTGCCACCAGTTGCTTTACGCGTTCTTCCATCTCTGGAATTATTTGTAAATAATCAGACAGTATTGAAGTCTGACCATCTAAAACAAAGCTTGCATGCGGGTGCTTCTCAAGTTCTTTAATTGTATTCGTGAAGAGTAGTGAACTCAGTACTAAGGAATCCTGGTCTGAAAAGTACCATTCCCTGTCCCAATGCGTATGATTGACTATTGTAACTTGCTTGGACATTATTAATTCTCCCACTGATCCTCATCAAAGTAGCTACCATCGTTCTCAGCATCCGCTGTATAAGAGAGTTTTTCAGATTCCGCTTCAAAAGCCTTGCGCGTCGCAAGTGTAATTGCTGTAACAATGAGCGTTCCAACAGCGATACCGAGAATGTAAAACCACCATTTTTCAACGGCAAACCAACCATAGAAACCAGATATTGGTGCGCGGTTAACGGCACCAAGACCGACACCGAGCGCTGCACCAGCGGCTGAGCCAATCATATTAGCAGGAATAACCTTCAGTGGCGATTCAACCGCAAACGGAATTGCCCCTTCACTGACACCGATTAAGCCCATGACCAATGACGCTTGACCTGCTTCATGAAGCTCTGGGCTGAACTTCCGCTTGTCAATCAATGTTGCAAGCCCTAAACCAAGTGGTGGAATGATAATTGCAATTTGTGCTGCGGTATTCGGATCGTAGACACCACTTGTGAGTAAAGCCATGGCTGTTGTAACGGCAGCCTTGTTAACTGGGCCGCCAAGGTCGAAGCCGACCATGGCACCAACGATTGCGGCAAGCAATACTTTGTTCGTCCCAGTAAGGCTCTTCAACCAGCTAGCAAGACCAGTGTTAATTCCTGCAAAAGGAACCCCGATGACATACTGTATCAGTATCAATGTCACTAAAGAGCCAAGAACAGGAACAAGAAAGACAGGTAAGACGGACTTAGCAGCTTCTGGAAGATGAATATGCGTCAACAGAAACTTAACCGTATAACCTGCGATCAAGCCTGAAGCCAAAGCACCAAGGAATCCTGCGTTCATATTCGCAACAAGGACACCACCAACAAGGCCAGGTGCGATACCACCTTTATCAGCGACAGAATATGCAATAAATGCGGAGATAACTGGGAACATCATGCCAAGAGCAAGTCCGCCCCAACCATCGTCAGTGTGCAAGAACTGTATAAACCAGTTTGCATTGGTTGCCCACTTAGTGTCCCAAATATCTGAAATTCCATAGAATGAAGCGCCAACACGACTGATTGCCATCAATACGGCTCCGGCAATAACTAGAGGAATCATGTATGAGATACCAGTCATGATATGTGTTTCTATATCTTTACCAAATTTCTTCATGGACATTAGAAATTCAACTCCTATCCTTTGTCTGCGGCGTCAAGAGCGCTGTTAATGACCTTTTCGGCGTCCTTGATTGGGTCGCTAACGTTAACTTGAAGAATTTTCTTTCCATCAAAGCGATCTGCATCACGTACTTTTGTGTCTGTAGCAAAGATAACGGCTTCACCGATCTGAACGTCTTTTGCTGTCAATTTGTTACCAATACCAGTCGCACCTTGAGTCTCAACCTTCATTAGGACGCCCATCTTCTTGGCAGCCTTTAAGAGTGCCTTCTCTGCCATGTACGTGTGTGCAACGCCCGTTGCGCATGCTGTAATAGCAATTAACTTTCGTGCCATAATATCTATCTCCTCAATTAAAAATTTGACTTAGCGAAAATACCGAATCGGCTTTGCTGAGTGCCTCACGGACATCATCATCCATTAACTGACTAGCAATCTCCGAGAGAATCTTCAGATGTTCGTTATCCCCACCCTCTGGAATTGTCAGTAGAAATACATTTTCAACAGGCTCATTATCTAGTGACGCCCATTCGACTGGGTGTTTAAGTTTGGCAATTGCAACCGCAGAACGTGTCACCACATCTGACTTGCCGTGGGGAATGGCAATACCATCGCCAATACCCGTTGTTCCTTCTGATTCACGGTACTCAACTGCGTCAAGATATGCTTGCTTGTCTGTTACAATGCCAGCTGAAACATACAAGTCGGCAATTTTACTAATTGCGTCTTTTCTTGTATTAGCATCAAGACCATATACAATTAGGTCTTTATCTAGTTTAATTGTCATTATTCGATTCCTCGTTTCAGTATCTCTATTAGTTCTTTTTTGTCAGTAGCTTTTGTCAACGCGTTTAACAAATTTGTGTCTGCAACGATATCATATAGATCATCAAATATGCTATCTATTTGCTGCTGATTCATCTTCTTAGTCATCGCCAAGAAAAAGACTACTGATACTTTGTGATGTCCCCAATTAATGGGGTGCTCAAGGGTACAAATTGCAATTGCTGGTGCCTGTACTAATTCTGGTTGTGCGTGAGGAATCGCATAATTATCAAAACTTGTGAACGAAAGATTCTCTCGTTCCAATGCACTTGCTGTAAGACCTTCATCGGCGTATCCTTGCTGCTCTAAACGGTCACCAAGATTTTGAATAACCTCTTTCCAGCTCCGTGCGTTACTGGCGAGCCACATCAGATCTCCGTGAATTATCCTAAAGAACTCCGCATGTTTGTTGTTCTTTTTATCTTCAATGTTTCTGACTAGATTCCTAACCAGTAGCGCATCGCTATCGCTCATCACTGGTGAAACAGTCACCGTTGGAATATCACCCTTAGGTAATCTGAGAGTTGAGATAATTAGATCAATACCTACGAGACTGTTGCGCTGGAAGTCTTGCAAGGACCAGATCTTAACAATCGATATATCTGAGAATTCTCGGCGAATTCGCGCGGCCAGCAGTTGTGCTGATCCAAGCCCCGTACTACATACAATTGCGGCGTTCACTCTCTGATGTATAGCCCTTCGGCGTTCCAGATATGCCTCTATATGGAGTGCAACATATGCGACTTCATCATCATTCATTGAGATGTGTTCTGTACGTTCGTAGTCATCAGAAACGATGAGTGCCTCATCAAACGCTTGTGGATAGTTTCGTTTGATATCCTCGGTATACGGATTTGAGATGCCCGCATTAACTCTGAGTCGCTTCACAGCTGCCTGCATATGAACAGTTAGACCAAAGAGCAGATCTCGATCATATCCGAACGGATGAAGAAGCTCCTTCAAACGTTCAGGAATTGGTATCATACTATGCTGATTTGCAAGGCTTACCTGGTTCGCAGATGCTGCAATTAAATGAATCTGGATATAAGCAATCTCCTCATCAGGAAGGCGAACATTAACCTCTTTCTCTACCATCGCTGCCAGTTGCACTGCTTCTGACTTACGTTCGTTCCCGATATTTCGAATTAGGTCATCATTTTGACCAATTGGATTTCCCGCTTTAATCCTATTGATGGCAATTGCTAAGTGAATAACTAGGGACTGAATCGCATACTCGCTAAGACTCAGACCTAGTTTCTCAGACGCATTCTGTACGACTCTTGCTAGTATATTAACGACGCTGGAATCAATATTTGGATTTTCCGCAATTGCTGGATCAGCAGTCCAGCCTTCTGATGATTGATCCATACGCCAGTCGCTATCCCAATATTGACTCAACATCTTAAACAATACCTTGCGCTTCTTTCCCTCCTCTCCTTCGATTCGAACACCACGCCCAGGTATTCGTAATAACTCGGTATCTGTACCTATTAACTGCCGATTCAGATTATCAAGATTTCTTTGAATGACTCTCCTACTGATAAACAGAACCTCTGCAAGTTGATCAATTGAGATATAGTCCTGTGATCGAAGTAACTCGGATAGGATATATCGCTCTCTACTACGATCAGAATCAGGTAACTTCGTCTTTTCTGATTTCAGTTTCCTTAGGATGTTCTGGATATCTGCATCTTTTGCAGTCACCGTAATGCCCTTACGAGGCGTTACGGTAATCGTAACTTGATCATCTCTTAAGGCCAGAACAATCTCTCGTAAATCCGAATAAACTGTCTTCCGAGACACACCCACTTGTGTTGCCAGCTCTGCAGCAGTTGTATTGGACGTGGATAATAGCAATCTGACAATTTTTTGCTGGCGTGCATTTAAAGTGGTCATATTGTTCCTCCTATCCAAAGTCTATTGTGATATTTAAATGCAGTAATGACAACGCATTCATTTTCCACATTATTGTGGAGATCTAGTGAACAATAAGCATCGGTATCCAGTGACCGTTGAAATAAGCTACCCTATCGTAGTGGCTGTTGAACTAGGCCACCATATCTTCGACCCTTGTAGTAAATTTATAGCGAATTTGATAGGCCTCACCCTCGAATTTAGCCAAAATTAAAATTGGTATAGCAAATACCCTTAACAGGGTCAGCACATTGCTCAAGACGATGGCCGCGTCAATCTTGACGGCCAGTGATTCAGCTGTCCGAGTGTTCACCAAGTCAAGCCCCAGCGTGCCCTTCATAAAAGCAAACCGGCGTTCAATGGTACCTCTTCGATTCTCGGCATCAGTATCCTCACGCCGTTTCGCTGCATCAACGTGTTTTGGATGCCGGCCAAGCTTCGGACCGCAGATTCGGATACCCAAATCCTTACACAGCTTTAGGTTCTCCCGATTACGGTACAGCGTATCGGCCAGTACTTCATCCGGATAATGTCCATGAAGGTCGTAATAGTGGTCTAAAGTTTCCGCGAAGTCTTGGCCCTCAGAGAATGCGGTGAAATCAAAACGTTCAATGTCGACTACGCCTTCACTTAACGAACAGTCAATCTTCGCCCCAAATTCAACTTTAGCATTGGCCTTACCACGTTGAATTGGGCGAATGTACGGCTGTTGGAGACTAACAATTCGGTCTTCAACGTGGTGAGTCTTGTGGGTATACATGTACCATTGCTGGTCAAATAGAATTCGAATCACGCCTAAGCGAATCGCTTGTTCATCTGGTAGAGTCGCACCCTGATCGATGAATTCGTTGATGTACCGCAAATCACGGCGCACATATTGAAGTTGGGCCTTGACCTGTTTATGAAAGCCACCACGCTGTTGCTTTGGATGTCGTGAAAATGAGGTCCAACAATGCTTCGCCTCGCGTTTGTACATGCGTGGGTTTGGCACACCAAGTTGGTGTGCCATATCGATCGCCATCGCCTCAAGATTCAGCCTTGCTTGGTTGAGGAGGACGGTGTCTTGAGGATACTTGATTTTGACTGGCACTGCGGTTGCGTCCGTGATGACGGTGTCCATCCGTGATGACGGTGTCCACTTTGAATGGGACCAACGCTTCGATCTTGGCGCGTACTGTATCATTCATGATATTCATAATCAGCTCGGAGATATCGGCAATTCGTTTGCGAAAGTGTGCCAGGCTGGAATAATTGAACGGCTCAACCGCTTTGTATTCGGACAACCCGATGAAATATTGAAGTGCGGGTGTATCACGAATTGCCGCAACCACCCCACGATCAGTTAAACCCATCCGTTGTTGGATCAGGATTGCCCCATAGAGTAAACGAAATGGTTTTGCCGCACGTCCCGCATTTTTGGTGAACTCCAATTGGTATGCCTCATCGAGAGCTTTCCAGGGCATGACCTCCGCCAACTGGACCCACTCATTGTTAGAGCTAAGTGGGGTACTTAAACCGGCACCAAAGGATTCAAATGACAATTGAAGCGGGCTGTGACGATAGACCATACGATAACCTCCGAGTAGGTTCCCAAAAAATGCAAGGAAAATGCAGGAAAACAGCTAATTCCAATGGATTTATTATACCGCAATAATGCATATATTAGCTTAACTGCCTGAATTATAGAATTTTTAAGCAGCCACTATCGTAGATCTTTGTAGTAAGTTTATAATTATTCATTTGGCAATCTACATTCCTATTTTTCTGATTAAGGTCTCTGGCAAATGGATAGATAAGATGTTGGGTGTTGCTTAGAACAAATAGAGCTTTAAATTGTTTGCACTTGGCAACTCATGCTATAATATATAGCAAAAGAGCGTTGCATCTATCGATACAACGCCCCTGCAAGCCGCTTCAAAGGCGGTGGCGTTTACAACATCAACTTAATTAAGCCGACCTGTAACCGACCAAAGTTACACAGGGCGGCCTTTTTTGTTACTTCTTTTTGTCGTTGAGAATGGTTGCGACTAATAAGCCGAACGCAATCATCAGCGACAGTGCCTGAAAGACACTCATAGGCTGTGAACCCTTTCTGAAGATTCTTCCATGTTCCCATAGACGTCACCTCATCGGGAAAAGACAGCCACCGCCCTTAAAACTTCCTGCTTAAACAACATACCATAGCTTACTTATCATCACTGGTGTTTTGCACGGTATCTTTCTGACTCAATCTAAGAATTTCTGGTAATAGAACAGTCTCTAGCTCAATATAAAGTTGATTAGCTACCATACCTTCGAATACATCAGGTACAACATCTATCTCAGTTTCTAATTGTTTGCTTAGGTGCCGTGCAATGTTTGGTGATTGGGTATCGATGGCGGTCTTAATTTGTTGCTGTATATCATTCAATATCATCAAATCACGCTCCTTTCATTGAAATGACCTTGTTAAATTTTGATTTCGTTCACGTTAAATGCGAACCGAGACTTGAACACATGATTATAGTCGTTTTTAAACTTATATAAGGTACCGAAGCTGATTGATTTTTTAGTTGAACACACGAAGCGTTGATTGCGTAGCAGCAGCCGTTTTAACAAGGTCAGCTTGTACAATAAAACGCTTGGGCGTATTGGGTGTTGCTGAGTCACAGGTAACTAAGGTTAACAACTTCTTACCTGGAATATCATCAATCACGGAAACTTGATGCTCATCAATTGTCTGTTTGTTTGTGACTTGGTACGTATAAACTTGCTGATTATCAGTCAAATAAACATAGGCAGCTGTCTGAATTCGTTTAAGCGGTGAAAATAAGTTGCCTGCATCGGTCATATAATGGCCTGCTAAAGCATAATTACCCTTTCCCAGGACTTGATTAGGTTTCATCGTGCCAGCTCCTCGAGCCAAATTATTGTTATCAAGGCCGTAAAAAACGGGCAAACGCATACTAACAGAAGGGATTGCTAACCGAGCAATGGCGTTAGAATCATTAGTTATAGCCCTAGCGACCGTAGTAACATCCAATGATTTAACTTTCCTAAAATTAAAACTCCCCTTACTTTTTTGGGGATCTTTTAACGAAGCGTGATAAGCGCTGTTGCTAATGTGTTGAACAGTCAGATTTTTAAGTTGTTCATTGAAAATCATCGCCAAACTCACGATTAACAACATAATCAACAACGTCCATCGCAGCCAACGGTATTTGTTTTTCCGATTTTGCATAATAGATATCCCTTCTAAGTTTTAGTTCATAAAATTGGTTCAATAGACAGATTTTATTAGCCTAGGCATTCTACTGCTATGACGCTTCTGATAATCGCTGAATCAACATGGGTTCATCTATATCTAAATAAGTTTTTCGACTTGTGTGTAAGGTGTCACCAGTGCGTACCTGTGTATTGATCCAGCGAGTACAGTCCGCGTGATGTTCACCACGAAAGTAGACTTTACCAGAATTAAAGCCAATAACCGCGAATTTTGGTTGTACACAAGCAGCAGACAATTTTTTAAGGACAGCATCCGAAATACGTTCCTCAGAGTTTAGCAAACGTCGCACAGTCCGATCATTTATTTTAGCTTGTCTGGCAAATTCTGGGTTGCTCAGATTGTTCTTATTGATGTAGTTCTGAACCATTTTACGAACAGAATCACGATCCATTAAATCAGACTCCTTCTATTGTAATAAACCATTGTTGCAGTTAATTGTAACCCCGTACTTGCGTATTGATGGATGATGCATGAGATATATATGCCAAAAAGACTGTAGAGCTTAGTCCCATCAAGATAATCAAAGACAAAACCCAGCGTGTTCTTAATTTTATATGGAAGTCCTTTCTAATACATAGTGGTGGCCTTGCTGAGCAAATAACTCTCAGTAAGGCTTAGTTTGCGTATGGGCGGCGGGCCCTAGGCCGACCCGCACGCCCCGGCAACGTCTTGTCGTTTAAGGATAGATAACTGGCAAGTTCAGTCTGTACCTAAACCCCATTGGTTGCCGGTCGCCAGCTATCGTGCAGATCATGCAAGAGTTGTGCATAAAACTTTTGGCGTGCCGCCACGCGGGCAAGCCCGCAGGTGCCTTTTCTACGCCCTGTCAAGTTTAAATCCCGCTATGTCAATGAATTTGATTTTGAATATCGAAACTTCTTAACCACAGGATGCTGAATCCAATCTTAAATTCTGATCTAAAATATCCTTAAATCATATAGTCTGACACCCCAAATAAACCTGCATGCTTTCCAAAATTTGTGCAGATATGTACAGTAAGTGTATCGAGTCAGTTTATCTTGAACAAGCGAGTTCGTATGAGTATAACTGATTCGTGTTTACAAGGTAGTGAATCGTTTTTAGTAGGCGATCCATGCAGGCGACAAGCAGCGGCTTCCTCCGGGAAGCTGTTGCTTGTCGTTTTGCATAAAAGTCACGGATATGACTTGGCTGTGCTCCTGAGCCAATCATATTTATAACTGTCCAATACAGTAGCTTTCTAGTGTGAGCATTGCCATGCTTGGTGATCTTCCTTTGTGCCGTATAGTTCCCTGATTGCATCTCTTGCAAATCAAGACCAATAAAGCTATTGAGTTTCGCTCTGGTTTTAAACCGCCGAATATCCCCCAGCTCTGCAACCAAACGTACAGCGGTGTTTTCCGCGATGTTTGGAATGCTCAGGAGGATAACGTACTCCGGTGTTCTTTCTGCCAAGCTGACCATGGCTTGTACGGTTTCTTCACGTTCGCTAAGCAACTTTAACGCCTTTTGAGTCTCATGCTTTACAGCTTGGACAACGAACGAGTTGCCGCTAACAGCTGGATATGACCTGGCTCGAGATCTCCATAGTGCACGTGCTAAATTGCTGGATCTGACCGCTCCCACCCCCTTTAAGTGCATATCCAGAATCTGCGTCTTTATATTCTCAAAACTTAATCCAGTCAGTTCTGCCGGGTGAGAAAAAAGAGTTAGCGTGTGTAAGGCTGATGGCTTTCTCAAATCAAGTTCTTCCTCAATCCCTGGAAATGAGAGCTGTATGAGTCGATGTATCCGATTCTTGGTCCGTTTTAAGTCCTCCGTTTGCTGATCGTAGTATCGACTAATATCCATCAATTCGCGATATACAGGGTCATAGAAGCTTGGTTTGAACGGCTTGGGGTGTTTGGCAAACTCAGTTATTGCTAGCCCGCGGGCATCACGTACATCGTTCTTCCTTGTTCTTGAGCCATCGTCTAACCTTTTCTTAGCGACGAGTGGATTAAGAATATGATACGTAATGCTTTCATCCAGTAGGTATCGCTCTAATCGACGTGAGTACACCCCAGTCGCCTCGAACACCACTTCCGCACCGCCATATGAGTCAATGATAGCCTTAAGACTCGTGAATCCAATCATATCTAGCGTGATATCCCCCTCGTAAACAGTTTTAGCATCAATGGCTACTGACAGTTTAGCCGTTGATTTTGAGACATCTATACCGATAATTTTTCGCATTGTTACACTACCTTTCTGAAGCACCATCACTAAAAATCTTAGTAATCAAGTTTTCAAAACGCGGTCTCTCGGACCAATCTACTTTGAGCGAATTTGCTAAGACAAATGAAGTAGCCACTTTCTACTACGGCTTCAAAGAGCCAAAAGGCAACCCGCGGCTTCTGCTTCAATACCACTATAAAGTAATAGAGGCGTACATGGACCCCGTCGGGTATCATGTACGCCTTTAAGCTTAGTGGATTTTCTACCGGCGGTTTTTTGAAGCCGCCTTTGATGTAACATCCACACCAGCCACGGCAGAAAACGCAAGGGTGAGCGTAGCGAAAGTGACAAAAATTTGTGGAGTGATCTTTGCGGAACAAAATTTTGTCCGGCCCTTGTTTTTTCTGCTAGAGCTGCTTAGAAACTTGTTCCTTAGCGGCTTTGTTGCTGGTTGAATGCGAAATCAAAGCCAGGCAAAAACCGCCGGTAGAAAGGGTGTCGACCATGAAAAAATTACCATTTTACCTGCCAATGATCGAAGACGATGAGGAGAGTGTTTTTGATAGTTGGCCAAATGGACAAAGAAACCACGATAAATTGAGTGAGGGGTTACGTCCTTACATTCAAGAAATTGCTGTTAAAAGTCAAACGACCAGTCAAATTGAGAGAGACCGATACGGCAACCAACGCCTAGCCTTTTATGCCAACGGTTGCGAAACACCTTATTACGTTACCGAAGACTTCCTACTTACGCCTAATCAAGCTCACGATGCAAAGAAGCTGTTAGTGACAGCGCTCATGCTAGGTGATAGCAAGCTGACGGCGGTTGTGTCAGACCAGTTACTAAGTCAACTTTCTCCGAAGACCCGCGTATTTGCAAAATATCAGCTCATCAACCAACCAGCGCAACATTTTATGGACGAACACATCAGTATTCAGGTTATCAAATAGGAGGCCTATCATGATTGATATTAGAAACACTTACAAACCTAATGTTCTGGAAGCTTGGATAAAGGAAACGAGAGAAGCCGGTAACTATGTGAGCGCCGAACTTATTCAGTTGCACGATGACCCACAACTAGGTAATGCCCTTGTGCTTGGCTTTCGCTTTGCTAAAACACCACGAGCACTTGCTGATGAAGACATCGCGTTCAGCTTCACTCACGAAACTAGCGGCCCAGTTTTTTGGCGGTTGGTCGGTGTGGCGGAAGCGTACGCTAATGATTTCAATGAAGAACTAGCATTTGCATAAAGGAGTGTAAACAATGACAAAAGGAAAGCTCTATCAAGTCAGCATTGACGAAATCGAATATCATCCGCACTTTATTATGGTTTACGCCAGTGAAGACGCTAAGGACAAAGACCTACAGCGGCTCGCAACAAACTTTATTTTGAGTCAAAACCCAGAATTGCCAGAAAGTGCATTAGTCGATAGCGTCATTGTTGAACCCGGAGAGATGAATGAAGAACCAGATGTTGTAGCCGAAGGGTTACAGTTTCCTAAGAGCGTTTGGGGAGTCAAAATGGGCTTACTTTACGCACAGGCGGTTCACCATGCTACCTACGATGACGATGAGTTTGACGAAATAGCCTACGTTCGAGACGAAACGCAGGCAAAACGATTTAAGACCGAGGCAGAGGCAAAAGCGTTTGCTCAATGGCTCAACCCAGCCTGTGAAGTTATCAGATTGCAGGCTGGTGACGACCATGATTGACCAAGAACAAGCACAAGCGGCATTGAGTGAAGTCATTGAGGAACTGGACAGCGATACCTTTAACCGTCTGCGTCACGCGTTAGAACTCGTTGATGCCTATATTCGGCAAGGAAAAGAAATCGAAAGAGGTCTTTAACTGTGAAAACTACCTACGACGAAATTGTGAAACAGCCATGTGACAAACTCGCCCAGACCATGCAGGACATGACTTATTGTTACAACGAGACTGTGGTACCTAAGAAACACTACAAGAAACTTCTGACGAAGCAACTTGAAGAGGTCGTGGCTGACAGCGTGGCTGTGAATATGGTCAATGCCTACTACAAAACACTTGCTGAATTCAACAAAGGTAATTGAGAGTGGTTTGTACTTGCTATCTTGTGTATTGAATTAGGAGTTAAGCCTGACAAAGCCAGTGCGCAGGAATTAAGCACCCTGCAGATGATTACTAGGAACATTACTGGTAACCAAGCACCACTACTCAATCCAGACATCAAGAATGCCTTTGAAGGTGCTATCAAGGCTTAAAGAGTGCAAGCACAATCTAGTCAGATTGTGCTTTTTCTGTTATAATGAGAATACAAACAGGGAGTACCCCCGTAAGAGTACTCCCCTAGCAGAGCCGTTAAAGACGGCTGGCATAGAATTTCAATCTAAAGACCGTTAACTCCAGCCAAGAAGTTTAATGACGGTCTTTCTGATTGTCTTGCATTGCTTTTACAAGGGTCACAAAGGTGTTCACAAGTGACAGTACGAAACTGCCAAATGCTAACATCAGCGTGATTGCCTCAGCAACGGACAAACAGGCACCTCCTTTCACTTAGATTTTGGACGTCTTTCATAGGCGACCACCTCTTTGTGATTGGATTTGCCAACCGTCATTAACTTTTCTGCCAATAATATTATAGCACATCAACGGCTATATTCCTAGAGCCACAAGGGATATAGCCGTTTTTCCATTGCAAAAAAAGCCTCTTCGGCCAAGGCCGAGAAGCGTGGGGCGCCTGCCCCGCCCACGCGCTTCGGGCATCTGCCTGCCGCGAGGATTCAATCCGACCTCGGCAACATGATGCAACGGAACGGCAAAACCCAGCCGTTCTCGTCGCCAGCTCGACTGAAACCCAGCAGGTAGGGCATTACATGCTTTGCTCTAGTCCTGCTGCACGTTGCTTTTTATGCTGCTGTTGGGGTTTAACCGGCTGAGTTTGTTTATATTTCTGTTCATCTTCTTTGTCTACAGCGTTGTAGCCATACTGCTTAATCAAATAGGCGCACTGTTGAGGATCTTTAGCTTCAAAGAACCCAACTACTTTATCTGGCTGCTGACGATCAACGAGCGAGAATTGATCTTGGCCGTTGGCAATTAGTTTGGCAGTTTTTCCATCCTGACGACGATAGTCTTTTCTAACTGCTGATTGATCGGTTCTTGGTGTTGAGCCAACTTGGCTAGCTCATTCCAATCTTTAGCAATTTTAGTCACCGGCAAAATGCCATTGTCAGCCTGGTAACGTGTGTTGTAGTAAGAAGATTTTGCTGCTAAATGTTCGCGGTCATGATCCTCAATACCAGGATTTAACTTTTTCGTAATGGCGTCCCAATCAGACTTGTTATCATCGGTACGATTAGCTTTGATGAATTTTGCCGCGGTTAATAAAGCCTCATCTGAATTAAAGTTAGTTTTTCCAGGGTTGGGGTCAATAAGCACGCTACTTTTGGCAATGGCTTGTGGCAGCGGAAAAGATTGCTGGAAGTTCGTTGAAAGGTTAGTCGTTGCTTTAACTGCTGCTGCCAACTCACGCCAGTCAATGCCCGCTTGATCCGCAGCCTGTTTCAACCTTTGATAAGTTGCCTGGGTGATCGCATTGTCCTGTGGAAAGAGCGGCTTAAAGGTGGTTACCTCGGCTTCGGTATTGGCTAAAATGGATTCTTGCAGCTTGTCATAAAGCTGATGACCAGCTGGGTCATTGTCGGAGCCAACATAAATAGTGGCTGGCAGTTGCCCTTTTGTTTTATACATATTGACCGCCATATTCACGACACTCTCAACCTTGGTGCCATCAACTGAGGTAATCATGCAATTAGTTAGCTCTGGGTGTTGTGTCCAGTAACTCAACGCGTCAATTGGTGACTCAAAGACATACAAGTCATGCGGTTTACCCAAACTAAAATTGAAGCCAAAATCAGATTGCGAGTTTGCGGCGATCTTTTTTGAGTGCCACGTTTACCGAATTGCTTAAAATCAATTTCGGTGCCTTGAATACTAGCGCCAACTGCCTTACCGTTGCGTGCCCATTGAAAGATCAGGTTATTTTGTGAGTCCTGAAAAATGAGTCCCTTTTGGTACAGGCGGTCAACCAGATGAGGATTAATCCCTCTGGCGATGGTGAGGTAATCCCGCGCTCGATCAAAGTTATCGGCTCGTTTTAGGTAGTTATGATAGGCTGCTTTAGGAGCGGTCTGAACCTTCGTTTCGTCATAGTGACCAGCGTTGAGAAACTTGACCGCCTGATAGAAACCTTTCTGATCTAAAAAGGTGGTGGCGAATTCAATCGCACCACCACCTAAATTCTGGGAGTTCCATTTCCATAGATTCTTTTTTGTATCAATCACTAAGGAGTCGTGATCGACACCGCGGTAGTAATCACGTGAATCCTCCTTGAGAGCAATGCCAGCGCTACGCGCAATCTCAACTAAGGACAATTTACGCGCACGATCAATTTCAGATTGCGTCAAACGCTCACGCTTACCGCTATTGAGGTTTGTTGTTTGTTCCGGAGCATCGTTAAGCGTTGCTTCTGCGGTCTGTGCTTGATCAAAGCCTAAAGTTTGAGCAGCTTGATCAGACAGCTCAATCGTATGCACACTGGCCTCATTAATTTCTTTGAGTGCTTGTGTCATCACTTTAGGATCTTTCGCCCAAGTGGCCACATACCCTAATGAATAGTCACCAGTATCGATGCCAATGTTTTGCATGGCAATATAAGCAACCGATTCGGCTTGTGCTTCTTGCCAAGCGCGTGGTCGATCAGCAAATGTCTGACCAATGACATGTAGTTGACTGTGGCCGTACTCATGAAACAACGTCTTGAGTTTCATTGCCGCATCTGTTTCTTGTGGACTAATCACAATTTCTTGGGCGGACGGCCGAAAGAAACCACGAACCCCCGGTTCATCAATAGGGGCTTCACTGACCTTAACGTGACCTTCGGTATTGATGGCATCGACGACAGCGTGATATAAACGCTCCACGTTTTGGTGATCACCCAACCGCTCCTTAATAAAATCTGTTGCGGATAGTAAAGCTTTGCCGTTGGTTTGACTGACATCGAATACTGAGCCGTAGCGATAACCAACAATTGCTCGTTCAGCGGTCGTTTTGTATTTGACCTGTTCCTCTGGCGTGAGCCTCTTAACGATTGGCATGGTGATCTTGATGGCGTGTTCACCCTTACGAATGTGGCGACCTAATTTGTCCCACTGCTTAAATCCGGCTACCCGCGTTGCATTAGGGTGCTGCATATTAATCAGGAGCACATTACGAACAGAGTAGCCATGGAAAGCAGCGTTTTGCCGAAGGTACTGCTTAAACTTTCGGGTATCGGCAAGCGCGCTCAATTGTTCTGTGGCTCGCTGCGCCATCTCATGTTCCCAAGCTTTGATCTCAGCTTTAGTCCTCGCCATCTTCACCATCCTCCTCCCATGTGACGTTCTCTTCCGCACTAGGAACCGGCTTAATAATCGGCTCCAAAGCGTATAACGCTCGATACTGATTGTCGGTAATCTGCTGCCAAGCAACTCGTCTCATTTTGGTGGACGTTGGTTGCAAGCTGACGGTTGGATAATCGGCGAGGTTGTCAATCACGGGCAACTCACTGCCGAGCACTTGCATTTCATCTGCATAAATAGCTGGCATCATTACTTTCCTTTCTATATAGAAGACAAACAAAAAAACGTGCTAATAAAAGCGCGTCTGTTGTTCCTGCTTCTTCTTGTCTTTTTCGCTTTCGCGATCCTGATCAGCCTGGCGTCTTTGATACTCGCGTTTGGCTAACCGCTGTGCCTTTATATCGGCGTTGAAAATCTTTTGTAGGCCATTCAAGTGATTGGCTACTGATGGTTGATGATGTGTTTGAGAAACAGCTTCTTGTTCGGTACGGTAAGCTGATATATCTTTTAAAATACTGTTACCCATCCGGGCATACAGTTCATGTAATTTGTTATCGGTGTAGTCTTGCGCACGGTTGGCTTCTTTTGTGCCACTGCCATACAAGGCTTCACGAAAACGTGTTTCTTGTGCGAGTAGTTGTTTAAATTCACCCAACTCCTCAGGCTTACAACGCGTCAAATAGTTTCTCGACATGGCATCTAACTGGTCGCGATAGGGCTTCATGGCATTGTTGTTGTACTTCCAAAGACGGCGATCACGGGGCAAGCTTTTGACCAGCTCTTGATACCTAACGGCAAAGTCTAGGCTGCTCTGATGACGCCAAACAGAACGCTGATCGGGTTGTAGTCGTTGACGAATGAGGTCACTGATCCGTGCAAGTGAACGATCGCGATCAACCATTTCGTTGGCAAAGGCCGCCTTGAAATGGTTCAAGATCTTCTTAGGTACATAACCTTTGCGCTGCCATTCTTGATAGGTCTCACCGTGCTTACCTTCGACGGTAACTCGTTTCCATTCACGGGTAGGTTGTGGCTCCACAATGGCAACATGAATATGAATGTTGTCTGTGTTGCGGTGAATGGCAGCAGACCAAATAGCGGAATGTGTCATACCCATTTTACCGGTGAAGTCGTTCATGGCGACCCGGGTAGCGTCCCGCAACTTGGCTTCATCTAATTGTTTGGTCTTCGGATTGTAGACATTGTTTTCAGCTAGGAAGTCATTTCGGAAACTGAATACGGACTGCCACATGACTGACTGATGCTTTTGTGCAACGGTGAATTGTTTCTTTAACTGAACGCGTTGTGTTGGTGTTAGATGATCGTATTGATCAGTGAAGATGCCGGAAGACTTTTTCGGATTCTCCATGTAGTGGTTGTAGCCGTCAACTGACAGAATGTTTTGTTGGTCAAAGTGATCAATCCGAATTGCCTCTTCTCGATCAATGTAGTTGATGTAGCTGCCAAACTTCTTGGCATGGGCTGCGACAAAATCAGTCACATTGACAATGCCCGGTGATACTCGACTAGGCATCAGCACCACTACCTCGATGGTGTACTTGAGTCGTTTGGTGACGAATGTACTCGGTCTTAATTTGGTCACTGACAATCTTACGAGCAACCGTTGTTGGCTTCATTGTGTCATCGGGAATGGGCAAATTGTCCCAGCCGTTTTGAACGACAACACCGTCAAACAGTTTCAGTAAGACCAGCAAGTTTCGGTCGATAAAGTTAATCTTTCTTTCAAGCGGGGCAAGTGCGTTCTGAACACTCTCGCTGATGTTAGAGGCACGCTCGTTAGCTTGGTCAAGTTGATTATTAAGCCGGTGCTCATCATCCAACAGTGACTTAATCGCTGCACTAAGGGTCTCAATTTGATGAGTCGTCATATAAGTTTTTAGTTCTTCATCTGAGGCTAACGCATCATCACTTGAGTCAACAAAAAATGTTTTCCTGGTTCGCAAAGTAATTCCTCCTAACGAAGTTGTTGAAGTTGTCGCAGTTAATGAAGCTGTTCGATCTCTTTACTAAGGTCTCGAAAAGCAGCCGTGTTTTGTTCAATGATGATTGCCATCTGTTTGGTTAGCTCGCGCAAATCTGACACATCACCGCTGAGTAAGTGACCGGTTGCATCATGATGAATAAGTTTGCGAAGATAGGCTTCTCGAGACAGATGAGCACGTTTAGCAGCGGATTCAATACCCGCCAAATCTTGCTCAGATAAATCTCTTACTTTTAATTCTGCCATTCTTTTTTCCTCCTTTAAAAATATGACACTAACGAAAACGTCACTGATTTGATAGCCACGCTTCCAAAATATTTGACTTGTTGACCCTTAGATTGTACTTAGCAAGTTCCGGATTTTGATTTAGTTCCCGTTTCTTTTCAGCTACCAACTGATCCAACTTTGCGATTGCCTGATCGCTCAAGGTCATCATGACTCGACGTGTTTCGTTTTGTTTATCCATCTCAAGACCTCCTTCACGGTGATGATGAATTGTCATCTGGAAATCCGTTACACTGCAAAATTGCATCATGTTACCGGACGATTTTTGGTAAACAGTTGCGACTACTCTGGTCAAAACGTGATCGTTATTCACCAGGAAAACGATCAGAAAAATCTAAGTTGCGAACCAACCAACCTCAAAAATGGCCCGATCGAAACAAGCGTATTTTTAGGGTGATCTGACACGTCCCTAAATAAAGAAAGAGCATAAGGTAAAACTGACCCCAAAAGTGGGGTAAACCGCAGTGCGGTTTGATTTATGGTGGGGTCACGTTCCTAGTGAATTGTTGTATTATGAGATAAAATTCAACATTAGAAAAAAGACGATGTTGAATTTTAGAAGAAAATCCAACATTTATCAATCGCACCTAATCCCTTGTGCGAGTTGGCATACAGAGGATAGTGTTTAATATTTCTCCAAAATGCAACATTTGCCAAAAATGGCACCTGACCACGCGAACAAGCACAGTTTCGGTGTTGCACCGTTCACAACTCACTAGTGACTTGACGACAACATGAAGTGCACACAACAAGTTGCACCAACTGCAAGCGAACATGTGCACTCAATGATGAGCGTAATGTTGATAGCGCTTCTCGTAACTTTGAAGATTGTTCTGGGCCACCTTAATGGCACTTTGCGTGTCGCTGATGTCTTGTTTCTTGTCTTGTATATTCGTCTCGGTTTGCGTCATGCGTTGTTCAGTTGCTCGCTTTTGCTTGCCGACTTGCAAGTTGGCGGTGTCTTTTTGACGGGCTAAACTAGTCTTCAAAATTTGCAGATCATGATTGTATTGGACAAGCTTTTTTTCTAAGGAAGCGACTCGGTCGGTCGTGTTACTACGTAAAATCTTGAGGTAGTTCTTAAGATAAACACCTTCTGTTAGGGACGTCACCTTGGTAGGATGGCGAAGGTCTAGGAGAACAAAATCAATCGCACTCGTGACCCCTGACAGGTCTTTTCCTGAACCTAGTTTGACAAACAAGCGACCATTGCTGATCGCACTTTTCTTAAGCTTGACCACGTAATAATCATCAGCGATCTGTTTCAATTGGGTATGAAAGTCATTGCCGCTATGTGTCTTTTTGGTCACGACGACAGTCGTTAAAGGTGCCAGCGGGTCGATGGTGTTCTTGGTAACATAGAAGTACATGGCGGCGTTTTGCTTGTCCGTATCGACCCCAGCAAATTGAAATTGGTTGTTGCCTTGATCGAAGGTCTGACCAAGGCTGATTTGTTTGTTGTCGGTTTGACGAGGCCATAAAACGATCGCAAAAATGAGCAAAGAAAAAGCTGCTAGGAGAATGCCAAGCAGTTTGACGTAGCGAAGACTGTACTTGTTTTTGTCTTGAAAGTGAATACCTTGATTCATCATTTTAATGTTCACCTGCCTTGCCACCAGCCAGCACTTTGTCGATTTGCTGCTCTTGATGACCCGTGTACTGTGTCACCACTTTGCCCTTTTTATAATGAACTAGGGTCGGTACCTTCGTGATGCCTAACGCTGCTGCCGCTTCCTTGTTTTGCTCATTAGCAACGCTGGCAAACTTGAGTTGTCCGGTCACTGAACGCCAGAAGTAAGTGCGATAAACTTGCTGGCAAACTGAACACGTAGGACTGTAGTAAAGAATATATTGATCCTTCTTTTGTGCATTGATGGTGATCGGTGTTGCCACATTGATCATTGCTTTCGGTGCGTAAACATAGAGTGCTGATAGAGAAAATGTAGCGATGGCAATGCCTATCACCGTATTGATGAGGAAATGTCTAAATGGATGCTTCACGGTGTCACCCCCGATAGTGCGCAATTAGAATCAAAGGCGGCTAGCTTATAGTCGTTGCTGACCTTCCTGACCGTCCCTTGAAAAACCATCGTGGTTTTCTTATTTGTGTTGGACTTGTTGTTACCAAGTTCGTAACGTGCCATTAACAAGTAGTCATCACCCTGTGGCGTGACAAAAATACGCAGGTCGTTAATAGTCGATTCTTGGAACCCATTCGCGCTAATGGGTGTGTCACGATCAGGCATGAAAGTCTGGATCGCCTCACCCGTTAGATAAGGTTTCATGGCTTCATACTGACCCATTGTGGTGGCCGTTTTAGGCGAGTACATGCCTTGCAACAGCCCATTCATCATTACTGTGATCTTCTGTGTTGTGTCTGTTAGATTGTCTGATTGAGATGATGTCGTGTTTGCTTTTTTACTCGCACTGTCAGAGTTGCTTGACGCATGATTGACTTGATTAGAAATTTTAAGCGCCTCTAATTGCGTCTCTAATGATTCATTTTTAGACGCCATGATACGGAGTTCTTGTTTCTGCTGACTGATGTTTTTGTTGGCTGTATTGGCTGACATCCAGCCATAGACACCGGCACCAAGTGCGATGATCATCATGACACTGACCAGTATTGTTTTACGATTCATGTTTACCTCCTTGTTCTATGGTCTGACTGCAAAGTCTGGTTCATAGTCTTTATAGGGACGAATGTGACAGACGTCATTGGGTTCAGGTTCCTCGATCACTTGACCATCACCAGCGTAAAAAGCAATATGATGTGACGCGCCATGAGCGCCATAAAAGATCATATCGCCTGGCTGTAATTCACTCATGACAGGTTTGCCGCCGTTGAATAGCATCGTACCTTTGCTTTCCAGTGACACCGTGTATTGTGGGTAAGATTTATGCGTGACCTGCATTAAGACGTAACCAACAAAGCCGGAACAGTCCATGCCAGTCGCTGGAGATTTGCCACCCCAGACATAAGGAACGCCAAGATATTTCTTCGCTTCGGTAATGATGGCACTACCGTTACCCACACTTCCAGCGCCAGAGTTGCACGTCGTTGCCAATGTGGCACTGGCATCTGCTCCAAATTCAAGCATTGTTTTTTTGACGGATGGTACCCAGATGGCATTCAGTCCCGTGGGATCGTTAGCCGCACCCACAGGACAGTAGACCGAACCAAGCTTCTCAACCGTTGATAACTGTCGCTCGACAACCAGGTTATGCAAGGTGGCCGCCGTTGCGTCGATGCCTGATTCAATAGTCGGATATGAAATGATGGTGCTACCTGACATCTGGCCTGACGGATTGTTTTGATGACGCACGGCCGAACTTTTTCCCCACCCACTTTCGTGTCCCATGATGGACGCAAAAAGAGCAGGCGAAACGCCTGCCTTGTTTGCTGCTTTGATAGTGTAGTCAGCTTCATCTTTGAGCACGCCACTCGTAAAATATTTGGCCCATGCTTGCTGATAGGTGTCTTTGTTGAAATTACCAGTCGCAGAAATACTGCCGGTAATATCGCAGTCACTACCGCCACCTTTCTTATCGTTTAACCCAGCAAACATGGCTGCGATGAGGACCATGAACAAAACAAAAAACAGTACGAAACTGCTTAAGCTTCCAAAGATCAAACGCAACAACCAACGTTTGCTAAGCTTTTTCACATCAGGCACCACCCTTGAAGATGGCAAGTTCTTGCTTCGTTACCTGGAAGTGCATATGCAGTTTTTCAGATCCTAGGAGGAACATGGCTTCACCTTTATCAAACTTAGGAATCTGTAAAAACTCGCTAGGTGACAGAATATCACCTAGCAACTGACGCAAGATACGTGGGTTCTTTTCTGTTCCAATGGTTGTTGCATCATGCTTCAAAACAATCTTGTATTGGCAAAGCGTGTAAATCTGACGAAGAGCATTAATCGCACTAACTGTGTCTCGATCTTGCGCATTATCACCACTAGGAAACATCCGCTCCAGCCGCTGTGTTGCTAAGCAAATGGCACCAAAGGCTTTACGGTCTTCTGACATGATTCGGACAAACAAATCAGCCACATAAGCCTTGTTGGTGTTCAAGAGGGTGTGACATTCATCAACGACCAATAAGAAGTGGTGAATATCCTCGAGCGACCGCTCACCGTCATCAAATGCCTTCTTTTCAATCCGCCCTTGCTTCATACAAACGTTGTAGCTTGAGATCAGCGCATTATAAATCTGCAAATCCTGTACCTCTTCCGGGTAGGAATCCGCAAGCGCTGAGAGGTCATAAGAGACCACCAACTCACCGTCATAATCAGGCAAGGTAGAATGAACATCAAATAATTCGCCATAAGTCTTCCGCAGATTGTTAAGCGTGACATAGATATGATCTAGCAGTTTCTTCTCCATATCGTCTGTGCGGTTTTGGCGTTTTTGATCAACAAAGTCAATGAGTTGACTGAGCGTGGGATAATCATTGGCATCTCGCTCCGTAATAAAAGGCTTCTGAGTTAAGCCTTTACTGTCCCCCAGAAGCCCTAGCTGACGATACAAGCCGTCGCATTGGGTTGCGAAGTATTGTGCTTCCTGACCGCTGGCATCGTGATTAAACAAGCGGTATTTCACACTCAAGTCCTTGAGATGGATCTGGTGCAAACAGTGTGAGAGATGACCATCTAACCAGCTATTGATCCTATGTTGAAGGTTATGCAGCTAA
>OBWI01000516.1_pt1 | contig 23260 bp, 16 predicted proteins | sample 1495201 | NCBI WGS metagenome assembly OBWI01 (sample SAMEA2580050, study PRJEB22360) | human gut metagenome | biome: human gut; feature: human-associated habitat; material: faeces | place: Denmark | collected 2008/2010
AGCATTTTTCCTCATGCGTTATATCATTATCAAAAGTTAACTAAATGACATTGGTTCACTCCGTTCACAGTAACGTAGCCAAAATTCATTCCAGATTGCCTGCGGCAATGGAATTTTGGCATATTCATGCCAAAACACCTCGCGGGACAGTGGTGTGTGAACAGTAACGACAATTTTCCAACTACCAGCGTGAGCAGGATTCTCTTTTGGGGTGAATCTTGTAGGGAGTGTAGCAACTCTTAGGCCTGCGGAATCTGCGTTATGAAAAAAGAAGGCAACTGTCTGAGCCGCAGGCGAGTTTTGCCTTCTTTTTTCATGCACTTAGCAGATTTTGTAGGCCTTAGAGTTCCTGCTCCCGAAACTGAACCCCAAAAGAGAATCCTGCTTACGCGTCCCTTAATGAAAAAATCAACAAAAAACCGAAAAAACCTCTTGACAACCCAAATCTCATATGCTATCTTATACCAGAACGCTGCCGAAGACAGTAGGTGCCGCAAGGCATAAGTTGTAAACGCCTACCGAGGACTAAGTATTCTTTATATTTTTATGTAAGATTACGCAAGCCCTACTGCCAGACAGTAAGGCTTTTTATTTACTCATTTGCAGCGGTATACAAAATCTATAAGGAGGTGTACCATTTCATGGCAAAAGTAGAACTTAAACAACCAATCGTAGACGAAATTATCAACAACGTGAAAGATGCAGAATCTGTAGTACTTGTTAACTACAGCGGTCTTACAGTTGAACAGGATACTGCTTTACGTAAGGAATTAAGAGAAGCTGGTGTTGTATACAAAGTATACAAAAACACAATGATGCATCGTGCATTCGAAGGTACTCAGTGCGAAGAACTTATCCAGCACTTACATGGAACAAACGCTATAGCAATCTCTGCTACAGACGCAACTGCTCCTGCAAGAATCCTTGATAAATTCGCAAAGAAAGTACCGGCTTTAGAATTAGTTGCAGGTATCGTTGAAGGAAACTACAACGATCAGGCAGGTATTCAGGCACTGGCTGGAATCCCGTCCAGAGAAGAACTTCTTGGCAAACTGCTTGGAAGCATCCAGTCTCCGATTACAAACTTCGCTCGTGTGCTTAATCAGATCGCTGAGAAAAACGGCTCTGAAGCAGCAGCTGAATAATTTTTGATGCCAGAGGCATAAAACGAATCTAGTAACTATTCGAAAATCACCATCCACGAGGATGCTGAAGAGTTACCGAATTAAATAATATTATATGGAGGGAATTTAAAATGGCAAAATTAACAACAGAAGAATTTATTGCAGCAATCAAAGAATTATCTGTATTAGAATTAAACGACTTAGTAAAAGCTTGTGAAGAAGAGTTTGGTGTATCCGCAGCAGCAGGTGTTGTAGTAGCAGCAGCTGGAGCAGCAGAAGCAGCAGAAGAAAAAGATGAGTTCGATGTAGAACTTGCAGAAGTTGGACCAAACAAAGTTAAAGTTATCAAAGTTGTTCGTGAAGTAACTGGCTTAGGTCTTAAAGAAGCTAAAGAAATGGTTGACGGAGCTCCTAAGGTTGTTAAAGAAGGCGCATCCAAAGCAGAAGCTGAAGAAATCAAAACAAAACTTGAAGCTGAAGGCGCTAAGGTTAACCTTAAATAATTATCTTCCTATTATATATAGAAGATTTGCAAGCAGGAATGCCACTGGTATTCCTGCTTTTTTTACAGAGCCGGAGGATTACAGACTATGATGAAAAGAAAAACGGCAGTCATATTTGGTATCATCATTGCAGCCCAGCTTTGCCTGACTCCATATGCAGGTGTAAAAGTACAGGCGGCTGAACTGGAAGAAGGACAGATGTTTGAAGATTCATCAGAAGATTCAGAGACTTTTGGAGATGTGTCAATACCGGATACGCAGTCGGCAGAGAAAACTGAAGAGAATGAATTTGGGGATGACGACGGTTTCAGTGATGGAGACGTTGAAACTTTTTCAGCGGAGGATGCGGATCAGTTCCGCGAAAATATGCAGGAACTTGTGCTGAATGTGCAGGATGGAGAGGATATTACTGTAAAGTTAAATACACTGCTGGCACAGGCCAGGGACAGGGCAACGGATGAAAAGCAGTGCAAAGTTATCGTGCCGCCCGGAAATTATACACTTACGGGAACTTTGCATATGTACAGCAATATCTATCTATATGCAGAGGGTGCCACGATAACAAAGACTTCACCGCGAAAAGAAATCCTGCTCCGTCTTGGCGACACACAGAAATCTGCAGGCGGATACGAGGGATACCGTAATATAACTATCGATGGCGGAACCTGGGATTCAAACTATGAATGTGTGGAAGACAAGGGAGGACCTGGAGGGTTTGTAGGTTTTAGGATCGGTCATGCTACGAATGTTACAGTGAAGAATGTTACATTTCTTAATAACCTTAAATCGCATTTTCTGGAACTTGCAGGAGTGAAGAATGCGGAAATTACAGGATGTACGTTCAGGGGCTACTGGAAAGAGTTTACAGGCGGCGGACAGGAATGTATCCAGCTGGATGCCTGTATGCCGAGAATTTTCCCAGGATATCTTCCATATGACGGAAGTGTCTGTGAGAACATTGTGATAAAGGATAATACCTTTGAAGATGTATTTGCCGGCATTGGAAGCCACAGCATGATGTTTGATAAACCGTATAAAAATATCACGATCAGTAACAACCGGTTTAATAATCTGAAAAAGAGAGCAATATGGTGCCTGAATTATCAGGATACGGTTGTGACGGGAAATACCATGACAAATGTGGGCGGTGGTGTTTATGTGCGTTCTGTTTATACCAGAAATGCACATACTGTCAGCGGTCAGGAAGTATCTCCGGAGGGAAATCAGTACGCAGAGAATATTCTGATCGCTGATAATCAGATCACAGTTCTGGAACCAACCGTAATAGATGGCAAACAATGGAATGGATATGGAATCTGGATCACAGGCGAGGTATCTCTGGGCTCAGCAGGAGAAACTATTCCTTCTGAAGATGATGATCCTGAGAATACAGCAAATCCGACGACCAATGGAATTCCGGCGGGAAGATATATTATTCGCGGAGTTACAGCCAGAAATAATACGATCAGCGGAAATTGCGACGGAATTAAATTTTCCCTTGCAGAAGACTGTTCATGCAGGGGGAACACAGTCAGACTTTCTGATAGTCATACCTACAACAATATGGGGATCAGTGTTGCCAAGGGAAGCAATATCAGAGTTTCCTATAACAATCTTTCCGGCGGAAACGGATATGGGATTTATGCAGTCGGAACAGAGGCTTCACAGAAAATCTGCCGGATTTACGGAAATACAGTCTCCGGATTTATGAAAGATGGGATTCTGGCTTCAGGGCTTGCAGCAGGAAGCCGTATTGAACACAACAGAGTCAGTACCAGTGCGGCAAATGGCATACTTGTAAAATGTATTGATAAGAGTGTGGTTGATGGCAATTACAGTTTTAAAAATAAGGCAAGAGGAATTCTTCTGCAGAGATGTGAGTCAGCAATGGTAGCGGATAATTTTGTTTCTGAAAATGCGATCAATGGAATTGAACTCAATATAAGAAGCAATCATTCTTCTGTGCAGGGAAATGTCTGTGGTTCCAATAAAAAATCAGGTCTGCGCATTGCCGGATCAAAGGGGATTTCGGCAGACGGAAATTCCTTCCGCGGCAACAGAGGATATGCGGCGGAATTTATCCGTTCTCATATCAGCAGTTATAAAGGCAATCGTTTTGAAGAAAATGGATATTCAAATCGTATCCATGTAAGAAACAGTAAAATCCCGAAGAAATAGCGTTACTGTTCGCTCCGTTCACAGTAACGAAATAGCGACTGTTGCAATTATTTGAAAAAATTAAAAAAATATCAAAAAAGTGATTGACAGGCGCAACTTGCTGTGCTATAGTGAAGAATGCTATATTATGGCAAGATGTGCCTTTATGTCTTTTGGCAAAAAGGGTCAAGTTATAATAAATTTAAAGAAAAAACAGGGGTGAAACGTCAATGGAAAAAAACAGAATTCGTTCTGTAAAAACTGGAAAAAGCATGCGTATGAGCTACCAGAGACAAGAAGAAGTCCTGGAAATGCCAAACCTGATCGAAGTCCAGAGGGATTCTTATAAATGGTTTCTTGATGAAGGACTTAGGGAAGTCTTTGATGATATTTCTCCGATCGCGGACTACAGCGGAAAGCTCAGCCTGGAATTCATCGACTTTACATTTGACGAGAAGGATGCGAAATATACTATCGAACAGTGTAAAGAACGTGACGCAACTTACGCCGCACCTTTGAAGGTTCGAGTGAGACTGATTAACAAAGAAACAGAGGAAATCAACGAACACGAGATTTTCATGGGAGATTTACCGATCATGACTGTTACAGGTACCTTTGTCATCAATGGTGCAGAACGAGTAATTGTCAGCCAGTTAGTACGTTCCCCTGGAATCTATTACGCAATAGCGCATGATAAACTTGGTAAGAGACTGTTCTCCAGTACTGTTATCCCGAACAGAGGTGCATGGCTGGAATATGAGACAGACTCTAATGATGTTTTCTATGTACGTGTTGACAGAACAAGAAAGGTTCCGATCACTGTTCTGATCCGAGCACTTGGTGTAGGAAGCAATGCAGAGATTATTGATCTCTTCGGTGAAGAGCCAAAGATCCTTGCAAGTTTTACAAAGGATACATCCACCAACTATCAGGAAGGTCTTCTTGAATTATACAAGAAAATCCGTCCGGGTGAGCCGCTTGCAGTTGAGAGTGCGGAGAGCCTTATCAATGCAATGTTCTTTGATCCGAGAAGATATGACCTTGCGAAAGTTGGACGTTATAAATTTAACAAGAAGCTCCACCTCAACAGAAGAATCGTTGGTCACAGACTGGCTGAGGATGTTGTTGATGCTTCTACAGGCGAAATCCTGGCAGAAGAAGGAACTGTTGTGACAAAAGAAATGGCAAATACCATCCAGAACAGCGCTGTTCCATATGTATGGATCCTTGGCGAGGAAGACCGTAGAATCAAGGTTCTTTCTAACTTAATGGTTGATATCCGCCACTATCTTCCGGAAATCGAAGATCCAAAGAGCATCGGTGTTACAGAAGCAGTATACTACCCTGTTCTCGAAAACATTCTGGAAGAAAATGATACATTAGAAGACAGGATTGCAGCAATCCACAGAGATATCCATGATCTGATCCCGAAGCATATCACAAAAGAAGACATCTTTGCTTCTATTAACTACAATATGCATCTGGAATATGGCCTTGGCAATGCCGATGATATCGACCACCTGGGCAACCGTCGTATACGTGCGGTAGGTGAGCTGCTTCAGAACCAGTACAGAATCGGTCTTTCCAGACTGGAACGTGTGGTTCGTGAGAGAATGACAACTCAGGATACAGAGAATATTTCTCCACAGTCCCTGATCAATATTAAACCTGTAACTGCAGCAGTGAAAGAGTTCTTCGGTTCTTCCCAGCTGTCACAGTTTATGGATCAGAACAACCCTCTTGGTGAGCTGACACACAAGAGACGTCTTTCCGCCCTGGGACCTGGCGGTCTGTCACGAGACAGAGCCGGATTCGAGGTTCGAGATGTCCATTACTCCCATTACGGAAGAATGTGCCCTGTCGAGACACCTGAAGGTCCTAACATCGGTCTGATCAACTCTCTTGCATCTTATGCAAGAATCAATCAGTACGGATTTATTGAGGCACCATACCGCAAGATCGACAAATCAGATCCTAAGAATCCTCGTGTAACAGATGAGGTTGTATATATGACTGCTGATGAAGAGGATAATTACCATGTAGCACAGGCGAATGAGCCTCTGGACGAAGAAGGATATTTCATTCATAAGAATGTATCCGGTCGTTTCCGTGAAGAGACTCAGGAGTATGAGCGTCATATGTTTGATTACATGGATGTATCTCCTCGTATGGTATTCTCCGTCGCTACTGCCCTGATCCCGTTCCTGCAGAACGACGATGCCAACCGTGCGCTGATGGGATCAAACATGCAGCGTCAGGCTGTGCCGCTTCTGACAACAGAGGCTCCGGTAGTTGGTACTGGTATGGAAGTGAAGACAGCAGTTGACTCCGGTGTCTGCGTAGTTGCAAAGAAATCTGGTACTGTACTTCGTTCCACATCTACAGATATCAGCATTAAGAATGATGATGGTACAAAAGATGATTACCATCTAACTAAATATCTGAGAAGTAACCAGAGTAACTGTTATAACCAGAAACCAATCGTATTCCAGGGTGAGCACGTAGAGGCAGGACAGGTTATCGCAGATGGTCCTTCCACAGCAAACGGAGAACTTGCTCTTGGTAAGAACCCGCTGATCGGATTCATGACATGGGAAGGTTATAACTACGAGGATGCGGTACTCCTCAGTGAAAGACTTGTTATGGACGATGTTTATACATCTGTTCATATTGAAGAATATGAATGTGAAGCCCGTGATACCAAACTGGGACCGGAAGAAATCACACGTGATGTTCCTGGTGTGGGTGATGACGCTCTGAAGGATCTGGATGAGCGTGGTATTATCCGTATCGGTGCTGAAGTACGTGCCGGCGATATCCTTGTTGGTAAAGTTACTCCTAAGGGAGAGACAGAGCTTACGGCAGAAGAGAGACTTCTTCGTGCAATCTTTGGTGAGAAAGCACGTGAAGTACGTGATACTTCTCTGAAAGTACCTCACGGTGAATACGGTATTATCGTAGATGCCAAGGTATTTACAAGAGAGAACGGCGATGAGATGTCACCTGGCGTTAACCAGTCCGTACGTATCTACATCGCACAGAAGAGAAAGATTTCCGTTGGTGATAAGATGGCCGGACGTCATGGTAACAAGGGTGTTGTTTCCCGTGTACTTCCTGTTGAAGATATGCCATTCCTTCCGAACGGACGTCCTCTTGATATCGTGCTGAATCCTCTGGGTGTGCCTTCCCGAATGAATATCGGACAGGTCCTGGAGATTCACTTAAGTCTTGCTGCGAAAGCACTTGGATTCAACGTTGCAACTCCTATTTTCCAGGGTGCAAACGAGCATGATATCCAGGATACACTGGAACTTGCAAACGACTATGTAAACACAGAAGACTTTGAAGAGTTCCGCGAGAAATACAAAGACATTTTAGCACCGGATGTAATGCAGTATCTGGATGAGAACAAAGCCCACAGAGCACTGTGGAAGGGTGTTCCGATCTCCAGAGACGGTAAAGTGCGTCTGCGTGACGGCCGTACAGGAGAGTACTTCGACAGTCCTGTAACAATTGGTCACATGCACTATCTGAAGCTGCACCATCTGGTTGATGATAAGATCCATGCACGTTCTACAGGTCCTTACTCTCTGGTAACACAGCAGCCACTGGGTGGTAAAGCACAGTTCGGTGGACAGCGTTTCGGTGAGATGGAGGTTTGGGCACTGGAAGCATACGGTGCATCTTACACACTGCAGGAAATCCTGACAGTAAAATCCGATGATGTTGTTGGACGTGTTAAGACATACGAAGCAATCATCAAGGGTGACAATATTCCTGAGCCGGGTATTCCGGAATCCTTCAAGGTTCTCTTAAAAGAACTTCAGTCTCTTGGTCTGGATGTGAAGGTACTCAAGGATGACAATACAGAAGTACATCTTCTTGAATCTGTAGATTACGGTGACACAGACCTTCGTTCTGTCATCGAGGGAGATTCCAGAAGACATCACGACAGAGAAGAAGACTACGGCAAACATGGCTATACAAAGCAGGAGTTTGACGGAGAAGAACTCGTTGACATTGACGAGGATGAAGATGAGGATGACTTCATTGAGCTGGATGAGGCTCTTGAAGACAATGACGAAGAGTAAGAAAGGGGAAAGAATACATGGCAGAAACAACTAACGCCAATGAAACATATCAGCCAATGACTTTCGATGCCATCAAAATCGGACTGGCGTCCCCTGAGAAAATCAGAGAGTGGTCAAGAGGCGAGGTTTTAAAACCTGAGACCATCAACTACCGTACCTTAAAGCCGGAGAAAGACGGACTTTTCTGTGAAAGAATCTTTGGACCGAGCAAGGACTGGGAGTGCCACTGTGGAAAGTACAAAAAGATTCGCTATAAAGGCGTTGTCTGCGACAGATGTGGTGTAGAAGTTACCAAATCCTCTGTACGTAGAGAGCGTATGGGACATATCGAGCTGGCTGCTCCGGTATCCCACATCTGGTATTTCAAAGGAATTCCGTCCCGTATGGGACTGATCCTTGACATTTCTCCGAGAACTCTGGAGAAAGTTCTTTACTTTGCTAACTATATCGTACTGGATCCGGCTAATTCCGGACTCCAGTACAAACAGGTACTTACAGAGAGAGAATATCAGGATGCACGTGAGGCTTATGGATATGATTTCCGTGTAGGTATGGGTGCAGAATCCATCAAAGAGCTTCTTGAGGCAATTGATCTTGAGAAAGATTCTGTTGAACTGAAAAAAGAATTAAAAGATGCTACAGGCCAGAAACGTGCCAGAATCATCAAACGTCTGGAAGTTGTAGAATCCTTCCGCGAGTCAGGAAACCGTCCTGAGTGGATGATCATGACAGTGATTCCTGTAATCCCGCCGGATCTTCGTCCTATGGTTCAGCTGGATGGCGGACGTTTTGCTACATCTGACTTAAATGACCTTTACAGAAGAATCATCAACCGTAACAACCGTCTGAAGAGACTTCTGGAATTAGGTGCACCGGATATCATCGTTCGTAACGAGAAACGTATGCTTCAGGAAGCTGTTGATGCCCTGATCGACAATGGTCGTCGCGGACGTCCTGTAACAGGTCCTGGAAACAGAGCCCTGAAATCCCTTTCCGATATGCTGAAAGGTAAATCCGGACGTTTCCGTCAGAACCTTCTTGGTAAACGAGTTGACTATTCCGGACGTTCCGTTATCGTCGTAGGACCGGAACTTAAGATTTACCAGTGTGGTCTTCCGAAAGAGATGGCGATCGAGCTGTTCAAACCTTTCGTTATGAAAGAGCTTGTTGCCAACGGAACTTCACACAACATTAAGAACGCCAAGAAAATGGTTGAGAAGCTGGAGCCTGCTGTATGGGATGTTCTGGAGGATGTTATCAAAGAACATCCGGTTATGCTGAACCGAGCACCTACACTGCATCGTCTTGGTATCCAGGCATTCGAACCAATCCTTGTAGAAGGTAAAGCGATCAAACTGCATCCGCTGGTTTGTACCGCATTCAACGCTGACTTCGATGGTGACCAGATGGCCGTACATCTTCCGCTTTCACAGGAAGCACAGGCAGAGTGCCGTTTCCTTCTGTTATCACCGAACAACCTGCTGAAACCTTCTGATGGTGGTCCTGTAGCCGTTCCTTCACAGGATATGGTACTTGGTATCTACTATCTGACTCAGGAAAGACCTGGAAACAAGGGTGAAGGCAAGTTCTTTAAGAGCGTAAACGAAGCAATCCTTGCTTATGAGAATAAAGTAATCACACTGCAGTCCAGAATCCATGTTCGCTGCAGCAAGACAATGCCGGACGGATCCGTTCTGACCGGTACAGTAGAATCTACACTTGGACGTTTCCTGTTTAACGAAATCCTTCCACAGGATCTTGGTTTCGTAGACAGAAGTGTTCCGGGAAATGAACTTCTTCTTGAGGTTGACTTCCTGGTAGCCAAGAAACAGCTGAAACAGATTCTTGAAAAAGTTATCAATACTCACGGTGCTACAAAGACTGCTGAGGTTCTTGATGCGATCAAAGCTACAGGTTACAAATATTCCACACGTGCAGCCATGACTGTTGCCATTGCCGATATGACAGTTCCGCCTCAGAAACCGGAAATGATCAAACAGGCTCAGGATACTGTAGACCTTATCACAAAGAACTATAAACGTGGTCTTATCACCGAGGAAGAGCGTTACAAAGAAGTTGTTGATACATGGAAGAAGACTGACGATGAGCTTACACATGCTCTGCTGACCGGTCTTGATAAATACAACAACATCTTCATGATGGCTGACTCCGGTGCCCGTGGTTCCGATAAACAGATCAAACAGCTTGCAGGTATGCGAGGACTGATGGCCGATACAACCGGTCACACCATCGAGCTGCCTATCAAGTCAAACTTCCGTGAAGGTCTTGACGTACTGGAATACTTCATGTCTGCACATGGAGCACGTAAAGGTATGTCCGATACAGCTCTTCGTACAGCCGATTCAGGTTACCTGACAAGACGTATGGTTGACGTTTCTCAGGATCTGATCGTACGTGAGACAGACTGCTGTGAAAACAGAGATGAGATCTCAGGTATGTATGTAGAATCTTTTGTAGATGGTAAAGAAGAGATCGAAGGACTTCAGGAGCGTATCACAGGTCGTTTCTCCTGTGAGACAATTAAGAATAAAGATGGCGAAGTTATCGTAAAAGCCAACCATATGATCACACCGAAACGTGCTGCCCGCATCATGAAAGAAGGCGTGGACAACCAGACAGGCGGATCTATCGAGAAAGTTAAGATCCGTACAATCCTTACATGTAAATGTAAAGTTGGTATCTGTGCGAAATGTTACGGTGCGAACCTTGCAACCGGCGAGCCGGTACAGGTTGGTGAATCTGTCGGTATCATCGCTGCTCAGTCTATCGGTGAGCCAGGTACACAGCTTACCATGCGTACTTTCCACAGTGGTGGTGTTGCCGGTGGAGATATCACACAGGGTCTTCCTCGTGTCGAGGAGCTTTTTGAGGCAAGAAAGCCGAAAGGTCTTGCCATCATCACAGAGATTCCTGGTGTTGCTGTTATCAATGACACTAAGAAGAAACGTGAAGTTATCGTTACAGATCAGGAAACAGGTGAATCCAAGACTTACCTTATTCCATACGGATCCCGTATCAAGATCACAGACGGACAGATCCTTGAAGCAGGTGATGAACTTACAGAAGGTAGCGTAAATCCGCATGATATCCTGAGAATTAAGGGTGTACGTGCAGTTCAGGATTATATGATCCGTGAAGTACAGCGTGTATATCGTCTCCAGGGTGTTGAGATCAGCGATAAGCATATCGAAGTTATCGTTCGTCAGATGCTGAAGAAAATCCGTATCGAAGATAACGGAGATACAGAATTCCTTCCTGGAACACTGGTTGACTTCCTTGAATACGAGGACGTTAACGAGCAGATGGAAAAAGAAGGCAAACAGCCTGCAGATGGAAAACAGGTTATGCTTGGTATTACCAAGGCATCTCTTGCTACAAACTCCTTCCTGTCAGCCGCTTCCTTCCAGGAAACAACTAAAGTTCTGACTGAAGCCGCTATCAAGGGTAAAGTTGACCCGCTGATCGGTCTGAAAGAGAACGTAATCATCGGTAAACTGATTCCTGCAGGTACCGGTATGAAACGCTACAGAGATGTAAGACTCAACAGCACAATGCCTGAACCGGAAGTAAAGGTTGAAGATATAGCCGAAGAACTTACGGAAGATGAAGAAATCAAAGATGATGAGATGATCACAATGGATGAAGAACTTCCGGAAGACGAAGAATTCGATGTTGAAGAATCTGATGAAGAAGAGGCTGCTGAAGACGAAGCTGATGATCAGGCTTCAGACGATGCAGAAGACAACGAATGATCCAACGGAGTAGATAACTTATCCGGACTGATTTGATATGAATTCACAAGAGAACTATCTGTGCCGACAGATTTTGCCGGCGAGGTAGTTCTCTTTTATTTTCCGGAACATTCCATTGCCGAAAAAAGAGAAAAATACAAAGAAACTGCTTTTTGTGTTATAATACCAGTACATTATGAGCAGGTAATGAACTGTGAAGTATTTTTACAGTTATGATAAATATACATTTTTGTTTCCGGTAACAGCTTGTAAAAAGCATTGACCGGGACAGGGAAGGAAATAGAAATTGAACAGAAATGGAGGTGCAATATGGATAAAGAACTTCCGGTTTCAGCATGGCCGGAATGGAAAATCATAGAGAAAATCGGCGAAGGCTCTTTTGGAAAGGTGTATAAGGCACAGAGAACAGAACGTGGAAAATCTTTCTATTCTGCTATCAAGATCATCAATATACCCGGAAGCCAGAGCGAGTTGAACAGCGTACGTTCTGAAACAGGGGATGAGCAGTCCACAAGACAGTATTTTCAGAATCTGGTTGAGGAATGTATTCAGGAAATCAGTACCATGGAATACTTTCGAGGAAACTCTTACATTGTCTCTGTAGAAGATTTTAAGGTTATGGAATATCTGGATGTCATTGGATGGGAGATTTCCATAAGGATGGAATATCTGACAAGTTTTATGGATTACTGTGCGGAAAAGCAGCTTACTGAGAAAGAGGTAATAAAGCTGGGAATGGATTTGAGTAAGGCACTGGAATATTGTCGGAAACTTAAGATCATTCACAGGGACATCAAGCCGGAGAATATTTTTGTATCCAGATTTGGCGATTTTAAGCTTGGAGATTTCGGAATTGCACGTGAACTTGAGCGAACCATGAGCGGATTTTCCAAGAAAGGTACTTACTCTTATATGGCGCCTGAGATGTATAAAGGTGAGAAATATGACAGCAGGGTAGATATTTATTCTCTTGGGATTGTGCTGTACAGGCTGATGAATCATAACAGACTGCCATTTATGAGTCTGGAAAAACAGTTTATCACTTACAGGGATAAGGAAAATGCATTAAATAAGCGTGTTGCAGGAGAGCAGATGAGTGCACCTGTGGATGCAGGAACACAGTTTGCCCGTATTATCATGAAGGCCTGTGCTTATGATCCTGCACTGAGATATCAGACACCGGAGGAGCTTTATAGTGTGCTGGATGATCTGAAAAATGGAAGATCTGGCAGAATCCGGCAGTTACAAAACGGTGTTCAGAAAGCAGGAACGGATAAAACAGAATCATATAGTGCAATTGCACAGAACGGCAGAGCAGCACAGAATGTTACATCAGATGCCGAAAATGTACGAAAAAGTACAGTGCAGAATACGTCAGTACAGAATACCCGGGGAAATAAAAAAACATCAGATTTTCAGAATGCTGCAAAAAGAAAACGTGCTGTAAACAATGTTCCTGAGAGCAGCTTTACAGATAAAGAAACAATGTCAGTTGTAGCAGAACAGAAAATACAGCCACAGGAAACGCCATTAGAAACAGTTGCGATAAGATCTGCGCGTGCTGTGGAAGCCAGAAAGCGAAGACGCAGGAAGAAACAGCTGCTGCGCAGGGCATTGCTTGCAATTGTGGCAGGTACAGCGATACTTATGATGGCCGCAGTCTATTACAGAGTAAGTACAGATCATGCTCAGGAAGGACAGGAGGATAATCCGATCGCAATTTTGGATGATGAGAAATACAGCTCCACAAAATCCGGATCCAAAGATTTCTCCAAAGCTCTGGATACGATCAAGGAGCAGGCAACAACTATCACAGATAATCTTAACAGTTACGACTGGGTTGGAACAGAAGGAACTGTTCTGCGATATCTGAGAAGGGTAAAGACCACTCAGCAGGCAGATGGAAATCTGGATATTGAGAGTGAATGCATGAAAGCTCTGGTCTATCCGGCAGAATCCGGAGATGGAGTTTATGAAGAATATTTCTACTGGGGAGAGAAGTTATTCTTTGCATATATCTGGTATGATGAAACTTCAGAATATTATTATTATAACGACGGCGAACTGATAAGATGGATCGATTCCAATGGAAAGTGTCACGATAACGAAAAAGATAATGAGGAATTCGTGAAACGTGGCGAGAAATACTGGAACAATTCATTGAAGGCATTGAAGGGAGAAGGAACAAAGACAGATAATGGCAATGTATCAGATTGAATGTGCATATACCTGCCATACAGGAAATATCCGGGCAAATAATGAAGATAATTTCTGGTGTTTTGGGGAATCCCTTCCGGTGAACAATGAAGGAACAAAGGGTATCTGCTCAAAGATTATTTCGGGTAACAGAGCACCGGCAATGGCGGTATTTGACGGTATGGGAGGAGAAAGCTGCGGCGAGATTGCAGCCTTTCTTGCATCAGAAGAATTTGGAAAATTTTATAATGCGAATAAAAGAATGCTGAGGGATATGCCGGAAGATTTTATAGACGATGTATGTGAGAAGATGAATCAGGCAGTATGCAGATATGGAACAGATCATCATATTTGGAGCATGGGAAGCACAATGGCAATGCTCCTCTTTACACCAGAGTCTATGTTTGCCTGCAATCTTGGGGACAGCAGGATTTATTTTATGGATGGCGGTAAGCTTCAGCAGATTTCCACAGACCATGTTTTTGGTGGTACGGCAGTTGGGAAAGCCCCGTTAACCCAGTATCTTGGACTTCCTGAAGAGCTGCAGAGACTGGAACCTTCTGTGACAGAAATCGAGCATAAGGAGGGATACAGATATCTTCTGTGTTCAGATGGAGTAACAGATATGCTTTCGGACAGTGAGATAGAGGCGATTCTGTCACAGGATATGGAAATCCCGGAGATTGTAAATGATCTTCTTAAAAATGCTCTCCAAAAAGGTGGGAGAGATAATGTGACGATCGTGCTCTGTGAAGTACAGAAGCTGGATACAGTCCGCAGAATGAAAGAATGGATGAAAAATCTGAAAGATAAAAAATGAGAGGTGGGGCAGCATGAAGAACCGTATGCAGGATCTGGATTTTGAACAGAATGTTGCGTTTGATAAAGTACAGGAGTATGAATTTACCAGAAGGGCGGCACAGAGATTTCGGCAGGTGGTAAGCCTGGACAGTTTTGAAGACGAAGATGCGGATGTTATTTTCCACTATTTATATAAAGAGATGGAACTGGTGTCCTTTGGCGACCATCTGAAGAGATATATTTATGAAAGGGCAGAGCTGGAAGAACCCTTCTCGGAGGTTCCACAGGAAGTGTATAAGGAGATCGTAGTAGATTCCTTTAAGGAAACCTATACGCCCAAATCCATGAATCCTACCTCTACCAAGTTGTCGGCACTGGTGAATAACTGGCTGAATCAGGCATCTGTAAAAAGAGAAACTGTTTTTCTTCTGGGGTTTGGGTTGAAAATGACCACAGAGGATGTGTCGGATTTCCTGACAAGAGTACTGAAAGAACAGGATTTTGATTTTTACAATCCGGACGAGGTGATCTACTGGTATTGTTACAGTACGCAGCAGGGTTATCATAAAGCAGAGGAATTGAAAAAAAAATATGAGATACTCGCTCCTGTGGAAGTGGAAAATACTCAGGTTTTATACGGAAGCAACCTGTGCCTTGATACGGAGGAGAAACTGATCGATTATCTTGCCCGACTGAAATCAAAAAGAGTAGATCCCATATCTGAGAAAAGTCAGGCATTTCAGGAGTTTACAAAGCTTTTATATCATGCGAAGCAGATTATTGCCGGACTGTATCAGCATGATGAAGAGGAAAAAGGTGGGGATAAGGTGTGGACAGCAGAAAGAATTACACCTTCTGATGTGGAAAAAGTAATCTGCAGCGGAATCCCCATCAACAAAATGGGCAATCTGAAGAAAATGTCTGCCTCCATTCTGGCAAAGCATTTCAGCCAGAAGCGTTTCAGCAGGCAGAGGATTACAAATATTTTAAGCCACAAACTCCCGGTGGAGCGCTTTGACCTGATCACACTGGAATTCTTTATCGTATCCCAGGAAATGGAGGATGATGATCCTTTTAACAGATACAAGCATTTTCTGGATGAGATTCAGGATATTCTGCTTCGATGTGGAATGGGAGAGATATACATAGTAAATCCATACGAATGTTTCCTTCTCATGTGCCTTCTCACAGACTGTCCGCTGGCAGTATTTTCGGAGATATGGGAGAAGTCCTATGAAGAGGGGGAAGCTGAAGAGGCATAATGGTATCAACAATTGTACAGCCGGTGCCGGATATGGCACGAAAGGCTGTGGAACTTTTATTAAAGAAAATAAAAGGGGAAGAGATTGAGACATTGACGATTCTTCCTGTTGAATTTGCAGAAGGAGGCACAACCCGTTAAGGGATGTGCCTCCTTCTTTTAACCGAATCAAGTAAGTCACCTGCGGAGGTTGCGAATATCTGTCTGATTTATGACAATTATCTGGATAGACTGTAGATTCAGAAGAGTGTGTTTATTCATTATAATATCCGTAGATAGCACGTGCATCTGCAGCAATGGTGCTTTGGGCTGCACCGGTATCAGTAAGATCCTGTGACATAAAGCATACTACAAGGTCAATTCCTTTGGCTGTATCATAGATGATCGCTGCATCATTTTCTACAGTGTCAAGTTCGCCGGTTTTATTGGCAGTACCGACGCCTTCTGGAAGTTGTGCAGGGATCTTGTTTTTACGCTGCTGCATTTTTAAGTGATAATACATTGCATCTGCGTTTGGAAGAGTAGAAGCGGGAAGGGTTCCGTTGACAGTCTGGTATATCTGCTTTAAAAAGGTTCCACAGTCTTTGACGGATGTATAGTTGTCGCCGTTTTCTTTACCTGCGAGAAGCAGGCGATTCATCTGGGTGCTGGTGAAACCATGTTCCTGGCAGAAGCCATTTACTTTTGCCATACCTGCAGAGTCATCGCCGTTTCCAAGCCAGTTTACCAGAGTGTTGGCTGCATCATTATCACTGACAGTGATCATGGCTGAAATATTACTGTCAATTTCGTCTCCGTTGTGAGACTGGGAGAGGGTATCGTAGTTTTCGTATACAGCTCCCATAATATACAGTTTGATCAGGCTTGCTGCCTGCATGGGAGTATCGTTGATCATGCCTTCAGAATCTTTCGGCAGGTTGCAGACATAGACGGACCAGGTTCCGTTATCAGCCGGCAGCAGGGACTGTACCTGTTTCAGGAGATTGTCCATGCTGGAATCAGTGTTGTCGGTAAATGTGTTGTTGGAGGAAGGGGAAAGTGTTCCGTTCTGCTGTTCGGATTCTGAAGAGGGTTCAGCGGATTCTGACTGTGCAGGAGATGTTTCTCCGGTGGCTGCCTTGATAGAACTTTCCTGTTCTCTTAATTCATCTAACTGATCTGCCTGACTGATAAGGGTATTTGCATCAGTGGAAATCTCCTCTACGGTTTTGGAGAGTGTCTGTACTTTTTGCTGTAGTGTGACGAGATGGTTCAGTGATAAAAATGAAACAGCTGCCAGTGCAATCACTGCAACAGTCAGTATGCCGATCACTATATAGAGAAAAATAGGTTTTTCATTTGGCTTTTTATTCATTGCGGTTTTCCTTTCGTAATTATTATTGTAATCAGGATTGCGGGAACTGCGAAGCTGCGTAGCAATCCGCAGATATCAAGTCAGGGGAAAAATGCTTTTTGACACTTACATCATCATGATGCAAAGTAGCTGTCAATGCCATTTGCGATTCCCTGTACCATTGTTTTCTGGAATTCTGCGTCATTCATTTTCAGATCGTCATTCTGGCTTGTCATAAATCCCATTTCAAGGATTGTAACAGGAACAGTGCTCCAGTTAATTCCGGTCATCGTGTCAGTGTACTGGATTCCAAGGTTCTGAAAACCTGTTGCAGCACAGTAGGAATCGATGATGCACCGGGATAATCGATCAGACTGTTCAAACAGTTGTGGGATATAAGGATTATTCTGGGAGGGTGACATGGTCAGCGCCCCTGATGCAGTATGGGAATCATCGCCGTTTGCATGGATGCGGACATAGATTTCTGCGCCCTGTGAAGCAGCATATTGTGCGCGTTCCATGTTGCTGATGGCTGTTTCATTGTCTGTTCGTGTCATGACTACCTGATAGCCTCTCTGTTCCAGTTCATCCTTTAGTTGAAGAGAGACCTCCAGATTGAGCTGGTATTCGGGAACACCGCTGTAGGTTCCCTGAGTGCCGCTGGTACATTTTGCTTTCATTTCAGAAGAACCGGGACCGTTGGGCTCCGGGGCACTCATATCCACGGACTCACTCTGATGCCCTGGATCGATTCCTATTATATGTCCGCCTGTTTCTGCTTCGGAGGAGAAAACGCCGGCACTGGAAGCAGAAGAGGCACTGGTGCTGTTCTGGCTGAATACAGAAGGCTTTGATGAAGCTTCTTCCGGGATTTCAGCTTTTTCTTTGGTTTTCTTCTGTGTGGCTGTCTGTTGTTTTTGTTTCATGCGATTGATATTTGACTGGACTGTGTCTATGGCGGTAGTGTACTTGTCTACTGCCTGTTTGACTTCGTCGTGTTTTGCAGTGATCTGTTCGGAGATTGTGTCGACTTCTTTTTCGGTAGTGAGGATCTGGTGCAGTGTGGTCCTGTTAAAGAAGATCAGGGCTATGATGCACAGGAGTCCTGTCAGAAACAGAAGGATGCTGATCATGCTGGGTTTCTTCATATATTATAGTGTCCTTTCCTGAGTTTATAGAATGTTATAGTGTGTCTGCAAGTTGATTTGCCTGCTTTGGTTGTTATTATAATAAAAGGGAGGGGGAAATGCAATTGTTAGTGAAGGGGACGCGCCGGATAATATTTATTTTGTGTGCGGTTTCGGACGCTAAGAGATATTATAGCAGTCCTCTCAAACTCGCTACGTTGCAAACTTCGCTCAAACACGTGAGACGGTCTGCTCATAACGCAGATTTCTGCAGATTAAGTATCTCTAAGCATCCTGCAAATGCACACAAAATAAATATTATCCGGCGCTGGGATTCGCAGTGGGGAAGTGGCAGTAAAGTGGTTGGAGGGGGAGCATATTGTCAGATAAGTTTAATATGGTGATGTAGTGTATGAGGAAAGGATTTTTTGGTTATGATAAAAATATGAAAAAATACTGTAAAATTCAGGAGAAATGCCTTGACAGTGTGAGTTTTACGGGATATAATAAGCAAGCGTGCAAAAGGAACGTTTAATTTTTTTGCGCGTAATTACACGAATAGCAACCGCAAGGCCCCATAGAAAAATCTATGGAGAAATAAATCGGGAGGTGAAATGGAATGCCAACATTCAACCAGTTAGTAAGAAAAGGACGCCAGACATCTGTAAAGAAATCTACAGCTCCGGCTCTCCAGAAAACATTCAACTCTTTAAGAAAGAAAGCAGTTGAACAGTCTGCACCACAGAAACGTGGCGTTTGTACAGCAGTTAAGACTGCAACTCCTAAGAAGCCTAACTCAGCTCTTAGAAAAATCGCCAGAGTTCGTCTTTCCAACGGAATCGAAGTAACAAGCTACATCCCAGGAGAAGGTCACAACCTTCAGGAGCATAGCGTTGTTCTTATCCGTGGTGGAAGGGTTAAGGACTTACCTGGTACAAGATACCACATCATCAGAGGTACTCTTGATACTGCAGGTGTTGCTAACAGAAAACAGGCCCGTTCTAAATACGGCGCTAAGAGACCGAAAAAGAAATAATTCTAAAAAGGTTTCATAAGAATTTTAAGAGCTGATCCTATTGTTTGGGACAGCAGGAATTAATCAATCGAAAATTCACGGAAGACTAGAACTATGAATTTGTACGGTATTCCATATACCCTGCCGGTTGCGGGTTAAATATAGGACCTTACCAGTGCGAACATGCAATAGTTATCTGCGTGAGTACCGATGATTTAATCACAATGATTAAGGAGGGAAGTAACGTGCCACGTAAAGGACATACTCAGAAAAGAGACGTTCTGGCAGATCCAATGTACAACAATAAAGTGGTTACCAAACTTATCAATAACATCATGTTAGACGGTAAGAAAGGTGTAGCACAGAAAATTGTTTACGGTGCATTCGCCAGAATCGAAGAAAAAGCTGGTAAACCAGCACTTGAAGTTTTCGAAGAGGCTATGAACAACATCATGCCACTTCTTGAAGTAAAAGCTAGACGTATCGGTGGTGCTACTTATCAGGTTCCGATCGAGGTAAGAGCAGACAGACGTCAGGCACTGGCTCTTCGCTGGTTAACAATGTTCTCTCGTAAAAGAGGCGAGAAAACAATGGAAGAAAGACTTGCAAATGAGCTTTTAGATGCAATGAACAACACAGGTGCATCCGTTAAGAGAAAAGAAGACATGCACAAGATGGCTGAGGCAAATAAAGCATTTGCTCACTATCGCTTCTAATATAGGAGGAAAATCCATTGGCTAAAGAGGGAAGAGAATATCCATTAGAGCGTACCAGAAATATTGGTATTATGGCTCATATCGATGCGGGTAAAACAACTCTTACAGAACGTATCCTGTATTATACAGGTGTCAACTATAAGATTGGTGATACTCATGAAGGTACTGCTACCATGGACTGGATGGAACAGGAGCAGGAGAGAGGTATCACAATCACTTCAGCGGCTACAACATGTCACTGGACTCTGGAAGAGAACTGCAAACCGAAGCCAGGTGCTCTGGAACATCGTATCAACATCATTGATACCCCAGGTCACGTTGACTTCACAGTAGAAGTTGAGCGTTCTCTTCGTGTACTTGACGGTGCTGTCGGCGTTTTCTGTGCTAAGGGTGGTGTTGAACCGCAGTCTGAAAACGTATGGCGTCAGGCCGACACTTACAATGTACCACGTATGGCATTCATCAACAAGATGGATATCCTTGGTGCAAACTTCTACGGTGCAGTAGAGCAGATCAAGACTCGTCTTGGTAAAAACGCAATCTGCTTACAGCTGCCAATCGGAAAAGAAGATGATTTCAAAGGAATCATTGACTTATTCGAAATGAAAGCTTACATCTACAACGATGAAAAAGGTGATGACATCTCCATCGTTGATATTCCTGAAGACATGAAGGAAGATGCTGAGCTTTATCATACAGAGCTCATTGAGAAAATCTGTGAGCTTGATGACGACTTAATGATGGAATATCTTGAAGGTGAAGAACCAACTGTTGAGAGACTGAAAGCAACATTAAGAAAAGCGACATGCGAGTGTACAGCTGTTCCGGTTTGCTGTGGTTCTGCTTACAGAAACAAAGGTGTTCAGAAGCTTCTTGATGCTATCCTTGAGTATATGCCGGCTCCTACAGACATTCCTCCAATCCAGGGAACTGATTTGGACGGTAATGAAGTAGTGAGACATTCTTCTGATGAAGAACCATTCTCAGCTCTGGCATTTAAGATCATGACAGACCCATTCGTTGGTAAACTTGCATATTTCCGTGTATACTCCGGTACAATGAATTCCGGTTCTTATGTACTTAACGCTACTAAGGACAAGAAAGAACGTGTTGGACGTATCCTTCAGATGCATGCTAACAAACGTATGGAACTTGATAAAGTATATTCCGGTGATATCGCTGCAGCGATCGGATTTAAATTCACAACAACTGGTGATACAATCTGTGACGAGCAGCATCCGGTAATCCTGGAGTCCATGGAATTCCCAGAACCAGTTATCGAGCTGGCTATCGAGCCTAAGACTAAAGCTGGACAGGGTAAACTTGGTGAAGCTCTTGCAAAACTTGCAGAAGAAGACCCGACATTCCGTGCACATACAGATCAGGAAACAGGACAGACCATTATCGCTGGTATGGGTGAGCTTCATCTGGATATCATCGTTGACCGTCTCCTTCGTGAATTCAAGGTAGAGGCTAACGTAGGTGCTCCTCAGGTTGCTTACAAAGAAACAATCACCAAACCTGTTGATGTAGACAGCAAGTATGCAAAACAGTCCGGTGGTCGTGGACAGTATGGTCACTGTAAAGTTAAATTCCAGCCTATGGATGCCAACGGAGAAGAACTGTATAAGTTCGAATCCACAGTTGTTGGTGGTGCTATTCCGAAGGAATACATCCCTGCAGTTGGCGAAGGTATCGAAGAGGCTATGAAAGCCGGTATCCTTGGCGGATTCCCGGTAGTCGGCGTATATGCTAACGTATATGATGGTTCTTACCATGAAGTCGACTCTTCTGAAATGGCATTCCACATTGCAGGTTCTCTTGCATTCAAGGATGCTATGCAGAAAGCAGCTCCTGTACTTCTTGAGCCGATCATGAAGGTAGAGGTTACAACACCTGAAGATTACATGGGTGATGTAATCGGTGATATCAACTCCCGTCGTGGACGTATCGAAGGTATGGAAGATATCGGCGGTGGTAAGATGATCCGCGGATATGTACCGCTTTCCGAAATGTTCGGATATGCTACAGATCTTCGTTCCAGAACACAGGGACGTGGTAACTACTCTATGTTCTTTGAGAAATATGAGCAGGTTCCGAAGTCTGTACAGGAAAAAATCCTTTCTAAGAAAGACTGATAATTATTGATCATCTGCAGTCTGCCGGTGTTTAAAGCCGGCAGGGTGTAGGAGATATAAAGTTACTGTTCACTATGTTCTCAGTAATGTGTGGACTGTAATGATACAACAATTGATAATAATACACTGTTTATAGTGTGAAACTTATCAAATTGTATAAAATGCTTGCAAATATTCCGGTTATGCAATATAATCAAGGATAGCAAGTTTAAAACCGAAAAAGGCGCTCTATAATAATATAAGAGCCAAATGTTTTAAGGAGGACGTTTTAAAATGGCAAAAGCTAAGTTTGAGAGAACAAAACCGCATTGTAACATTGGTACCATCGGACACGTTGACCATGGTAAAACAACTTTAACAGCAGCTATCACAAAAGTTCTGTCTGAAAGAGTTGCTGGTAACACAGCTACAGATTTCGCTAATATCGATAAAGCTCCGGAAGAAAGAGAACGTGGTATCACAATTTCTACAGCACACGTTGAGTATGAAACAGAGCATAGACACTATGCACACGTTGACTGCCCAGGCCATGCTGACTACGTTAAGAACATGATCACAGGTGCAGCTCAGATGGATGGTGCTATCCTCGTTGTTGCTGCTACAGATGGTGTTATGGCTCAGACTAAAGAGCACATCCTTCTTTCCCGTCAGGTAGGTGTTCCTTACATCGTTGTATTCATGAACAAATGTGATATGGTTGATGATGAAGAACTTCTTGAACTGGTAGAAATGGAAATCCGTGAACTCTTAAGCGAGTATGACTTCCCAGGAGATGACATCCCGGTTATCCGTGGATCAGCTCTTAAAGCTCTTGAAGATCCGAGCAGCGAGTGGGGAGACAAGATCATGGAACTTATGGATGCTGTTGACAGCTACATTCCAGACCCACAGCGTGACACAGATAAACCATTCGTAATGCCTGTAGAGGATGTATTCTCTATCACAGGTCGTGGTACAGTTGCTACTGGTAGAGTAGAGGCTGGGGGACTTTACGTATCTGACGAAGGTGGAATCGGTTGAAGAAT
>OBWI01000574.1_pt1 | contig 21228 bp, 17 predicted proteins | sample 1495201 | NCBI WGS metagenome assembly OBWI01 (sample SAMEA2580050, study PRJEB22360) | human gut metagenome | biome: human gut; feature: human-associated habitat; material: faeces | place: Denmark | collected 2008/2010
ATAATTTTATATTTCTATAGTAGCAGTATCTATCAATGCAAATCAATGCTCAAAAAGACAATAACGAGAATGTTATGAGAATAAACATGACAAATACAATTTATATTGACCAATATTTTATGTATATGATCAAAGAAAGAAAGCCCCTACTCTTCATGAAGATAGGGGCTTTATAACAAGAATCTTGCTTTATTATATGTAATTATACTAATAATGCACTTACAAGTGCTTCTGCTTTATTAAAGTCGGATTCTTCGGGGTTCCAGTTGCATTTGATTTCAGGTTCTACTACAGAGAATCCGTATTTAGTCAACTCTTCACGGAGTACCTTTGTAGACTCACCAGACCAGCCATAGGTACCAAATACAGCAGCCTTTTTATTTTTGAATTTCAACTCACGCAAGAAATCAAGCCAACCAGCTACGGAAGATAATACGCTATTACCTACTGTTGGGGACCCTACAGCAATAGCTTTAGACTTAAAGACTTCTGTCATGATGTCATTTTTATTGGTTTTACTAATATTGAAAATCTTAACACGTGTATCAGGGGATTGTTTCGCAATTTCTTCAGCAATCTTATGTGCCAACTTCTTGGTGCCGTCCCACATAGTGTCGTATACAATTGTGATTTGATCCTCTTGGTACGCTTGAGACCATTCATAGTATTTTTCTACGATTTGCATTGGATTTTCACGCCAAATCGCACCATGACTAGTAGCTATGATATCGATTGGCAAGTTAAGCTTTTGAATTTCTTCAACTTTAGCTTTTACCAATGGAGAAAACGGATTCAAGATATTAGCGTAATACTTCATTGCCTCTTCCCATAGACGGCATTGATCAGCCTTATCTGCCCATAATTCCTCTACAGCGAAATGTTGACCAAATGCATCGTTGGAGAACAAGATATTATCCCCTGTCATGTACGTCGCCATGGAATCAGGCCAGTGAAGCATGCGCATTTCTACGAATACCAAGGATTTCCCGTTTCCGATATCTACGGAGTCTCCTGTTTTAACAGTTTTGAAATTCCATTCTGGATGATGATATTGGCCAACCAAGGACTTAACTGCATTTTCGGTACAATAAATTGGCGTATTAGGGATTTTCTCCATCAACGCAGGCAAAGAACCACTGTGATCCACTTCGCCGTGGTTACATACGATGAAATCAATCGTATTCAAATCGATTTCCGATTCCAAGTTATCAATGAACTCAGAGGAATGAGGTTTCCATACAGTATCGATGAGGACCGTCTTCTCCTCTTCAATCAAATAGGCATTTTGGCTAGATCCATTATTAATGGTGTAATCAGAACCGTGAAACTCTTGCAATTCCCAGTCGATTTTACCAACCCATGATACGTTGTTTTTAATGTGCTTTCTCATAATAACCTCCATGTTCTGTGAAAGTAAATATACTCACCTCATATCTTTTAATGAGTCTATAAAGGCCCACAGATGAGAGAAGCAACTTTCACCGGTATTCCCCAATATATGGCCCCATGTTGTATCAATGAATACAACATAAATCGGTCATTAATTATGGTTTTATTATAATCATATCGCATAATTAAGTCTGTATCTGTAGGTACAGATTTGAGAATTATTATAAAAACCACTCATAGGTAATCACATGCCGTACATTAGTACACATCGATTTCCCATGAGTGGTTACGAGTATATGTAATTATATGATTATTTATTACCCGATTTAGATAGTCCAGGGATAGCTTTATAGATATATAATGCTATATATCCATCAACCAAGCTATGAACGATGGTACCGCCACCTACAAGAACAAATACAACGTAGATGAGATCAATGTTTGGCATCGTAGTGGTAGTATAGAACAATAGGCATGCTAGTACCTCACCAATAGCGTGAACGATAGCACAAGCAAGGTTAAACGCAACAAAGGATAGAGCCCCTGTTAATACGCCTGGATGATGTTTAATATAGTAAGCCCCCATCAAGGCAAAGATGATATGAGATGCAGCACGCATAACGATAACAAGTGGGAAGCCTGCTACAAAGAAGCCGAGCGTAGAACCTATCACGACACAAGCCGCCATCTTTCTAGACAAGAACATAGCCAGGAATATAGGAACGTGACTCGCCAATGTATACGATGCCGGTGGAATCACAACTTTCAAAGGCATCACAATAGGAATCATAATGGCTAATGCCATCAATAAAGCAGTAATGGTTAAATTTCGATACATCGAAGAATTCATAAAGGCCTCCTTAAGGACTATCTTCCCACACATCTACCAATATAGCACTCTAATATATGAAGAGCAACTACACATACCGCTAGGCGTCCCACAAAAAAGAGAGGGCCTTACAACCCTCTCTTATTTAATTAGACAAATATATTATAATATCTGTATTTTAACACTTATGATACGATTTTGAAAATGACGTAACTCACGTTAATAAATTTGAGGAATCTTAATTCATTGCTTTTATAAACGTTCAATTACGGCTTGTGCCATTTCTGTGGTACCAACTCGTTTTAAGCCTTCGCGGTAGATATCTCCTGTACGGTAACCATCAACGAGCACTTGTTCCACAGCACGTTCAATAGCATCAGCCACTTGAGGTAAATCAAGGGAATGACGGCACATCATAGCGGCGGACAAGATTGTGCCCAATGGGTTCGCCAAGTTTTGACCCATAATATCTGGTGCAGAGCCGTGGATTGGCTCGTACAACGCTGTGCCTGTACCCATGGATGCAGATGGTAAAAGCCCAATGGAACCGGAGATTACAGCGCCTTCATCGGACAAGATATCGCCAAACAAGTTTGTAGTAACGATAACATCAAACTGAGCAGGATTTACAACGAGTTGCATCGCTGTGTTATCTACATAGAAGTAATCTGTTGCAATATCTGGATTAGCAGCCGCTTTCTCTTGCGCGATTTTACGCCACAAACGAGAAGACGCCAATACGTTTGCTTTATCTACGGATACGACCTTTTTGTTACGTTTACGAGCTGTTTCCATAGCGATATCCATGATGCGCTCTACTTCGTAACGGCTGTATGTTTCTTTATCCCAAGCAAACTCGTTAGCACCTTCGCCTTGTGCCTCTTCGCGTTCACCGAAGTAAATACCGCCAGTCAACTCACGAACGATAACGAAATCTACATCTTGAACGAGTTCCTTTTTAAGAGGGGAATACTCTTGCAAAGATGGATAGATTTTTACAGGACGCAAGTTACAGAACAAACCAAGCTCCTTGCGAAGACCAAGGATTGCTTTTTCAGGACGGATAGAAGGATCCACATTATCCCATTTAGGACCGCCTACAGCACCAAGCAATACAGCATCAGCAGCTTTACAAGCCTCAATCGTATCCTCAGTCAAAGGCACACCATATGCATCAATAGACGCACCGCCCGCTTTTTTATCAATCCAATTAACCTTTACATTAGCTTTCTCAAAAGCCACATCACACACAGCCTTCGCTGCAGCAATAATCTCAGTACCGATACCATCACCAGGAATCAATACGATATTCTTTTCGCTCATATTACCTCTCCAATATATAGTTAAAGATTGCAAACCTCATGCTCTCCCTCAGTGCCCTTTGCGAAGAAATCGCAATAGAACTTAATGGGACAAGAGCTGGCATATCCCTTAAGACTGACTTAGCTCGCTCCTCACTCCCCCTCTGCCACAAATCCATTCAAGATATTGTTAGCTAGAGGAATTTTAAGTTTTGCTACACAAAAGTAGAATCGTTGGAAACGAAACACGTGTCGAAACCGACTTAGCTCGCTTTGGAGGCTTGAGATACGTGTTTCGTTTCATTCTGCTACTTACGGTTTTTAGCAAAACTTACAAGACCACCGGCTGCCGCAATATCTTGAATGAATTGTGGCAACTCAGTCCCTTGGTATTGTTCGTTTTTCGTCAAGTTGTACACGATACCTTTAGACAAGTCTACACCGATTGCATCACCTGCATCGATACGATCAACTTGTTCACCGATTTCCACAACTGGTAAACCGATGTTGATAGCATTACGGAAGAAGATACGTGCAAAGGAGTGTGCAATGATAACAGGCACGCCTTTAGCTTTGATAACGCCTGGGGCATGTTCACGAGAAGAACCACAACCAAAGTTTTTACCAGCTACCATGATTTCGCCAGCTTTCACATTAGGAGCGAACGTCGTATCAATATCTTCCATCGCATGTTCAGCCAATTCGTTCCAATCGGCAATCGCCAAATAACGAGCCGGAATGATTACGTCTGTATCTACATCGTCGCCGTAGCGCCAGATTTTCTTGCTTTCAAAATCCATATTAAACCTCCTCAGGGCCTGCAATGCGGCCTAATACAGCGCTTGCTGCCGCCACATAAGGGCTTGCCAAATATACCTCAGAATCAACGTGACCCATACGACCACGGAAGTTACGGTTCGTTGTGGAAACGGTGCGTTCCCCTGCAGCCATGATCCCCATATAACCACCTAGGCAAGGGCCACATGTTGGCGTGGACACAGCGCAATCAGCTTGAATGAAGATGTCTAACAAACCATCTTTCATAGCTTGGTCGTATACATCTTGGGACCCAGGGATTACGATACAACGAACGAATGGAGCCACCTTGCGACCTTTGAAGATCTCTGCAGCTGCTACCAAGTCTTCATAACGGCCATTTGTACAAGAACCGATGATAACTTGATCGATTTTAATATCCTTGTCGATTTCGTTGATGTAATGCGTATTGGATGGCAAATGAGGGAATGCTACAACTGGCTGCAATTTGGACAAATCGATTGTAATAGTTTGGGCATATACCGCATCAGCATCTGGAACGATTGGCTCAACAGGGCGATTTACGCGACCTTTGATGTATTCTTCAGTAATTGCATCGTAAGGGAATACGCCACATTTACCGCCCGCTTCGATAGCCATATTACAAATTGTAAGACGGTCAGCCATAGTCATATGCTGTACGCCATCGCCGGCGAATTCAAGAGCCATGTAACGAGCGCCGTCTACACCGATTTGACCGATTAAATCGAGGATTACGTCCTTACCAGTTACCCATTTATTAGGTTTGCCGATAAGCTCAACCTTAATAGTTTCAGGCACTTTGAACCAAGTTTTACCTTCTGCCATAGCAACGCCCGCATCAGTGGAGCCTACGCCTGTGGAGAATGCATTCACCGCACCATATGTACAAGTGTGGGAGTCAGCGCCGATCATCATTTCCCCAGGACCGATAAGACCTTTTTCTGGTAAAATAACGTGCTCTATACCCATACGCCCCACTTCAAAGTAGTTCGTAATGCCATGTTCGCGTACGAAGTCGCGCATGACCTTAGCTTGTGTAGCGGATTGAATATCTTTATTTGGCGTAAAGTGGTCAGGCACCAAGTAGATTTTATGACGATCAAATACAGGTTTGCCAATCTTCAAAAATTCTTTGCGAGCCGGTGGGAATGTGATGTCGTTCATCAATACCGCATCCAAATGACATTCGATGATTTGGCCTGGTTTTACAACATCAAGACCCGCGTGACGAGCCATATTCTTTTCAGTAATGGTCATACCCATATTATTCTTCCTCCTGTTGTTCTAGCTCCATAGCTAGGAATACTGAGTTTACTGCATTAATATATGCATTTACACTTGATTTAACGATATCGGTGCTAATACCACGACCATGGTACAAGCGACCGTTATATTCTACCTTGAGAGTTGCTTCCCCAAGGGCATCTTTACCAGCTGTTATAGCGCGGATTTGGTAATCTTTCAAGCTAATTGGCAAGCCAACCACACGTTCAACCGCTTTAAGGGATGCGTCTACTGGGCCATCACCAACGGCTGCATCGGCTTTTTCACCTTCTGGAGTCATGAGACGAACGTCAGCATAGGCATAGCCTTTTTCGCCCAATTTGTAGTATTGAGCCACGAGTTCGAATGCTTTTTTGTGATGTAAGTTATCTACTACGAGGGCTACGATATCATCATCGTATACTTGTTTTTTACGGTCTGCCAATTCTTTGAATTTACCAAAGAGGTCGTTGATTTTCTCTTCTGTGAAAGATTGGAAACCAAGTTTTGCCAAATGATCAGCAAAGGCATGACGACCAGAGTGTTTGCCCAATACGAGGTCTGTTTTTTCAGCCCCTACGGACTCAGGAGTCATGATTTCGTAAGTTTCAGGGTTGCTCATCATACCATGTTGGTGAATACCAGACTCATGAGCAAAGGCGTTGGAACCTACGATTGGTTTATTTGGAGGAACTACGACACCTGTCAAACGACTTACTAGTTTAGAAACTTTCGTAAATTGTTTTGTATCAATGTTCACTTGAAGATCGCCGAAGTAATCATGGCGTGTTTTTAGAGCCATTACAACTTCTTCAATCGCTACGTTACCAGCACGTTCGCCTAGACCATTAATTGTGCCTTCTACTTGGCGTGCACCTGCTTTAATAGCAGCTAACGTATTTGCATTAGCAAGGCCTAAGTCATCATGACAGTGAACGGAGATGATGGCATTTTCAATGCCTGGTGTATGTTCTTTGATGTAACGGATTTTGTCAGCAAACTCATTAGGGTTCATGTAACCTACTGTATCTGGTACGTTAATAATCGTTGCACCACCAGCGATAGCCACGCCGAATACTTCACACAAGAAATCTAAGTCTGTACGAGCCGCATCTTCCCCGGAGAATTCGATTTCATCAAATTTGCCTTTTGCAAATTCCAAGATAGATTTAACGCGATCCAATACCTCTTGTCGAGTCATTTTCAATTTATATTTCATGTGGATTTCGGATGTAGCGATAAACACATGCAAACGGCTGCGCTCTGCATCTTTCAACGCATCAGCCACCTTTTGCACGTCCTTTTCGTTGGCACGGGCCAAACCACAAATCGTTGTGCCTTTAACCTCGCGGGCAATCGTTTGTACCGCGTCAAAATCTCCAGGGGATGCAGCGGGGAAGCCAGCCTCGATTACGTCGATGCCGAGGCGTACTAGGCCTTTCGCAATTTCAATTTTTTCAGGAGTTTGTAAAGATACACCTGGTGTTTGTTCCCCATCACGAAGAGTTGTATCGAAGAAATATACGCGATTCTGTTCCATAATAGCCACCTTTTCTATCCTCATAAAACATAATACTTTATTATATCTATCCATCGTGAAAGTTTGTAACATCGCCAATATCGACACCATATATATCAGTGATTTACTAGACTTTCACAAATAAAAAAGCCCCTCAGAACAACTGTCGTTGCTCAAAGGGGCGTTATATTCATAACACGGTACCACCCTAATTGGGACTCGTTTCGGGTATAACGGAACCACCGTCGATGACTACTGCTGAATTCGCCACCAAAGCTCACGGGAGAGTGTCAGCGTACAACCTCTATTGCCTCGCACCAACCGGCAACTCTCTGAAAGCAGGATTTGTAAACCTTTATACCCATTCATAGCTTGTTTTAAGATATAAGGGTATTGTACTGTATTCTATAGAGTTATGTCAATTAAGATTATATGAAGTTTCAAAACAAATCTAACTGCAAGCTTATAGAGCAATCCACTGTAACTCATCAAAACTATTTAAAATTAACTTTTCTATTTTTACGACTTGATTAGTTAACTCTAATCGATTATTAACAAAAGAAATATCTGTATACCAGTCCTTTAAACTAGCATACACTTCATTCTCTAAATCAATAATCATAGTTTCAATAGGATCCCAAGTTTTACATTGTACAGATTCTACCATAATTTTACTATCACCTATGAAAGTGACATCTCTTCCATAAATCCAAAATGGCAATACCTTATCTTTTATAGAAATAGAGTATATGGCATCGCCATGAGGTGGTTCCGTTTCATATTGTGCTTTTATTTTGTATTTTTCCATTATCTTGTTGCTAGCATTTTCTATATATGGCAACTTTGAAATTCTGTAATTTTCTGCGTTCATATAAGCTCCGTTATTTTTAATATCAATCACAACAAAGAGGACTGTATATCGCTATTTGTGTAAAGAGTATTTTGCTATACTTATTACGAAGAGAGTCCGTTGACGTGAGTTAGGTTCATCTCCGCGAGGAGGTGATACTATGACAAATCATGAAGTTACCTATGTAATTATCATAGTTCTGTTATCAGTAGTCACTATCATTGCACTAGTTAAGTAGTACAACGATAAACACCTAACGTATAGAGGAGTGCAGTCCTCTAACACGTTAGGCGCCATCATAATTTTGTTCAGTTTTAGATGAGCCTAACGCCCTAATCACGTTAATGGGCTCTCTTTATATGTATATTATAAGCTAATCACAATTAAAAAGATAGTACAATAAATACCTCAATTTATTATACCTACACTCTTAATCATTTCTCTAGCCCGTTCAATAGAAATAGGATTATTAAATAAGAACACATGATTCTGTCCCTCATATTCCCATGATGCTAGGTATACGGAATCATCCACCATTCGATAGGTCACGGTCATACCATTCACAACATCTGTTTTCTGAGGCACGTAATCCTTATAGTCACCTGCGATATTACCAGATACTGTAGATACGCGATATTTAATATACTTTGGCATATCATCTACACGATCAAAATATTTTCCTTTTAAAAGCTCATGATAGGCATACACGACTTGTAGTACGTCATGATCTACAACAGCCACATGTATAGCATGTAACCCCGATACTCCACTTGGTAACTGCGGTTTAAAGTTCAAATGTTGCGTAGCCTCATATACAGTATCAAATACCTTTAGCGATTGATCCTTACGAGTGCTTCTATAGTCCTCATCAGTCATACTGCAACTACCAAGACCATCAGGACAAGGAAACTCATTTCGATCACCATAGGGCTGATCATAAATCGAATTACCATTGAGACGGAACCGCATCAAGTCATCTGCGGAAACAACATTAATAGAACCTATGAAAGCTAATGTAACAAATATACTCAAAAATTTTATCATCATACTATCCTACAGATTCTAAACCGGTGTATTTAGAATAAAATAAAATCTTTAATCTACAAACTCATTAAAATCAGCTAAAATTTGGGCTACATCTTTTCCTAATATTACAAATAAAGACATAGTATAAATCTTATCATACCAAGATTCAATCTCCCGATCAGATAATCCCGTAAGCATTTGATCCTCATTATTATGACGTATATTAAGTTCATTAAACATTCGAAATAACTTTTCTAATGCTAAAACCTTGTTATTGTTTTTTAGCTTTAATACATTTTTAAATTCTATATTATTATTCAGATCATCTCTCCAAGGTTCCAATAAAGAAGCAATTTTAATAAGAATTTCTTTCTTTCTATCAATATTGCCTTTATTAGAAAAGTGATTATATTCCAAAATACTTAAAGCCTCTTTAACATCAGCAAATTCAGATACAACCTGAGCTGCCTCATTAGCAAAAGCATTATCTTCAACGATAATAAGTTTATTATTAGTACGAATTAATTTATATCCTATAGAGTTAGAAACGGTTTTAACTTGCTCCAAAAAATATCTTACTTGCTTATCTAAACTACCACCTCCTGTCATATGTAGTGACGAAAATAAATCTAAATACATTTCAGCCATTAGAAAATACCGTTCTTTTATTGATAATTTCCTACTATTCAAAAGTAAATCATTAATCAATTCCTCCTCCGTTAGAAAATGTTTTCTATTTCTATAACGCTTAAAGTTAAGTTCTATTAACTCATATAAGGAACAATTTACTCCCATATCATCATTCCAAAAAGATTCATGTATTATTTGTTCTAATTTATCTAGTTCTTTACCTAAATCTAAATTCAAGCTAGATTCTTCTAGTATCTCAAAATAGTTTTTCCGCATATATTACTAATACTCCCCTAAACAACTATTTAATATTATCCTTATCGGCTACCAACGGTATCATTTCCGGTTGCTCTAATTCAAACATCCCATGCATCATCTTATCCGGTAAGCCATAATTCATGACATTATTTTCTACACGACTATAAATAGCACTTCCAAGAGCGTCACGAATATCCTCAAATAGTTTTTTGTCTTTTAACAACATCTTAAAGAATTCTTCATTAGATTTAAATCGCTTAACAGCAACCCCCATAAACTCTTGGTCAAATAATATTTTAAAGGTTTTAAATCCGTTGTTATTGATATAGTCACGCCATTTAGGGTCTTTTGCAAAGTCTTGTTCTATTTGCAATATCACTTTATCCATTTCAGTAAATTCAGTGCCATAACGTTTATTAAAGTCCTCAATAATCTCGTTAATGGTTGTAACCAAGCTATTTTTACGACCTACTTTGCCTGTAATAGGTTTCAACCCAGTTTCTTCTGGGGCCAACTCAATGGATCCATGTGAGCCTTTTTCCAAACGGTAATACTCGAGCATTATCTTATCATCTAAATCGACATGGTCCTGATGTTCTTTTGGCAGTTGAATAGCAAGGAACTTAGCATAGATACTGAAGGTATGGAGTTCTTTATCAAACAATCTACATACCTGTGTAATAAAGGAATATAAACGATTAAAATGTTGTAGAGTCCCTTTAAAAATATCTCGATCAGCTTCCTCTAAGGATTCAAAGCGTTTGATAGCTGGCATAATATACGATTGAAGTTTCCCTAAATCTCCCATCGTTTGATTCTTGCTTTGATAGAATAATTCTCCAAATTCTTCTATATCATGTACCTCATAAACATTGAACTTATCTAACGTTGACTTAACATCATATAGCGTATTAGGATCTGTTTCTTTATCTAACTTAGTTTCTTGATAGAATGGTGCAAAGGAACTCAAAATATCATCTTCACTATTAACAAAGTCTAATACAAATGTATCTTGTTTGCCTTTCATAGTTCTATTAAGACGAGATAGTGTCTGGACAGCCTTTACCCCTGAAAGCTTTTTATCTACAAACATGGTATGTAACAAAGGCTCATCAAAACCAGTCTGATATTTCTCTGCAACGATGAGCATGCCATATTCATCGTTATGGAATGTATCTGGTAAAGCTTTTTCCTTAATGTGATTACCATCTTTATCTATATTCAAAGATTCTTCAGTATATGTTCTCCCATTGTCATCAATTTCACCAGAAAAGGCTACCAACACTTCTAAATCTGGACATTCCATTTGTTCTATCTGACGGCGAAACTCTTGAACATAGCGAACTGCATGTAATCTTGACGGTGTAACAACCATGGCCTTTGCACGACCACCAATTTTATGTCTAGTAACATCCATAAAATGGCGCAACATAACCGCTGTTTTTTGCGTAATATTATGAGGATGCAAGGTTTGGAATTTACGAATAGCTTTCATTCCAGCTGCTGAATCCAATTCAATATCCACATCAACGAGACTCGCTATTTTATAATATGTATTGTAGGTCATGTAATTTTTTAGAACATCAAGAATAAAACCTTCATCTATGGCTTGTTGCATAGAGTAGATATGGAATGGATGGTATTCTCCCATTTCATCACGAGTACCAAATAGTTGCAAAGTCTTTGCTTTAGGTGTTGCAGTAAACGCAAAGAAAGACAGATTATCATGCTGACCTTGTGCAACTAACTCCTTAACGAGTTTATCCTCTTCATCTAAAGCATTTTCCTCATCTTCATAAGCCCAATCAGCATATTCTTGTAGAGCCTTCGCTGTATTTGCAAGGGCTTGTTTTAATTTACGAGCTGCAGATCCAGTTTGAGAAGAATGTGCTTCATCTACAATGACAGCAAAATTACAACTTTGTGCTTTCACCTCTTCATAAATAACAGGGAATTTTTGTAATGTGGTAATGATAATAGGTGTACCACTTTCAATAGCCTCTTTTAACTGTTTAGAGGTCTTATCCACACGTTGTATAACCCCTGGAGTGTGGTCAAATTGAGAGACTGTATTCTGTAGCTGACTATCCAAAACCTTTCTATCAGTTACAATGATTGTAGACCGAAAAATCTTCTTATCATCCTTATCATGCAACCCAGACAAGCGATGAGCCAACCAAGCAATAGAATTAGACTTGCCAGAGCCAGCAGAGTGTTGAATCAAGTAATTATGCCCAGCTCCATTCTCTTTTACATGTTCTAACAATTTTGTTACTACATCTAATTGGTGAAAGCGCGGGAAAATCAATATTTCATCAGTAATATTACCAGCACTATCTTTCACAACAGATAAATGCATATATTTTTGTAAAATTTCTAACAATCTATCTCGTTGAAGAACAGACTCCCATAAATAGGCGGTATCGTACGTATCAGAATTAGTAGGATTACCCGCACTTCCCACATTACCAGCACCTTTAGAACCTTGATTAAATGGAAGAAAATACGTGCTACTGCCATTTAATTTTGTTGTCATATGCACTTGTGTTAAATCCACTGCAAAATGAACTAACACACGGCGATTAAACTTAAAGATTTGGTCTTTGTTAGATCTATCAAACTTATATTGAGAAATCGCATTGGTTGCATTCTGTCCTGTAAACTGACATTTCAATTCCATACTAACAACAGGGATACCATTTAAGAACAAGACAATATCTACACTGTTGTTATTTGACACAGAATAATGCAACTGCCGAGTGCAATGGAATATATTAGATTCATATTGTGCTCGTGCAGTTTCATTCATAGAAGTCTCTGGTTTCCAATACACCACACGGAATGTAATCCCTCTATCCTTAAATCCATGACGCAAAACAGATAACAAGCCCTCATGCTCTACAGAATCATTAAAGCGCTTTAAGAATTGCTGCTCACAAGAGTCCCCATATAACTTTGTATACCGCTCCCATTTCTTTGGTTGGCTTTGTTTTATAAAAGACAACAGTGTTTCAGTATCAAGAGCCAATTCACGATTAAATACCTTCGGATCGCCTTTTACATATCCGCCTGTAGTACATAAAGCTGATTCAATATCACTTTCAAAACGCTTCTCTTTTACGTCAAATTCAGACATGAGGCACCTCCTTTTTACCAGTTACTACTTCATAAATTAATGATTTCTTGTATTCAGTAAGTTTATCAATGAGAGCTTGTTTTTTTAGTATAACAGTGTCCATATTAGAACATTTATTATCAAGATATTTAACAATGTTTTTTTGCGACTCTAGTGGAGGAATCAAAACCTTTATATTTCCCAGAACCTTCATACCTATATTTTGCTGTGTCCCATATGACCAGCCTTGCTCTACCTGTACTCTAAATATATTAGAAAGTAATTGGTAGTATAAAAAGTCTTGTTCCACAATACTCGAATCACCACGAACTAAGGCCAAAGGCGACCAAATATCAAACACTTGATCAGTAGTAACAATCCCTATATTTCCAGTTGTAACACCTGATTTTACGATAAATATGTCGCCCTTCCTAGGAGACACTTTTTTTTGAAATCTTTCATGATCTTTCAAAGAAATATATCCACGTTTATAATCAAGATTAATAATTCCACCTTTAACAGACTCAGCCGAAACAAATGGAATCCCTTCATCATATAGAGTAGGGGTCTCATGAGGTCCATCTGTAATTGGAGTTAATAATACTTTTTTTAAACTATGAATATTACAGTTTATAGGAATATTACCCAACCATTTAAATCCACTATATTTCATATTTATAGTAGAGTCTAATCCTTTTGTAATAGTTTCAGTAATAATAGACTGTTTATATTCCTGCAGCTTTTCAATAACAGATTGCTCTTTAGCAATAATAGTATCAATTTGAGTACATTTATTATGAAGATATTTAATAATAGTTTTTTGTTCATCAAGTGGTGGAACCATAACCTTAATAGTTCCCAAAGCCTTCATACTAATATTTTGCTGTGTTCCATATGACCATCCTTGCTCCACCTGTACTCTAAATATATTAGAAAGTAATTGATAATACAAAAACTCTTGTTCCACAATACTCGAGTCACCACGCACTAAAGCCAAAGGTGACCAAATATCAAATACTTGATCAGTAATAACGAGACCTATATTTCCTGTTGTAGCACCCGATTTTACAATAAATATATCCCCCTTCTTAGGAGATACCTTCCTTTGAAATCTTTCGTGATCCTCCAATGAAATATACCCACGTTTATAATCAAGGTTAATAACTCCACCTTTAACTGACTCAGCCGAAACAAATGGAATACCCTCATCATATAGAATGGGGGTTTCATGTGGTCCATCTGTAATCGGGGTTGATAATACTCTTTTTAAACTATGGATATCCCAATTTGCAGGTATATTACCCAGCCATTCAATATCACTACCTTTCATTTCTCGCATTATTTAAACACCTCTTCCAAAGCACCCTCCAACTCAATCTCTAAAGCCTTAATTTCAGCCATAATTTCATCAGTTGAACGTGGCGCTACATATTTGTAAAAATACCTTGTAAACGGAATTTCATAACCAATTTTATTCTTCTTACTATCAATCCATGCATCTGGAGCAAACGGTAATACCTCACGTTTGAAGTATGTTTCTATATCTTCTTTAAGCGGTACGATTTCAGTATCGCGACGTTTGGTGTCAGCTTTTAGCTTACCTTTTACCAATACAGGCTTGCCATCTTCATCAAGTACTGGTCGTTCAACCGTAATTTTTGTATACCCAAAGTCTTCATTATCAAAGATTTTACTGATTTCAGTTTCTCTAAACTCACCGTATATCTTTGTGATTTCTTGAATAGCACTTTCAGGAATATCATTGCGTTTATTGCCTAATGACTTACGTCGTTTTTCATATAAATCATTAGCATTAATGAGTTGCACCTTACCTTCTCGAGGTGTACCAGCTTTCTTATTTGAAAGTACCCAGATATAGGTTGCAATTCCAGTGTTGTAGAAAATATCATTTGGCAAAGCAATGATAGCTTCCAATAAATCATTTTCCAGAATATATCGTCTAATTTCTGATGGGCCACTACCCGCATCACCTGTAAATAATGGTGACCCATTATGAATAATCGCAATGCGAGCACCTTGAGGGTTCATCTTTTTAATAGCATTTTCTAAAAATAGCATTTGTCCATCAGCTGTTGATGGCAAACCAGGGCCAAATCGGCCATCAAAGCCTAATTTAGCTTCGTTTTTAACAATGGCTTCTTCATTTTTCCATTCTCGGCCAAATGGCGGATTAGAAATAATATAGTCAAAGGTTTCACCTGAAAATTGATCATCAGATAGTGTATTGCCACTTTTAATACGTTCTGCATCATTGCCTTTAATGAGCATATCTGCCTTACAAATTGCAAAGGTCTGATCATTCAATTCTTGGCCAAATGAAATCAGTTTAGATGTGCTATTCAAGTTCGCAAGATATTCTTCTGCTACTGAAAGCATCCCACCAGTACCACAAGCACAATCATAAATGGTACGAGCCACATTTTGTCCACTTAGCACCGCATTATCGTCATGGAAGAGAATATTAACCATTAAACGGATCACCTCACGAGGGGTATAATGCTGACCAGCATCTTCATTGTGAGCTTCTGAAAATCGCCGGATAATCTCTTCAAATACGTAACCCATTTCAAGATTACTGATATGATTCGGATGCAAATTAGCCTTATCAGTAGTAAATTCTTTTATTACCATATACAAAATATGCTTATCTGCCATTGTTGTAATATGATTATCAAATTTGAACTTTCTAATGATATCTTGCACATTATCAGAAAAACCATTGATATAATCTCTGAAATTACTTTCAATATTATCAGGATCATCTAGCAAAGTCTTAAATGTATACTTACTGATATTATAGAATTTATGACCAGCTACTTCATACAATAAACCATCTAATAAATCCAAGTCCTGATCTTTTAATTTATTATATGTATCAAGTACGGCAGGTTTTGTATCGGCTAAAATACAGTCAAAACGTCTTAACACAGTAAGGGGTAAAATTACCTCGCCATATTCGTGTGGTTTATACACGCCTGTTAATTTATCTGCGATTGCCCAAATAAGGGACGCCTTTTCATTTACACGACTACTTAAACTCATGGTACCTCCGTATCTACTTATCAAGCAGCAATAAAGCCACTACTTTTCTCTTTAGTCAAAATTGCTTTCACGTTACTTTTAGTAATTTTTAACTCACCATTATTCATGGCCCTAACAACCTTAGGAAATTCATCAGATGATTCCATTCTAGTAATAACACTACTATAATCATCTGTTCCTTGAGTAGAATGTGGCATCGGACCAACAATAATAAGTCTATAGTGACGATTATTACGTAAACGCTCAAACTCATATCGTTTCAACGTATTATAATCTAGGCAATATTCTAAACGATCAGCGAGGCCTAATGCCTTAAATGTCGCCTCCAAATGACGAACTGTACAGGAGGAACTACCTAATACTAGAATTTTTCCATTAGGTAAGCTAGCATCAAAATAAGGCTCTGCCGTTTTTTCAATTGCAGGATAGTGATATTTTTTGAGTACAGACTCCAACTGATTGCATTTAAATGCATTCGTTAATTCATCTGTAATATATTTGATTGCATCACTTAATAATGTGACATCTTGTAAGTTAGGTGTAAACGCTACCAATTGAATTCCTCCTCCACTAATTTATTAAGCTCTTGATTAACCTCATCAAGTTTCTTTAAAAGTTCCATACGCGTTTCTATAATTTTATCTGTTTGATTTAAAAAGCTACGTTGCTGTTCAATTGCTGCATTAGGAATAGCTAATGATTTCAAGTCTTTTATAGATATTGATTTTATAACTGACCCTGATGCTAATCGTTCGATCTGTTCTCGGCCCAATGTGCTATTAAAAAATGCAGCAATATAATCTAATAAATACAGATTTCTGTATTTAGGTGCAATTGTAATAGAAAATAAGTTCCCATTAATAATGACACCCGCCCCTGGTTGAAGATGCAACATATTACTTTTAAATGGAGATGTTCTAGTTAAAACTAAACTATCTTCTTCTATCACCTGAGATGATTTCTCTAATTTAAATTTATCTACAAACGGTAATTGAGACATATCTACTTGTTGAGTATCTAGTGCTTGTGAATATACGTATCTAATACCTGTGTCTTCTAAAGTAGTAATTTCATCTAACTCTTTTGAAGGAATTACAGGGCCTCGACTGATATTACAAATCTCACCTAAGGGAGTCCCATCATAGGTAATTGGTTCAGCAGTATATCGTTTTGGCAAAAGATTGTATTCTTCCTCATATACTCTTGATTTACTCACAACGCAACTATTTTCAGTATTATCACTGATTAAGGTTTTCAATCTATCTAAATCAATATTTTTATATCGTCGCTCTTGGATATAAAACTCGCTAGCATCAATAAACTTTATCTCATTATTATTATGAGATAAAACCACAGCATATAAAGGGATTCTAGTAAACTCAGATAGAGAGTCTGGTAATTCTATTACTGCCTGAATGTATCCGTGATCTACAAAATAACTGCGTATAGCTTGATTTTGAGAACTCGTCAAAGCTGAGTTTGTCATCAATGCAACCATAGTCCCCTCAGTAGATAAGTATTCAAAAGAACCCAAAACTTCTAACCAGTCTGTATTTATAGGACGCTTTCCTATAGCATCTAACTGACGCTTAACTTTCGGATTCATCACTTGCGTCTGTTTAAATCTACCATTCCAAATCGGAATACATAAAATATGATCAAACAACTGGTCATTTATAACAAATGCCCCATTTAATACGTCAGACTCTATAAGTTGACTATCAAGTGTTTCTAATAATAATGCACGTAGCTGTAATGAAACCATTAAATTTGGCTCACGATTATAAGCTAAATAATTCTTTAAATTATACTTCATAATTAAATCAACTAACATCGAGCCATTACTCAATCCTACTTGCATAAATGAAAACTCATTTTCAATATCCAATTTTAATAAATGTTCGATGGTTAAATTTAAAGTCTTATTTAAATCAAGACTATTGATCTCTCTACTCATTTTAAATTCATTATAAAACAAAGCAATACCTAGTAATAAAAAATCATCAAGATTTAAATGCTTTTGTAAGAAATTCTTAACATGAGTTTTTGAAATATATGCTTTCATTGTATTCTGAAAGTTAGGGTTATTAATTTTACCAGCACTAATGTACTTATCTAATTCATGAAATGAACCATTATTCTTTTTTAACAAATAAATTAATGCTGCCATAACATTTATGTCATAATACTTTTCAGTATTACCTATATAACGTCCAGCATACCATTCTCTCTCTAATTGCAAGATTTCTTTTTCACTCATATCATAAGTTTTTTTTGCCAACATAATTTTAGATTGCATAATGCCTCCTTGATTTAATGGTTACAAATAACCATCTTATTTTATTTTAAAAAAATTTATTTAGAGAATACTAATTTAACTCATTATACTTTGCATGATTCTGTTATCACTTTAGAAATTAAGACAGCAAAGTAAAACCCTTTAATATCTCCTCTCTTTCTCGGTTTTACATAACCAACTCAACACTCTACAAAAAAATAAACATATTTTTATCGTATACGTATTATATCATTACAACAGCCTCTTGTCAAATGGTTATTTATAACCATATTTTTATTTATCAGATAGTTCAATCTTTGTATACATTTTACCATCACAAGAAACATTTATCAAGTGGTTTTTTAAAACCACTTGATTTTTTTTATAATCCCAAACTATAAAAATTAGACCGGGCAATGTTATTACAAAATAATCGGCCTAATAACTACATACAAAACAAATAAAATTTAATCTAAATTCCGTCCAAAGTCCTCTGTATACTTTATAAGCCCATCATGAACCTCATAATATCTCAAAGCTTCTAAATCCCTTCTTCGACGCTCAATAGCATAAGAGCATTTACTATGACTCTTAAACATTTTAATGTACCAACAATAAGTTTCGAAATTCCTACTAATATTTCTGTCAAATAAATCACTTAATTTAAATAAAACTGCTAATCGTTTGGATGCAGGTACACCTTTACGAACAGTATAGCCCGCACGAGAATAGATAGTTGTAGAAGCCCAATTGGGCTGAAATTCTGCCTCTTCACAAGCCAGTTCAAGCTTAAATTTATAAAAATCATCCATACTGATTCTTAATTCTAATTGAAGCATAAATTCATCATCATAATTACAGCGTTCAAGATCTTCTTCATTGCCTTGAATATCTTCATACGACAATACCCTTACAATTTTTTCTAACTGTTTTATTATTGGTTTTATTTGTCGGTCACGTATTAAGCCCTCTGAACAATATGCTTTTAATTTATTTTTATAAACATAATTAATAAATTCGTCTTTATCCCCTACAACTATATAATCATAAGCCTCATGTATATATATTTCTGAATCTAAAACTATATCAATAGGTAAACCGTCAGAAATAATTACACTACAAGGATTAAACTCATCTGGTTTTAAATCTAGCAAATCTTGACATGAAATAATCCTATTTACAGAAATACACATACTTAGTCCCTAATCCTATTCCAAATATAATAAACATCTCAAAACACTTACACTTTATTATTCTCTATATATCATGAAAATTCCTTCATAATTTATTTGGTAAAATTTTATATAGGATTTACCAAAAATCTATCACATTTGATAGTATCTATCGCAAATCATTCTACTATTCAAAATAAATGTAGATGCTATAATGAACTCAACAAAAGGAACAGATGCTCATACAATACTAAATGCACTATTCCAAAACTATAGTTAGTAGTTATATAAAGGAGACTATCATGACACATACACAATTAACAGAACTTGTACGAGCTTTATTAGATGCTCCAACAAGCAATGAAACAGTAAAGGAATTCGCTCAATCTTGGATCGATACAGAAGACACCCCTAAACAGGCTGAACTCACAAAACAACTCGTATCTGTAGCGGAACAAAACATTGCTCTTATCGATGAAACAATCGGCTTTGCAGGCTCTGAACTGGCTACACAAATCCTTGGCGAAGAAGGCGCTGCTAATCTATTACAACACGCTAAAGACATCAAAGCACAAGGTGCAGAATTCTGTGACTGCCCTGGATGCGTAGCATGTAAACACGTTATCGATTTGAAAGCGGAAATTGCATAAACCTATATGTTTCAAATTAACTATTAAGTGGTTACCGACGTATTGCTGGTAACCACTTTTTATCATATTAAATAAGTATATGTAACTAATCTATACTGGACTTACTATTAGAAGAACTACAACTAAGCCAAGTCTCATATGGTAGCAAAATATTCTGACTTCTTATATAAGTTATTGCAATTGCTTTACCAACACTCGTAAGTACTGCGTTAGATAGATATGAGTTATCCCATAATTTAATTATTTCTCTAAAACAGGGCTCCGTATTAAGTAATTTATTCATATCATTTGGATCATTAGAAATTTCAACACCAAAACATATCTCCATATAAGGTTCAAATGTAGCAAAAGCGGGATGCATAAACGCATTAGTTGGAGTAATACATCTACTATAAGCTAAATGATCAAATACGATTTCAGTGTTAGTATTAGTACATTTTTTTATAAACCCTAAAACAATGTTAAAATAATCTATGATTTCATATCTATTAACCGCGTGTTTTTTAACATATCGCATAAAGAAAATAGCAGCCAATATATTTAAATGTTCCTTAGTTAATAAATTAATTACATTTAAGGATTCATTTAATATGATTTTACTTAGGTCATCTTCATGCTGATTGACTCGTTCTATTAAAAGTGTTATTAGCAAATCTTCAACATCTTTATCACCCGACTTTGCATACGCAATTTGTGCATTTACCAATGTATATTGCATATCTGGGTCTTGAAAGACTTCAGGCTTTATAAGCCCTCTCTCCTCTAACTTTTGAAGAAATCCATTTATAAGTTCTTCAGCTCTTTTAGTTGCAATAGTTTCTGCGGCTTCCTTCAATTTATATAAATTTAACTGAAACAAATCATTACATATTGCTTTTGCCTCCATGTATGTTATCCCATTATTAAAATGATTAACGTCTCTTCCAACCATAACTGTAGTTGAATTATTCCCTGTTTCTATCCTTTGTTTCTCTAACATTATTAATGTCCCCCAAATTCACATCATTATTTGACTGAATATTAATTGAGTTTTTTCCTGCTCTTATCTTTTGCGATACATTTGCAGATTTACCAAAAATAGATTTTA
>OBWI01000593.1_pt1 | contig 20747 bp, 21 predicted proteins | sample 1495201 | NCBI WGS metagenome assembly OBWI01 (sample SAMEA2580050, study PRJEB22360) | human gut metagenome | biome: human gut; feature: human-associated habitat; material: faeces | place: Denmark | collected 2008/2010
CGTTGATCCCCGGCCACCGCTGGGCCAACGGCATCGACAACACCGGCGGCGACTGGCAGGTGCAGATGATCGCCGAACCAGACAACGACGAGCTGACCAGCGCCACCAAGCGCGGCATGATCATCGATTGCCCGCTCGATAAGGTCGACCACCACTACCGTGACCCGAAGGTATGGAAGACCGGAGACAAGTGGTACATGACCTTCGGTGTCTCCTCCGTAGAAAAGCGCGGCCAGATGTGGCTGTTCTCCTCCGATGACATGGTTCGTTGGACCTACGAGCGTGTGCTGTTCGAACACCCGGATCCGAACGTCTTCATGCTTGAATGCCCGGACTTCTTCCCGATCAAGGACGCCGAGGGCAATGAGAAGTGGGTCATCGGCTTCTCCGCCATGGGCGCAAAGGCCTCCGGTTTCATGAACCGCAACGTTTCCAACGCCGGCTACATGATCGGCACGTGGACCCCGGGCGAGGCGTTCCAGCCGGAAACCGAGTTTCGCCTGTGGGATTGCGGCCACAACTATTACGCTCCGCAGTCCTTCAACGATGGCGAGCGCCAGATCGTATACGGCTGGATGAGCCCGTTCGTTGAGCCGATTCCGATGCAGGATGACGGCTGGTGCGGCAACCTGACCCTTCCGCGTGAGATCACCCTGGGCGCCGACGGCGATCTGCACACCGCTCCGGTTGCCGAAATGGAGGGCTTGCGCGAAAACACCACCGATTTCGGTGCGATCTCGCTGGACGTCAATGGCGAGCAGACCATTGCCGACGATGCCGAAGCCGTTGAAATCGAAATGACCATCGATCTCAACGCTTCCACCGCGGAACGCGCCGGTCTGAAGATTCACGCGACTGAGGATGGCTCTTACACGTATGTGGCGTTCGACGATCAGATCGGCCGCGTGGTGATCGACCGTCAGGCCGCAGCCCAGGGCGATCGTGGCTACCGTACCGCGCCGCTTTCCGCCGAAGAACTGGCTTCCGGCGAGCTCAAGCTGCGCGTGTTTGTGGATCGCGGCTGCGTGGAAGTGTACGTAAACGACGGCCGTCAGGCCATGAGCTCCTTCAGCTACGCTTCCGAAGGCCCACGAGCCATCAAACTTGTTGCCGAATCCGGCACGCTTGAGGTCAAGTCCTTGAAGCTCCACACCATGAAGTCCATCGGACTGGAGTGAAGCTAATCCAAGGCAGTAGCAAGGGGTAAAGAGTAAGGCGGGTTTCGTGTCGAATGAGATACGAAACCCGCCTTTCGTTTTGGTTTGGAACGTGGTTTAGGGAGTGCTTTATACTGGCACCCCGGTAATGAACTTTTCTGACCGGAACGCGGGCAGGCTCCTCACCTTACTGATTTCTCGCCACCGGTCACGTGCGCGCCCACTATGGCGCAGAAAGCAAGGTGAACGATGGCGGTTTCGCACGTTCAACGCAGGGATTCGGCAACAGGATCCATACCCTCAAACACGAGTTCGCACATGGGTTCGGGCATGGCTGCGAACACGAATTCAAAAGCCGGCATTGTCGCAAAACTTCTCGAAGCTTTGTCCGCCTTTGCTCACGTTTGCAAACGCCGTATTCCCACGGTTATTGCAGTAGTGCTGTTGCTGGCGGTATGGGAGGCGTGGGTCCGCATCGGCAATGTGCCCAGCACCATGATCGCCGCGCCAAGCGAAATCGCACAGGCCACCGTCGAAACATGGTCGACGTTATGGCCTGCCACGCAAGTCACTTTGCTTGAAGGTACCGTCGGATTCCTGTTCGCCGTACTGTTCGGCATTCTCATCGGCATACTGCTGTACTGCTCATGCATTGCGAACGCCGCATTGCTCCCGTTGCTTTCAGCTGCGCAGACCATGCCGTTGATTTCCATCGCTCCCCTATTTTTGATCTGGTTTGGCTTTGAGATTTCCGGAAAAATCGTGATCGTAACGGTATTCGGCTTATTCCCGATTGCAGTGCAGACGATTCGTGGGCTTGAAGCGGTCCCCCAGTTTTATTCGGATGTTGCGCTGACTTGTGGCGCCACGAAAGCGTGGACACTGTGGCATGTGAAGCTGCGTGTGGCCGCTCGTCAGATTTATGGCGGCATCCGCGTTTCCGCCGCATACATTTTCGCCACCGCCGCCACCGCAGAATATTTGGGCGCGCGCAAAGGTCTTGGCATTTGGCTACAGGCCGCCTACAACTCGTTCCGCACACCGCTGATCTTCTCGGCGACGCTGGTCATCATCGCCATCACCGGCGTTCTGGTGTGCCTGGTGAACCTCAGCGAACGCGTCCTGCTCGGCCCAGCTGATGCCGACGCCGATCCCGATGCAGACCAGTAAGTCAAACACGCCAAACATCATCGGCCTTCTGCAAACGCAGCATTCGCAGCATTCGCCACTCCGCATTGCATGTCGGTCACGCTGCCTACGTATAATAAAATCCGCTGTTAAGCCAATGTGTGGCAAACCGGCAATATTCCACGCCTTTCACTAGGCACCGTAAGGAATGTCGGGGGCATTGGACGAGCGGGGGCCTGAGGCCCTTCGTATCGTTTTCTGCCCGAACTCCGCTCGCAGCATATCCCTAGAAAACGATAGAGAATACAGATTCAAGGGAAATCGCTTTATGAGCATCTTCAGCAGGCATGACGCCACCGCACGTACTCACATCGCAAGCACAATAATCGCACTCTTCAGCGCAATCGCCATGTTGTTCAGCGTTACCGCATGCGGACAAAGCAACGATTCCGCAACAAGCACAGCATCTGGCAGCAGCGATCTGACCAAAGTGACCTTCATGCTGTCCTGGGCGCCCGACACCAATCATATCGGCGTATATGTGGCGAAAAACAAGGGTTATTTCAAAGAGGCAGGTCTTGACGTTGATATCGTGGCCGTGGCACAGGCCGGTGCCGAACAGGCCGTGAACAACGGCGTGGCCGACTTCGCATTGTCGAATCTCACCAACGTAAGCACGTACGCTGTTAAGGGCGCAACCATCAAGCAGGTGCTGCAGGTACAGCAGAAGCCAAGCGCCATCTGGTGTTCGCTCGCTTCCAACACTGAAATCAAATCCCCGAAGGATTTCGACGGCAAGACTTTCGCCACGTTCGGATCCAACGAATCCGATGCGGTGATCCGTCGCATGATTCAGTCGGACGGAGGTAAGGGCGAATTCGACAAGGTGACCGTCGGCACGTCCACGTTCCAAACGCTGTCCAGCAACAAGGCTGATTTCGGTGGTTTCTATGCCACTTGGGAGGGTGTGCAGGCCGACATGTACGGTCCGAAGCTCAACTGCTTTACCGAACCGGATTACGGCGTTCCCGGCAATGCCGACACCATTGGCGTGATCACCAGCGACAAGACGATTTCCAACAATCCCGAACTGGTGAAGAAGTTCGTACAAGCCACCAAGAAGGGCTACGAGTACGCATATTCGAATCCTGACGATGCAGCGAAGATCCTTGTGAAGGAAGCTCCCGACGCGAATCTCAAGCTTGATTTCGTCAAGAAAAGCATGAAAACCATTGTGGACGGTCAGTATTGGGGCGATCCCGCCAAGATCAAGGATGGTTCGTTCACGTTCGGTACGAACGACGTTGAAGGCGCCCAGCAGTATTTCGACTTCCTCGCTCAGGAAGACGCCTACACCGATTCGCATGACAAGGTGGTGCACGACGCTCCGCAAGCCAAGGATCTCGCCACCGACGAATTCCTGAAATAATCGGGTTTGAACGAGTAGGTTTGTAACCCGTTCAGGTACGAATAATCGAAAATATTGGAATACGGCATCCTGCATTTTTATTTCATGCCCAACACTGCTTGCTCAGTTCGGGTTGAACATGGTTTGTGGGATGCCGCACCATTATGCGTTGCATTTGGCTTCATTGCACGAGTTTGATTAAATACAAATATGACACGACTGATTCTTGATGTGGACACCGGTATCGACGATGCACTGGCGTTGGCATACCTTGCGACGTTCGACACTGTTGACGTGCTTGGCGTGATCGGCACGTACGGCAATGTTTCCGTCGACACTGCGGTTCGCAATACTTCGTATGTGCTGGAACGGTTGGGGCTTCGGCACATTCCGGTGATACGTGGATCGTCGCATCCTTCATGGGCTCGGTGTTTCATTCCGGATGCAGGTTGTGCGCAGTTTCACGGCACGGACGGATTGGGAGGATTCGGCCCGGCTTGCGATAGTTCGTCTTCGGATACTGCTTTTTCAGATATTTTTTCGGATAATTCCGGTTCTGATACTGTTTTTTCTCGTGATTATCGTAGTCTGATTTCCGTTGGCGGATATGCGTTGGATGATGTTCATGCGAATCCTGCGGTTGATTCGTTTGAATTGTCGCTTACTACGGATTCGGCTTCTTTTATTCATGCTGATGATTCTTCCGCCGACTCGGTTTCCGAAGGCGTGCAGTTCATTATTGATCAGGTTCGCGCTTATGGTTTCGACGTCACTGTGGTTACGACCGGTCCGCTGACCGATATTGATGCTGCGATCGCGGCCGCACCGGATATTGCCGGCAAACTCAAACTGGTGATGATGGGCGGCACGTTGACGCAGGAAGGCAACTGTTGGGATCTGACTGCGGAAACGAACATCATTCAGGATCCGGAAGCCGCAGATCGCGTGTTCCATTCCGGTGCCGACATCACCATGGTCGGCTTGGACGTAACGCTTCAATGCCTGATGGGTTCCGATGCGACCCGTGCTTGGCGTGAAGCAGCGAATGCTGACACACTTACCAGCTCGACCGCATCCCAAGTCGCTGATTCACTTGATGGTTCAGCTGGTAGTTCAAATGCAGCTTCAGCTCGAACCTCGAGTGTGGCTGCAAGCCCATCTGCTTCCGATGTGCGCGTATTCCTCGCCGACATGGCTGATTTTTCCATTGCCGCAAACCTCAAGGCCGACGCGCGACTGTTTTCACAGGGCATGCCATTACATGATCCGCTGGCCGCCGCCGTTGCCGTGGACCCGTCGCTGGTGACCTGTATCGACCTACCAATGAAAGTCGAACTCGAAACCGGCGATTTCCACGGCACCCGAGGCCGAACCATCGGCGATCCCGCCGGACTGATCGACTCCAACGCACCCCGCATCCACGTAGCCTTCCAAGTCGACTCCTCCCGTTTCGTCCCCACCTTCACCACCCGAATCAGCACGTTGTAACAAACAAAACGGGGAGAACATTATGTTCTCCCCGCAGTTAACCTAATCAACTCAGCAAAAACTACTTTTTGACGCCGCCGAAACGACGGTCGCGGTGAATGTAGTGGTCGATCGAACGCCATAGCACGTCTCGACCGCAATCGGGGAACAGTTCCGGCACGAAATCAAGTTCGGCATATGCCGCTTCCCACGGCAGGAAGTTCGACGTGCGCTGTTCGCCGGAAGTACGAATCACCAAATCGCAATCAGGAATATCAGGATTGTACAGGTGCTCGGAAATCATTTTTTCCGTTACGCGATCGCCGGAGATCTTGCCGTCACGCACTTCCTTTGCGATTGCCGCGCAAGCATCCGCGATTTCGGCACGTCCGCCGTAATTCAGGCAGAACACCACGTCGATGGTCGTGTTGTTTTTGGTACGTTCCTGTGCTTTTTCCAATTCGTCGATAACGGATTTCCATAGTTTCGGACGTCGGCCGGACCAGCGCACGCGCACGCCCCACGCGTTCATCTGCTCCACACGACGGTGGATGATATCACGCGAGAAGCCCATCAGGAAGCGCACTTCCTGCGGGGAACGCTTCCAGTTCTCCGTGGAGAACGTATACAGCGACAGGTAACGCACACCGGCTTCGATGGCACCTGCGATGGTGTCGAACACCACCGGTTCGGCAGCCTGATGCCCGTCGGTGCGAATCAGCCCACGCTGCTGCGCCCAACGACCATTACCGTCCATGATCACGCCGATATGGCGCGGAACCTTGTTCTTCGGAAAATCAGGAATAATCGACGGGTCAGAAAATGGTGCCGCCGGAATGTCAAGGGACTTGTAATCCACGTTCTCAAAAGCCATACCCGCTAATCTAGCAAGCGCATGGAACGAATCGGACGTTCCAAATAGTATTCACCCCATTTTTCCACCATTTGTCGGGTTTCCGGAAGCAACGCCGTACCGTCCAGCTCTCCCCAATCGCCGTCTACAAGCGCCTGCAGCTGGCAGATCGCATTCCACGAAACATCAAACGATTCACGAATATGATCGGTCAAACACATTAGTCCGCCCGCGGAAATCGAAAAGAACCATGGACGATCAGCAGAAATCGGCTCCCCGCACACCACGCAGGCACGCAAACGCGGCGTCCAGCCAGCGATCGCAAGAGCACGCATCACGTAGGAATCGCCAATCGCAGCAGCCTCATGCGCATGCTTGGAAAGGGCATTCAACGCTCCCAACACCAGCCGATACTGTGCCACGGAACGCTCCTGCTCCGTCACCACCAGCTTGTCAGCGGTTTCGCAAATCACATTCGCTGCGGTATACGCCTTGAAATCGGTGCAGATGCCTCTCGCATACGCCGACACCGACTCGGCTTGGGAAATCACATCAAGCGAACGCCCTTCCGCAATAAGCAACGAGACGCGCATGAAAGGCTCCAAACGACCTCCGAAACGCGATTTGGTTCGACGCACACCTTTGGCGACGGCGCGGATTTTGCCATGGTCACGTGTCAGCAAAGTGACGATACGATCAGCTTCGCCAAGTTTGACGGTACGCAAGACCACGCCCTCGTCCTGATACAACGGCATTCACACACCTCCTTCGCCTCGACTCGTTTTCTTAACTGAACTATCTATACTTTCCGCACGTTCTCGCGCCAGCCGCACTCTCCCGCGATATCAGTAAATAAACAATCCCCAGAACGCGAACACCAACAGCACATACAGCATGGTGACCGCCGTGATCCAAAACATCACACGGCCGAACCTCGTCGACGCGAGCACCGGCTGGCGGCCACTCACAATCGCGCCTATAGCCCCCTTACGCGGTGGCCATTGTGCAAGGCCACGATTCGTCGCCTCCTCGATAAGACGCACGAACACGCGAGACCACGCCCACACCACAACAACACACACCATTTGAATAACCGGCCAACTCCAATACATCATGCCCGGATCCTCGGCGGGAGCGCCACCCCACGCTAGCTTGACCACGCCCATAACCACTTCGCCCAATCCTGCACCAAACAGCACAAAAGTGGCCATGGTGGCAACGGCAAGCGTAATCAACGCATTTTTGAACACAGGTCTCAGCCCCAACACATATCGGCGTCGATGCGCATGCGCCCAAATCTTACGTACGAGCACAATCAGCCACAGCACGCCGATCACCAGCAGCAACAGCACCATGCTGGCATGCAGCACCACGAGATAAATGGTCAGCCCGCTGTTCGCCTGCAATTCCAACGGCACCGCAATCGACTGATACAAGTTGGTACCGGCCACACGCTCGCTGGTCTGCTGCAGTCCCCGCGTGATGCCGACAGCCCAACTGATTACATCATCCACGTAGGCGTCGGCGAACGGAGTGCCGCTGTTGGATTCGTCGCCGAGTCGGAGCACATGGTTGGCGATGGGGTATGTGCGCACGGTCACGTCCCAATTGCCCGCCTTATGCGCCATGTCGATGATTTTCTCCGTACCTTCCACCTGCGCGGTCATCACGTCTTTGGTGCCGTATGCCACAAGCGTGGGAATGGAATAGGCTTGGGGATTCAACGTGTCGAGGTCGAGATTGGTCAGGCCGAACAATTCCGCATCGATGTTGAACGCGCGGCGCACAATGGACTGGTATCCATCATGCGCTCCGACCAGCGCGAAATCCTGTGCGGCAAGGAATCCCAACGAATGTCGTGGCGAATACACCATTGGGCTCAGCAACACCTGGAATGCCACGTCGGGGTCTTGATCAAGCAGATATGAGGAAATCCAGGTGCTTTCGGAAGTCGCGTAAATGCCGACATTCGAAGCGTCAACGTTGTCGAGATCACGCAACATGGTGATGACCTGATCGTAAATGGCCGCGGAGCCCGGGTAATCACGGGTCGCATCGTTGGTGGACCATACCGGCTTGTCGAGCACGGCCGTCACGAAGCCTGCGGATGAGAGATCGGTGGCCATGTCTCCAAATGAGTTGTCACAGGTGCCATATCCGGCACCATGCATGAACACCACGCCGGGCCGATTGTTTCCCGCGTCTTTCGGCTCTCGAATCAACACTTTGACCTGTTGTATTTCACCGGTTGACGGCTGTTTCGCCTCAATGGTGACATATCGTTGCGTCACTTCGTAATCGCCTCGTTTGGCAAGGGTTTTGCCGGAAGGATTATCGAAGGTCACTGCCGTGTCGGATGATAACGTTTCGATGGTTTGACCGGTTGGCTCGTACTCCCATGACGATGCCGTCAAATTGGATACCGACACCAGAATGCCCAGCAGGATGATGAAGATAGGCAGACTGACCATCAGCCGTCTGCCCCTCGTCCACTGACTGGATTGGCTCTCCGCGCTGGACATGACTGACTGACGTTCCTGATCTGACACGCCGTTCATTGTACCGACTCCAGCTGAAATGGCAATCGACAACCAGCAAAACCAGCGGGCGGCCGATCACAATCTGCAATCGACCGCCCGCGGTCAGCGAAATCAACAATTACCTTGCGCCACCGGCACCACCACCGGTCCTGTGGCGTTGACGGGCACCTGTCCGTCCGCTTCCATCTGCGCGGCGATCTCCTGCGCTTTGACCAGCAGCGTTTCCACAATCTGGTCTTCCGGCACGGTTTGAATGACTTTGCCCTTGATGAAAATCTGTCCCTTGCCGTTGCCGGATGCCACACCCAAATCGGCTTCACGGGCCTCGCCCGGACCGTTGACGATGCAGCCCATAACAGCCACGCGAATCGGCGCGGTCACATCCTTTAAACCTTCGGTCACCGCATTGGCCAACTGAATCACATCAACCTGGGAACGACCGCAGCTCGGGCAGGAGATAATGTCGAACTTGCGCGGACGCAATCCCATGTATTCCAGCAGCTTGCACCCGACTTTCACTTCTTCGACGGGCGGTGCCGACAGCGAAACGCGAATCGTGTCTCCAATGCCTTCAGCCAGCAGCGCACCGAATGCCAAACAGCTTTTGATGGTGCCCTGCCATGCCGGTCCAGCTTCGGTGACACCAAGATGCAACGGCCAATCACCCTTGGAAGCGAGCAGACGATACGTTTCCACCATGGTGATCACATCATGATGCTTGACGGAAATCTTGAAATCATGGAAGCCGACGTCTTCGAACATGCGCGCTTCCTTCATGGCGGACGCAACCAGTGCCTCCGGCGTCGGACCGCCATATTTCGCATACAGTTCCTTATCGAGCGAGCCCGCGTTCACGCCGATGCGCAACGAAATGCCCGCGTCCGTGGCGGCTTTGCAAATGGAAGGGCCAACCTCGTCGAATTTGCGGATGTTGCCGGGGTTCACACGCACCGCAGCGCAGCCCGCGTCAATGGCCTGGAACACGTATTTGCTTTGGAAATGAATATCGGCGATGACCGGAATCGGTGATTTCTTTACGATTTCCGGCAATGCGTCGGCATCATCCTGGCTGGGTACGGCCACGCGCACGATATCGCAGCCGGCTGCGGTCAGTTCCGCGATCTGCTGCAATGTCGCGGGAACATTGGCTGTCAGCGTATTGGTCATGGATTGCACCGAGATTGGCGCTCCCCCACCGACTGGAACGGGGCCGACCATAATACGGTGCGATTTGCGGCGCGGATGCAGCGGGCTTTCGCTAATGGCTGCCTCACCGGTTTTACGGAACGGCTTTTCGATTTCTGGCATACGTCAAATCCTTGCAATAACAAGGCTCCCGACTTAGGGAGCCTTGCGTCACTTACGTTTCGTCTGTTTGTTTTGTTTCGTTTTCCGTTACTTGTTTATCAGGTCGTCGGCTCGACGACGGGCTTCCAGCTCGAGTTGGCTCATTTCCTCCACGGAAGCGAATAGCGGATTGCCGCGCAGTTCCGCATCCATTTCGTCCAACACTTCCTTGACGGTATCGACGATGCCGAGATATGGCAAGCGATGTTCGAGGAAGGCGTGAACGGCCTGTTCGTTGGCAGCATTCAGCACGGCCGTATGCTTTTCGGAAGCTTCCAAGCAATGTCGAGCCAAGCTCACTGCGGGGAATGCCTCATCGTCAAGCGGTTCGAACGTCCACATGGCGGCTTTCGTCCAATCACAGGCCGCTGCGATGTTGCCAAGTCGTTCGGGAGCCGATAGGCCAAGCGCGATCGGCAGACGCATATCAGGCGGTGAAGCCTGTGCGATGGTGGCGCCATCGCGGAATTCCACCATGGAATGCACGATGGATTGCGGGTGCACGGTCACGTCGATACGGCTCGGAGGCACGTCGAACAGACGGCTCGCTTCGATGACTTCAAGCCCCTTGTTCATCAACGTGGACGAGTTGATGGTCACCACCGGACCCATATTCCAAGTAGGGTGGTTCAACGCCTGTTCAGGCGTGATGTCGGTCATCTGCTCGCGTTTCCAACCGCGGAACGGACCTCCGGAAGCGGTGACCACGAGTTTCGACACTTCACCGTGCGTGCCCGAACGCAACGATTGCCAGATGGCGGAATGTTCGGAATCAACCGGATTGATCTGCTGCGCACGAACCTGTGCGTCGAACAGCAGATGACCGCCGGCCACAACGGATTCCTTGTTGGCGAGCGCCAGCTGCGATCCTGCCTGCAGTGCCGCAATCGAAGGTTCAAGGCCGATGGATCCGGTAATGCCGTTCAACACCACGTCGGCACCGGATCCGGCCATGGCGATTACCGCTTCCGGCCCGGCCATGATTTCCACATGGCTTGCGCCGGCTTGGTTTAGCGCATCTTGGAGCGCATGGACCGCGTTTGTGTTGAAGATGGCGACTTTCGAAACGTGAAATTGGACCGCCTGTTGGGCCAGAAGTTCCACGTGGGAGCCGCCTGCCGCAAGTCCGACCACGTTGAAACGGTCGAGATGGCGGGAGATGACGTCAAGTCCTTGGGTGCCGATGGATCCGGTGGATCCCAGAATGACTACGGTTGAGGTTTGCATGGGTTATGCGTGTGCTCCGTATTTGTTTTGGATTATTCGTGTGAACGCGAAAACAGGCTGACGGTCACGTCAGCCTGTTCAGTGCGATTGCCTATTCAAAAGAGGGGAACGACAGGTCGGGAATATCGACATCCAGATTGCTGTTGGATGCTTCGAACATCGGATTGGTTGCCGGCTTGGTTTCGTTCTTCTTCTCTTCCTCTGCCGGTTTCGCCGGTTCAACGGGAGTTGCCGTTGTCGAGTGATCTGCGGAGGTTGCTGGTTCCAGCGTGAAGGAGGGTGGGACGGTCGGCAAGGTTCCGAGATTAATCGAGTCGGTATTGACCTGCGGAAGGTTCGGCGTCGACAGGCTTGGCATGCGCGGAGTGAACGTGTCTTCGACCGGATCGGGAGCGTCGATGTTCTGGGCCATCTGCGCCAAGGCAGCCAACGAAGAATCGGGAGCGATGTTGATGCCGTGAGATTCTTCCGGCTGATGTGCGACCGAAGTGTCTGGAATCACAGGAGCCGCAGGCGCGGCCGGAGCGTCATAGCTCAGCGCGCCATCATCAGAAAGCGGATTGAACGCTTCGGTTTCCGTTCCTGCGGAAGATGGCTCCTCGGCAACCGCATTGGACGCTTTGAACAGGTGTGCCAACGACTGTTCCGGAGCCGCTGGAGCAACCGGAGCGGCCTGAGGTTCCGGCGTTACAGGAGCTGCCGGAGTTACCGGAGCCGGCGGGGTGCTGATGGTTGGCTGGAACACAGGCGGAACCACGGGAGCATGCGTCGGCGCAGCGGTCTGCGCGGCCGGAATGCTCACCGGGGACGTTGCAGGCGTGGTAAAAATTTCACGTTCCGCCTTATTCAAAGCGTCGAAGGAGTCAGTGCTGTTTTGAACCTGAGCGGACTGCGCAATAGGTTCTGCGGAAACGGCTGGAACGGCGAATAGCGGCGAGACCACCTGCGTCTCTTGGGATGCCAGACTGGTTGCGGACGGATTGGCTGCGGTCATCGCGCTTTCGGAAGGCTCGCCCACGAAGTCGGCCACACGCGCATAGGATTCGAGTCTGGTCAGCAGCTGCACGCATTCGTTCAGGTAATAATCCACCTGACGCTCGTCATAGCCACGCTTGCCCTTGCGTTGGGTGAAGATCACATTCGCCACGGTCTGGGAGTTCAGATCGACGAGCTTCTTGGCATCGTCTTCCGACACTTCCTCCACGCCGAGTTCGCCAGCGGCCTTCGTCAGGCACTGATCGACGATGCGATCCACTTGCTTGCGGTCATAGCTCGGTTCCTTGCCTTCTCCTGGCTTGAAACGTTCGCCGTGCTCACGTTTGGAGTGAGCGTCAAGCTGACTGAACAGGGTTTCGGTCTGTGCCTTCCATGCCACGCGGCCATGCTGCGAAATCTCCCATGTGGTCTGCTTATCTACCACGGCACGCTCCAGCCGAGCAAGGGCCGCGTCTACCTGAGCGATCACGTAACCGCCCTTGACCAAATCGAAAGAAACATTTTGAATATCATGCTGGGTGAGTTGCGCTCCCTCACCTTCGTATAGCATGTGCGCACGCTCAAGAAAAGCGTCCACCTGTTCGGAATCGTACCCCCACTTGCGCTTCGAAGTACGAGCGATCCCCGATGCGTTTCTCTCGGATTCAGGTTCCTGCGCCATTGGCTATCGACCTCCTACTGCACTACTCAACGCAATTACTTTACGCGATTGATTCGACGCTTGCCTTTTTCGTGTAGAAAAATCAGTGAATCGACACTCAAATCGCACCGTTTTTTCACGCATGCTCCATGGGAGGAACCTCTTATCTGGCAACGCGACACACGTTGAGACTGTCGCTGGCAACGAATACTGTACAGTAGAGTTTTGCGGGCGATTAGCTCAGTTGGTTAGAGCGCCACCTTTACACGGTGGATGTCAGGGGTTCGAGTCCCTTATCGCCCACTTCCCGGAATCCTTGAGATTCCAACGATTCAAACACTCCGAACATGCGCAGCATCCACCTGTGCCCGCATTTTGCCCACATCCTGCGAAGCGATCTGCACTGCAGCGTCGATGGTGCGCGCCACGTCATCCAAATCCGAATCGAACAGATCCGCGTACACGTCCAACGTCATCGCAGCCGACTTGTGCCCCAGCATGCGCTGCAGCGCCTTGATATTCGCTCCGGCATGCACCGCGATGGAAGCGGCGGTATGCCGCAGGTCATGCGGTGGCAGAGGCTCCACGCCCGCCCTCCTGCACGCGCTGACGAACCACGTGCGGTTCGATTTCGCGCCCGCGGCAGACTGGTTGCGCGGAGGACGGCCAAGGTGGTCACGGAAAACCCAATCGGACGGCCCCTTGCCGGCCAAGACGGGAAGCAGCGCCTCGCCGACTATGGATGGCATGGGCACGTCTCGCATCTCATGCGACTTCGGCGAGGTCTCCGACCATTCGCTGCCGATGCGCGTAACATTCCGTCGGACATGTATTCGGCGGCGTCCATAGTCCACGTCCTCCACCCTCAAGCCGCACATCTCGCCCCAACGCAGGCCGCACAGGCCAAGCACCAGCACGAGCGCCTTGCGGTCGGTCGGCTGGATACGCGCCCTGCCGGCCTCATCCGCGACGGCCAGCAGTTGCTCGACGGTGAGGTACCGGTGCAGTCTCCTGCCCTCACGCCTGGGCAATGCCAGTTCGTCGGTCGGAGCCTTGGCGATGAGCCTGTTTTTGACGGCGAGATCACAGACGCCCTTGAGCACGCCGACGATCTTGAGCACCGTGGATGGTGCCAGTTTTTCCGCCTTGCCGCTGATAAAGGCCTGTAATTCACGGTGTGTGATGGAGCCTATCTGCCGTGCCGCGTATTCCGGCTCCACGTGCGTCTTCCAAGTGGCTTCGTCGGTGCGGATGGTGTTTGGCTTGAGGATCGGACGTCGTGAGTCCATCCATTCGGCGTAGATGTCGGACACCAGGGCGCGGCCAGCCGACTGGTCCACGAAGCTGCCGTCCCTTTTGGCGGCGTTGACGTGCTGGTCTCCCCACGCCTCCGCGTCCATTTTGCGTCGGAAGCCGCGTTTGCCGGTCGGCGTTCCGTCCGGTTTGCGGTAGCGCACCTCGTAGCGTTTGCCGTTTTTCGTCGTGTATTGGCGGATTGTGTAGGCCATGCTCGCCCCTTCGTTTGCGTGGCATCAAGTCTATCAATCCGTTGATTTTTTCTCTGTTTTTTTGTGTTTCGGCTTGCAATACTTTATTTACTATGCTAATATAGTTTATATCAAGGAAAGGAGGTGAACATGACACCATCGGAGATAATCACCAGCATCTCGCTTCTCGTCGCGAGCTTCGCGGCCCTCATCAAAGCAGTGACCGGACTCATCAAGGAGATGAGACGGAAGCCGAAGAAGAGGAAGTGAGCAGGGGTTCCGGCCAGACCTAGGGGCCGGAACCCCATATCTCCGATTATGCCATGGGACATCATGAGAACGGAATCGATAGTCAGCGCGGTGTTCGCGCTCGGAACCGCCGCCAGCGCATGGTTCGGCTGGCCGTTCGCGCTCACCGCCGGATGCGCCATCGTCAGCGCCGTCTTCGCGCTCATCGCCGGAAGGAAGGACTGACATGACCATCGAATACCTGAGCGTCACCGACGTGGCCAAGCGCCTCGGCATCAGCACAGCCGCCGTCAGCGCCTACAAGCTCCCCCAGCCGGACGCCCTAATAGGCCGCACGCGCGGCTGGCTGCCAGAGACCATCGACCAATGGAACGCGCAACGCCCCGGACGCGGAGTCGGCGGTGGCAGGCCGCGCAAGCATCCGGCGGAGTGACGTCCGCCCCGGCGCTCATCCGCGAGCGCCGGGGCGGTTTTGTTGTTGGAGGTTGGATGTTGTCAGTCTTGGATCGATGGGTGGCACTGTGCCGTGTTCAGGTATTTGATCGAGACTACATGGTGGATCTGGGTTCCTGGCATTTTTTCCTTGGCCGCGTTCCCCTTGCGTAGGGATTGCGGATAGTAGGGGCCGTCCTCTCCGCTTCTTCCGAGGCCGATGCACCAGACTGTGTTTCCCATGTAGAGGCGTATCCGGCTGTTGCCTGATTCGACCACCATGGATGCGTCGTTCAGTGCGAATGCGCTGGCTATCACGTCGGTCTTCCTCGCGAGCCATCGCGCGTCTCCGGTGGGCGCGACCCTTTTCACCGAGATCCCATGGCCGGACAGGAGGTCGGTGTACAGGCGTCGGGCGGGAAGTCTGCGGGTGCGGTTGTCGTCGGCGTAGTATTCCAAGCCGCATAGGTGGGCGAAGTTCGAGGCCTTCCATTGGATGTCCAGCGTCATCCCGTCGTCGCACGCGATTCTCGTGATCGTTCCGACGAGATTGGCGTATAGTCGGGCTGCCTTTCGGGCCTCGCCAAGCATCCGCCGTTTCGCCTCGGTCACGTTCACGCCCGGAATCCTCCCAGAAAATTAAAAGAGGGGCACCGACCAAGCGCCCCTCCGAAGCCGTGTGGCTGATCTTTTTACAGTCTTCTGCATGACTAGCATCCCGTTTGCGCGGGAAGGGTCACGGCTCCGGTTGGTCTCAACCGTCTGGCCCAGCCGTTGGGCGAGACATCCAGCTCTCGCTGATGGCGCATCGACTCGCCATCGGATGCCTGCGGCAGCCAGCCACACGCTTCGAACCCGAAACCCTGCCCACCAGCAAAGCAGGTCCGGGTCTCAAGTTCGATTGCAACGATACCCCATGACGGCGGACATTCGTCTCGCCGTGAGCGTGATCAGGACGGTATTCGCACAAAACCACCGGGCTGCCGCGATGGCGGCGGACGACCACGCAAACACGCCGAATAACAAGAAAAGCCCCTCCCCCAGCCATAGCTGAGAGAAGGGCATGTGTTGTTAAAAAACGGGTGTAAAAAATTCCACGGACACTATAATTCCGCAAATTTTTCCACACCCGAGGTTGAGTTTCCGGCGCGATGTTGAGTTTCCACGGTCAGGCGTTGCGCAGCGGATTGTAGGCGACACCGAAACCGGACGCAACGACACCGGCAGCGGTGGAAATGAAACCGCCCACCTGCGCATCACCGAACATCATGAAACCCAAACCGACGATGGATGTGGCCAGAGAGGCCACGTAGATGACGGTCCTGACCGTATCGTTGAACACCGGCCTGTAACCACCGGAATCCTTGTAGTCGTCGGAAAGATCGTCCACGACCGTCTCGACCGTGGAACGCGCATGCTCAGCCATTAATACCACCCTCTTTTCTCAGGCCTTGACGAGATACCAGGTTGACTTGTCCGCGGGAGCCAGCGCGATGTAGCGCACTGCTCCGCTATAGGCCGTGTAGCGGCCCCAGATGTAGCCGTCCGCGACCGTGCCCCAATGATCCAGATTGACGGTCTGGCCGTTGGAATAGGTGGCGACCACATTGCCGGACACGCTCGGACGGTCGCGCACGTTGAGCCCGTCCACGTTCACGCGGTACGTGCCCGGCAGCACGTTTGCGGCGGACGATGCCGTGGCGGACTGCGTCGGCTGGACGGTTGGCGTCGGCGCAGTCGCGCCGGTCATCCTGTCGTACCACGCCTGGGCGCGAGCCATGTAGGCCGCGTTCTGGGCTCCGGCGAGGCTGGCCGGGCAGCTGGTGGATGTGAAGTCGGAGTGCGGGAAAACGTTGACGCGCCACTGTGGTCTGCCGAGGCCGTAATGCTTGCAGAGCGCGGCCACGAGGTGCGCTCCGTTGTCCAAGGTCGCCTCGCTCAACATCCACGGGTCGGCCGAGATGTCGGCATGCTCCACGCCGATGCTGGTCAGGTTGGACGGCCAGTCGCCGGTATGCCATGCGGTATCCGTATCCCAGACGAGCTGCGTAATTCTGCCGTCAACCGCCACCTGATAGTGCGCGGAAGCCTCACGGGTCTGCCAGACGTCCCAGCAGTCCTTGCCGGTCAGGTTGCCGCCATTATGATGCACGACGATCTTGTCGACCTTGCATCCCTGGCGCCCCTTGGTCATGTGCGTGGCGAGGATGAGATTCTCGTCCGCCTCCAGATTCTCCCATGATTTCATATTTCCTCCTTTTTTGATGGTTTTTTACACGAAGACGAGCGTCCACATCATGACGGCCATCTCCAGCAGTCGCAGGAGCGGCAGCATGAGCAGAACGACGCAGATGAGCGTGAACGCGGCCAGAAGCAGCGTCACGACACAGGTGAGCCAGACCGGCACGTCATGGCCACGCCACAGCAGCCACGCCACCGCGAGCAGCAGCGCGACGAACATGACGGCCGCGGACGTCAAAGCGAGCATGCTGGCCGTCATTGCCTGTCCTCCAGGTATTTTTCGGCGGCGTTGACGATCCAGCATTGCGCGTCGAGTTTTTCGAGTTTGTCGAGTTCGTATCGGACGGCCTCGCTGTGGTCGTGCTGCGCGTCGCCGTAGATCAGGCTGATGATCGTGTTCTTTATCGTGTCACGGCACAACTCATCCATACGATCATCGAATTTCTCGGTACGCTCGCCGAGCTGCCGGGTCTTGGCGAAATGCTGCGAGAGCGGCGAATCGTATGGCAGGCGTTCCGGCCTTACGTGCGAATACAGGCCGGTAGCCAACGCTTCCAACGCGCCCGGCCAGACTTTCAATCCGAGCGTGATGAGCGCGCACGCGCCGCCCACACCACCGAAACCGGCTAGGAAATTTTGCAGCACATTACATCTCCTTACAGGAAAGCCCCGCACGTGGCGGGGCTGTGTTTTGTTTAATACGGGTGGTCCTCGGCGGCGAACACGAGCGGCAGACCGGCATTAGTCAGAACGTCATATGCAGCCGGATCACAGACAGCGACCCCGACCGGATTCCACGGGGTAGTGTCGAAATATTGGATGACACGTTTTATTCCGACGATCCGATAGACGCGATACCGGTCGCGTACGGTACCGACTGTGGGGAAACCTGTCGCATCTTCCGTGCCGAGCGCAGAGAGATAACCTTTTGCGGACTCGATGATGAACATGGCGCCCGTAGTCGCAGGATTGACAATGCCGCCAAAACTGACCGGCTTTCTGTTGGGACTGTATGTCCACGTGCCATCAGCGTTTTCGGTGACGGCACAGTCACCCCAGACCGTCATTTTCTTCTGCGCTTTGGGGTCTTTAGCGAGATTCCTGATCCTCACGCGGCCACCCCCAAACTGAGGGCTAGTAGATTGCCGTATCCTTGGCGAAGCAGACGACGTTCAAGGCTTGCATGACCCGCCAGTCCTCGTCGCTGAACCATCCGATGCACGGTATGGTCACGTGCGCGCCCTTGGCGAGCAATATGCCGTCCCACCACCATCCATTCGTTGCGGGCATGGTGGCCGCGCCATCCGCGATGGTCACCTTCTCGCTCGTCGCGGTAACAACGGATGACATGTCCGTGAGAATCGCGGAATACATGCCGGTCGTCGGCGAGACGGGCATAATATTGCCCCATACTCGCAAAAGCTGCGGGTCGTCCGTCGTGCCGGTATAGGTCAATCCGTCCGTCCGCCCCTCGAAACCATTGTCGATAGGCTCGGTCGGCGCCGTCGCTTGATTTCTGAGTCTCATCGGCGGTCACCCGCCTTGAGGTCAGTACGGCGCGGTCTGCGCGGTGAAGAAGGCCGGAAGCCCCCCCCCCGACGAAAATGTCGTATGCGGGTTTCGATTCGATGGCGACATCACGGCAGGTGGTCTTGTCCTGCGCCTGCATCAGCATGCTCGTGGTCTTGTCCAAATGGAATTCCGCTTCATTCACGGTTTCACCCAATGTGGCGTAACGGTTCCAGCTGGTATCGCCCACGAAGAGTTTGCCGCCCGTCTTGCTGACATGCCAGTCCCCTTGCGGGAGACTGCCGAAACGCGCGGTGGAATCCGACAATACAGGGTTCGAATAGGCAAGTTTCCGTCTCATCACAATTCCTTTCCGGTCAAAAGCTTCCAATCATCCCATTCCCTGCGCCACACCTCGCGGATGCGGTCGATGAGGAAGCACATGACATTCGCATCGTCGTCCACACTGCCGGTGTAATACTTGAGGCCATTGTGGAGTTTTTCGGTGCGGCACCACAGGCTGCCGACCGGAACCGTCGAAGGCCGGTCAGGCTGCACGAGGATCTGCTTGACACCCAAAGCCTTGCCGCCTTCACCAATCGACACATGACAGGCGTTGAACGCGTCCTGTTTGAGGACGGTGAGGAAATTCGAAGCGTTGCTCACAAAGCTCACCGTGCCGGCATTGATGCTCGCCACGGTGGTATCCGCCGTGGAAAACGTCAAGGACGCGTCCTCGATATGACCGTCGGCGAAAACCTTCTGGGCGGCCACCTTAAGCTCCGGGTGGTCACTGTAGAGCGCCTGGGAGGTGAAGTCCACCGGTTTGAGCCATACGTCCACGAGTGTTTCGGCGGCGGGCGGCCATACCTGCACGCCGTTGTAGAGAGCGTTCCAGAAGACCGGCTGGCCGTCCACGCCGATGACGGGTTCGCCCACTCTCACGCCGTTCAAAAGCACGCCCATTGTCAGGCCTCCTGAGAGGTGGTGTCTGCGGTGGCGTCAGCCGGAGTCTTATCCTTGGCCTTATCCTGCACGATCTTCACCGCCTCGTCAATCACCGTCAAAGCCTCATTCGCATGGGATTCCACGACCGTCTTCGACTCGGTGATGCTGTCGACCACCGCCGTCACCTGCGCTGTTGCGGCCTGTGAAGCGTCGGACGCGGCCTGAGCGGCATTAGCCGCCTGAGCAGCCACGGCACTCTGAGCCTCCACCACGGCACGAGTATCAGTCAGATCCTCAAGAATCTGGGAAGCCACCGTCTTAGCCTGACCCTCCGGATAAAACACCATCTGACCAGGATTCGCCGCCGACATGGCCTGCGCCTCCTGCAAGCTGGACGCCAGCAGATACGTCAACGCCGCACCATTGTTAAGCGCCGGAGTCAAAGTATCCGAATCCACATCGACCAAGTCCGCGAACTCCACGGCCGTCGTACTGTCAGGCACGCTCACATAGCGTCGGAACTTCCACAGGTCCGTGTCCAGTCCGACGGTGACCTCGTAGCAGAAGGTGTTGTCGGTCGGCGGAACCGTCACGGTCGCCTTGCCTTTCGCGTCGAGTGCGACTTCGAAGCCTTCCCGCACGACGATGCGTGAGTCGTTGCGGAAACGTTCGGTGGGAATCACGCGTACGGTGGCGTTGGACAGGTCGACGATGCCACCTGCACTGGGTTTGCCGAAGTCGAAATTGATCTTGGTCATCCGTGTCCTCCTTTAGAACAGTGGTTTGAAAAACGGGTGGAAAACCCACAGGTCGGAACGTTTCGCCGAAACAATGCCGACTGTGGGTTTTCACAAGGTGAAAGGCAAGAAGAATGCTGTTGGGAACGTTCGTGGATGATGTCTGGTGGCCGTCCTGCACGAGGCTCCGTGAATGCACAAGAGTGGGCTACGAATCGGCCTACCGCTGCCACATCCAGCCGAAATGGGCTGGCGTCGACATGGAGTCGATCACCGCGAACGACATCGAGGAGTGGCTTGGCTCGTTCAATCAGGCCGGCGCCGCACGCAAGGCGTGGGCCGTGCTGCGGGCGATACTCCGACTCGCCTATCGCAAGGGAG
>OBWI01000608.1_pt1 | contig 20290 bp, 16 predicted proteins | sample 1495201 | NCBI WGS metagenome assembly OBWI01 (sample SAMEA2580050, study PRJEB22360) | human gut metagenome | biome: human gut; feature: human-associated habitat; material: faeces | place: Denmark | collected 2008/2010
CGAATATATAAAAGTCATTTATGGGCGGCGGTTGGCGGGAACCGCCATAATGCACGGACAGAAAAAACTATCTACCTTTGTCGCCGGGAGAGCGCAGCCCGTTCTCGGCAGAGAACGTAAAACAATCCTTCAGACCTATAATCCGGCCCGGCCGGATTTTAATATGCGTCAGCATATAGCGAGGTGTACTTTCAGCGGTTGAAAATATTTCCAACCGCTGAAAGTCTCGCCCGAAAGGTGTTTCGGGGGCAAAGGTTCTCCCAAGTCGAACCTTTTAAAATTTTCATGTTATGAAAGATGAAACAAGAATCCGTAACGCCGCAGGGCGCAAGGTGCTGGCAGACCCGCGCACGCACCGCTATTACCTCTGTCTCAATGACAGGGAAAACGAGAAGTTTATCTCCATGTTCGAGCAGTCGGGCATGAAGAACAAGGCCGAATTTATCTTTGCCCGTATCTTCGGTTGAGAGTTCAAGGTCGTGAAGATTGATAAGGAAGCGCAGGAATATTACGCCCAGCTGACCGCTTTCTATCAACAGTTCCGAAGAATTGGAAACAACTACAACCAGTGCGTGAAGACCATCCATACCATTTACGGGGAAAAGAAATCGCTTGCGTTTCTCTACAAACTCGCCGAAGAAACCCGTAAACTGGAAGAAGTATGCAGGCAGGTTATCGAACTTACGAAGCGGTACGAAAAGGAATATCTTACTAAAAAGGAATAATGTCATGGTACCGAATATAACATCGGGCAGTTCATTCTACGGAGTGATTGCCTATAATAAAATAAAGGTGGAAGACGGTACGGCAAAGGTATTGTGACACCCGAAGATAGCGGCGGACACTTCAGGAAATGTGCCGATTGAAAACTGCGTACAGGCTTTCGAGCCTTATACCGCACTCAACTCGCACGTCAGGAAACCGGTCATCCATATCTCCTTGAACCCTTCCCCGAAAGATATTCTCTCGGAGGAACAGATGACCGTACTGGCGCAGGAGTTCATGGAAAAGTTCGGATACGGGAATCAGCCCTATATCGTATGGCTGCACGAAGACATAAACCGCAGGCACATGCACATTGTTTCGGTACGCATCAACGAGAAAGGTGAAAAGATAGACCATAACCGGGAAGGTATCCGGGCACAGGACATCTGCCGTGAAATGGAAGTGAGGTACGGGCTTCATCCCACACTCGGAGAGCACGGAGAACGGGAACTTTTGAGTCTGCAAAAAGTGGACTATGCGAAAGGAGATGTGAAAGCGCAGCTAAAGCATACCGCCCGTACCCTGCTGGAATGTTACAACTTTCATTCGCTTGCCGAATACAACACCTTGCTGGAACTTTACAACGCGACTGTTTATGAAGTGAGGGGAAATGTGGACGGAAAGGAATACCACGGTATCATGTACGGAGCGTTGGACGATGACGGGATGCGGGTGGGAACGCCTTTCAAGTCCAGTAAGTTCGGAAAGGTATTCGGCCATGAGGCATTGCAAAAGAAATTTGATACATCCGTTGAACTGGTAAAAAGAGACAGTCTTGCCGAAAGGACACGCAAGGAAATCATCAAAGCCATGCAGGACATAGGAACGAAGGAAGACTTTGCACATAGGCTGAAAGAGGCGGACATAGAAGTCGTTTACCGTATCAATTCCGACGGGCGTCTTTACGGCATCACATTTATAGACCATGCGAACCGGACGGTATTCAACGGTTCACGTCTGGGCAAGCCATTTACCGCCAATGTGTTCAACGAACTGTTCAACAATCCGAATGCGGATCGGGAAAGGCTGATACCGCCGCCGGAGCATGAAACGCCACGGCAGGGAAACGTCCCGGAACAAGCGGATAATATGAACCGGAAAGGACAACAGGAATGGCAGGATACACGGCAAAACGGACGGCAGGCGGAAATCTCCGGCAGCCTGATTGACACGTCCGCACTCGGAACCGTTGATATTTTCTCCATACTCATGGAGGAAGACCGCATGCATGAATACATCGATCCGGCTTTCCGTTACGGACGCAGGAAAAAGAAGAAAAAGCGGAGACGAAGGTTATAATATAATAATGTATAGAACAGAAGTCTAATTTTAAAATTTACGATTATGCAGAATGAAGATGATTTAAGGGGTCTTGCCAAGGTCACGGACTTTATGCGGGCCATCAGTTTTTTGTTTATGGCGATACACGTCTATTGGTTTTGTTACGGCTGGCTGAACGAGATGGGCTGAACGCTCGGTATAGTGGACCGGATACTTTCCAACTTCCAGCGTACGACCGGACTGTTCTCGTCCCTGCTTTACACCAAGCTGTTCTGTGTCCTCTTCCTCGGTCTGTCCTGCATGGGCAACAAGGGGGTGAAGAAGCATGAAATCACATGAAGGAAAATCGGTATCGCGGCAGTTGCGGGTGCCATACTGTTTTTCTTCAACTGGTGGCTGCTCTCCCTCAATGCCTCATCCGGGGTATGTGCCGTGCTTTATACCGTAACATTAACCGGAGGTTTCTTTTGTCTGCTGGCTTCCGGACTATGGGTAAGCCGGTTGCTGAAAAGCAATCTGTTGGAGGATGTGTTCAATACGGAGAACGAGTCGTTCATGCAGGAGACCCGTCTGATGGAAAACGAATATTCCATCAATCTGCCCACCAAATTCTGGTATAGAAAAAAGGAATGGAAAGGCTGGATAAATGTGGTGAATCCCTTCAGGGCAAGCATGATTTTAGGCACGCCGGGGAGTGGTAAGTCGTATGCGGTGGTCAATAATTACATAAAGCAGGCAATCGAGAAGTCTTATGCACTTTATATATACGATTTTAAGTTTGATGACCTGTCGGTTATTGCTTACAACCACCTGATTAAATACAGACACCGTTATAAGATACCACCCAAGTTTTATGTAATCAACTTCGATGATCCGAGAAAGAGCCACCGTTGCAATCCGTTGGCTCCGGAACTGATGACGGATATTTCGGATGCCTACGAATCCAGTTATACCATCATGTTAAACTTGAATAAAAGTTGGGTGCAAAAGCAGGGGGACTTCTTTGTGGAATCTCCGATTGTTTTGTTTACGGCGATAATCTGGTTTTTGAAGTTGTATGAAAACGGCAGATACTGTACGTTCCCACATGCCATCGAATTGCTTAATAAAAGGTACGAGGATGTATTTACAATCTTGACAAGCTATCCTGAGCTTGAGAATTATCTGAGTCCTTTTATTGACGCATGGAAAGGCGGTGCCAGCGAACAGTTGATGGGTCAGATTGCATCCGCTAAAATTCCGCTGTCCAGACTGATAAGCCCGCAACTCTATTGGGTGATGTCCGGTAGTGACTTCACGTTGGACATTAATAATCCGAAGGAGCCTAAAGTTCTGTGTGTCGGCAACAATCCCGATAGAATTTCCATTTATGGTGCTGCTTTAGGTCTGTATAACTCCCGTATCGTGAAGCTGATAAACAAGAAGAAGCAACTCAAAAGTTGTGTAATCATTGACGAGCTACCCACGATTTTCTTTAAAGGTCTGGATAATCTGATAGCCACGGCGCGAAGCAACAAAGTGGCGGTTGTGTTGGGTTTTCAGGACTTCAGCCAGTTGAAACGTGACTATGGTGACAAGGAGGCCGCCGTTATCATGTCAACTGTGGGCAATGTTTTCAGTGGTCAAGTGGTGGGTGAAACGGCCAAAACACTATCAGAAAGGTTTGGAAAAATCCTGCAAAAGCGGGAGTCTGTTAGCATCAACCGCAGTGACACTTCCACTTCCATCAGCACGCAACTGGACAGTCTGATACCTGCCAGCAAAATCAGCACCCTTTCGCAAGGTATGTTTGTCGGTGCTGTAACGGACAATTTCGGAGAGACGATAGACCAGAAGATTTTCCATGCACAGATAGTGGTGGATAATGATGCGGTACAGAAAGAAACGGCGGCCTATCAACCCATTCCTGAAATCAGCAGCTTTCTGGACGAGAACGGCAATGATACAATGGAGCAGCAGATACAAGCCAACTACCGGCAAATCAAGCAGGATATTGTGGAACTTGTGGACAATGAACTGATACGCATTGAGAATGACCCAGAACTCAAATATCTATTAGAAGGGGAAAATACTTAAAGTACCCATCAAGAGAATCGAACTCTTGTCTTTCCCCTTGACAGCATGACTATATAGACATACTGTCAAGGGGGATGAACCAACCTTTATTCGAATGGGCCTATGCTATTTTCTATATCTTCAATACTAAGCTTTAATCCATAATCAGCACTTATGCAATTTTGTATATATATAATTGCTCTTTGCCCCTTCAACTTCCCTAATTTTGGAAATTTACTCTTGTTTCCTTGCAAGAAAGAACACCAACAAACATTAGATTCAACAGATTGAGTTATCTGAAATGCAATCCTTTTCACCAATGCCGTGAATAGGATAAAATCATCAAACTTCAATAAATTAGGTTCATTGGGGGCTTCAAGCTGTGGAAACTCCGTCTGGAAATAAGAAACGTCAACAGAAGCAGATGATAAACTTTTAAAAGGCAGTTGATGAACAAAACTGTTACGAATCAAACGATAATAATTATATAAATTCAGTTCTTTTTGTTGGACACTATTCACAATTCCCCTTACATTAAGTAAGTCTATTAGTTTTTCAAGTTTACATTTCCCTTTAACATAGGGCAACTGGATATTTGAATTAAACAAAACATTGTAATCATTGATAAAGTCATCTATAAATTCTTCCAATAAAGAATTGGGCATGACTAAATAATTCTGAAAAATGATATTCGGGTATTCTTTTATAGTTAGATTATGCAAATGTATTCCATATTTTGCGGACTCCTTCGCAATAAAGTCCGGAAATGGCAAATCTGTTTCTTGTTTAACAATATCATATCCAGCCATTAATGACAATCGTGCACATTCTTGAAATTGCACAACAGCATCATGTTCCCCTAATGAAAACTTTAATTGTTTATATGAAGGAAGCGTAAACATTATAATTACATTTTTTGCAAAGGTAAAAAAATACATATATAAAATCACACAGATACCTATTTTTATCTTATTTTCTTTTCGCCAACACGCGCCAATCTCCGTCAACGATTCCTCAGACTTTCAATATTGCAACGTGTTATCAACTAATATCCTACATTCGCACCGACGGGCTAAAGTTTACCCGGTAATAATCATTATTGTATCATTTTAATTTTAGAATTTATGGCAAAGAAAAAGCAAGAACAAGAGCAGCAAAGTCAGGAAGAGCATGTAATGGCAGTCCTTGACAAAAGAACGAACAAGACCGCAGTCGTTTCCAAAATGAACGAACAGGACGGCAGTCTTGAAATCGTACCACCCGACAAGAAGAACAACAACAGCTTTCTGAAGCTGGACCGCACATCACCGTTGGAACTGTTCTTCACGAATTTCAAGAACCAGTACAACAATCCCACAAGTTTCAGTTTCTTCCTTATCCCTCTCGCTGTATTGGAAAAGACCCTGAATGCCGTCATCCAGATCCGAAAGGGGGAAGACCCCGGACCGGAAGGCAAAAAACTGGTAGAGAACAGTGAACTGAACGATGAAGGGCGTATCGCCAAACTCGCCAGACGCTACAAGTTCGACGAGCACCAGCTTCCCTGGAAGGAACTCAGTGCGCTGGGAGTGGACAAGCAACTGTTGTTTGAAAACCATTGCATGGGTGAAATGCTCAAGGGCAGAATCACTTCCACCGCCTTCCCCATCAGCAAGGAAGTCAACGGTGTCAAGCAGGACATGGGTGAGGCCTGTTTCCTCTGTGTCAAGGGTGAGGACGGCAAGGTACAGCTGAAAACACTAGGCAGGCTTGACAAGCCGCAATATGACCTGCCCGCCTATAAAGGCGTATTCACGGACGAAGAAAAACAGAAACTCCAGGATACCGGAACACTGGGAGGAATAAAGGAGATGAAGGATACCTATACAGGGAAAGTATGCAACTGTTACGTGGCTTTCCATGAACCGAGTAACCGTATCATCACGATGCCCGTGGACGCCATCAAGATACCGGACTATATCTACGGGAAAAGACTGGATGACAAGCAGAAGCAGGTCCTCGCGTCAGGCGGGCAGCTTTCCATCAATGACATACAGCGCAAGAACGACACGCTTCTTTCCGGCGTGGCCTTTGTCGATCCGAGAATCATGGACATTGCATTCAAGCAGGCCGGAGAACAACTGAAAGTGAACGATACCATCATGGGAGCCAGAATCACCCCCGAACAGAAAAAGATGCTGGAAAACCATGAAATGGTATATATCGAGAACATGCGCTACAAGGGCAGGACATTCTCCGATGACGTGCGCTTCAGCAACAAGAGCAACAACCTTCTCATAGGAAAGAACGCGAGGGAGTACAAGCCGAATCTTGAAAACCGGAAACAGGACCAGAAAAAGGAAAGCAAGCAGACGGCACGTCACGCCGTATCCTTCACGCCCAAACCCAAGAAAAACAGCTTTTCCGTGGCATAGTCTTACGGAAACGGCCACACTTCACATATATACCCGATTACCACACCGATGGCCGTCGGGTATATGTTTATTGAATGAATATATGGAATCATCCAACGTCAAAACAAACCGATTATGCAACATAACAATACACCAGAGGGAGAACTGTCATACTTTGAAACGGCTCTCCTTCTTCATTTACGGAAAAGCCATCCCCACATGGCCGGGAATCCGGATTTTATCAGGTCAAGAGCCGATGAAGCAGCCAATGTCTATGAACATTCCATACGTGACGGTCTGACCGTCACGCAGGCATTGGAACAGTCGGACGCCGTACTCTACCGGGACTTGCAGTTTTCCAAGTTCGACACCCTTTTTGAAGTGGTGTCGGAATGGTTTCCGGAAGTGCCCCCTGAAAAGCGGAAGGGTCTCTGCCTGGGACTACTGCCGTCCGCAGAAGCCGTATTCAACAAATATCCCATAGATGACAAGTTTGAGGCTTCCCCTTCTTACCGTATCCTCACCATCGAACTGACAGGTTTCATCCAATCAAATATAGAACAATATGGCATATAACAAGCGACAACATCTGGCGGACAACATGGCCGCACTTGAATACCTGTTCATGCGCCCGGAGTTTTGTCTCACCGAAGAAGGACGCAAAGTATTGAACGGCTACACCGGTTTCGGGGGACTGAAATGTATCCTCAATCCGGCAGAAAAAGACACGGACATCGGAAAGTGAACGGCTGACAGGGAACTGTTCCCTCAGGTGAGGCTGCTGCATGAACTGCTTCGGGAGTATTCCACGGACGAGAAGCAGTACAAGGAGTATATACAAAGCCTTAAAAAATCCGTACTTACCGCATTCTATACCCCCGAAGCGGTAGCATCCGTCATACAGAGGACGTTGCAGGCATCGGGTGTCGTCCCCGGACGTTTTCTCGACCCTTCCGCAGGTACCGGAGTTTTCATCAGCCCTCTGAAGGACGTGCCTGAAATAACCTGCTTTGAGAAGGACAAACTCACCGGAAGGATTCTCTCCGCGCTCTATCCGGACAGCAAGGTCATTATAGACGGCTTCCAGACCATACAACCTTATTATAACGGTTATTTTGATGTGGTATCCTCCAATATCCCGTTCGGAGATACCAAAGTATATGACCGTGACTTTGACCGCAGTGGCGATCCGGTACGCAAAGGGGCACTCAACGCCGTACACAACTATTTCTTTTTGAAAGGCATGGATACGCTGCGGGAAGGCGGCATAATGGCCTTCATCACAACTTCGGGAGTCATGGACTCGCCCGGCAACCGTCCCATACGGGAATGGCTGGTGAACCACGCCGGACTGGTTTCGGCTGTCCGCCTGCCCGGCAACCTTTTCACCGATGCCGGAACCAAAGTGAGCAGCGACCTGATCGTATTACAGAAGAATAGCCGGAAAAACGGACTGACCGAAGCGGAACGGAACTTCATCGAGACCCGCACACTGCCCGGAAACATCACCATCAACAACAGCTACAAGGAGCCGGACCACATTATCCATACCGCTGTCAAGACCGATAAGAACATGTACGGGCAGCCCGCCATGAACTTCATCCATGACGGCAGCGTGGAGACCATTTCCGAAGAACTCGGTGGGTTGCTCTTGCGGGACATCGAAAACCGTCTGAACCGGGAACTCTACACGGAGAACCTGTCCCGGCAGTCCGTTCCGTCCACAGCCATCCAACCGGCAATCACCATAACGGAAGAGGACGAACGGCCACAAAAAAGCGAGCAGGTGGAACAGCTCCCTTCCACCAGACCGTATGAACCCATGCTAAACCTTTTCGACACTTATGCCGAAGAAGAAGAGACGGAAGTACCGGAAAACAGAATGCCGGAAAGAGAAGTTGTGACGGCATCCCGTAAGAAGAAGGACAACACGCCCGAAATGTTCAATCTCTTCTCGCAGGAGAACGCTTATGACGAAGCGGTCCCGGAAGAGGACCTTTCCCTGGCGCAGGCCGAAGCGGAAGCGGCATGGCAGGAACGCAGGAGGAAAATGGAGGAGGAACGCAAAAAAGAAATGGAACCAAGAGCGTTTGACGGGGAATTGAAACCGGAATACAAGAACGGCTCCATGGTAAAAGTTGGCGAACAATACGGCCACCTTCGGGGCATGAACACTCCCGAAGTACAGTTCCACCCGCTCAGACTGACAGTCACCCAGCAATACCGGGCCTCTTATTATATCCCCCTTCGTGAAGCATACCATGAGCTTTATAGGACTGAAGCCGAGACGGAAACCGAACAGCCCGGCCTGCGTGAGGAACTCAACAGGCAGTATGACCGTTTCAGACGCATGTTCCGGGAACTCAACCACAAGGACAACGCCAAGTTCCTGCTGATGGATGCGGGAGGCAGGGAAATGCTCTCGCTGGAAAGAAGCATCCGGGGCAAGATACAGAAAGCGGACATATTCACCGTCCCCGTATCATTCAATGCCAACGAGGTCAAACATGCGGACACCGCCCAGGAAGCACTCGCGGCCTCACTGAACAAGTTCGGGGAGGTGAATCTGGAATATATGGAGAGCCTGAGCGACATCGACAGGCGGGAACTGCTTGAACAGCTTGAAAGCCGTATCTTCTACAACCCCATGATGAAAAGATACGAGATAAGGGACCGTTTCATTGCGGGGAACGTCATTGCCAAAGCGGAATGGATAGAGAAACATCTCAAGGAATACCCCGATGACAAGGAAAGCGGGAGGTCGCTGGAAGCGCTGAAGGACGCCGCACCGGAGCCCATCGGCTTCGAGCTGCTTGATTTCAACCTGGGTGAACGGTGGATACCCACATCCGTATATGAAGAGTTTGCGGAATACCTTTTCGGGGTAAAGACCCGCATCAGCTATACGGAAAGCATCGACGAGTTCGGCATAACCCTTGAAGGAAGCAACGCGAACATCACCGACAAATACTTCGTGAAAGGAGAAAAAAGGGGATATTACGGGAATGACCTGCTGAAACATGCCCTGCACAATACCGTGCCCGACATCACAAAAACCGTACAGGACAAGGACGGAAAAGACATAAAGGTGCGCGATGCCGACGCCATCCAGCTTGCCGACGCCAAGATCAACGAGATACGCAAGGAGTTCGTGAACTGGCTGAACGAGCAGCTCCCGCAATTCAAGCAGAACCTTGCCGGCATGTACAACCGTAAGTTCAACTGTTATGTACGGCCGGATTACGACGGCTCCTGCCAAAACTTTCCTTTCCTTGATTTGAAAGGTCTTGACATCCCCGGCTTGTATGACAGCCAGAAAAATGCGGTATGGATGCTGAAACTCAACGGCGGGGGGATAATCGACCATGAGGTGGGCACCGGAAAGACGCTCATCATGTGTGTGGCCGCCTTCGAGATGAAGCGTCTCGGACTGGCGGACAAGCCCATGATTATAGGGTTGAAGAGCAACGTGCACGACATCGCTGACACATTCAAAAGGGCATATCCGAACGCGAAGGTACTGTATCCGGGAAAGGAGGATTTCACCCCCGAAAAACGTGTCGGGATATTCCATGACATCAAGAACAACAACTGGGACTGCATCATACTCACGCACGACCAGTTCGGAAAAATCCCCCAGTCACCGGAGATACAGCAGGAGATATACAATAAGGAGATAGAAAGCATAGAGGAGAGCCTTGCCGTATTCGAGCAACAGGGAAACGAGGTCAGCGGCTGGATTATACGCGGACTGGAAAAGAGGAAGGAGAATCTTCAGGCGAAACTTGAAAAATTGGAGGATACCATCAAAGGGCGGACGGATGACGTGGTTGATTTCAAACAGATGGGCATCGACCACCTGTTCGTGGACGAATCGCATAATTTCAAGAACCTGATGTTCAACACCCGTCACGCAAGGGTTTCGGGACTTGGAAACCCGGAAGGAAGCATAAAGGCGATGAACCTGCTTTTTGCCATCCGTACCATTCAGGAACGTTCCGGTAGGGACCTGGGGGCCACCTTCCTGTCGGGTACGACCATCTCCAACAGTCTGACCGAGCTTTACCTGCTTTTCAAATACCTTCGCCCCAGAGAAATGGAAAGGCAGGGAATCACCTGCTTTGACGGTTGGGCCGCCGTATATGCCAAGAAAAGCACGGACTTTGAGTTCTCCGTGACCAACCAGATCGTGCAGAAGGAACGGTTCAGGTACTTTATCAAAGTGCCCGAACTTGCCAACTTCTACGCGGAGATAACCGACTACAAGACTGCGGAGGACGTGGGTGTGGACAGGCCGAAGCTCAACCAGCAGCTGTACCATATACCGCCCACACCCGACCAGGAGATGTTCATAGAGAAGCTGATAAAGTTTGCGGGGAGCGGGGACGCCACCCATATAGACCGCCTTCCGCTGTCCGATGCGGAGGAGAAGGCGAAAATGCTGATAGCCACCAACTACTCGAACAAGATGTCGCTTGACATGCGCCTCATCGACATGAAATACGGGGACAATCCGGGAAACAAGGCATCCCACTGCGCGGCCAGGATGGCGGAATACTACTACAAGTATCTCGACCAGAAGGGCACGCAATTCGTGTTTTCCGATCTGAGCACGTACAAGCCGGACGAATGGAACATTTACAGCGAAATCAGGCGCAAGCTTGTGGAAGACCACGACATTCCGGAAAAGCAGATCCGTTTCATTCAGGAGGCGAACAGCGACAACGCGCGTAAGGAACTGTTTGACGACATGAACTCCGGACGCATCCGTTTCCTTTTCGGCTCCACCCAGAAACTGGGAACGGGAGTCAACGCCCAACAGAGGGCCGTGGCCATCCATCACATGGACATACCCTGAAGGCCTTCCGACCTTGAACAACGTAACGGAAGAGCGGTAAGAAAAGGGAATATCGTGGCCAAGGAACATGCCGGCAATACGGTGGACTGCTATATCTATGCGGTGGAAAAATCATTGGACAGTTACAAGTTCAACCTGCTTCATAACAAGCAGGTGTTCATCAACCAGTTAAAAAGCCATAATCTCGCTACACGAACCATTGATGAGGGAGCGATGGATGAAAACGGCGGGGTGAGTTTCAGTGAGTACGTGGCCATTCTTTCAGACAACAACGACCTGCTGGAAAAGGCCAAGCTGGAAAAGAAACTGGCGGTCCTTGAGAGCGAAAGACTGGCATACCACAGGAACAAGGGAAACGCCAAAGGGAAGCTGCACGAGAAGGTTTCAGAAATTGAAAAGAACGGAACTTTCATAGAGCGTTTCACGCGGGATTGGGAATACCTGAACCGGGTTGCCCCTACGGATACGGCCACCGGATTGAGGCCCAATCCGCTCAAACTGGACGGGGTGGAGTCCGGCAACATCGAGATTCTGGCCGACAGGTTGTCCGCAATCAACCGGAATGCCCGGACTGAGGATGACTATATGAAAATAGGAACGCTGTTCGACTTCCGTATTCTGGTGCGTTCCGAAAAGGTCTGGGACGGAAGCACGGAATCCTTGCAGAACAAGTTCATGGTCGAGGGGCTGGACGGTATCAAATACACTTATAATAACGGGTATATCGCCAAAGACCCGAAGTTGGCCGTAATGAACTTCATCAATGCGTTGGAACGTATTCCAGGCATGATAGAGAAACGGAAAAAGGACAATGCGGAGCTGGAGAAAGACCTGCCGGTCCTGCGTGAGATAGTCTCCGCGCTCTGGCCCAAAGAGGGGGAGATAAAGGAACTGACAGAGGAACTCGCCACGTTGAACCGGAGGATACAACTCACATTGAAACAGCCCGAACAGCACGGGAACGATGATATGGCCGGGCAGGAAAAGGTCAGACCGGCCAGCGGCAGTGACATTGCACCCGACCAGCCACAACAGGCAAGGCATGTACCGTCCATGAAAATTATAATGCCGGTAAAAGAAACCCGAAAAATATCGTAATGTTTCCCACGGCACATTGCGGCAAACCCCGGAAGCTGCGCAGGCTTCACTTCCGCAGTTTGCCGCAAAGAGCCGTTTTCAGGAAAGGACAAAGGCACGGACGGCACCCGGATAAATCCGACCTGCCGTCCGTGCCCTTGTCTGAAACGGGGATGTGTCACATCAGTCCGTTTCCTCGAATGAAAGTTCCTCTACCTGCCTGTTTATTCTCCTGCTGTCAATCGAATCCTTCAGGTTGATTATATCCACGATTGAGTAATGCCTTGTACCGTTTTCCTCTTCCGCAAAGCGCAGACGTCCGTTCAGACGCTGTTTCTCTATTTCAGCCGGTTCAAGCCCTATCAGTTCACATACCTCATCCGGCAGCATGGACAATTCGACACCGTTGTCCTCACAGATATGTTGCAGTACGGCCAGCATGTTGAGGGACTTCTTGTAACTTCTCACGAGCGCAGCGAATGAACTGCTTTCAATCTTGATCATCTTTCTCATAACCTTTTATTTTTAGAGTGTTCTTCCTTTTCCAGTAACATGGCACGCAGCACGTCCGAGCGGCGGTAGTAAATCTTTCCCTTGTCGCGGTGAAAGGGCAGCGTGCCGTCATTGCGACGTCTCAAAAGTGTCCTGTCGGACATCTTGGTCAGCAGGCGGACTCCTTTTGAATCCAGAATCTCGCTGTCCGGCAGGTTTTCAATATTGGGTGAAAGCAGCTGTTCAATCCTGCTCACTTTGGCAAGGATGGTACTTAACATGTGGGTAACTCCGGCACCCGGTACGACTTTTCTGTTATTCATATTGACCTTGTTTTTATCGTTTATGGTGCAATATTACAGAGTTATTATGGGGGCATTGGTTACTCAACCGTTGAGCAACCGACAAAAAAGGACAGAAACCGACAAAGAGATACAAAAATAGCCGGAGGGTAATTCCGGCTATTTCAATGGGAAGAAATTTATGTACCGATATAAGTTAAGATGCTAATATCCAATATTATATACAAAATATATCTGAATAAATTTGGCTATATTGCAACTATTACCTATATTTGAAATTATGCAAAGCAGTGTAACTGAAAGCAAGACTTTTGCAACCAAATCGTTACCTATATCTTTGGACGCCTCTATAAATAGAAATCAAGAAGTTACATTAACACACGGTGTTTCAACGAGAGAAACGAAGTGTTTCACACTGGTAACATATTTCAATAAATCAAAGTTCAAAAATATTTGCTAAGATTCACGCAAGACAAGTTTCAGGGATAATTTTTCCCAATTAATATCTTTTCCTATTTGATTATAACAACTAAATCCATCAATATAATTAGACAAAACGATAGCATCTTCTATATTTTTAGAATGAAGATAACGACATGTACCCTCATATAAATCTTTCAAATTTCCATAACTTACACTACTATATAAATCCGATGTTTTACTAATACTTATAGACTGAATTTGACTACCATCTGCTTTTTTACCCTCCATTTTACAAATATAGCACTTCGATTCAGAAAGTTCATACTCATCAACTTTACGATACAAAAACAAATGCTCTTCAAGTCTTATGTAGTAAATATATTCCCACTTAGAACTTCCCTTGATAATTAATTTAAGAATATCATTACGTTCTAGAATCATTCTCACATTACTATCAAAATTCAATATATGAGCATCACATAAAAAATCACTAAGAGCTTTATCTACTTTCTCCAATTCAACTTTATAAACAGGAGCATTTGGAACATAATGGGATAAAGGATGAAGAAGAGGTGCCAATAAACCTAATAATTCCGTAAGGCTTTCAATAATACTGGTTAAGTCATAAACATACTTTGGCATCATTTGGCAAAATCGCAAAGCCTTAATAATAATCAATCCTATCTTATATTTAGCCAAATCTTCATAATTTTCATCTTTCATTATGACTTTTGGAAAATACTTTGGCAATTGTTCTTCCAATGTTTTACGATAATAATTGGCAGCAGCAGGATAATCAGGACAACTTGTATCATATAGAAATCGTCGTGCACGTTCCAGCATTCCCTCATCACTAATAATAATTGGTTTCATGATTACTCTACCATCTGGAAGTTGTTCTTTTCCTGCAAACATCTCTATAAACTTCCAATTAAAGCCAGTATTAGCAGACAAAACCCCACGGGCCATATTGTACCAACCACGATCATAAGTTGAAAGAATAATCTGATAATCTTCAAACTCTGTTTGAAGAATCCTTAAAATCGGCAAGCGATTCCCCATATCCAATCCTATAAAAATATCATCCAAAAATAATAGCTTATATTCAATAGCTTGTGGATTATTTTTAATTGAAGCCAAATAGATACAAGTAGAAATTGCAGATAGGCGAGCCTCATTAAGGACTTGATTATAATCATCTATCATTACACCATTTTTGAAAACATCAAGTTTTAAGACCGCCCGAATTTTAGCAATAGACACACTATTCTTATCATCCAATTTAATAGGTTGTAATGTATAATTCAAGTTAACCCCCAATTCATTAAAATATATCGTCAGAAACCTATTCAATTGTACAAACAGACCATCCAGTGCTCTTTTAAAATTATTCTCAAAAGTGCGTAGTTTATTAGGAATTTGATCATATTTCTTTCCACGGCGAATCTTCAGTCCCCTCGTAAACCCATAAAAATTATCTAGTTCTTCACGTAAAGTTAAGGGAGTACGTGAAGTAACAGAGGTTATCTCACTCAATAAATCCAAAAATAAATCAAATAAATTATCACCACTTTTTTTATTAAAATACACATTCAAAAGATTAGTGTAATCAAGAAATCCTTTTGTTCGAGCAGTTGACTTAACAAAAGGAGCAAATGTAGATTCAATCATTGTAGTACTGCTATATGCAGCACTTTCCTCTTGAGACGAATCTAATACATCAACATCCTTAAAGAGCAATTTAACAAAACCATCCTTTGATCCTGTATGAACATTTGCCTGAAACTTGGTTTTCTCTCTCCCAATACTTTGTTCAAAAAAGAAATCCAAACTCTTATACAAAGATGATTTACCACTTCCATTTTCCCCATAAATAAGCAAATTCTCACCTTTATCAAGTTTTATTGTGGTAGGATAAAAATAAGCCTTAAAATTGAAAATATTTATTTCAACAATCCTTTTCATAATTCTCAAATTCCATAAATCATATTTTCTACATCAATGGCCTTAAGCATATTCGCCAATATTGGAGAATTTGAATCATTACACTTCACATAAATATCCTCTAAAGCTTTATACCGTTTATCATTCTTAGGCAATTTTTCTAACAATAGAACATTTTCTATCATACGGATATTATATTTCTCAAATTCATCTGATAAATATAGTTGTTCCACCATAACATCAATCATTCTATAAAAGAAATTACACATATTAAAAGAGCCAATGCTTTCAGATATATAGTCATATACCTTAACAAATATTTCTTGTTCAGATATTGTAAGATAAGGGATTTCAAAATCAGCAAATTTACTCATCAACAATCCTTTTTCACCATAAGTTTTATATTTGAAATATCGGCTCATTAGTATCGTTGAAATATATTTAAGATGAAAACCATGACGCACTTTATATATTCCTACAAAATTCTTATTTTCTAATTTGTGCTGCCCATCTAAATAAACCACATAGGGTTTATCTATATCTGTCACTAAATCTATATAAATTTGAGATTTTGATTCATTCATTTTATAATCAGCTATTTGCTTTATACTTACGAAAGGAGTGGAACTTTCATATACAACCAGTTTTTTACGGAAAACTTTAATACGCTCCTTAAATTCATCTAAATTAGTACCATCAGACATCAGTCCAACAATACTAGAAACTTCTTTACTAGCCCACAATAAGTTTTGTTCAATCACAGTCTTCGAAATCCCTCGAAGAATAAGCCATAAAATATAAAAGTTTTGTAATGTACGCCGTCCATTAGCTCCCTTTATCATGTAATCAAGATTACTATTTAATTCTTCCGAATTCATCGAACAGATACAACTTAAATTAGAAATAAAATTGAAATCAAGCAAATTGGCAACTCTAATAAAAAGTTGATGATTTATATCATTATTATCATCACCTTCAAGCACTTTTGTTATCTCATACTTTCCTTTCATTCTACAGCTAATCTTTCCTCCATTTACATATAAATCAATCGTTTTAGCAGGCCAAAGTCCACTCTCATCAAGTCCATTTTTAGCCTCCATATAATTAAAATAGGCCAAAGTAGTAACAAGATTCTCATTCTCCATTCGAGAGTTATTTTTTCTTATATAAAACCATTTAGAATTCTTATTATAAATTAATTTTATAGTTTCTATTATGTTCCTAGAAACAAAAGAATTCCACATTTCAAATGTATCTTTCTTGATTGGATAAGGCTTATTATTTAATCGAACAAAAAGATCAATAGGATCAAACTCTGGATTAATTTTCTCATTTATTTCTATAACCCATAAATCTGTACTCATTAATTTACGTTGCTCAAGCGAATTTAAATCTTCAAAACGTTTCCCATCAAACTCTTTCAGAATTCCATGTTTTAATTGTAATTTAAATCTATCCTTTTTTGAGATGCAATCTTTTCCATTTTCATCTTTATAAGGTTTTCCTATAAAACCAATAATAGAAAGTAAACGTTGTTGTCCATCTACAACTTCACTCAATCCATCTTTGTGTTTAAAAACAAACACAGGGGGCAATTTTATTCCTAACAACAAACTTTCAATTATAGCAGATGCCTTTTTTTTATCAATTACTTCATCGCGTTGATAAGGTGGCCTTAGTAAGAATTTTTGTCGTTCCATCTGACGGCAAATATCTCCTATTTCAAAAGAAGTTGGTTCAGGCTTGTTGATTCTCAAATCTTCAAATGTTAGATTTTCTGGAGATGTAATAATATTAAGTTTATCCTTTCTAGCTTTAAATTGATTCGAACTACATAAATACATATTAAAATCCATATCCAATATTCTCTCAAAAAATATTGCAGTAGTTTCATATCGTTTATTCACCTCATTAGCAAATGAACTTCTTACAGTTTGATAATTTTTAATATTGTCCTCAATATAGTCAATTAAATGTTCAACAACAAAGTTATTCATTTTCTTTAAATCTCCATATTCCAAATCTATAATAGATAACGCCCAATACAAACACTCTGAAACCAATCTATTTGTTTGCACATTTCTTTTTCTTAAAGCCCGAACAACTTCATCTACTTTATTTACAATTCTAATAAAAGAAGAATATACAACCCCTGATTCTACTGTATTCGATAAATACTCAAAGAAAGTAGAAACAATATCTTGTTTACTAATAGCATAATATTTAATCGGAATATTACGCAGAACTAATAATTCTCTAATTTTTCTCATCAATTTCTCAATATCCGGATTCTCAAACCCGAATAAATCATTGACCAAATCAAATGTACGTTTATCTTCAGCAAAATGCTCTTTAAAACATGTTACAATATCATCAGAATAATAAATAGCCTTATCGATTTGTTGTTGATTTAACGGTGTAATACCCGAATTATATCGTTGAAAAATTTCACGTTTCACCTGTTCTTCTTCCTCACAACTATGCTCACTAGAAAGAAAGCCAAACTCAATCACACGTATTTTTGTATCTAGAAATAAATCTTGATAATCAACAGTAAGATTATTATATCCCTTTCCAGCCAACTCCTTTACGCTACTAAGTTTACGCAAAGCAGACTTTCGCAAATTCATTTTACCTGCCATAAAACGCGTAATTGTTTCGTAACGTTGACGTCCATCTATTACTTCATATTCTTCATCATTGACAAAGAAAATAAGAGGAGGAATCTCTGTACCAAGAAAAATACTTTCTATGAAATAAGTAGCCTTTTCTTCATCCCAAACATAATTACGCTGATAATATGGATGATAGTTGGTATGTTCTACTCTTTCTTTATTCATAAATAGAGCATCGATAGATTTTACTTTCGACTCAATTTTAATTTTATGCTCAAATATTTCCTTCAAATCCATATGGCTAAAAATTATTAGTATAAAAATAGATACTGACTTGTAATACAATTACATCACTCTATCACACTTATTGCAAAGATAGTTATTATATCGCATAAATAAAGATTAATTAGCTATTTTATCATAATGCTATTTCCAAAAATCAAAAAGTAACACGCTCACTATATGAAGATTCGAAATTTACAATAAAATATACTGATACATTTTAGTAGATTTCTCAAATCACTCATTACACCTTACTTAATCGTTTATATTGCAACTATTACAAAACTCTCCTTTCTGACAGATTAACAGTCCAGTAACAGGCAAGAAGATATAAAAATTATATCCTAGTTATTTGTATTAATACAATATATATTATGCAGAATTCTTTTCTAAATAGAGAAATGAAAATCCATCTTTATCTGTGACATCTCACGTATCACTGTACGGTCCAGCACACGTGCATAATGACGGGTCATCTGAACATTGGTATGCCCTAACATCTTAGCAACGCTCTCTATCGAGACACCATTAGCCAGAGCAAAAGTGGCAAAAGTATGGCGAGCCACATGAGTGGTCAATGTTTTTTTAATACCACAAATATCAGCCAGTTCCTTGAGGTACGCGTTCATTTTTTGATTACAAAGCACCGGAAAAAGTACACCATGTTTCCTGCAATATTCATTGGTGGAATACTTCTCCAATATCTTTAACGGTACTTCCATCAATGGAATGTTACACATGATTTTGGTCTTTTGTCTCCCCTTTCGTATCCACCTGACACCATTCGAATCCTCCACGATATGCTCCTTTCTCAATCCGTGAATATCCGAAAAGGCCAAACCAGTGAAACAACAGAACACAAAAATATCCCGCACCTGACCCAGCCGTGGAATATCAATCTCCTTTGAAATCAGTTTTCGGATTTCCGAATCTTCCAAGAAGTCCGGCTCCACCTTATCCAGCGAGAACCTGATTTCTAGAAACGGATCATTCTTCATCCATCCCTTGGCCAAAGCGATACGAATAATCTTCTTGAAGTTCTTCAGATACTTGGTGGCTGTATTATGACAACACTTTTTCGAGGTTTTAAGCCAGAACTCGTAATCCTCAACAAACTGGCGAGAAACTTCATCCAAAAGAATATCTTTCTTATGATATGTCTCCCAGACAAAATCCTGAGTATGCTTCAAGGATGTCTCATAACGCTGCACGGTTGCAGGCGCCATGTCCGTACCGGACAATTGGGCGCATTTATCATTATGTTCACGGAAAACCTCAAACAGGGTACGCTGTACGGGGGCATCCTTACCCAGAAAACGGTCCAGGACACTGCCGGCAGAAACCGCTACACCTTCTATTTCCAGTTCACGCTGAATTTTCATTATCCTCAAACGGATAGAGTCAAGATACAGATTCAGTTCCTTGTACTCACGCTTCTTTTCCAGGGCCTTTCCTTTTGCCGCACTCCAGAATTCCGGAAGAATTGTTTTCTTCACTGAAGCATCAACCCGCACTCCATTCACTGTAATTCTCATCATTATCGGAGCCTCACCGTTCCGATTCAATTTCGTCCTACGAATGTAGAACAATAGACAAAATGTTGTTCTTTCCATCTTACTTGTTTTTTAATCACAAAACTAAATTTCCAAGAGCAACAAGTCAAGATGCAGAACACTGATAAACAATGAATTATTTACTTAATAGGTGTACCTGACATTGAAGGCAAACAGGTACACCGAATAGTACACCGAAAGAATGCTTTGATATGCTTATTTTTGCTATGCACCAAAAACAAAAAATCCC
>OBWI01000625.1_pt1 | contig 19464 bp, 10 predicted proteins | sample 1495201 | NCBI WGS metagenome assembly OBWI01 (sample SAMEA2580050, study PRJEB22360) | human gut metagenome | biome: human gut; feature: human-associated habitat; material: faeces | place: Denmark | collected 2008/2010
TCATAAATTTTTATGTTTTTCTTCAAAAAAATCGGAACCCGAGGGCTCCGATTTTTCATTTTTATTCTTCCACGACTTCAGCAGTTTGGACTTCATCTGCTGCTTCATCTGTCAATGGAACTTCATCAATAATTTCAACTTCGTTGACAGCTTGTGGTTCAAGGTTACGGTAGCGAGCCATACCAGTACCTGCTGGGATGATCTTACCGATGATAACATTTTCCTTGAGACCAAGAAGATGGTCTTTCTTACCACGGATTGCTGCGTCAGTAAGAACACGAGTTGTTTCTTGGAAGGAAGCAGCTGACAAGAAGCTATTGGTTTCAAGCGAGGCTTTGGTGATTCCCATAAGAACTGGGCGAGCTGTCGCTGGTACCCCACCTGAGATGAGGACATCCTTATTGGCATCTGTAAAGTCTGTGATATCCATGAGCGTTCCCATGAGAAGGTCGGTATCTCCTGGATCCATGACGCGAACTTTACGGATCATTTGGCGAACCATGACCTCGATGTGTTTGTCACCGATTTCTACCCCTTGGCTACGGTATACTTTTTGTACTTCCGCAAGGAGGTAAGTTTCAACAGACAAGACATCACGTACAGCAAGGAGATGTTTTGGTTGGATAGACCCTTCCGTCAGAGCCGCACCACGAGAAACATGATCTCCCACTTCGACTTTCATGCGAGCAGTGTAAGGGACAACGTATTCACCTTCACCAGTTGCACCACTGACAAAGACTTTCTTAGTCCGAGTTGAAGCATCTTCTTCGATCGCTGTAACTTCACCCTTGACTTCTGTGATGACCGCTTCCCCTTTCGGATTGCGGGCTTCAAAGATTTCTTGGACACGAGGAAGACCCTGCGTGATATCGGTATTTGAAGCAACCCCACCCGTGTGGAAGGTACGCATGGTCAACTGTGTACCAGGTTCCCCGATAGATTGGGCAGCGATGGTTCCGACTGCTTCACCCACTTCAACCGCATCCCCAGTTGCCAAGTTGATACCATAACAGTGACGGCAGACACCGTGGCGAGTGTTACATGTAAATACGGAGCGGATAGTGACTTCTTCCACACCAGCATTGACGATTTCACGCGCCTTGTCTTCTGTAATCAATTCGTCTGGGCCAATGATGACTTCTCCAGTTTCTGGATGGCGAACTGTTTTCTTAGTGTAACGACCATTGAGACGTTCTTCCAGAGACTCGATCATCTCTTTGCCTTCTGTGATAGAGCGGATCAAGAGACCACGGTCAGTTCCACAATCGTCTTCACGAATGATCACGTCTTGGGCAACGTCTACCAAACGACGAGTCAAGTAACCTGAGTCCGCAGTCTTCAAGGCCGTATCGGTCATCCCTTTACGAGCACCGTGAGTTGAGAAGAACATTTCGAGTACTGACAAACCTTCACGGAAGTTTGAAAGGATTGGCAATTCCATGATCCGACCATTCGGAGCGGCCATCAAACCACGCATACCGGCAAGTTGCGAGAAGTTTGAGATGTTACCACGGGCTCCAGAGTCCATCATCATAACGATTGGGTTCTTCGGATCTTGGTTATCAATCAGGCGTTTTTCCAATCGTTCACGGGCCGCACGCCATTCAGCAGTAACAGCATTGTATCGTTCATCATCTGTGATCATACCACGACGGAATTGCTTAGTGATTTGTTCCACACGTTTGTGAGATTCTTCGATGATTTCAGCCTTGTCTTCAACAACTGGAATATCGGCAATCCCCACTGTCAAACCAGCAAGGGTTGAATGGTTGTAACCAAGGTTTTTCAAACGGTCCAAGAAAGCAGATGTTTCTGTTGTACGGAAGCGTTTGAAGATTTCAGCAATGATGTTCCCAAGATTTTTCTTCTTGAATGGAACATTCAATTCTAATTTTTCAATCGCTGATTTAGCATCTTGACCTGATTCCAAGAAGTACTTAGCTGGAACCCCTTCAGTCAAGTTGGCGTTGTTTGGCTCTTGGAGATATGGAAGTTCTGCAGGCATGATATCGTTGAAGAGAATCTTACCAACAGTTGTCAAGAGAATCTTGTGTTGTTGCGCTTCTGTCCATGGTTTGTTCAAGCTATCGGTCGTAATCCCAACACGTGAGTGTAGGTGCACATAACCATTGCGATACGCCATCACAGCTTCGTCACGGTCCTTAAAGACCATGCCTTCCCCTTCACGACCAGCTTCTTCCATTGTAAGGTAGTAGTTCCCCAAAACCATATCCTGAGATGGCGTAACGACTGGTTTTCCATCTTTTGGATTCAAGATGTGTTCAGCAGCCAACATCAAGATACGCGCTTCAGCTTGGGCTTCTTCTGAAAGAGGCACGTGGATAGCCATTTGGTCCCCGTCAAAGTCGGCGTTATAAGCTTCACAGGCAAGTGGATGCAAGCGAAGGGCTTTCCCGTCAATCAAGACAGGCTCAAAGGCTTGGATACCCAAACGGTGAAGGGTTGGTGCGCGGTTCAAGAGAACTGGATGTTCTTTGATGACTTCTTCGAGGATATCCCAGATCCGTTCATCTCCGCGCTCTACCAAGCGTTTTGCAGCTTTTACATTTTGTACGATATCACGCGCAACGATTTCACGCATGACAAATGGTTTAAAGAGCTCAATGGCCATTTCACGTGGTACACCACATTGGTACATCTTCAGAGTCGGACCAACGGCGATAACGGAACGTCCTGAGAAGTCCACCCGTTTACCGAGCAAGTTTTGACGGAATCGTCCTTGTTTCCCTTTGAGCATGTGGCTCAATGATTTCAGTGGACGGCTACCTGGTCCTGTGATCGGACGACCACGACGACCGTTGTCGATCAAAGCGTCAACCGCTTCTTGGAGCATCCGTTTTTCATTTTGCACGATGATACCAGGGGCATTCAATTCCAAGAGACGAGCCAAACGGTTGTTCCGGTTAATTACCCGGCGATAAAGGTCATTCAAGTCAGAGGCGGCAAACCGGCCACCATCCAATTGGACCATCGGACGAAGATCTGGTGGAATAACGGGAAGGATATTGAGAACCATCCATTCAGGTTTGTTTCCAGATTTGTAGAAGGCATCCAAGACATCCAAACGACGAACAGCCTTCACGCGTTTTTGACCAGTTGCAGTCTTCAATTCTTCTTTCAAGACAGCAATTTCAGCTTCTAAATCCACTTGTTTCAAAAGGTCTTGGACCGCTTCTGCCCCCATCTTGGCAACAAAAGATCCTGGTCCGTATTCGCGCAAGCGTTCACGGTATTCGCGTTCTGTCATGATGGACTTGTGCTCAAGCGGTGTATCTTTTGGATCGATGACCACATAAGCTGCGAAGTAGATGACTTCTTCAAGGGCGCGAGGACTCATGTCCAAGGTCAAGCCCATACGAGAAGGGATTCCCTTGAAGTACCAAATGTGTGATACAGGAGCTTTCAACTCGATATGCCCCATCCGTTCACGACGAACCTTGGCACGGGTTACTTCCACACCACAGCGGTCACAAACGATCCCTTTGTAACGGATCCGTTTGTATTTTCCACACGCACATTCCCAGTCTTTTGTAGGTCCAAAGATGACTTCATCAAAGAGACCTTCGCGTTCTGGTTTTAATGTACGGTAGTTGATTGTTTCAGGTTTCTTGACCTCTCCATAAGACCATGAACGGACCTTGCTTGGAGAAGCTAGGGTGATTTGCATACTTTTAAAACGATTTACATCAACCACTATTTCTTACCTTTCCTTGTTTTCATACTTGTTTCATTTGGATACAGATTAGGCGGGAGAAGAAAGCCAACTTTCTCACCACCTCCTTGTGTCTGTATCTTATTATCGAATCATCCTATCAGAAACATTCGTTTCTCACAAGACAATCATTTTGACTGATTATTTTTCTGCTTCTTCCGCATCAAAGGCTGCTTTAGCTTCCTTGGCTGCTTTTTCACGTGCTTTTTCAAGGTCATCCACGTGAATCACATCATCGTCTTCCCCTTCGTCGAGATCACGAAGTTCCACTTCTTGATCATCTTCGTCAAGGACACGCATGTCAAGACCAAGTGATTGCAATTCCTTGACAAGAACGCGGAAGGATTCTGGCACACCTGGTTTTGGAATTGGTTTTCCTTTGGTGATCGCTTCATAGGCTTTCAAACGTCCATTGACATCATCTGACTTATAAGTCAAAATTTCTTGAAGGACATTTGATGCACCATATGCCTCAAGGGCCCACACTTCCATTTCTCCGAAACGTTGTCCACCAAACTGAGCTTTCCCTCCGAGTGGTTGTTGAGTAACCATTGAGTATGGTCCGACTGAACGGGCATGGAGTTTATCATCAACCATGTGGTGAAGCTTGATCATGTACATGACACCGACAGAAACACGGTTGTCAAACGGCTCACCGGTACGGCCATCATAAAGAACCGTCTTAGCATCGCTATCCATACCAGCTTCTTTGACCGTATCCCAGAGATCCTCTGAACTTGCTCCATCAAAGACAGGTGTTGCGATGTGGATGCCCAAGTTACGAGCCGCCATACCAAGGTGAAGTTCCATAACCTGACCGATATTCATACGAGATGGCACCCCAAGTGGGTTCAACATGATATCGACTGGAGTTCCGTCTGGAAGGTAAGGCATGTCTTCTACAGGAACGATACGAGAGACAACCCCTTTGTTTCCGTGACGACCGGCCATCTTATCTCCGACGCGGATCTTCCGTTTTTGAGCGATGTAAACACGAACCAACATGTTGACACCCGATTGCAATTCATCTCCGTTTGCACGCGTAAAGATTTTGACGTCGCGAACGACACCATCTCCACCGTGAGGCACACGAAGAGACGTATCCCGCACTTCACGAGATTTATCTCCAAAGATAGCATGAAGGAGACGTTCTTCGGCAGAAAGGTCTTTTTCACCTTTCGGTGTTACCTTACCAACAAGGATATCGCCTTCTTTTACTTCCGCACCAATACGGATAATACCTGTTTCATCCAAGTCACGAAGAGCATCTTCACCGACGTTTGGAATTTCACGGGTAATTTCTTCAGGGCCTAACTTGGTATCACGCGTTTCTGATTCGAATTCTTCCAAGTGAACAGATGTGTAGACATCTTCTTTCACCAAGCGTTCACTCATGATAACGGCATCCTCGAAGTTATACCCTTCCCAAGTCATGTACGCAACGATTGGGTTTTGACCAAGGGCCATTTCCCCTTTTTCCATCGATGGACCGTCAGCGATAAAGTCGCCTTTTTCAACGGTTTCACCAACTTTGACAAGAGTACGTTGGTTGTAGGCTGTACCGGAGTTTGAACGACGGAATTTTTGAACATGGTAGACGTCCAAAGAACCATCTTCCCGACGAACTTCTACCTTATCCGCATCTGCATAGGTAACCTTACCACCGTGTTGGGCAATGACCGCAGCTCCTGAGTCATGGGCTGCTTGGTATTCCATACCCGTACCAACAAATGGTGCTTTTGGATCAATCAATGGCACAGCCTGACGTTGCATGTTGGCACCCATGAGGGCACGGTTGGAGTCATCGTTTTCCAAGAAAGGAATACATGCTGTCGCAACGGCAACTACCTGTTTTGGAGACACGTCCATGTAGTCGACTTGATCAGATGGGAACTCTTGGTTATTACCACGGTGACGTCCCATGACGATTGGCTCAGCAAAGCCACCTTCTTCATTCAACTTAGAGTTGGCCTGTGCTACGATGTACTCATCTTCTTCATCAGCTGTCAACCAGACGATTTCATTTGTCACAACGCCTGCTTCACGGTCTACTTTACGGTATGGTGTTTGGATGAAGCCATATTTGTTCAAGTGTCCGTATGAAGACAAGTTATTGATCAAACCGATGTTTGGTCCTTCAGGTGTTTCGATTGGGCACATCCGACCATAGTGGGTATAGTGCACGTCACGGACTTCATATCCAGCACGGTCACGTGTCAAACCACCAGGACCTAAGGCAGATAAACGACGCTTGTGGGACAACTCAGAAAGTGGGTTGTGTTGGTCCATGAACTGAGACAATTGTGAAGAACCAAAGAACTCTTTAATTGCTGCAGTGACAGGACGAATATTGATGATTTGTTGTGGTGTCAAGACATCGTTGTCTTGAACAGACATCCGTTCACGAACGTTACGCTCCATCCGTGAAAGTCCAAGACGGACTTGGTTGGCAAGCAATTCACCAACGGCACGAATCCGACGATTTCCAAGGTGGTCAATATCATCCACACGGCCAAGACCTTCAGCCAAATTGAGGAAGTAGCTCATCTCAGCCAAGATATCAGCAGGAGTCACCACACGAACTTTATCAGATGGGTTCGCATTACCAATGACGGTAACAATACGATCAGGATCATTTGGTGAGACCACTTTGAATTTTTGCAATTCAACTGGATCAGTCAAAACAGCCGCATCATTTGGAATGTAGGTGATTTTGTTCAAACCGTTATCCAATTGTTCTGAGATGCTGTCGATCACATCGCGCGTCAATACAGTACCTGCTTCTACAAGGATTTCTCCAGTTTCAGCATCCACCAACGGTTCTACAATCGTTTGGTTCAACAAGCGGTTCTTGATATTGAGTTTCTTGTTGATCTTGTAGCGACCAACAGGGGCCAAGTCATAGCGACGTGGATCAAAGAAACGGGCTACCAACAAGCTACGTGAGCTTTCAGCTGTCTTAGGTTCACCTGGACGAAGACGCTCATAGATTTCTTTGAGGGCTTCATCTGTCCGAGAATCCATTGGATTTTTATGAATATCTTTTTCAATGGTATTGCGAACCAATTCGCTGTCCCCAAAGATATCGATGATTTCATCGTCTCCTGAGAATCCAAGAGCACGCACAAGCGTTGTAAATGGAATTTTACGCGTACGGTCAATGCGTGTGTAAGCAATGTCTTTTGAATCGGTTTCAAGCTCTAACCAAGCCCCACGGTTTGGGATAACCGTTGATCCATAACCGACCTTACCGTTTTTGTCCACTTTGTCATTAAAGTAGACACCTGGTGAACGCACCAACTGAGATACGATAATCCGTTCTCCACCGTTGATGATAAAGGTTCCCATTTCGGTCATGATTGGGAAATCACCAAAGAAGACTTCTTGTGTCTTAATTTCACCTGTTTCTTTGTTGACCAAACGGAAGGTCACAAAGATTGGTGCTGAGTAGCTGGCATCGTGGATGCGCGCTTCTTCAAGCGAATACTTAGGTTCGCGGATTTCATAACCCACAAATTCCAATTCCATTGTATCCGTGAAGTTTGTGATAGGAAGCACATCTTCAAATACTTCCTTCAAGCCATGATCCAAGAAATCTTTGAATGAGTCTGTCTGGATTTCAATCAAGTTTGGTAAATCAAGAACCTCTTTGATTCTTGAAAAACTACGACGGGTCCGATGTTTCCCGTATTGAACGTCATGTCCTGCCAAAGTTTTTAGCTCCTTTTTCCATACTAGGATAGCTTGGTAAAATGACTTTCACCACCTATCCGGTTTTAACTACAATTGTGTGATTTGCATCACGTGAAGAGCGATCTCTCCACCTCATTTGCCGTTTTTGTAATTTTTAGAAAGATTAAGTTTATGTAACAAACTGGGTTTTTTCTGAAAAATAGGCACAAAAAGAGCAGCTAAATCGACTTATTCAAGTATGATTTAACTGCTGTAAGCTCTTATTTGGACAATATTTCAAATAAAGCACACGACAAATTAATTACCTTTATTATACCGTTTTTCCCTTGAAAAATCAAGGCTTTGCGCAAAATTTGATCACCTTCGATTTGAACCGCTTCGGTTTGAATGATTGTTATTTCGGTTATTGTTTTGACTGCCACTACCATTTCCTAAAATGGCTGCCCAAGCACTTTGATAATCACTGTCTGATCCCCCAATCGCAAAATGGTATTGAGTCGTCGGAGCACCATTCTTAGCCCAAAGGCTTGTCACAGTTTGCCCACTCACATCTACATCTTTGCCATTGACATTGACACGTCCTGGTTTCTCACCTGTTGACTTCAAAACATCCGAACGAATCACACTCTTATCGAGCGTAAATTTATCCTGAATTCCAAAGAGACTTGGATCTGCTTGGTAGATCGCATTGGCCAACTGCGCCATGTACTGAGCATTGTTGTTGTAACCAGTCAAGGTTTGCATGGACGCATTGTTATCATGACCGATCCAGCCACCCAAGGAAACATTTGGCGTCGACAACATCAACCACATGTCGCCATTGGAGTTAGTGGTACCAGTTTTCCCAATCCAGTCAGCCCCTGCAAGTGTTGGATTGACTTGACCAATCCGGTTCTTGAAGGTCGTTGTAGCCCCCGAAGTGAGTACGCCACGCAAAAGGTCTTGCATAATGGTTGCCGTCGCTGGAGAGTAGACACGAACCGGATCTGCTTCGTGCTTGTAGACCACATCTCCATCTCGGTCGATGATTTGTTCAACCATGTAGCGTTTGAGGTAGTCCCCATTATTGGCAATGGTTTGGAAGCCATTGGTGTGCTGGGCAACGGTGACCTCAATTCCTCCACCCATTGGTAAACTTTCAATACCGTATTCTGGAATATCATAACCCATTTTCTTCATGTAAGAGGGAACATCCACACCCTTTTCACGCAGGGTCCGGTAGGTCCAATAAGCAGGAATATTCCAAGAGGTATTCAGAGCCTCACGGAGGTCCATCATGGCCGTCCCTTTACTGTCGACGTGCATGATCGGCTGCCCACTTGAGAAATTGGTCGGGTAGTTTGAGAGGATACTATTACTTCCCATCAGGCCTTGATCGATGGCGATACCATAGGCCAACAGTGGTTTAATGGTTGATCCCGGCGAGCGTTCTGTATCAAAGGCATGGTTGTTTTGATTACCGTCAAAATTGCGTCCACCGATAAATCCTAAAATGGCTCCCGTTCGGTTGTCTAAAAGAACATTGCCGACTTCTACAAGACCTGTCCCATCATCCAAAACACTACCATAATTTGCCACCGCCGCCTGCATCGCATTGTGAACAGGCTTATTAATGGTTGTTTGAATGGTGTAGCCACCTTCTCGCAATTCAGTTTCAGCTAATGCTTGATAAGACTTGACTGTTTCATTATTTTTAAGGTCTTGCTTGGTCACATTGTCACGCTTGATCAAGTAATCATACATGGCGTCTTTTGCTTCTGCCATTGCTTGGAAGTAGAGGTAGTCATGTGGTGTTTTCTCGATCCCATCAGAAGCAAGGAAGTCCTTGGTCAAATCATATTGGGCATAGGTTTCATAGTCTTTTTTCGACAGGACTCCTGTTCGGTACATATTGAACAAGACGTCTTTGGCACGCGCTAAACCAAGCTCAAGATCTTCTTTTTTCTTTAAGCTACCATCTGCTGCATAAGGAGAATAGACGATGGGGCTTTGAGGCAAGCCAGCAATAAAAGCCGCTTGTGGGACAGTTAAGTCTTTTGCAGAAACACCAAAAATCCCTTGAGCTGCCGCTTCCACACCTGCAATATTTTGTCCCCGATTGTTACGACCAAAAGGCGAAACATTTAAGTAGGTTGTGAGGATTTCATTTTTATCCATTCCCCGCTCTAAAGCTAAGGCATCGACAATCTCTGTCGCCTTACGAGTAAAGGTTGGAGCATCTCCGACAACTTGCTGTTTGATCAATTGCTGGGTTAGGGTCGAGCCCCCACTAGAGGAACCCACACCGGCTACAGATCCAAGCGTTGCCCGAAGAACCGCTTTGGGCACAACCCCATTATGGCTTTCAAAGTTCTCATCTTCTGTCGCAATCACAGCCTTTTTGACATTGTCCGAAATAGCATCTCCCGCTACCGGCGTGCGGATCAAGTCACTGTCCACCTCTGCAATCAAGCTCTTATCGGAATAGGTCAGTTTTGAAACACTGCTCACATTGCGAACCTGCTGGACCAGTTCTTCTGTCTTTGGAACCTTGACATTGCTAAAGAGGCTCGCTGCATAACCAATCCCGATCCCTGCACCAAATAAAAAGAGGCACACGAACAGGGCGATCATCACATCCCACAAGAGTTTGAGGGTTCGCAAACAGGTCGCAACTATATCGCCAACAGACCAGCCACTTTCTTCATTGTTTTCCTTCTTGGAAATATCTTTGTACAGTTTTGAAAAGAATTGTTGGATCTTCTTCCAATATTCTTGCATCTTCTCTTTGAATTGATTCACTGATTCTTTCTCCTTGTTCCCTATATTATAGCAGATTAGGCCCTCCGATTTCAATCACAAGCGCGCAAGAATTCGTGATAGTTCCTTATCGTTCCTTATCAGAGATGTAAGAAAATGATGGAAATCATTGCCATTTCCTTGGTTTATGGTAGAATAGAAGGATGAACAAATGAATAAATAAAGGAGAAAAGACACATGCACATTTTTGATGAGCTAAAAGAGCGTGGTTTGGTATTTCAAACGACGGATGAAGAAGCCTTGCGCAGAGCACTGGAAGAAGGTCAGGTTTCTTATTATACTGGTTATGATCCAACTGCTGACAGCCTTCACCTTGGTCACTTGGTTGCCATCTTAACGAGCCGTCGCCTTCAACTAGCAGGCCACAAACCTTATGCGCTCGTTGGCGGTGCGACTGGTCTCATTGGTGATCCGTCCTTCAAAGATGCTGAACGTAGTCTCCAAACAAAAGAAACTGTTCAAGAATGGGTTCGCTCCATTCAAGGGCAATTGTCTCGTTTCCTCGATTTTGAAAATGGTGACAACAAAGCCGAAATGGTCAACAACTACGATTGGTTCGGAAGCATTAGCTTTATTGACTTCCTTCGTGATGTCGGAAAATACTTTACGGTCAATGCTATGATGAGTAAAGAATCTGTTAAAAAACGGATTGAGACAGGGATTTCTTACACAGAGTTTGCCTACCAAATCATGCAGGGCTATGACTTCTACGTCCTCAACCAAGAACACAATGTCACCCTTCAAATCGGTGGATCTGACCAATGGGGAAACATGACAGCTGGTACTGAGTTGATGCGTCGTAAGGCAGATAAAACTGGTCATGTTATGACTGTTCCTTTGATCACAGATGCAACTGGTAAGAAATTCGGTAAATCAGAAGGCAATGCAGTCTGGCTCAATGCAGACAAAACATCTCCATACGAAATGTACCAATTCTGGATGAATGTGATGGACGCCGACGCTGTGCGATTCTTGAAGATCTTCACTTTCTTGTCACTCGATGAAATCGAAGAGATTCGCAAACAGTTTGAGGTTGCTCCTCATGAACGCTTGGCTCAAAAGATCTTGGCGCGTGAAGTGGTCACCCTCGTTCACGGTGAAGAAGCTTACAAGGAAGCCCTCAACATCACGGAACAACTCTTTGCAGGAAATATCAAAAACCTTTCTGTCAAAGAACTCAAACAAGGACTTCGTGGTGTGCCAAACTACCAGGTCCAAGCAGAAGACAACCTCAACATTGTAGAACTCTTGGTCACAGCTGGTGTAGTGAATTCTAAACGCCAAGCCCGCGAAGATGTTCAAAATGGAGCGATCTACGTCAATGGCGACCGTATCCAAGACCTTGACTATATCTTGAGTGACGCAGATAAATTAGAGAACGAACTCACTGTTATCCGCCGTGGTAAGAAAAAATACTTTGTTTTGACTTACTAAACTATTCAACATTTACCTATAAACAAAGGAGTTACCCTCGAGAAAGGTAACTCCTTTTTGCTGTTAATAACTCTCATCTATCTAGCCTTAATAGACAGGCTACGCAGTACAATGCGCAAGGTTGTTAGATTATGTAAGATAGAGAGATTTGAAGGACTGAGCCAATTAAACAAGCCAAAGCCAATCAAACTACTATTTACGACAACGGTATCTTGAATATTCTTCTTGATGAGTGTTTGCAAAGATGATGATAGCCAATCCAACTCTTGGAAGAAATCCAAACGATTATCTAACAATAAGATATCGCTCATCTGCTTAGAAATATCTGCACTCTCATTCATCACCACACCGATATCTGATAGGGTTAGAGCCGCTGAGTCATTCAAGCCATCTCCAACCATCAAAATAGTGTGACCTGCTTTCTGCAGTTCCTCTACTAACTCAAATTTCCCATCAGGTTTCAAGTCTGTATAGACCTGATCAAAGGGCAAATCTTTGACTAATTCCTCTGTTCTAACCAAGGTGTCCCCTGTGGCCAGAATCAATTTTTTCCCTTGTGCCTTAAGTTTCTCCAAGGCTGCTTTTGCTTCTTTTCTCAAAGGAGTATGAATGCAGAACATTCCAATCAATTCATTCTGATAAGCCAAGAATAAGAGATTGTAGTGGCTCTTGTACTCTTCAATTAAAGCATTTTGTTCTGAACTGATATGAATTTGCTCATCCTGCATCAAGACATAATTTCCAATAAGAACTGGTTGCCCATCTATATGAGATTTGATCCCCTTGCTTGCGATATATTGGAGTTTCCCATGCATTTCCTCATGTTCAATCCCCTCTATCTCAGCTTGCTTGACGACGGCATTAGCAATAGGATGATAAATGTGTTCCTCAAGACAGGCACTGATTCTGAGAATATCTTCCTCACTATAGTCCCCAAAAGGTAACACCTTTTCAACTATAGGATAACTAGTTGTGATTGTTCCCGTCTTATCAAACAAGAAAGTATCAACTTCCAGATATTTCTCTAGAACATCTCCATCCTTAATCACCATTTCACGATTCAATCCCTCCTTGATAGCTGTCAAATAAGCTACAGGAGTAGAGATTTTCAAAGCGCAGGAGAAATCGACCAATAGGAAAGAAATAGCCTTAGAAAAAGAACCTGTCAATAGGTAAGTCAGCCCAGCCCCCAAGAAATTATATTTGACGACCTTGTCCGCCATTTTGATGAAATAGCGTTGTTTCGTTTTCTTGTTTTCTTCAGATTTCTTCATCAACTCAATCAGTTGTAAAATCCGGCTGTTCATCTGATTATCGGTTACACGAATGCGCAACTCTCCAGTTTCTAATACTGTATTTGCACAAACCAAATCAGACTCTCTTTTTTCAACTGGAAAACTCTCTCCCGTCAAGGAACTTTCGTTGACCATACCTAAACCTGAAACTACTTGTCCATCAAACAAAATTTCATTTCCTTGAGATAGGACCAAGACATCTCCTATTTGAACATCGGAACTCTTGATACTAACAACCGTATCGCCCTGTACTAGGAATACATCGCTCTCTTTTGCAAGAAGGCTTTGTTCTAAATCTGTTGCAGTTTTTTTCAAGGACCACTGATCTAAATGATTCCCCAAATCAAGCATAAACATGATATTGCCAGCTGTCTTGGATTGGTTCATAAACAAGGACAATAAAATCGCCGAGCAGTCCAAGACCTCCATCGTTAGTTCCTTACGCGCTAGTGTTTGATAGGCTTCTCTAATATAGCTAAAAGCCTGATAACAAGTCCATATATAGCGAATAGGATACGGCACAAAACTACGAAAAAGTATACGCTTAATCGCTGCACCTGAAACAATAGAATAAGCACTCTCTTCTCTACGAATGGGAAGAGTCATCAACTCAGAAACTTTCCCTTTATCAATTCTTTTTAAAAAGGCTTCTGCATTATCTAATACAGAAAAACCTTCTTTTATGCGTAGAGTAAAGTGCTGTTGATCCATGTAAAACTGGATAGACTCAATCCCCTTTTCATCTCTCACCAAGGAACGAAGATAGTCTTGAATATCCAAGGTGAGTGAAAAAGAAGATGATAGTCGGATATGTTGGTATCCTCTATGTAGCACTTTAAAAGACATATTATTCTCCTAAAAGGCTATCTAATTGCTCTTCTTTTTTCTCTTGCTCGTACAAATATTTGGCATCTTGCAAGACATCGTCTCCATGTTGCTTCACAACAGAAACAGATGCATCTAGCTCGTCTTTCAACTTATAAGCCTTTGCCAAAGCTTTAGAATAACCTTTTTTAGCTTCCTTACTTGCTAAGATTTTCAAGCCAAGGGTACCAAATGCGACACCACCCAAAAAGAGTGATGATTTTTTCGCAACTTTTGCAACGGTTAGTACTTCTTTTAACATACTTATTTCCTCCTTATCATTATTATATAGCAATTTAGATATAAAAGCAATTTCATTTTATAAATTGGAGAATTAGTTTTATTTCTACTGAATCTCCCATCTACTTACTCCTAAAGTTGCTTTCACTTGCATCTTTTGATACACTTAAACTATGAATACAAACCTCAAACCCAAACTCAAGCGCTTTGCTTCTGCGACTGCCTTTGCCTGCCCTATCTGCCTAGAAAATCTGACCTTGGTAGAGTCTAGCCTCAAGTGTAGCAACCGCCATTCTTTTGACCTAGCAAAATTCGGCTATGTCAATCTGGCTCCCCAAATCAAGCAATCCACCAACTACGATAAAGAAAACTTTCAAAACCGTCAACAAATCCTAGAAGCCGGCTTTTATCAAGCTATCTTAGAGGCTGTATCTGACTTGCTAGCCAGTTCAGAAACTAGTACCACAGTCTTAGATATCGGTTGCGGAGAAGGTTATTACTCCCGAAAGCTACAAGAAGCCTATCCCAAGGCTACTTTCTATGCATTTGATCTTTCCAAGGAATCCGTGCAACTAGCTGCCAAGAGTGACGCTAGCTGGAAGGTCAATTGGTTTGTAGGAGACTTGGCCCATTTACCCATTCAACCCAAGAGTATGGAGGTCATTTTGGACATCTTCTCCCCGGCTAATTACGCTGAATTTGAGCGTGTCTTAAAGGCTGAAGGGGTGATCATTAAGGTCGTCCCAACCTCTTCTCATCTGAAAGAAATTCGCCAGTTGGCCCAAGATCAATTGACCAAGCAATCCTACTCCAACCAGGAAATTTTGGAGCACTTTGAAGACCACTGCCAGATCCTCTCATCCGAAACGGTCAGCCTTACCAAGAGTTTAACTCCTGAAGAACGTCAGGCGCTCCTCACCATGACCCCCCTTCTATTTCATGTTGACCAAGAAAAAATCGACTGGAGCCAACTCACAGAAATCACCATTGAAGCTGAGCTGCTGGTTGGGAAAATCAAGATACAAAACCCGTAAAGTGCAGATTAAAAAGGGGATAAGATAGAAGCACAACTCGTTAAAGGTGCTCCTGTCCTATTCCCTTTTTGTATTTTTATTGATCTCCGACATGGTAGTAGAAAGATCCTTGTTCTGCGAAACTAGCTTGTCCAACACCCGACCACAAGCGATTTTTAGTAGCGTCTGAGGAATCCTTAAAGACGACTTGCCCTTGGTCATCGACTTGGTCGCCAATGCTCACTCCAGCAGGAATATACTCCAACAAGAATCCACCATCACGACCACCATAGATGCCTTCTGAGGCGGTTCCATAATCCGTCAAAGAAGCCCCATAGCCCTCTAACTCTTGAGAAACCAACCCTTTGTCGTTAAAGACCAGCTTGTTTCCTTTATCATCTTGCCAGACACCAGCAATACTGCTGTAATCCCCATTAGCAATCGCTTCAAGATCCATTTTCTTCACTTCTTTTTTCTCTTCTTTTTTTTCTTTCTCCTTCACTTCTGAACTAGAAGCTGTCGTCTTTTTCACTTCAGAAGAAGCACTCGTTTGGCTAGAAGATGTGGCTGTTTTTTTACTCGCACTCTGCTGCGAACAAGCTACCAACAAGACCACACTGAAAAGACCTACTAACATTGCACCAACTTTTTTCATTTAAAATTCCCCATACATTTTTATTTAAAGCCCTTTCATTGTAACGTATTTTCCAGTATTTTACAAGCTTCACTCCCTATTTTAGACCACCAAAAAGAAGCTGAGAGTTTCCTCCCAACTTCTTTGCATACGGATTATGAATGAGCCAGCATTTCCTGTGCAACTTCTAAACCAGATAAGTTGGAAGGATAGTAAGTTGGCCAATTTTCCAACTCATCATAAAGCGCCTCTTGACTCTTTCCTCCATGGAAAATGTGGAAGTGAGCTGCCTTTACCGGAGTGATTTCATGGTCACTAAATTGAACATATTTGAAGTCTCCCGCATCGCTCTCTTTCGCTTCAAAGAAATAACGAACACCACGATTCCCCTTCTTATAAGTCAAAATGTGTTTCCCTACGTATTTATAGGTATATTTCTTAGAAGATCCCTTTTGATAAAACTCCATTGAATCCTTATCAATCTTGATCCGATCAATATCTGTTTGGTAGCCCTTGGTATAATATTCCTTATACTCAGCAGCAGTCATGGTTGGATTTAATTTTTCCTTATAATCAAAGACCTGATCCAAAGTTCCATCTTGCAAGTATGGATAAACTGATTTCCAATCACCCGCGTAATTTGCTAAGCTGCGATCCTTCACTTGACTATCTTCGAAATAGCCCTTTTGAACCGTCTTAGTATCTTCCTCATGTTCCGGTTGAATGTCCTTGCCAGCTTGTGATGTCGTTTTCTCTAGCGTCTTTAGGTTCTCCTTCATGACAGACACGTAGTCTTCGCCATCCTTCATTTCTTTCTCCGTCAGACTTTCCAAAGGATTTAAGACAGCCAACTCGACACCAGCTTCAGAAGACAAGGTTTTCGCCAAAGACTTAGAAGCATTTTCCTCAAAGTAAATCACCTTGATCTCATTTTTCTTGATATACTCTGTTAATTCACGCAATCGTGCAGCAGAAGGCTCACTATCAGGTGAAAGCCCTGAAATAGCTACCTGATTCAAGCCATAATCCAGTGCCAAATAACGGAAAGCGGCGTGTTGGGTCACGAAATTCTTTTGCTTCGCATCTTTCAAGCCATCTTGATACGCTTGATCCAAAGCCTGTAACTTCTTCAAATAAGCTTGCGCATTTTTCTCAAAGATCTTTTTCTTATCGGGATAAGCTGCAACCAACTGATCGCGAATCGACTCTACCATCTTCATGGCACGATGTGGAGAAAGCCAAAGGTGAGGATCATATTCATGATGGTGTTCTTCGCCCCCTTCGTGTTCGTGTTCCTCTTCCAATCCAGGAAGCAAGACCATGCCCTTGGTAGCATCAATCGCTTTGGTTTTCTTATCCTTCATGGATTTCAAAAGATTTGGCACCCATGTTTCCATGTTTTCATTTTCATAGACAAAGACATCTGAATCTTGAATCATGGCCCGTCCCTTAGCAGACAGTTCATACTCATGAGGCTCAGACCCTGCTCCAATCAGCAGATCCACTGTTCCTTCATCTCCAACAATATTTTTTGTAAAATCATAAACAGGATAAAAAGTGGTCATCACTTTCAGTTTCCCATTTTGACTCTGGCTTTTTCCACAAGCTGTTAAGATAAGGACAAAAGCCACCAACAACATTAAACCTATTTTTTTATATTTCATATTTACTTCCTCAAACGTGATCCAAGATTCACAAGCAAGAACAGAGCCACAAATAAGAGCGTGATGCTGGCACTTGCCGGTGTATCTGCAATATAAGACAAAATCAACCCACTAAACATTCCGATAAAGCCAATGATGACCGCAATCAGCATGACCCCACGAAAGTTCTTCCCTAATTTCAGCGCAATACTAGCCGGTAAGACCATGATGGTTGAAACTAGTAACGATCCTGCTGCAGGAATCATTAAGGCGATCGCAATCCCTGTTACTACATTAAATAAGATAGACATCAAGCGGACTGGTAGACCGTCGACAAAGGCCGTATCTTCATCAAACGTCAAAATATACATAGGACGCAAGAATAAGGCTGTCAGCACCAATACAACGAAGGCAATCACAAACAAGGCCAGCACCTGCTCATCCGTAATGGTTAAGGTCGAACCAAACAAATACTGATCCAGACTCATGGAGCTCTTTCCACCACCACGCATCAGGACCAAGGCTAGGGCAAGACCTGTCGACATCAAAATCGCCGTCCCAATTTCCATAAAGTCCTTAAATAAGGTCCGCAAATACTCTAGGAAGACCGCTGCTACAATCACTATCAACATGGTCGAGAGCGTTGGAGAAATCCCCAGGAAAAGCCCAAAAGCAACCCCCGCCAAAGAAACGTGACTTAGCGTATCACTCATCAGACTCTGCCGCCTCAAAATCAGAAAAATCCCTAATACCGGAGAAAAAAGACTCATCGCAACCATAGCCAATAAGGCTCGTTGCATAAAATCATACTGGAATAAATCAAGCATGGTAACCCTCCCCTTCAGTCCCATGGACGTTAAAACATCTCCAAGGAGAGCTCTGGTCTCGCACCAAATGAATATTGCGATCCGCAAACTGACTTACCTCTTCAGGGTCATGGGTAATCATTAAAACAGATTTTTGATGGTGATGCGCACTATGGTGCATTAATTCATAGAAATCACTCTTTGTTGTGGCATCCATCCCTGTTGTCGGTTCATCTAAAATAAAGATATCCGGATCAGATGCAAACATTCTCGCAATAACAGCTCGTTGTTTTTGGCCACCAGACAAAGCACCAATTGCTTGATTCTTATGTTCTAACATTCCAACAGATTCCAAACTTTTAAGAATATGTTGTTCATCATGCTCATTTAATTTACGAAACCACCCTTTCCGCGGATAACGGCCTGACTTCACAAATTCATAAACCGTACTTGGAAATCCTGCATTAAAACTGGCAATTTGTTGAGGTAAATAAGCAATCCGTAATTTCTTTCCATTTACATTGGTCTTTGAAATCTCAACAGTCCCAACCTTGGGCTGTAAGATGCCAAGGCTAGCCTTAATCAAGGTTGACTTAGCAGCACCATTCTCCCCGGTCAAGGTAACAAACTCCCCACTATCTAAGTAGTAATTGATCCCTTCCAGAACCGGTTCTCGATCATAATAGAACGATAAATTTGAAACCGTAATATACCTCAACTCACAACTCCTTTTCTAATAATTCTAAAAATCGAGAAATCACACTTTGTTCATTTTGAGTAAATTTACCCAACACATCCTCATACGTATGAAGAGTATGCAGATGGTGATGCTGATGCTCCAATGCAATCGGCTTTCCAACATCCGTTAAACGATAATAGAGTACCCGTGCATCATTTTCATCACGATAGGTCTCTAGCATGTCCTGACTCAACAACGGTTTGACAGCCTTGGTAATAGCCGCCTGACTTACATTTAATTTCTTAGACAAAACTGAATTTGTCAGCGGCTCATCAGCAACCAACATCAAGATATGTTCCTGCGTGTTGGTCAAAGAAACACCACTAGTACAAGAACCAACCAGAATCTCATGTTGGTTCTCAGATAATAATAAAATCGAATTTAAAAAACGATCAATTTTATTAGCAACTTCAGACAAGATAAACTCCTTCTCATTAACCGGTAAATGTTTTACTGGTTAATTATATCATAAATAAAGAAAAAGGAGAAGAAAAAATTTAACTCATACTCAATTTTTTAAGGAAAAGTGTTCTGATACTGAGAAGCGATGAGTTCATTATACACTCTATTA
>OBWI01000629.1_pt1 | contig 19335 bp, 9 predicted proteins | sample 1495201 | NCBI WGS metagenome assembly OBWI01 (sample SAMEA2580050, study PRJEB22360) | human gut metagenome | biome: human gut; feature: human-associated habitat; material: faeces | place: Denmark | collected 2008/2010
GTGAGGACGGAGCCGCCGTTGCCGAAGAGGTCCCACGAGGTCGTGAAGCGCGGCGCGATGTTGACGTCCTTCGTGAAGTCGTCGTACTCGGCGCGCAGGCCCGTGCGGATCACGAAGTCGCCCACGCCCATCCTGTGCTCGCCGAAGAGCGCCGCCTGGTTGTAGTCGGCCTCGTACGTGCCCGCCTTCCAGCGCGTCGTGTAGAAGTCGGTCTGCGAGAATTCGCCGTAGTCCGACTGCATCACGGACTGCGTGACGCCCCAGCGGTAGTAGTTGCTGCCGCGCCTGTACTCGGCGTGCGTCGAGGAGAGGTCCGCGCCCGCGCTAAACTGATGGCTGACGCTGCCGACCATGACGGGCTCGCAGTCCATCCTCGTCTTCGCGTTGATGACGGACTGCGTGCTCTCGAGGTCCCCGAGACCGCCCGAGGCGGCCGAGGTCATGCTCGTCGTCGAGGTGCTCCCCGTGTCGTCCATGCCGATCGTATAGCGGTCGAGCTGCGTCCAGTTCTTGACGTCGCTCGTGCGCTTGTCGGTCATGCGCGTGTACGCGAGGGACGAGTCGAGCACGCCCGCCTTCATGCGGTGCTTGACGCTGGCCGTCAGGTTGAGGCCGTCGTGGTGATCCTCGTAGCCGGAGTCGGCGACTGTCGTGAGGAAGCCCTTCGACTCGTAGCCCGAATAGGTGAGCGCGAGACTCGCCTCCGTCCAGGGCGTCGCGTAGAGCGTGGCCTTCGCGAAGAAGTTGTCGGCCGTGCGGCGCTGCGTCTGCGTGCCGCCCGCGACCGGCGTCTCAAGAACGCCCCAGCCGGTCCAGTTCTGGTCGTCGGGCACGATGGAGACTCGGGTGCCCGGCACCTGAATGGTCGGGATCTTCGACTCGCGGCGGGTGTAGCCCACGACGACGCCGAGATTGTCGGTAATGCCCCATTCGCCCGTGAAGCCGTAGGTCTTCTTTTCGAAGTCGGTCTGGAACTGGGCGGGCTTCGAGACGTCCGCGTCGCCCGAGCCGACGTCGAGCGCGGAATCGGTGTGGATGCGGCTCCAGCCCGACTTCGTCATGCGGCCGAACACGCTGATGTGGTTTTCGCCCGACCAGCTACGGGTCTGAGCGTCGATGACGCCGCCCGTGAAGCCGCCGAAGGAGGCGGGAATGTTGTGGTCGTAGACGGTAACGCTGTCGATGAGGCGGCTGTCGACGTAGAAGCCCTGCTCGTCCGAGCCGCCGAGGCGCGTCGTCGTCACCGAAGTCTGCTCGGCGGGATCGAGGTCGCTGTTGGTCGAGATGCCGTCGAGCGTGTAGTTGTTCTGATAGGCGACCGAGCCGTGGATCGAAATGTTCGACGGCTTGATCTCGCCCATCTGCAGAGAGCCGTCGCCGTGATTGGAGAACTGGACCGCAGGATTGCTCTTGAGGAGGTCCGTGATGTTGCCGTCCTCCGTCGGACGCCTGGCGATATCCTCGCGGGTGAGATGCGTGAACGACGTGAGGCTTTCGCCCGCACGGTCGCGCACGACGACGGATTCGCCTTCGTCTGAGGCTGGTTCGGCGGCGTCCGCCTGCGCAGGCTCCTCGACGGCGCGCGCAGCCTCTTCGGTCGAGGCCCAGGCGGGAGCCGTCGCGGCAAGCACGGCGGCGGCAATGAGAGTTCGGTGAAGCACCATGATCCGGTAGTCCGATTGAAAAAAGTCCAGAGATGTGCCCGTGCGCCCACGGGCGCGCAGTTCCCCGAATCTTATATGAGAATGGTTCTCATTCTTTTATTATTCTTTCTATCTGCGGATGCTTCTCATTTGCATTCGCCTATGGTGGACGACGATCATCACATAGTTGAGAATGACTCTCGCCTACTCGCAGTGCGAAAGAGCGTGGGCAAGTGCCGTCACCCGTCCTCGGACACGTTCGGGGTCGGACGCGCGGATCGATACCGCAAACACGTGATGTCTTTACGCAAATCCCAAGGGTTTACCCGCGGCTCATTCAGGCAGGAATCCGCGGCCGTCCGGGATCCAGAGAACGACGAAGCCCCTCGTCCGATGCAGGACAAGGGGCTTTCCGGGATTTCATTCATGCACGCCCGAAGGCGCGCGGACTGCGTCCGTCATTCGAGCACGGCGCCGCTCATGCCCGAGGTCACGAGCTTGGCGTAGCGGGCGAGGTAGCCCGTCGTGATGCGCGGGGCGCGGGGCTTCCAGGCGGCCCTGCGTCGGGCGAGCTCCTCGTTGGTGAGGTCGACGCTGATGGTGTTCGCGGGGATGTCGATCGTGAGCATGTCGCCTTCCTCGAGGAGTCCGATCGGACCGCCCACGGCGGCCTCGGGCGAGACGTGGCCAATGGCGGCGCCGCGGGTTGCCCCCGAAAAGCGGCCGTCGGTGATGAGCGCGACGCATCCGCCGAGGCCCGAGCCCATGATGGCGGAGGTCGGGTTGAGCATCTCGCGCATGCCGGGACCGCCCTTTGGACCTTCGTAGCGGATCACGACGACGTCGCCGGGATTGATGCGGCCGCCGTAGATGGCCTCGAGCGCATCCTCCTCGCAGTCGAAGACGCGGGCCGGGCCCGTGTGCATGAGCATTTCGGGCGCCACGGCCGAGCGCTTGACGACGCAGCCGTCGGGCGCCACGTTGCCCTTGAGGACGGCGATGCCGCCTTCCTTCGAGAACGGATCGGAAACGGGACGGATGACCTCGGCGTCGAGGATCTCGCGGCCCTCGATGTTCTCGCCCACGGTTTTGCCCGTAACGGTCGGCAGGTTCGTGTGGAGCAGGCCCGCGCGGGCGAGCTCGTTCATGACGGCGGGGATGCCGCCCGCCTCGTCGAGCTCCTCGATGTAGCGGTGGCCCGCAGGAGCGAGGTGGCAGAGGTTGGGCGTGCGCGCGCTGATGGCGTTGGCCTCCGTGAGGTCGAGCTCGAACCCGCACTCGTGCGCGATGGCGGGCAGGTGCAGCATCGAGTTCGTGGAGCAGCCGAGCGCCATGTCGACGGTGAGCGCGTTCTCGAACGCCTCCTTCGTCATGATGTCGCGCGGACAGACGTTGTTCCTCACGAGCTCCATCACCGCAAGGCCGGCCTCCTTGGCGAGGCGGTAGCGCGCGGACATGACGGCGGGAATCGTGCCGTTGCCGGGCAGCGCCATGCCGAGCACCTCGGTGAGGCAGTTCATGGAGTTGGCCGTGAACATGCCCGAGCAGGAGCCGCAGGTCGGACAGGACTTGTTCTCAAGCTCGAGGAAGGTCTTCGCATCGATCTGGCCCGTGCGAAAGCGGCTCACGCCCTCGGAGATGTCGGAGTAGGAGAGTTTGCGGCCGCAGGCGCGGCCCGCGAGCATCGCGCCGCCCGAGATCACGATGCTCGGGATGTGGGGGGGGGGGGCGGCCATGAGCAGGCCGGGCACGTTCTTGTCGCAGGCGGCCACCATCACGAGGCCGTCGAACGGATGCGCCGTGGCCATCGCCTCGACGCTGTCGGCGATGAGCTCGCGCGAAACGAGCGAATACTTCATGCCCTTGTGGCCCATCGCCAGACCGTCGCAGACGGCGATGGCCGGGAAGACGATGGGCACGCCGCCGCCCAAGGCGACGCCCTGCTTCACCGCGTCCGTAATCTTGTCAAGAAAGACGTGTCCCGGAACGATGTCGTTCTGCGAGGAGACGACGCCGATGAGCGGGCGCTCAATCTCCGCATCGCAGAGACCGAGAGCCTTGAGAAGCGCGCGCTGGGGAGCCGCGTTGATGCCTTTCTTGAGGGGATCAGAACGCATGTAGAAGTATCCTGTGGTGAATTGATGAAGAGAGCCTTTCAAGTGGCCGTCCGATCATTCTATGGGAGCCTCCGGAGCGATTCCGACGCATCTACTCGAGATGTCTTAGGAGAAAAGTCCGAGGAATCTCGAGCGACGTCAAGAGGTACGCAAATATAGGCAGGAAGCCTTCCTCCCCTTCGCTTCCCGCTTGAGGGACGTGCCTTCCGGCATGCCGTCGTACAATGTTCGAAACATCCGGTCAGGACTCAAGACTTCGATTGCGGCCGCATCCGCCGCAGGAGACCCGCAACATGAACTTCTCGCCTCTGCAGCTCCGCAAGCCTGCACTCGCCGCTCTCGGCGAACGGGCCGAAAACCTCTTTCGCGACCACCACTACCGCGAGTGCACGCAGGTCATGCGCCAGTTTGCCGAGGGCGTGCTGCGCACGATCCTCAAGGACGACAGGCACACCTATTCGGAGATGATGCGCACGCCGCTCGTGCGCCAGCTCGCCGACAGCCTCACGTTCGAATACTTCCGCCGCATCCGCGATCTGGGCAACGAGGCCTCGCACTTCAGGCTCGGGACGTCCGGGACGATGCTCGAGACGGGCGAGCGCCACTACCGCGTGCGCACGGCCGACGACGCCGCCGAGTGCCTCAAGTACGGACACGGGATCGCGGTCTGGCTCATGTCGCTTCTCGACCGCGAGTTCCGCTATCCCGACTTCAGGCCGCTCACGCCGCCCAGGGCGAGGATCGCCGCGCAGGGCGCCCCCGTCGTCTTCAACCCCGACCAGCAGGCCGCGATCGAGCTCTCGCAGGGGCGCCATCTCGTGCTCGCACCGCCGGGCTGCGGCAAGACCGCCATCCTCACCGAGCGCATCGCCGTCGCGCTCAAGGACGGCGTGAACCTCTCCGACATGCTCTGCCTCACGTTCACGAACCGAGCCGCGCGCGGCATGAAGGAGCGCATCGACGAGCGCTTCACGGACCGGTGCATGGACACCCTTTACGTGGGCAACCTCCACCGCTTCTGCTCCCGCCTTCTCTTTGACAACGACGTCGTCTCCGAGATCTCGACGATCCTCGACGAGGACGACGTCCACGACGTGATCGAGGGCCTGCTCATCGAGGACATCCCCGGCGGCTGCAGAGGACGATCCCTGCCGGGCAATGCCGCCGACTACATCATGGCGCGCTCGGCAAGGCTCTTTCAGGAGGCGAACGGCTTCCCCGAGGAGACGTTTCATCGCACGCCCGAATTCGACGTCAACAAGAAGAACCAGGACGAGCTCGACGCCTTCGGACTGATCAAGGTCGACGACTTCGGCCGCTGCATCGAGCTCGACCATGCCGCGATCGACGCGGCCGCAAGGCGCTACCTCGAGTACAAAACCGCGCAGCACCTGCTCGACTTCAACGACCTGCTCCTCAAGGCCTGGGCCTGGCTCGACGCCACCCCCGAGGCCTGCGGGCGCTACGCCTGGATCCAGGTCGACGAGGTGCAGGACCTCTCGCCCCTGCAGCTCGACATCGTCAAAAAGCTCTGGAACGACTCGATCGACAGGAGCGTGTGCGTCTACTTCGGCGACGAGCAGCAGGCGATCTTCTCCTTCATGGGCGCCAAGCTCGACACGCTCAGGGCCCTTCACAAGACGCACGAGATCCACCGCCTCTACAGGAACTTCCGCTCGCCCGACTACCTGCTCAACATGTTCAACACCTATGCGCAGCGCGTGCTCGAGTGCGATCCCGAGTTCCTGCCCAAGGCCGAGAAGACGGTCGCAAGACCCGAAGGGGCCCTGCGCGCCATCCGCACGGCCACGCCGCAGTCGCAGCTGATGCTGCTGTGCGACCTGCTCGAAGGGCGACGCCCCGAGGAGACGACGGCCGTCATCGTGCCGAGCAACCGCGAGGCCGACGCCGTCAGCGCCGCCTTCAAGGCACAGGACATCGAGCACTTCAAGATCTCCGGCAGCGACATCTTCAGGCAGAACATCCTCAAGGCCGCCAAGGCCTACCTGAGCGTGCTCAAGGACGACTTCAGAAGCGCCCCCTGGGCCCAGCTCGTCTATCGGCTCAGCTCGAAGAAGAACCTCTCCCTCAAGAAGATCCGAGACTACCTTGCCGTCGAATTTCCCAGGCGCGGGCTTCTTGCCTCCGACCTCATGCTCTACAGCACGCATGACGAAAAGGAGCCCGTCAGCGCGCTCGAGGACTTCATGCGCGCCTACGAGGGCGAGCTCGTCGTCTTCGACACGGAGACCACGGGCCTTGACATCGGCCTCGACGAGGTGATCCAGATCGCCGCCGTCAAGCTACGTGCGGGCGAAGTCGTCGAGCGGCTCGTGCTCTACCTTGAAACGGAGCGCGAGATTCCGAAGATGCTCGGCAACATCCCGAATCCGATGCTCGAGGAGTACGAGGCGCACCGCGCCGAGCTCGTCACGCCCGAGGCGGGCTTCAAGATCTTCCTCGACTTCGTGGGCTACGCGCCCGTCGTGGGCCACAACGTCGAATACGACGCCAACATCGTCAACGCCCAGTACGCCGTCCTCAAGGACCAGCTCAGGCGCGTGCGCGGCGATGCGGCGGGACCCGACGAGGACGTCGACCGCACCGAGCTCGTGCGCCGCTTCGACACGCTCAAGCTCTCCCATGCGCTTGAGCCCGCGATCCTCAAGGCCGCGGGCCTTGCGCGCCTTCCCTCGCACAAGCTCAAGGACCTCATCGCGGTCCTCGGACTCGAGGGCAGCAACACCCACAAGGCCGACGACGACGTCGAGGCGACCGTCAGCCTGCTGCGCTGGTTCCACGCCCAGGCCCGTCCGCTCGTCGAGCTCCAGCGGCGCTTCCTCTCCAACCCGAGCGTCGTGCGCATGTCCGACACGCTCAGGAAGATCGTGCTCCCGATGTTCCTCGAGCACAGGAACCTCATGTACCGCAGAATGCCCGCCGACGACGAGGCGATCCTCGTCCAGGTCTTCAGGCAGTTCATCGAGGCCCTGCCCAACTACACGGACGACGAGGGCGAGATCGAGAACATCCGCAAGAAGCTCCCGCTCATCTACGAGTACCTCGACCGCGTGCTCATCAACACGACCTCACAGCCGACGCTCTACGCGCAGCTGCAGAGAAACCTCGTGCAGATCAACTCCCTCAAGGAGCCCGACCTCTGCTCGAGCGACATCGTGCGCGACCGCGTCTTCATCTCCACGGTCCACAAGGCCAAGGGGCTCGAGTTCGACAACGTCATCGTCACCAGCGTCATCGACGGCACGTACCCGTTCTTCAAGAACCACGACAAGGCCGACATCCTCGAGGACGCCCGCAAGCTCTACGTCGCCATCAGCCGAACGAAGCGCACGCTCGTCCTGACGATGCCCGCGGCGAACGCCTGGAACTACGCCCAGAGGCCCTCGCGCTTCCTCGAGAGCATCTCGACCTACTTCGAGAAGTCCTCGGCATAGCCGCCGGAAATCCTCTCGAACAGAAACGGCCCCTGCCTTCACGGGGGCCGTTTTCGTTGACGGACACAACGTCAGGCGGCTTCGGCTTCGAGGGCGCGCTCCTCGAACCTGCGCTTGATGCGCTTCATGAGGCGCACGTAGAGGTAGGGCAGCGGCACGACGGTGACGGCCCAGCTGATCGGATAGACGATCATCAGGGTCACGTAGTCGGGGCTTGCCGCGAAGACGGTCCAGACCCAGATGAGGCGCACGGAGCACACGCAGATGAGGGTCGCCATGGCGGGCGGCATCGAGTAGCCGTAGCCTCGCATGGCGCTCGAGGAGACCTCCATGAGCACGCTGATGGGCTCGAAGCTCGCCACCCAGAAGATGCGCGCCATCGCGAGCTCGACGACGGCCGGCACGTCCGTGAAGAGTCCGAGCATCGTGCGTCCGAAGACGAGCACGAGCGCCACCATCAGGACGGTGGCGACCATGTTGAGGCCCGTGGCGACGTAGGTCGCGCGCTTGCAGCGCTCGAGGTTCTTCGCGCCGTAGTTCTGGCTCACGAAGGTCGTGGCGGCCAGACCGAAGGCGTTGATGAAGCAGTAGATGTTGATCTCGATCGTGAAGGCCGCGACCGAACCCGCCATGGCGTCCGCGCCGAGACTGTTGATGGCGGACTGGATGACGAGGTTCGAGATCGAGAAGACCGCGCCCTGAAGGCCCGCGGGCCAGCCGATCCTCACCATCGGGCGCAGCGCCGTCATGTCGATCCGGAACACCTCGCGCGGCTCAATGTGAAGCGAGCCCTCGGCCGTTATGAGGCTGAAGAAGAGGAGCGAGGCGGCGAGCGCGTTGGCGAGGACGGTCGCGAGCGCAACACCCGCCGTTCCCATGCCGAAGGCGAGCACGAAGAAGAGATTGCCCGCAATGTTGACGAGGGTCGCCGCCACCAGCGCCCAGAGCGGCGTCTGCGTGTCGCCCTGGCTTCGCATCACAGCGGCGAGGAAGTTGTAGATCGCAATGAATGGCATGCCGAGAAGATAGACGCGCAGATAGGTGAGCGCATCGTCTCTCACGGCCTCGGGCACCGACAGCCAGTCCATGGCGGGCCCCGCGAAGCACTCGCCGACGATCGCCGCGCCTATGCCAAAGATCACCGCCGTGGCGAGCGCCGTGTGCACGGCCCTGTTCGCCCGCTCGGGCTCCTTCATGCCGAGCAGCCTCGCCACCACGACGTTGGCGCCGAGCGCAAGACCCATGCAGAACGCAATGATGAGGCCGATGACGGGCACGTTGTTGCCCACGCCCGCCATCGACTCGTTCGAGACGAAGCGCCCGAGCACCGCAACGTCGGCAGCGTTGAAGAGCTGCTGGAGCATGCCTGTGAAGGCGAGGGGCAGGGCGAAGACGATCATCTTGTCCCAGATCGATCCGTTGAGCATGTCGATCTTCTTGTTCTTGCGGCGCATATCCTTGCGTTGTCCTTTGGCTGGCTGTTGTTCTGCCGTCGAGTCCGGCACTTTCGTTCTTCCGTTCATTCTACCGCCCCCTCCCGCCCTTCCAAGAGTCCCGAAACGAGCGCGGAGCAGTCTTTTGAGCGACCTCACCCGCGCTTGGCGCGTCGGCCCTTCGCGGCGAGGCGATAGCGCTGCCTCGGGTTCTGGCGCGCCTCGGTGGGCTCGATGACGCCCGCCTCCACAAAACGCTTCACGCGCTTGGCGGCCGTCTGGCGGGAGACGCCCGCAAGGAGCGTGATCTCCTTGACCGAAAGACTGCCCGCCTCCGCGAGCCTCTCCCTGAGAATCGTCTCGAAGTCGGCCTGATCCGCACCCGCCAAAGGCGCTGCGGACTCGTCCGGAGCCTCCGCCCTCACCTCTTCTCTTATGTCGGCTTTTTCCTCCTCGGCCGCCTTTGCGAAGATGACCGTGAAGGCGGCGGGCGTGGTTTCGACGCGCACGGCGAGGCCGTCGGCCCCGCAGCCGAGGATCGCGGCAAACCCGAAGCCCGTGCCTTCGGCGGCGAGGCCGCCTGCGAGCGGCGTGAGGGAAAGCATGCGCGCGAGCCTTTCGTTTCGGCTCGCCCTGAGGCCCTCGTCCGAGGCGAGCGCCTCGGGCGCCATGCCGAAGAGTCCGCCCGGGCTCCTGATGTCGACGGCGTCCTCGAAGACGCGCACCCGCACGGGCATGCCTCGTCCTTCAGGCGAATAATCCCTGTGCTCAAGGGCGTTGACGAGCGCGGCGCGAAGGGCTCGGGCGAAGGCCCCGTCCGTCGTTTCCGCGGCGGGCGCCCACGACGCCATGACGATCCTCTCCGCCTCCGCGGCCATTTCGGCGGCGGGGCCGGGCACGGGCTTCATGAAGAGCACTCTGCGGCCCTCGTCCGCGCCGTCGCCCCTCAGTCCCTCGAGGACCGACACCTCGAGCACGAGCCTCGGAAAATGCTTCTGCGGGAAAATCGAGCCGGCGACAAGGCCGCCGAGCGTCGGGCAGATCCTGCCGTCGACGCGGGTGAGGACGCCGAGCTGCATCAGGGCCGTCTCGTCGGAGAGTCTCGCGAAGACGTTCGGATGACGCTCCCTCGCAAAGCCGAGCATCGCGGCGATCCGCTCGGCCTCGAGCTCGTCGGGATTCGCGTGCTCGACGGGCTCAATGTCAAAGAGCGGCGGACAGCGCTCCTCCATCATGCGGTAGCGCTCATAGGCGGTCAGAGGCCTGGTGCCCTCGTCAGTTCTCAGAAAGGCGCCCGCACGGCCCGCGCCCTGCACGCGGGCGGGCCTGCGCCTGCGGTCGACCTCATGCACGCGCAGCCAGGCGACGGGCCGTCCGTCAACGGACGCAATCCCCGCCTCCGCGCGCACCTCAGGCTCCACCGCCCCGAGCGCCCCGCGAAGGGCCTCGACCGCCGCCTCGGCATCGAACCCCGCCGCAGACCGCCATCCGTCCTCAGGATCGGGGCCGATCAGAATCCATCCGCCCGCCGTGTTCGCAAGGGCCGAAACCGTCGCTGCAAGACTCTCGTCGGGCGCCTTGAGCACCTCGACGCTCCTGCGCAGATTCGCGCCCCTCATGAGACGCGCCAGCACGCCGCCCGCGTCCTCATTCCCGACTTCAGACATGCCGTCCTCCCGACTTGACAAATCAACTGTAAACCCTTCCGCCGGGGTGCACTCCGTCCGCTCGCGCAGCCCCGTCGCGCAACCGGAAATGGCCCCGCAACAGCTCAAACTGTAAACCTGCGGTACCGGAACTATCAACCCCGCCCGCTGACAGTAACGCATACTTTAAACTACAGATCAGACATATTTTACCTTTACACTTGCCGACCCTCTTCCTCCGGCCGGCTCACGGAAAAGCATCCCGGTCATTTCCACTCACGACTGTAAACCACGCCCAACCACCTTTCAACCCTTTACAGTTGCAATCCCTCCGTCACTCGAAAATGCATCGTCATGCAACAACTGAAGCTTCAGCTCGACGGGTTCCGAAGCGCTTGTCTTCAGAGCCTGCGAGCCCGCCGTCTCGCCCCGAAGGACGGGCTGAACGCTGGTCGCAGATACTTTGCGAGCTGATTTTCATCGAGCGGCCTCGGCGCATTTTGAGGTCCTCTTTGGCGCAAAGACCGTACGTCCCCTTGAAGTGGCCTTCAAAATGCACCATGCCGCAACGGACGTTCTGATCCTCGAACCGATCCTTCGGGTATGGGCTGCACGAGGTTCCATCATCCCGGATACCTCAGGCGCGCCCGCGTACTCGGAGCCGCGGACATCGTCGAGCGCTTCATCGTGAAGCAATCCTGAAAACAATTCGGGCGCCCGTAGCATCTGCCGCAGGCGCCCGAATTGTTCTTGTCCGTCCCTCGACGGCGCCCTTTCCGGGCTTAGCCGCAGACCCAGAGGGCCGTGCGGTAGACGACGAAGGAGAAGGCGTAAGCGAGGAGCGTGTAGGCCACCCACAGGACGGCCGGCGCCTTCCAGGTGCCCATCTCGCGCTTGATGGCGGCGAGCGTCGCGAAGCACGACGGGCTGAAAACGAAGAAGGCGAGGAAGGAGAGGCCCATCGGGATCGTCCAGCTGTGCTGCAGGATCGGCACGAGGGCGTCCTCCGCGTCGCTCGCGGTCGCGTAGAGCGTGCCGAGCACCGAGACGGCCACCTCGCGCGCGCCCATGGCGGGAACGAGCGAGATGCACATCTGCCAGTTGAAGCCGATCGGCGCAAAGAGGGGCTCCAACGCGCGGCCGAGCATGCCCGCGAAGCTGTAGTTGATCGCGGGATCGGTCGCGCCGGCGGGCGCGCCCGGGAAGGTCGTCAGCACCCAGAGGAAGACCGTGAGCGCCAGAATGATCGTGCCCACCTTCTGCAGATAGATGCAGGCGCGCTGCCAGAGGCCGTGCGCGAGCGCGTCGATGCGCGGCAGGTGGTAGCTCGGCAGCTCGAGCATCAGCGTGCGGTTCTCGCCCTTGCCCGTCGTGTGCTTGAGGATCCAGGCGACGACGAGCGCGCCCACCATGCCGAGACAGTAGAGCGCGAAGAGCACGAGGCCCTGCAGGCCCACGCCCCAGACGGAGACGTCGGGCACGAAGGCCGCGATCATCACGGCGTAGACAGGCAGCCGCAGGTGAGCAGCGGCGCAATGGCGATCGTCGCCCAGCGGTCGCGCTGGTTGCCGACGATGCGAGCCGCCATGATGGCGGGCACCGCGCAGGCGTAGCCCGAGAGAAGCGGCAGGAAGGAGCGGCCCGAAAGGCCCACCGAGCCCATCGTGCGGTCAAGCAGGAACGCCGCTCGCGGCAGGTAGCCCGACTCCTCCATCAGCAGGATGAAGAAGAAGAGGATCAGGATCTGCGGCAGGAACACCACCACGCCGCCCACGCCGCCGATGACGGCGTCGACGAGCAGGTCCTTCACGAACCCGTCGGGCAGGTGCTCGGCGCACAGCTCTCCGAGCATGTTGAAGCCCTCCTCGATCCACTCCATCGGATAGGCGGACCAGGCGAACACCGCCTGGAAGACGAAGAAGAGGATGATCATCAGGATCGTCACGCCGAGCCAAGGATTGAGCACGACGCGGTCGATGCGGTCGGAGAATTCGTCGGGGAAGATCTTGTCAAGCCCGAGCTTGCGCAGGATCCTGTTGAGGCGCGCAAGGTCGTCCTCCTCGGTCGCCTCGGGCACCCAGGACGACCAGGCGGACGGGTCGGAGAGAAGCTCGGTGAGCCTGTCGATGCCCTGCTTGCGCACGGCGATCGTCTCGACCACGGGCACGCCGAGCTCGCGCGAGAGGTCCTCGGCCTTGAGCTCGATCCCGCGGCGGCGCGCGAGGTCCATCATGTTGACCGCCACCACGGCGGGGAGCTTCAGGCGCTGCGCGGCCATGACGAGCTTGAGGCCGCGCCTCAGGTTCGTCGCGTCAAGCACGCAGACGACGAGATCGGGCCTGCGCTCGCCGCGCGCGATGCCCTTGAGGACGTCGACCGTCACCTTCTCGTCGGGCGAGCGCGGATGAAAGGAATAGGTGCCCGGAAGGTCGAGCACGCGGATCTTCTCGGGCGCGCCGATGAGTTGGCCCTCGACGCGCTCGACGGTCACGCCCGCATAGTTGGCGACCTTCTGCTTCGAACCCGTCAGAATGTTGAAGAGCGACGTCTTGCCGGCGTTCGGATTGCCGAGCATCGCGATGAGCGGCCCGGACGGATAGATGTCAACGGTGGAGACAGCCATCAGTCGCGCCTCCTCACCTCGATGCAGCGGGCCTCGACCAACCTCAGCGCAAACGTCGAGACGCCGATGCGGACCGCGATCGGATCGCCGCCCAGAGCGGCCTTCTGCAACACCACGCACGGTTCGCCCGCGGTGAAGCCGATTTCCTCAAGCCAGATCTCCCAGTCTTCGGGAGCGCCTTCGGCATGGACGCCGACCACCTCGAGCTCGTCTCCGATGGCGGCCTTGTCCAGAGTGAATGTGTCGGACATTTTTATATATGGGGGGCTGATCCTTCGTGCCTCGGGCCGCCTCAGGGGTTCGGAAGCCCGGGTCCAGCCCCGTGGGTGAGGGCTGAGAAGGAAAATGATTCTCTTTTAGGTGACTCGCATTTTACCCGTTTGCGCAGCCGTCGGCTCGATTCCCTGAAAAAATTCCTCGCCCGCTTGGACCGCCTCCGCCTCCCGAAGAGGCGCGCTGTCACCCAAAAATGACAGTTTTCCCTTACGACGAATACTCCCAAGAGGGTATTTGCACCCATTTCACCCTAGTCAATCTGATGTATAACCCTTGAAAATCAATGGGTTAGAATGAAAGAATCCCCTGCCATTCAATGCGGTTCGCGCCTGACGCCGAACCCGCCTCACCAACGGAGTTCCCCCCTGATGACCGAGATGACCGCTCCCGCGCGCGTTCGCGAGATTCCCTATAACTACACGTCGCTCTCGGACCGCGAGATTGTGATCCGTCTCCTGGGCGAAAAGGCCTGGGACACGATTGAGTCTCTTCGCGGCTCTCGCCGCACCGGCCGTTCCGCCCGCATGCTCTTCGAAGTGCTCGGCGACATCTGGGCGGTCGAGCGCAATCCCTATCTGGTCGACGACCTGATCGTGCACCCGAAGCGCCGCAAACTGCTCGTGCGCGAGATGAGCCGCCGCCTCGAGGCCGTTCGCCAGCGCGCCGAGGGCAATGCCGACGTGCTTCGCCTCGTCTCCGAGGCGAGCGCCGCCGTGTGCCGCTTCGACAACAGCTTCCCGAAGCTCATCGAGCGCCGTGCCGAAGTGAAGCGCCGTCTGTCCGCGATCACCGATCCGGACAACATCCGCTTCGACGGCTTTGCGCGCGTCACGCACGTCACCGACGCCACCGACTGGCGCATCGAGTATCCGTTCGTCGTCCTCACGCCCGACCGCGAGGAGGAGATCGCGCCCCTCGTGCGCGCGCTCTTCGAGCTCAAGCTCACCATCATTCCGCGCTCGGGCGGCACGGGCTACACGGGCGGCGCCGTTCCGCTGCACCCCGACACGGCCGTGATCAACATGGAGAAGTTCGACCGCCACAGCGGTCCCGTCATGCGCCGCCTGCCGGGCGTCGAGGGCGAGCATCCCGTGATTGAATGCGGCGCGGGCTGCGTCACCCGCCGCATCGAGGAGGCCGCGGCCGCCGCAGGCCTCGTCTTCGCGGTCGACCCCGCCTCGGCCGACGCCTGCTGCATCGGCGGCAACGTCGCCATCAACGCGGGCGGCAAGAAAGCCGCCCTCTGGGGCACGACGATCGACAACCTCGCCTGGTGGAAGATGGTCGACGTCAACGGCCGCATGATCCGCGTCGAGCGCGTCAACCACAACTTCGGCCGCATCCACGAGGTCGAGACCGCCGAGTTCGACATCCACGAGCTCTCCGACGAGGGCGCGGTCGTCAGGACAGAGCGCCTCTCGATTCCGGGCCGCACCTTCCGCAAGGCGGGCCTCGGCAAGGACGTCACCAACAAGCTTCTCAACGGCCTGCCCGCCATACAGAAGGAAGGCACGGACGGCATCATCGTGAGCGCCGCCTTCGTGCTGCACCGGATGCCCGACTTCGGCCGCACGGTCTGCCTCGAGTTCTACGGCACCGTGGCCGAATCCACACCCGCCATCGTCGAGGTGCGCGACTTCGTGCGCGGCCATCCGACGGTCGAGCTTGCGGGTCTCGAGCACATCGACTGGCGCTACGTGCGCGCCGTCGGCTACCGTGCCAAGCTCGAGGGCCGCGGCATGCCCAAGATGGTGCTTCTCGCCGACATCGTCTCCGACAACGAAGCCGACCTCGACGCCGTGGCCGAACGCTGCTGTGAAATGGCGCGCGCCCGCGGCGGCGCGGGCTTCATCGCCCGCACGTCCGCCGATCGCAAGGCCAACTGGAAGGAGCGCTCCCGCACGGCAGCCATCGCCAAGCACACCAACGCCTTCAAGCTCAACGAGGACGTCGTCATTCCGCTCGAGCGTCTCGGCGAATACTCCGACGAGATCGAGCGCATCAACATCGAGTTCTCCTTCAAGAACAAGATCCGCATCGCGGGCGCCTTCATCGAGCGCCTCGCCGACACCGCGCTCGACGAGCGTCCCGGCATCACCTTCGCGCGCGACCTCGCGGCCCGCGTCAGGACCCGCTGGGAGGAAATGCGCGCCGCCATGGACGGCGACGCCGCGCCCTATCTCGCCGAAGGCGTCGAGCCCCGCGAGGGCGAGACCGTGTTTCTCGCCATGCGCGACGGGCGCCTTCGCATCTCCGTCAAGCGCGAGATCCTCGAGATCCTCGCCGCGACGCTGCCCGCCGACGTGATGGCCGAGCTTCACGCGCTCCACAAGAAGCACGTGAGGAGCCGCCTCTTCGTCGCGCTCCACATGCACGCGGGCGACGGCAACGTCCACACGAACATCCCCGTCAACTCCGACGACTACGGCATGATGCAGGACGCCGAGCACACGCTCGGGCGCATCATGAGCTGCGCCGTGAAGCTCGGCGGCGTCATCACGGGCGAGCACGGCATCGGCCTCACGAAGTTCGAGTTCGTCACCGACGAGGAGCTTCGTCCCTTCCGCGAATGGAAGAACAGGATCGACCCCGAGGGCCGCTTCAACAAGGGCAAGCTCATGCCGGGCGGCGGCCTCGAGCGCGCCTACACGCCCTCGTTCGAGCTCTTCCGCGCGGAGTCCCTCATTCTCGAAAATTCGGGCCTCGGCGCCATCTCGCAGTCCGTCAAGAGCTGCCTACGCTGCGGCAAGTGCAAGCCCGTCTGCACGACGCACGTCCCGCGCGCCAACATGCTCTACTCGCCGCGCAACAAGATCCTCGCGCTCGGGCTGATGACGGAGGCCTTCCTCTATGAGTCGCAGACCCGCCGCGGCCTTTCGCTCAAGCACTTCAACGAGCTCGTCGATCTGGCCGACCACTGCACGATCTGCCACCGCTGCGTCAAGCCCTGCCCCGTCAAGATCGACTTCGGCAAAGTGACCACTGCCGTCAAGGCCTTCCTCAACCGCTCGGGCCACAGGGATCTCAATCCCGCCGCGCTCGCGGGCGGCGCGCTCGTCGACGCCGTCAACCCGATCGCCGTGCGTGCGCTCCACGCGGGCGCCGTTCGCGCGGGCTTCTCGCTGCAGCGCCTCGGCAACGAGCTCGCCGAGAAGTACCTCGCCGCGGACCTTGCGCGCATTCGTGAAAAGCCCGCCAACACCACGGGCCGTCCGAGCCTCAAGGGCCAGGTGATCCATCTCGTCTCGACGCCGCTTCCGGGCCGCATGCCCAGACAGACCATGCGCGCCGCGCTCGGCATCGAGGACGAGGTCACGATCCCGATTCTTCGGCGTCCCGACATGCCCGCCGACACCGAGGCCGTCTTCTACTTCCCGGGCTGCGGCTCCGAACGCCTCTTCGGCGACGTGGGCCTCGCCGTCGAGGCGATGCTCATGCACGCGGGCGTCCAGACCGTGCTCCCGCCGGGCTACCGCTGCTGCGGCCACCCGCAGCTCGCCCACGGCGAGACCGCCAAGGCCGAGAAGATGATGACGGAGAACCGCGTGCTCTTCCACCGCATGGCCAACACGCTCAACTACCTCGACATCAAGACCGTCGTCGTGAGCTGCGGCACCTGCATCAAGGCGCTCGACGAGTACGAGTTCGACCGCATCTTCCCGGGCTGCCGCATCATCGACATCCACGAGTTCCTGCTCGAGCGCGGCATCACCATGCCCGTGCACGCCGACACGTACCTCTACCACGATCCGTGCCACACGCCGCTCAGGCTCAACCCGCCGCTCGAAACGGTCAAGAAGCTCACCGGCGCCAACGTCGTGCAGTCCGAGCGCTGCTGTGGCGAGTCGGGCCTCTTCGCCGTCAAGCGCCCCGACATCGCCTCCCAGGTGCGTCACCGCAAGTTCGAGGAGATCGAGAAGGCCAGGGCCAAGGCCGGCATCAAGGGCCACGTCAAGATGCTCACCACGTGCCCCGGCTGCCTGCAGGGCCTCTCCCGCTATGAGGAGCGCGCCGACATGGACGCCGAGTACATCGTCGTCGAGATGGCCCGCCAGATCCTGGGCGCCAACTGGCGCGACCAGTTCATCCGCACCGTGAAGAACGGCGGCATCGAGAAGGTTCTCGTCTAGGAACGCCTTCTCTCCGAGCCGCTCCCTTTCCCTGCCCCGCAGTTCGCAGCCGCGTCCGACGGCTTCGCGCCCCGGCGTCCAAACACGCCGCCTCATGGTTTTTCCTCTCGCGCGTGCGTTTCGAAATGCAAGCGTATTCTTCAGAACAGGCTCGGGGCGCGCGCCCTGACTTATCCTTCGGCTAAGAGAAACAACACAAAGAAGGAACCCACACATGCTCAACGACTAGCAGAAGGCCGTCGTCAAGGCAACTGCTCCCATCCTCGCCACCAACGGCGAGGCGAGGCGCTGCTCGCTCACTTCTACTCGCGCCTCCTCACCCACAATCCTGAGTTCCAGCAGCTCTTCAACATGACGCACCAACGCACGGGCTCCCAGCCGCGTGCGCTCGCACATGCGGTCCACGCATACGCGACCCACATCGACGATCCGTCCGTGCTTGCGGGCGCCCTAAGGCATACCGCCATGCGGCACTGCTCGGTGGGCGTTCGCGCCGAGCACTATCCGATCATCGGCCGTCATCTGATTGCCGCCATCCGCGAGGTGCTCGGCGAGATTGCGACGCCCTCCGTCATCGACGCCTGGTCCGCCGACTACAACCAGCTGGCCGCCATGATGATCGCGTTGGAGCAGGACCGCTACTCGAGCGCCGCCCAGGCGCTGGGCGGCTGGAGCTGCTGGCGCGGCTTCGTGCTCACCGACAGGCACGAGGAGACGGCCGACGCCGTGAGCCTCACGCTGGGCCCCGCCAACAACGGCTCCGTCGTTCAGGTCCGCCCCGGCGAATACGTCTCAGTGCGCGTCTACATCCCCGGAGAAAACCTCGTCCAGCCCCGCCAGTACACGGTGACGGCGACCAATGAGAACTCGATCCGCATCACCGTCCGCCGCATTTCCGCAAGAGACAGCCTCCCTGCAGGCATGGTCTCGAACGTCCTCTGCGACCTCGCGGCTGGCGCCCTCGTCGACCTCTCCGCGCCGACGGGAGGCTTCCGCCTGCCCGAGGGCGACGCCCCGCTCGTCTTCATCACGGCGGGCATCGGCGTGACGCCCGCGGCCGCCATGCTCCGCAGCGTGGACGAGATCGAGTCGCGCATCAGCGGCCATGAAGGCCGCCATCTCATCCTGCGCACCACGGCCGACCATGGCCGTCCGTCTGCGGAGGACTTCGCGGCGCTTGTCACCGACAACGCCGACTACTTTCTCTGCGGTCCCGCAGGCTTCATGAAGGCCGCCGCCGAGGCCCTCAGGGCCGCAGGCGTCCTGTCCGCCCGCATCCGCACGATGTATCCGAAGGAAGAGTCGCTGATGTGCTGGCACCTAGTGAATCCTCTCCGCCCAATTATTAATTGGACGGGGCTTCCCTGCCTTTTACCGGCACGGACTGCCTGGGCACAGATAGCGAGCAAGCTCAGAAATCTGCGTTCACATGGAACGCAGCTCCGCGCAAACCCGAATTAGGGTGTCCAGGGTGCGTGTGACCCTCTTGGCACATCCCGGAACTTTTGCCGAGATGCGCCGCCATTTCGTCACCGAAATGGACTTCTCGTACTCCCTCAGGAAGTACCGAGCTCCTATGTTGTACGAAGAAGACAGGTCGCACGAATAGCGCTTGCCTGTCTGAAACGTACACATGCTGTAGTTGTTCGTGTCTCTTGTAACGACACCGGTGCCGTCAAAGGCAAGCTTCGACGTGTTCCAAGCACAGACGCGACGAATGCGGATTCCGCACCGGTGCGCCTTGTGCTCCACCATCTTCTGGACAGACTTGGCTCGCCAGTGATGGAGTCGCTGACGTTTCGAGCCGCGTTTACGGCCCGCGAGATCAAGGTGTTCCATGACAATGACGTCGACCTTGAATTCGTTCGCAACTCCTGCGATGAAGTTGGCCGTCTTGACGGCAATGTCCTGGTTGACACCATTCGCTCTCGCCCAAAGCCTCGGCGTGCGTTTTGCACCGTTGCTTTGAGCTTTCCTGATGCGCCGCAAGGCACGTTCCAAAGAGTCTTGCT
>OBWI01000649.1_pt1 | contig 18947 bp, 18 predicted proteins | sample 1495201 | NCBI WGS metagenome assembly OBWI01 (sample SAMEA2580050, study PRJEB22360) | human gut metagenome | biome: human gut; feature: human-associated habitat; material: faeces | place: Denmark | collected 2008/2010
CCCGGACCGTGCGGAGGCTGCGGTGGCCTCGGACCCGGTCCTCCCGGAGGCCTTCCGCCCGCAAAGTGCGGGGGCCGCAGAGGCGGAGGCGGACGACCGCCCGGTCCGTCGAAGTGCGGCGGAGGCGGAGGCCTGTGACCCGGCGGCGGACGGTGCGCAGGCGGAGGCGGCGGATAGTGCCTGTAGTAGTCGTCGATCCAGAAGCGGCGGTAGGTGGCGGGCGTGTAGCGGTTGCCTCTGTACCACCAGTACCTGCCGTCCCAGCGGCCGTACTCGTAGTTGCGGTAGATGTAGTCGCGGATCAGCGCGTCGGAGACGCCGTAGAGAATGTCGGCGAGGAGCGGATCCGGCGCGGCAAGCGCCGGCGCAGCAGGCACGAGGGCCGCAAGCGCGGCGCCCAGCACAAGCTTTCTTCTTGTCAGCATGGTGTTTCCCTCACGAAGACGGAATCATTGTTGGAACCTGATGACCTTATTTTACTGAACGCTCGTTCAGGATTCCACGTCTCGTACATTTCGTGAAGCTTCTTGACGCAGACGCCGCCCGCCCCTTCGGATGAAGTCGGGGTTTCCAATGTCTTTCCTACTCCCGCAGGCGAAAAAAGGGCGAAGCTCACGCTCCGCCCTTCTGGAGAAGGGTAAAGACACCCTTGCACTTCTCCGTTTTCGACCGCTCATCAAGGCATCATGCAGCGTTCAGTCAGCGGGGGCCGTCCCAGTTGTCGCGCCTCCCGTCGTTTTTGCGCCCTTCGTGCCTGCCGTTGTCGTGCCCCGGTCCCTTCGGAGGATTCCGGCCGGCCTGAGGCCCGGGCTTCTGCTGCGGATGCTGCGGATGCTGCGGCGGCTTCGCGGGCCCGGACGGCTTCTTCGGCTCGCGGCGCTCCTCGTAGTGCTTCGACCAGTAGCGGCCGTACTCGGTCGAAAACGGCCTGGGGGCCTGTGGGGCGGCGCCCGCCGTAGTTCCAGTGGCTGCCGTCCCAGCGGCCTTCCTGATAATGCCTGCGGATGTAGTCCCGCGTCAGGGCGTCGGAGACGCCCGCGAGGATGTCGGCGAGAAGCCTGCTGTCGGACGCCATGACGGGCATCGCGGGAAGGGCTGCGGCCATCAAGGCGGCGGCGCCGAAAAGAACCTTTCTTCTGTTGAGCATCTGCGGCCGCCTGTCATCAACGGTTGCTGCTCGAATGAGGCCATTTTAGTGAACACCCGTCCAGGGAAAGACCGACCGCAACAATTGGACATCACTCTTGATATAGACTGACATTTACTGCGGCACAGTCGTTTTAGGGAGACAAGAGCTGTTTGCAAAGCCCTCCCCTGCGCCCTCTCGTCAGGACTCGCGCGCCTCAAGCGGACGTCCCGGACGGGCGTGCAGCGGATGACCGCCCCAGCTCCAGTGGTGTCCGTCCCAGCAGCGGCCGCAGGCGTGCGTGAAGTCCTGCTGCAGGGGCGTCCGTCGCTCAGCCTGAAGCCTTGGGCACGAAGCCGCCGCGCGTGCGGCAAGGGAAGCTGCGGGGGATGCGGCCGTCAGGGCCGCCATGGCGATGATGATCCGTCGTCTCGAAAGCATGAAAACTCCTCTCAAGGGCTTTTCTCAAATTCTGCCGCAGATGCGGCTCAATGCCAGGCGCCGGCCCTGTCGCTGCGGTCGTCACCGCGATCGTCGGTCCTCTCGTCCTCGCGCGAGTCGAGCCCGTCGTTCACGTCGCGGTCCTCGTCGGCGTCGTCGTCATGGAGGGGTTCCTCCTCAGATTCCTCTTCGTCGTCCTGGTCTTCGCGAGGCTCCTCGTCATCCTCTTCCTCATCGGGCGCTTCAGGCTCCGCCGCCCGGGCGGACAAGGCGGGGACGACTGGCGCGGCGCAGAGCGCAGGAAGAATGAGCGCGGCGAGCACGAGGCGTCTGCGAGCCTCGTCGGCGGTTTCGGTCATGAATGTCTCCGAAAGAAAAGGCATTGTCGTCCGTCGATCTTATCAGGTGCGCGATCCGCATGCCCGAGCCCGACGGACCCCGTAACGAAGTTCACGCTTCACAGGCGGCCAAGAGAAAGGCAGCGCACTCCTCGTCGGAGTCGCTGCCTTCTTGAAGTCTCCGGAAGGCCCCGTCCGCCAGGATCGGGCCCCTCGGCTCCCGTCATCCCCAGTGAGGTGGAGGCGGGGGCGGCGGACGGTGGTGCGGGCGGCGACGGTCGTCGTCATCATCGTCGTCATCGTCCCAGTCGCGGGGATGCGGATGCGGCTTCTTGCGCTTCTTGGGCTTCTTCGGCGGCTGGCGGTGATATTCCTCAGCCCAGTAGCGGCCGTACTCGTGCGGCGTGTAGCGGTGTCCGCCGTAGTACCAGTAGTGGCCGTCCCAGCGGCCGTCCTCGTAGCGGTCGCGGATGTAGTCGCGCACGAGCGCGTCGGAAACCCCGTAGAGAATGTCGGCGAGAAGACGCTCGTCGCGCGCAAGCGCGGGCGTCGCCCCCAGACCGACGAGCGCCGTTGCGACGGCACCCATGATGAGCTTTCTGCGTGTAAGCATGCGGCACCTCCCGATGCGTATGCGTTTGAAGCCTTGAGACCTGCAGGAGAAACCAATCTCCTCCCTCATGGACTCATTCTAGCCACAACGGGAATCACTTGGCGTTCAGAAACATCACCCTTTCTTTGCAGAATATTGCTGCGTCTCCCAGCCGAACCCCGCCCGCAGGGGCGCCTCTCAGGGCATCTTGCTCGAACGCCTGCTAGCCGAGGCGTTTTGAGACAGTCCGTGATCCACGGAAGTGACATCATGCTCGGAAACCCTGCCGCAGTGGTCCGTGCGCAAATCCGTTGTCTTTAAGCAACAGAAAGGCCGGCGCGCGGAGAGCGGTCGGCCCTGAAGTCGGTGCAGTTGAGGAACTTCGGAGGCTCTCAGTTGAGTCTCTCGGTCCTGAGATCAAGCCCGATCGCGGCCATGACGGCGATGAGCGACTCGAGCGTCATTTCGCCGTAAAGCTCGTGAGGCACGGGCAGGCCCTTGAGTCGGCAGGCCTTCTCGACGGCCTCGACGACGCATCGTGCGTCGCCCGAGCAGAGCGCCTCCTGGATCAGGGTGACGACGTGCGCATTATCGCGTGCGCCCCTGCTTCCTGCAGCGTTGGGGCCAAGACGAGGACTCGATGTCTGCATATGGTCTCTGTGGAATGTCCTTGGGAAAACGGACCGTGTCCGAGGGATCGGGCAACGGTCCGTGCTCATGAGTCTACACGACCTCTGGGAGGCGTTCCATAGACCTTAGGGTTTATATCACTGATCCTTTTTGAGGACATAAAGGTCCGCCATCGGCCCCTCGACGGCATCGCCGTCGGCGTTGAGAAGCCTCACGGCACCCTCCTCAACCCTAGCGAGCGAAGGCTGTCCGCCCTTGACGGCGGGCGTCATCGTGACGACGCCCTTCTCGTCGATCGTCCACTGGCCGCCGTCCTCGAAGGTGTCGCGGCCGACGTATTCGGAGATGCGCGTGTAGACGCCGTTGGCCCTCAGGTAGAGCGTCGTGCGGATGCCCGAGCAGTCGGCGCAGGGAAGTTCGCCCGCGTAGACGCCGGCGGCCTTCTGCATGGGCGTGAGATCCTGAGCCTGAACCTGGACCGGAGCAACCTCGGGCGCAGTGCCCGAAGAAGGCGAATTGCAACCCGCGAGACCGAGGGCGGCGGCCGCGCAGAGGGCGGCGATGGAGATTCTGGAGGCGTTCTTCATATGTGACGACGGCGCGCCTTCACCCGACACCGTCGGATTCGGCGCGCCGCTCTCTCTGGAATTGTCGGCTTGACTTGTGTTTACTTGGCCTTGCCGGCCTTGTCAGGCTGGGCGGCCTTTTCGGGCTGCGGAGCCTGCTTGCCGTCCTGCGGCTGCGGCTCGTCGGCCGTCTGCGCCTTGTCGGCAGGCGTCAGATCGACGGGAAGCTTGAGCGCGGGATCCTGAACGTCGGCAACGGGCGCCGGTGCCTGGAGGTCGGCGGGCGCAGCCTTGACGGTCGGCTGGGCTTCGGGCTCGGGAGCCGCGGGCGGGTTCGCCGCAAAGGCGGAGGAAGCGAGGAAAACGGAGGCGACGGCGAGAAGCTTGATGGTGTTCGTCATGATGTGTTCGGACTGCGTTGTGGCGCGGGTCCGTCCTTAATATATGGTTGATGGATCGTGGCGAAGCGTCGGGAGGGATCTTCCCTCCCGTCATGAAGGCGAAGCCTTACTTCTTGGCATCAGGCGCGGGGGCCGGCTGAGCCTGCTCGGGGGCCTTCTGGGCCTCGGCCGGAGCCTGCTGCTGAGCCTGTTCGGGCGCCTGCTGCTGGGCCTCGGGGGCAGGAGCGGGCTGGGTCTGCGCGGCGGGTTCGGCGGCGGGGGCCGGAGCCGGGGCTTCGTTGCAGCCCGTGAGCGCGATGGCACCGATGAGAGCGGCGGCGGTGGCGGTGAGAAGCTTGGCGTTGAATGTCATGATGTCGTCGGCGTGCAGTTGCTTGCAGTGTCGGTCCTGCTCCTGCGCGCACTCTCCTATATGTATGCTGTTTCTCGGATGGCGGTCCGTCCGACGGTGCTTCCTTCGCTTCGGTTCCCGTCGTTCGTCCGTTGAAGACATCTTGCCAGTCGGTGTGCCGCTTTTGCGCAACAAATCATGTCCGACTGCGTGAGGCTGTTGCAGCAGGAAATAAGCCGAAAAATCCGGGAGCGGCACGGCGTGTGCAACTGCGGGAGGTCCTCCCGCCCCGCCGCCCACACAAGAGATGCGCCTAGTCAAAACGCCTTATCTCTTCGGCTTCCCTGAGGCTGTAGCATTATGGGCAGGCCCGCAGAGCCCCTCGCTTTGCGCTAGAGTTAGGACATCTGGTGCCCTGCTTCCGGCCCCGACGCGGATGCTGACGCGCCCCGAGGCCGGCAAAAACAGAAACAGAAGAAGAAGGATTCGCAAAATGTCATGGGATTTTGAAAAACACTACATCAACGGCGAATGGACGCCTTCGGAGGACGACGCCTGGATCGAGGTCGAGAACCCCGCCACGCTCGAGCGCTTCGCCCGCATCCCCGACGGCACGCCCGCCGACGCGGACCGCGCCGTTGCGGCCGCAAAGGCCGCGCTCGAAGGCTGGCGCACGACGCCCCTCGCAGAACGCATCCGCCTGATGAAGGCCATGCTCGCGAACTTCGAGGCCCTGCACGACGAGATCATCCCGCTCGAAGTGGCCGAACTCGGCGCACCCGTCGGCTTCACGACCAGGACCCACTGCGAGTACCAGTACGTGCGCGTGCGCTCCTACATCGAGGCGGTGGAACGCATGGTCCTCGAGGAAACGCTCCCGAACTCCACCGTCTACCGCGAGCCCGTCGGCGTCGTCGCCTGCGTCACGCCCTGGAACTACCCGCTCGGCCAGGTCATCCAGAAGGTCGTCCCCGCCATCCTGATGGGCTGCACCGTCGTCCTCAAGCCCAGCCAGCACACGCCGCTCACGGCCTGCCTGCTCGCCGACGCCTTCGACCGCGCGGGCTTCCCCAAGGGGGTCTTCAACATGGTGAGCGGCCGCGGCTCCAGACTCGGCGACCGCCTCGCCTCGCATCCCGACGTCGACATGGTGAGCTTCACGGGCTCCACCACCGTCGGCATCCGCATCGCGCAGCGCGCGCTCGAGAGCGTCAAGCACATCAGCCTCGAGCTCGGCGGCAAGTCCCCCGCCGTGTTCCTGCCCTCCGACGACTACTCGGCCGCCTACCCCAAGATCCTGAGCTCGATCTTCTTCAACGCGGGCCAGACCTGCACGGCTCTCTCGCGCCTCATCGTGCCCCGTCGCGACCTCGCGCGCATCGAGTCCGAATTCTGCGAGCTCGCCGCCAAGCTCGTCGTCGGCGACCCGACCGACCCGAAGACCGACATCGGCCCCGTCTCCTCGAAGGCCCAGTTCGAAAAGATCGCCGAATACGTGCAGGCCGGCATCGACGAAGGCGCACGACTCGTCATGGGCGGCGTCCCCACCGACATGTCCCGCGGCTACTACGTCAGACCCGTCGTCTTCTCCGACGTGAGAAACGACATGCGCATCGCCCGCGAGGAGATCTTCGGCCCCGTGCTCTGCATCATTCCCTACGACACCGTCGAGGAGGCCGTCTCAATCGCCAACGACACGCCCTACGGACTCTCGGGCTACGTGCACGCCCCGACGAAGGCCGAGGCGGTCGCGGTCGCAAAGCGCATCCACTCGGGCAACGTCTACATCAACGACGCCCCGCGCGACGTCACCGCGCCCTTCGGCGGCTACAAGCAGAGCGGCATCGGACGTGAGGGCGGCCTCGCGGGCTTGCTCGAATTCACGCAGCAGAAGGCCGTCTTCGACCACACGACGTACTGATTCCCTGCTCCAAACGCATCAAAAAAGCCTCCCGAAGTCGGGAGGCTTTTTCATGCCGGGAATGCTCGAAACTCAGAATGGCAGCACCTTTTCCGCCGCGTCGTAGATCTCGCGGGCCTTGACGGCCAGCCTGGCCCTCACCCAGGTGAGCAGCGGACTGTTTCGTGCCAGAAGAGGCCGGGACGCCAGGGAAGGCTCACGTCCTCCTCCGAATGGAGAACGTCGAGCGGCAGGCCCTTCGCAAGAAGAATGGCCGTTTCCCTGGGCGTGCGCATGACCAGGTCGGTTCTAGCGACGAGCGAGGCGCCCGCCACGATGAAGGGCATCTCGCAGCAGACGCGGTCGTGCACGTTCATCGCCTGCTGTCCGATGATGAGACGCGGGCCGTCGGTGCTCATCGTGATCGCCACGCCCACATGCTCGTACTTCGCGACGTCCTCAAGACGAAGAGGACGCTTTTTGGCAAGCGCACTCAGGGGATGCCCGCGGCGCACGAGAAGCACGTGACCGGATTCGAAGAGCGTCTGCTCGTGAAAGTCAGGCGGACACGCCTTGCCGAGCGTCGAATAGACGGCGAGATCAAGGTCTCCGTGCCTCAACACCGACATCATCTCGGGGAATCGGTCGTAAACGCGAAAGCGAATGCCGGGCGCCTCCTTGCGGAGCTCCATGATGACCGGAATGAGCAGCGTGTAGAACGCGTTGTCGATCGCCACGATCCTCACGACGCCCTCGGCGCTCTGCGGGTCGAACACGCTCTCCTCGTTGAAGAGTGCGTCGGTCGCACGCATGGCCTCGATCAGCCTCGGACGCAGCGCCTTCATGCGCACGGTCGGATACATGCGGCCTGCGGAGTGCACGAAGAGCGGATCGTCGAACCACGTCCTCGCACGTGCGAGAAGACGGGACGCAGTGGGAAGCGACAGCCCCGTTCTGTCACAGGCGCGGCTCAGCACGCCCGTTTCACAGACGCTCAGTAGCAGCCTGTAGGCCCGGTAGAGATTGCTGTCGTTGACGTCCTCGGGTATCTGCGGTCCCTGGTGATTCATGTTTTTCCCCTGGTCTGTCGGTCGCGTGAATTGTACCCCTCGGTCCCTCAAAAAGCCCGCCGCACGCGCGTTTTCCCCGAACCGCACTTCTCTCCTGTCTTGCTCGTCGCGCACTTTTCGTGGATCCGCTTTTCATTTTCCGTAGATCGGTTACAGGCAGTCCGCAATAAAAATGCGGAACCCCCTGCTCTAACATTTGCATCGACGCACAAAGCGTGCACCTCATTCTTTTTAGGAGAGACTCATGAAATTCCAGGCCAAGACCATGGCTGCCCTCGTCGCCGCGACCTTCATTGCGGGCGCCGCCTGCGCTTCCGGCGGCGCTTCCGGCCCCGCCGTCACCTATGCCGTCCAGGGCAACATCGGTGAAGTGATCGTCAACCCGTACAAGGTTGCTCCGCTCACCGCCGTGATCCGCAACGGCGGCTACGAACTCAAGGACGTCGAAGTCCGCATCGTGCCGAAGATGAACGGTCAGGAAATTAAGTACAAGGTTTCCGACCGCCAGCTCAAGACCAACGCCGGCATTCCGGTCTTCGGTCTGTATCCCGACTACCTGAACACCGTCGAGGTTTCCTACACGCGTCTCTTCAACGGCAAGGCCGAGAAGTTCTCCGACACGTACCAGTTCTACGCGCCTCCGGTCTACACGCGCTCCAACGGCATGCCGCGCCAGAAGGGCACGATGTTCGACACCGAAGTCCATACGGTTCACCCGGACTTCAAGGACCGTCTCTACCTCGTCGGCAACCAGCTCTCCCCGATCGCTCCGCAGGGCGCCCGCTTTGCCTGGAACAACCCGTCCGGCGGTGCGCTTGAATGGGCCTACAACTCCAACATCGGCATCATCGACACGACCGGCGCCGTCCGCTGGTACCTCCTCGACATCCTCCTCAACGAGCCGTCCGACCCCTGGTCCTCCGGCTACATGATGGGCTTCCAGCAGACGAAGGACGGCGCCCTCACCTGGGGCTTCGGCCAGCGCTACGTCAAGTACGACCTCCTCGGCCGCGAAATCTACAACCGCCTGCTGCCGCCTCAGTACTCCGACTACTCGCACGCCTTCGACAACGCTGAAAACGGCCACAGCTTCCTGCGCGTCGCCAACGCCGACTACCGCCGTCCCGACGGCAAGCGCGTCCACACGGTTCGCGACGTGATCGTTGAGCTTGACGAAAACGGCGGCGTGGTCGACGACTTCCGTCTCTACGACATCCTTGACCCGTATCGCGACAACATCGTGAAGGCCATGGACCAGGGCGCCGTCTGCCTCAACATCGACGCCTCCAAGTCCGGCCAGACGCTCTCCGCCGAAGAACTCGCCAAGATGGACGAAAACGGCCAGTTCGGCGACATCGCCGGCGTCGGCCCGGGCCGCAACTGGGCTCACGTCAACTCCGTCGACTATGACCCGACCGACGACTCCATCATCATCTCCTCGCGCCATCAGGGCATCGTCAAGATCGGCCGCGACAAGAAGATCAAGTGGATCCTCGCTTCGCCGGAAGGCTGGAAGAAGGGTTGGGCTGAAAAGGTCCTCACCCCGGTCGACGCCAAGGGGAACAAGATCAAGTGCGAAGGCTCCAAGTGCGAAGGCGACTTCGACTGGTCCTGGACGCAGCACACCGCCTGGCGCATCGACAGCAAGTCCGACAAGAACGTGATCTACGTTTCCGTCTTCGACAACGGTGACGGCCGCGGCATGGAACAGCCGGCCCTGCCGACGATGAAGTACTCCCGCGCCGTGGTGTACAAGATCGACCAGAAGAAGATGACGGTCGAACAGATCTGGGAAGTGGGCAAGGACCTCGGCTATCCGTTCTTCTGCCCGGTCACCGGCCTGACGAAGTACATGGAAGACAAGGACACCATGATGGTGTACTGGTCCACCGCCGGCCTCGGCGCCACGCCTGAAAAGCGCACCAACACCCTCGGCCGCGTCATGCCGCACATCGCCGAATACCGCTGGGGCGAAACCAAGCCGGTCGTCGACATCGAACTCAAGGACACGTTCGGCTACCAGGCCTTCCCGATCAGCGTCGAAAAGGCCTTCACGAAGAACTGATGACTTCTCAAAGTTGATTCTTCAGTCCTGAGCGAGCGGGCGAAGCAGCAATGCTTCGCCCGCTTCGTTTCTTCAGATCCCCGGCTTCATCCAAACGCTCGCTTCGGATGCATTCGTTCACCGTGCGCCTTCTGCGGCCGCTGCGTCAAGCCCGTCGTCTGCTCCTGCGGAATAAAAAAGCCTCCCAAAGTCGGGAGGCTTTTTCATGCCGGGAATGCTCGAAAAGCTGCTCGATCAGTTGGCTCGCGTGAACGTGATGAGCGGGATTTCGTTGAAGGTGCCGCTTCGAACGGGGAAGCCCGCCCAGAAGCCCGCGCCCTGGGAGACGTAGAGCTTCATGCCGCCCAGCTCGTAAAAGCCCTTGACGAAGCCGTTGTTGGCAAGCGAGGCGAGAATCGCGACGGGACCCGTGTGGCCGCCGTGGGTGTGACCCGAAAGCTGCAGATCCACCTTCCAGGCAGGGTTCGCAGCCTCGGGAGCCGTGCGGGGCTGATGGTCCATCAGGATGCGGAGGTCGTCGTCGGCGAGATTGGAGAGCGTACCCGCAAGGTCGTGACGGCCTGCGCCCGTGCGCTCGGCCGCGAGGTCGTCCACGCCCGCCACCGTCACGCGGCGGCCCTTGACGGCGATGGAGACGGCCTCGTTCTCGAGGATCACGACGCCATGGCGCCTGATGATCTCAAGGAGCTTCTCGCGCTCGGGACGGATGTACTCATGGTTGCCCGTCACGCCGAAGATGCCGTAGGCGGCCTTGAGGCCGGAAAGAGGCGCGAGGTCCGCGTCGCGCTGAAGAACGGCAGCCTCCCTGTCGAGCGGACCGTCGGAGAAGTCGCCCGTGATGAGGACGAGGTCGGGCCTGGCCTCATTGACGGCCTTCACCACGGCTTCGGTGCGGGCGGCGGGGAAAAGGTTCGAGGCGTGCAGGTCCGTGATCTGGGCGACCTTGAAGCCCTCGAGCTCGGGCGGAAGGTTCCTGACGGCCACGGTCATCGGCTCGACCGTAGGCTCGGAGAGCGCGTTCCAGGTCGAGGTGATGCCGAAGAAGATGCCGAAGACGGCCACAAAGCACGTCGAGACGATCGTGAAGAGGTCGCGCTTCTCGACGGGCAGCCCCATCTTCCTGCGCACGAGTCCGCGCACGCCGCCGATCACGTCGCGCGCGAGCGCCAGCAGGAAGAACCAGTAGGCAAAGCTCACGAAGAGCCCCGTGACGGGCAGCGTGTCGACGATGAAGGCGCGCTCGAAGAGGTCCGTCATGTCGAGAAAGGCGAAGTGCGAGGCGCCCGCAAGCGCAAAGAAGGCCGTGACGGCAAGCTTCGAGGTCGTGCCGAGATGGGCGATGCGGATCGTGCGCCAGATGCCGTAGGCGGCCATCAGTGCCGTGACGAGCGCGCAGATGAGATAGACGGTGACGTGCATGGAAATGGAATCGGTCTTGTGGTCTGGTGGTTTGGGGGACTTCCGCGGAAAGCCTGAGGGAGGCCCGTCCGAACGTGAAGCGGCAGGCATTGTACACGGGGCCGCAGGAATACTGGCGCTGCAAGGCGTCGAATTCTTGCGCAATGTCCTCATCTGCGGACGGCTTTGCCTTCCCAAGAGAATGGCTGAGGAAGGAAGACCGGATGCAGCAGGGCTGCAGGTCAGGAAACTAGGCAACCTCGCCGCTGAATCGGGAGGGACTTGTGAAGACCATGGCCGCCTGTTCCTCCTCGAGCCTGCGGCTGTGCTCGCGTTCGAGAAGTTGTTCGCCCCAAAGGCGGCAGAAGGCGAGGAAAGCCTGGAGGTCGGAGGAGCGGTACTTCTGCTTGTGCATGCAGAAGGAGAGCTGCCTTGTGAAGGTCTCGGGACACTTGACGCGCCTGAGGTGCGGGCCGAAGAACGGATCGTGAAGGATGCGCTCGGAGATGAAGGTGAGGCCCATGCCGTTGATGATCATGCCGACGATCGCCTCGAAGCTGTTGACGTTCGCGATGATGTTGTGCTCGGAGAGGTGAAGGCCGATCTGGGCGTCGAAGAAGATGCGGGTGCTCGAGCCCTCCTCTCGAAGAATCCAGCGCTCGCGAGAGAGTTGCTCCCAGGTCGCGACGCCCTGTGTGAGACGGTGGCCCTTGGGCGCCACCACGACCATTTCGTCGGAAATCCACGGCTCGGTGATGAGGTGCGGATTTGTGACGGGGCCCTCGACGATCGAGATGTCGGTCGAGAAGTTGAGGAGCGATTCGGCCACCTCGGCGGTGTTGGCGATGCGCATTTCGGGCATCCAGCCCGCGTGCGCCTGAAAGTCGCGCATCAGGTCCGAGAGCATGAAGGAGCCGATCGTGAACGTACAGGCAAGCCTGAGCTGGCCCGTCGTGCGACCTGAAAAGAGCGACTCGATGTCGTCGGTGCGCTCCATGAGCTCGTCGGCGGCGGGCTTGAGGCGTCTGCCTTCGGCCGAAAGAAGGAGTCGGCCGCGGGTACGCTCGAAGAGCGTGACGCCGAGGCGCCCCTCAAGCTCCGTCAGGGCCTGGCTCACCGCGCTCTTGCTCATCGCAAGATCCTGAGCAGCAACCGACAGGTTCTCGGTGCGGGCGACTGCAAGAAAGACCTGCATCTGGCGAAGCGTAATCTGCATGACTGGATCCTCGTGGGAAGATTGGCTGGAATGACGGTTCGGCTCCCTCGAACGAGAGACCGTCTGAAAGCCGACATTCTCTAACGATGATTATGGCACGCGCGCTCCGTGATCCGAAGCCCCAAGCGGGTAAACCCGCGAGGGAATCACACGCCGGGCTCAGACGACGGGCCTGCGCCTCTCCCTCGAAAGACCGAGCAGAATCCGCATGTCGGAGCTGAGCTTCACGTCGTGCAGGACCGAAGCGTCCCCGCACCAGACGACGTCCTCGGGCGAAAGACGCCAGGCGGCGTGCCTGATGAAGCTCTCTCCTAGAAGTGCGGCCGCCCTCGGAATGCTCATCACGTCGACCAGTCCGATCTCGTAGTCGGGCCAGTTTCGAGGGCCGCCCAGAAGCAGTCCCGGCGTAAAGTGCCGCCTGCAGTACGGCCTGTTGCGCCCGATCTCGCGGTGAACCGCCATGCCCGTGAAGAGGATCGTGTTGTGCGTGCGCTGGCGCGTGGGCTCGATCTCGGCCGAAGTGCGGTAGCGGGCGAATACGCATCCTGGAAAATCAACCTCCATCGAGGGCGGCACGGGCCAGGCCACCTGCTGACGAACCTTCTCGGCCGCATAGTCCGAGGACCAGTTGCCGATCGCCTCGCGGGCCTCCTTCGCGAGGTTCTTCACGACGTTCCAGCGGGCGAGAATGCGGCGGGGCTTCGCGGCGCCTTCCTTCGTCTTCACGTTCGTGAACCTCAGGCGCTTCTCCTCCTCGAATTCGGTCCTCAGGGCGTCCGGATCAGTCGCAAAAATCGAAAGCGGCACGACGACGCTCATCACACGCGTCTCCACATTGGCCTCGATCCATTCGGCCGCATCCTCGTAGGAAAAGAGATACTTCGCCTGCTGCGCCGCGTAGTCGAGCCCGGCAACCTCCTCGGCGCAGGCCGAGCGCACGCGGTCCGAAAGAAGAAGCCTCGGCAGGTCGACGCCGGCACCTTGATTGAAGGCGCTGTACGACGCCCAGGGCCCGATCGAGATGAGCTCAGTCATCGGATGCCTGTAGGTGCGAAGCCACTCGGCCGCCTCGACGGGATCCTCCGTCATGATGACGCTCCTTCGCCTCAATTCCGCCTGACGCCTTGCAACGTCCACCGCCAGAAGCACCGTTCCCGGGGCCGTCTCCTTGTCTTCCATGTCCATCGCGCAGTTGCGGGCGCTGCCACGGGCAGGCCCTATCCTTAATATTAAATGTTTTATAGAAGGTACATTCTATTCGAAGAAGCCGAAAAAGGCCTCCCCCTGCGGAAGGCCTGCAAAAAGTCGTGAGGGCGCAGGATGTCCCGGCTTTCGGTAAAGCCGAACGATTGAAGTTAGTCGGTCGCATTTTCCGAACGATCGGTTCTGAAAAAAACGACGCCTCCGAACGAATTTTCTGCCAAAATAGCTCCGCAAACCAAGGGTAATCCCGCCCTTTTCTTGAGAATTCCCATGTTCAAAAAGCTTCACTACAAGGTTCGTGGCCTGCCCACGCCGCTCGCCGGTCTCGCGCTCGGCATTGCGAGTCTGGGCTGGTGCCTCGAGAACGCCCTGCCGCTCGCGGGTTGGGGCCAGACGACGGGTGCCGTGATCGGCCTCGTCATGATCGGCTTTCTGGTGCTTCGCTTCACGGCGCACCACGACACGCTCTGGGCCGACCTGAAGCATCCCGTCGTGGGCAGCATCGTCCCGACGTTCGCGATGTGCCTGATGGTGGTCTCGAAGACTGCGGGCCACTGGATGCCCGAAGCGGGCGTCGTGCTCTGGTGCGCGGCGGTGCTCCTTCATCTGGCGGCGCTCGGCATCTTCGTCGTGAACCGCCTGCAGGAACCTAGGCTCGAACTCATGGTGCCCTCCTGGTTCGTGCCGCCCATCGGCATCGTGGTGGCCGACGTGACCTTCCCCGAGGTGGCCGTGCTGCTTCCCTTCGCGAAGATCCTCTTCTGGATGGGCGCTGCGGCCTATGCCGTGCTCCTGCCGCTGATGATCTACCGCCTCTTCTTCCTCCCCGAAGTCCCCAACGGCGCCAAGCCCACGATCGCGATTCTGGCCGCGCCCGCGAGCCTGCTGCTTGCAGGCTATCTCACGGTCGAGAAGGATCCGTCGCTTCTTCTCGTCGCGCTCCTCTTCGGCATCGCGATCCTCATGACGGTCGTGATCTACTTCGCCTTCTGGCGCCTCCTGAGGCTTCAGTTCTCGCCGGGCTACGCGGCCTTCACCTTCCCGATGGCCATCGGCGCGACGGCGCTCTACAAGCTCTCGAACCTCGTGGCGGGCTTCCCCGGCGCCCTTCACTACGCGCACCAGATCCGCTTCCTCGCCCACGTCGAAGTAACGGTCGCCGCCGTGGTGATCCTCTATGTGGCGGCCCTCTACGCGAAGAACCTCCGCGGCATGCTCCCGAAGCTACCCGCCGCAGCCTGAGTCTCCAGGCAGCACGCCCCGCACAAACCTTGAACCAAACGGCGTCCCGCTTCATCCGGCAGGGCGCCGTTTTTCATTGTTCTCTTCATCTCGTCCCGCGCACGACATTCGGGAAACGGCGATGCCGTTCTCATAATGTCGCGCATGGATGACGACCTACTCCAAACGCAGGCACCATGGGCGATTTCGCCCGTTTGTTGCGTTTGCGCAACAGTATAGGGGTTATCACCGCATTCCGGCCGGATACCCTGTCCCGCAGGCCGATGCACTAAATATGAAGGTCGTCCGGAAGGGGAGCTTCTTGCGAATCGCCCCCTCTTGTCCCAGAATCCACCCTAGCCACGCGAAAAGCAGTGACTCCCAAATTTTCCCTTTTGTTTGGATGACCAGATTATGTTCAAGAAGTCTCTTATCGCTGTCGCCGTTCTCGGCGCTACCGCTTTCTCCGTTCAGGCCGCCGACGTTACGATGTACGGCAAGGTTGACACGGGCCTCCAGTTCAAGACCAATGAAGTTACCGAAGGCAACCAGACCGTGACCGATACCGACACGTTCTCCATGGAAAACGGTCTGAACTCCGCCTCCCGCTTCGGCATCAAGGGTTCTGAAGACCTCGGCAACGGCATGAAGGTGAGCTTCCAGCTCGAAAACGGCTTCAAGTCCGACTCCGGCGAATTCAAGACCTCCGGCAAGCTCTTTGACCGTCAGGCCACCGTCGCCGTCTCCTCCGACTTCGGTACGCTCACCATGGGCCGCGTCGGCGGCATCGGTTCCGGCGCCGGCTTCGACCTCGTCTACGGCTACGGCGACGCCTTCGACGGCGGCTCCCCCAACGTCCTCGGCCTTGCCAAGTCCGACCGCTACGACAACATGGTCACGTACCAGACCCCGAAGTTCGCCGGCATGCAGGCCACGGTCCAGTACTCCTTCAAGGAAGCCAGCGGCGCTGAAGACCGCGAAGGCTCCTCCGCCGTCAACCGCTACGCTTCCGCCGGCCTGACGGGCAACTTCGGCGCCCTGAACACGGTTCTCGCCTACGAATTCCAGAACTATGATTCCGTCGGCGACAATGGTCGCGAAAAAGACGGCCACATCGTCTACCTCGGCGGCAACTACGACTGCGGCTTCGCCAAGACCTTCGTGATGGGCCAGTACTTCAAGGGCATCAAGCTCAGCAGCGTCACCGCTCTCGGCATGCTCGATGACTATGATGTTAACGAAGACGATACCCTTCTGGATGTCGCTGACGCAGCCTACAACGAAGGCGCCAAGGGCTACGGCCTCCACATCGGCACGATCGTTCCGATCAGCAACGGCGACCTGACGGTCGGCGCCTACTACGTTGACGGCACGGGCGAAACGTCCAAGGCCAACGTTGAAGAACGCGACTTCGACTACATGGGGCTCGCCACGAAGTACGAATACCGCCTGAGCAAGCGCACGTCCGTCTACCTCGGCGCCGGCTTCTACAAGGCCACGATCGACGCCACCAGCGCTGGCAATGACGATATCGAACAGAAGGTCGGTGAAGTCTACACGGGTCTGACGCACGCTTTCTAATTTGAAACGCGTCACCTGCCGATGAAGCGGTCTTCCGACTGCTGAATCGGACATGAACCGAAGCCCTCCGCGGAACCTTCCGCGGGGGGCTTTCCTTTGTGCGGGTCCCTCCCCCGCTCCGTCCGTCTCCGCTCCCGAAAGACCGTCCCGAGCCCCTCAAAACCGCGCCCGAGGGGCACTTCAAGTGCCCGCGGTATTGACGATGGGGAGCCGATCCGTGATAATCATCCGATTGATCAGGAAGGCGGAGACGGCGCCCGCCGCGCTCCCCCCGAAGGGAAAGCGCAGCACGGAGTCCCGATCCCACGTCCGCCCGTCCAACTATTCGAGAGAGAATTCAAATGGCAGAAGACACCAACTACGTCACCCTTGAAGTGGCCATCGATTCGTCCCTTTATGACAATTTGATTCATGCCGCCGCCAACCGCGGCCAGTCCGTGAGCGAGTTCGTCGAGTCCGTGCTCGACCGCGAGGTCGAACAGGCGCTGAGCGAAACGCCGGTCGAGGTCCGCGACCCGCAGGACGAGGAGTAAGCCCCGCAGGGCTCTCCCAACAGACACCAACGACAGGGATTCAGGAAGAAGGAGACAAGGCGATGACGGCCTGTGCACGAAAGAAGGTTTTGCTCATGATTCTCGACGGCTGGGGCATCGGCCGCGGCGACAGGGCCGACGTGATCGGCAGCGTCAGGCCGCAGCGCCTCGGCGAGTTTGCGGCGAAGTATCCGCACGCCGAACTGCGCACCGACGGCGAAAACGTGGGCCTGCCCGACGGCCAGATGGGCAACTCCGAAGTGGGCCACCTCAACATCGGCGCCGGCCGCGTCCTCTATCAGGACCTCGTCAAGATCAACCGCGCGGTCGCCGACGGCTCGATCGGCGACAATCCCGAGGTGAAGGCCCTCATCGACTACTGCCGCGAAAAGGGCTGCGCCCTGCACGTCATGGGCCTTCTCTCCGACGGCGGCGTGCACAGCCTCAACAGCCACATGTACGCATTCCTGCGCCTTGCGAAGGCCGCGGGCCTCGAAAAGGTCTACGTACACGGCTTCCTTGACGGCCGCGATACCGATCCCAAGAGCGGCGAAGGCTTCGTGAAGGACATGCTCGCCGAAATGGCCAAGCCCGACACTGCGGGCGAACTCGTGAGCCTCGTGGGCCGCTACTGGGCCATGGACCGCGACAAGCGCTGGGAGCGCGTGCGCCGCGCCTACGACCTGCTCGTCAAGGGCGTGGGCAATCCCGTCGCCGACATGCCCGACGCCGTGCGCGTCTCCTACCGCCAGGGCATCACCGACGAGTTCCTTGAGCCGCAGTACCTCACGGACGGTCACGGCGTTGCCGTGGGCCGCATCCGCCCGCACGACGCCGTCGTCTTCGTGAACTTCCGCAACGACCGCGCCAAGGAGCTCACGACCGTACTCACGCAGGAGGCCAGACCCGATTTCGAAATGGAGCCCTTGCCGCTCTACTTCTGCACGATGACGCCCTACGACCCGACCTACAAGGGCCTGCACGTCCTCTTCCCGAAGGAGAACGTCGTCAACACGATCGGTGAATGGGTCTCCGCCCAGGGCCTCAGGCAGCTGCGCATCGCCGAGACCGAAAAGTACGCCCACGTCACGTTCTTCCTCAACGGCGGCCGCGAAGCCCCGTATGAAGGCGAGGACCGCATCCTCGTGCCGAGCCCCTCGGTCGCGACCTACGACCTGCAGCCCCAGATGAGCGCCCCCGAGGTCACCGAGAAGCTCGTCGAGGCCATCGCCACCGAGCAGTACGACTTCATCTGCCTCAACTTCGCCAACGGCGACATGGTGGGCCACACGGGCGTCTACGACGCGATTGAAAAGGCCGTCGTCACCGTCGACGCCTGCGCGGGCGCCGTCATCGACGCCGCGCGCGCCCACGGCTACGAGGTCGTCCAGATCGCCGACCACGGCAACGCCGACAACGCCGTCAACGCCGACGGCTCGCCCAACACGGCCCACTCGCTCAACCCGGTTCCCATCCTCGTCGTCTCCGACCGCGTCGAGCGTGTTGAAAACGGCGTCCTCGCCGACGTCGCCCCGACCGTGCTCACGCTCATGGGCCTGCCGATCCCGCCCGAAATGACGGGCCGCGTCCTCGTGACGATGCGCTGATCCCCACACTGATCCGCTTCATCAAGACAGCGAGCCCCTGCAGTCCGCCTGCAGGGGCTCGTTTTCATTCGTACATCGGCTTCGCTTCAGGCGCCCTGGAGCGTGCGCCTGTATTCGCCGGGCGTCATCCCGAAGACCTGTCTGAAGGCCGAGATGAAGGCCGAGGTGTTCTGGTAGCCCGCCGTGAGCGCCGCCTCCTCAACGCTCGTCTCGCGCGCGAGCTGTCCGAGGGAGACGAGGAGCACGTGCTGCAGGCGCCAGTTGCGGAAGGTGAGTCCCGTCTCGGCCTGCACCTGGCGGCTGAGCGTGCGCACGCTCATGCCCGCAAACGCAGCCCGGTCCTCCATCATCCACTCGGCCTTCTCAAAGGAGGCGAACTCCATTTTCGGTCATCGGACGCCATCCGGCTACAGGCGTGTAGGAAAACCTCAGGCTTCGGCCCGGCGCCGGGCGCGGTATTATTGAGAAATCATTCAACCGACCCATATGCTTCACATTGGAGACCAGCATGGCACTCAACGTCGTCGAGATCTGGCGCGACCTGCACAAGACGCCCGAACTCGGTTTTGAAGAAGAAAAGACCTCCGCCTACCTTGCCGAGGCCCTCGAAAAGCTTGGCTACGCCGTCACGCGCGGCGTCGGGAAAACGGGCGTCATGGGCGTCATCAGGGGCGCCGAGCCCGGCCCCGTCCTGATGCTTCGAGCCGACATGGACGCCCTGCCCTTCA
>OBWI01000694.1_pt1 | contig 17644 bp, 19 predicted proteins | sample 1495201 | NCBI WGS metagenome assembly OBWI01 (sample SAMEA2580050, study PRJEB22360) | human gut metagenome | biome: human gut; feature: human-associated habitat; material: faeces | place: Denmark | collected 2008/2010
TGAAAACTGTCTCCTATGACAGTTATCAGAATGCCTTTATCGATCTGAAAAATGGTCGTATTGATGGGGTATTTGGTGACACAGCGGTGGTAAACGAATGGCTGAAAACCAATCCGCAACTGGGCGTTGCTACTGAAAAAGTGACCGATCCGCAATACTTCGGCACCGGTCTGGGCATCGCTGTACGTCCGGATAACAAAGCTCTGCTGGAAAAACTGAATAACGCGCTGGCAGCAATTAAAGCTGACGGTACATATCAGAAAATCAATGACCAGTGGTTTCCGCAGTAATTGAGACTGATGACAAAAGTAAGATTGCCTGATGCGCTGCGCTTATCCGGCCCACATCAACTCTGCAATGTATTGATTTAGCATGATTTTGTAGGCCGGATAAGGCGTTCACGCCGCATCCGGCATGAACAAAGCGCACCTGATCAGCAATCTGAAGCCGCACCTGCGGCTTTTTTATTGCTTCACCAGCAGCGTCAGCACTTCATAGTGCGCGGTGTGCGGGAACATATCAAAAAGCTGTACCCGTTCGATGCGGTAACCTGGCAGTTCGCGGACATCTTTCGCCATGGTTTGGGCGTTACAGCTGGAGTAGATAATAAAACGCGGTGCCATTGTTGAGAGATAATCACATAGCGGTTTACCAATGCCGCGGCGCGGCGGATTAACCAGCACCAGCTCCGGCACCTCCCCCTGAGCGGTGGCAAACTGAGTGGAGTCCAGCGCCTGAAATTGCAAACGCGTTAAGCCCAGTTCAGCGGCTGACTGCTTTGCACAGGCAATGGCCTCTGATGCAATTTCGATCCCGGTTAACTGCATGTCAGGCGTCGCGCAGTGTAAACCAAAGCCCCCCACACCGCAGAACAGATCCCACATATGTTTAACTGGCAGCTGCCGTACCCAGTCGCGCGCGGTAGCGTACAGCTGGCTGGCGACCGCCGGATTAGTCTGGAAGAAACTTTGCGGACGGATCCACAGCGGTACGTCATTAAAACGCTCTGCCAGCGCCTGTTGTTCAGTAAGGTAGATCTCCGTCTCCCCTTCCATAATCGCCATATGTACCGGCTGAATATTGACGGTAATAACTTTCAGTTGCGGTAGTTGTTCCTGTAACCACGGCAGCGCCTTACGCAGTTGTGCCAGTTTGGTTTCAGAACGCAGTACAAAGCGCAGCATCATGCCGCCATCGCTCTGGCTTTCAGTCAGCAGAATGTATTTCAGTTCGCCACGCTTACGCGCCACGTTGTAGGGTGTCAGCCCCGCACGGGCGATAAACGGTTTTAGCGCCGCAAAAACGGGCGCAAATGAGGCAGGATAAAGCGGGCAGTCACAAAGGTCTTCTGGTGTGCCGTCGCGATGCAGCATACCGAGCAGTGGTTTTTCAACGCTACCACTCACCACCATTTTGGCTTTATTACGAAACCCTTGTTCCGGGCCTGACACCGGCGCGCACCATTCCTCAACCGGAAAATCGGCGAGCAGATTTTTAAGATCGGCGGTTTTAGCGGAGAGTTGCTCTGGAATCGGCTGCGTTATCCACTGACAGGAACGACAGCGACCCGCGTCGTAAAGTGCGCACTGCATACATTGACCTTCACATCATCAGGGGCGACGATTATACACATTATTGCAACTGGAAGAACCGCCGACTGGTCGAGGGAACGAACAGCAGCATCAGGATGAGCATATCCGGCAGCTTCTGCAGCATCAGGCTATGGAAGATTTCACGTTTTGATTCACCGGGAATGCTGAACAGCTCCGGATAACCGTACCCCAGCGAAGCCGCCCACAAGTAACTTGCGGCGGTGATTTGTGTCAGCAGATATAGCCAGCGCGCCCAGCGACGCCCTTTCACCAGTGAAAACGCACACCAGATCTCAATGAAAACCAGCACCAGACTGCTTAAAAAGACCAGCGTTAAACTCCAGGTTTGTACGCTGCGATGAATGAACTCGCCAATACCGCGCACGCCCAGCGTATTGAAAATCATCAGCACGTCGAGGCCACGGATCATAATAATGGCGAGCGCCGCCACCTGCACCAGCGCAGGCACATTCAGGCGAGCATGAGATGAAGATGTTTTCTTAAAAAATCCCAACGTTTCGTCTTCCATGAAAACAATGCCGCGGCATGCGCGGCATTATGTAGCCAGGTTGGCAAATTTTAGTGTCTTCAGCCATGTCTTGCACGCTGGATATCGCGTATCCGCTGTTTTTCTGCGCGAGCCATCAGATACCAGGCGATAAATCCGACAATTCCGACCGCACCGAGAATTAACGTTGCAAGGGCGTTGATTTCCGGATTCACCCCCATCCGCACGCTGGAAAAGACCAGCATCGGTAACGTGGTGGCTCCCGGCCCGGAAACAAAGCTGGCGATCACCAGATCATCAAGCGACAAAGTAAAAGCCAGTAACCAGCCAGAAATGATCGCGGGCATGATCATCGGTAGCGTAATGACGAAAAACACTTTCAGCGGCGTCGCACCGAGATCCATCGCTGCTTCTTCTATCGAGCGATCCAGTTCCCGCAATCTTGAAGAAATAACGACCGCCACATAAGCCGTACAAAAAGTGACATGCGCCAGCCAGATGGTGAGCATACCGCGGTCCGCAGGCCAGCCAATGGCATGAGCAAGCGCGACGAATAATAACAACAGCGACAAGCCCGTGATGACATCTGGCATCACCAGCGGCGCGGTGATCATAAAGGCAAAGCCATTTGATCCGCGAAATCTGCCAAAGCGCACCAGCACCACCGCCGCAATAGTCCCGAGGATCGCCGCCGCCGTTGCCGCACAGGCAGCAATTGTCAGGCTTAAACCAACCGCACTCATCATCGCGTCATCGCGCAATAACTCACCATACCAGCGCGTTGACCAGCCGGCCCACACCGTCACCAGCTTCGAGCTGTTAAACGAATAGATAACCAGCATCAGCATTGGCGCGTAGAGAAAGGTAAAGCCCAGCAGCAAAATCACAATCCGCCAGGGCGAACGAACTACCGGTAAATTATTCATCCGTGTTCTCCCACGCTTTTTTGCTGGTGTTTGTGGAACCACATTATCGGCACAATTAGCAGCAGCAACATGATGATCGCTACCGCCGAGGCCACCGGCCAGTCGCGGTTATTGAAAAACTCTTGCCATAGCACGCGCCCGATCATGATGCTGTCCGGGCCACCGAGCAGTTCAGGGATCACAAACTCGCCCACAGCCGGGATAAACACCAGCATCGATCCGGCAATAATCCCACCTTTAGTCAGCGGCACGATCACAGTAAAGAACGTTTTCAGCGGTCGTGCACCGAGATCCAGCGCTGCTTCCACCAGCGAATAATCAATACGAATCAACGCGGTATAAATCGGCAGTACCATAAACGGCACGTAGGCGTAAACAATGCCAATATAAACTGCCAGATTGGTATGAAGAATGGTCCCCCAGCCACAGCAGAAAATTATTCAGCACACCGTTGTTTTTTAATATTCCCATCCAGGCATAAACGCGGATCAGAAACGAGGTCCACGACGGCAGGATCACCAGTAGTAATAAAATATTACGGGTCGAAGGCTTACTGTGCGCCACCGCCCACGCCAGCGGATAGCCGATCAGTAAACAGCAAAATGTCGAAATCGCAGCCACCTGTAGCGACTGGAGATAAGCATCGAAATAGAGCGGATCGTCGGTCAGTTGCAGAAAATTACCGAGATTAAGAGTGATGGACAGTTGCCCGTCAGCCCACTCCATCAGTTCGGTATAAGGTGGAATAGCGCGCGCCATCTCCGCCAGGCTTATTTTAAAGACAATCAGAAATGGCAGCAGAAACAGCAAGATCAACCAGATATATGGCAACGCAATGACCAGTTTGCGCCCATGCTTCATTTGCAGCTGCGACAACCACAGCTTAAATCCGCCCGGCGGTTTCGACTGGGCAGCAGGTTCAAGTGTATTCATCTTTGCTCCTTAAACCGTCAGCACCACACAGCTGTCCACTTCCCAGCACAAACGCACTTCGTCGCCCCAGGTCGGTAACCCTTTACGATGACGATGGGCGTTTTGTAGCTGGGCGCTAATCATCTGCCCACTTTTCAGACGAACGTGATACACCGAAAGATCGCCGAGATAGGCAATGTGTATCACCTCCCCCACCGCGAAGTTACAACCATTGGCGGGCGGCTCTTCGCAAAGCATGATTTTTTCCGGGCGCAGCGCTACGTGTACCGGCACGTTATCGACCACTGAAGCATCCGCATCGACTTTCAGTGGATGCACCAGCCCCGGCGAATCAAGCACCAGGCCATCTTCCTGACGCTCTTTGAGTACACCTTCAAAGACATTAACCGAACCGATAAATTCAGCGCTGTAGCGGGTAGTTGGATGCTCGTAGATCTCTTCCGGCTCGCCAATCTGGACAAATTTCCCGCGATTCATAATGGCGATACGCCCCGCCATGGTCATCGCCTCTTCCTGATCGTGGGTGACCATCACACAAGTCACACCGACGCGCTCCAGAATATCCACCACTTCAAGCTGCATCCGGTCACGCAGCTTTTTATCCAGCGCGCCCATCGGCTCATCGAGCAGTAATAGTTTCGGGCGTTTGGCAAGGCTTCGGGCCAGGGCCACACGCTGTCGCTGACCACCGGAAAGCTGATGCGGTTTGCGTTTGGCGAACTCCTGCATGTGCACCAGGCCGAGCATCTCATGGACCCGACTGGCAATTTCCGCTTTCGGTAGTTTGTCCTGTTTCAGGCCAAAAGCGATGTTCTGTTCCACGGTCATATGCGGAAACAGCGCGTAAGACTGAAACATCATATTGATGGGGCGCAGGTAAGGCGGCACCTGTGACAAATCGACGCCATCAAGCATTATCTGTCCGGCAGAAGGTTGTTCGAAACCTGCCAGCATACGCAGCAGCGTGGACTTGCCACAGCCGGATGCGCCCAGCAGCGCGAAGATTTCACCTTTGTAGATGGTCAGGCTGACATCATCCACCGCATGTTGACCATCGTAGGATTTGGTGAGGTTGCGGATTTCTAATAGCGGCGTCAGCGCCTTACGGGTTTTCGCCTGCGGGCGAGGGATAGCGTCATTCACGGCTGCTCTCCGGCATTGAATGTGTGCAAGCGCACCATGATGGTGCGAATTGCCGGCGGGTGTGGTGCGCCCGCCCGGCATCTAAGGCTGCGGATTATTTTCCGCTCTTCACTTTGGTCCACGCGCGGGTGCGCACACGGTCGATTTTCGGGTCCTGCACTTTCAGAGTGAACAGCTTCGCACGAACATCCGCAGGCGGATAAATACCCGGGTTCTCACGGACTTCCGCACTCACCAGCGGCGTGGCTGCTTTATTGGCGTTGGCATAGAACACATGGTCGGAAATATGCGCTACTACATCCGGGCGCAGCAGGTAATTCAGGAACTGATAGGCTTCGTCTTTGTTTTTGGCATCCGCAGGCATGGCGAATACATCAAAGAACGCCATCGCCCCTTCTTTTGGAATCGAGAACGAGACATTAACGCCATTCTTCGCTTCCTTCGCGCGGTTTGACGCCTGCCAGACATCGCCCGCCCAGCCAATAGCGACGCAGATATCGCCGTTTGCCAGGTCGTTAATGTATTGAGATGAATGGAAATAACGAATGTTCGGGCGCAGCTTTAACAGCAGATCGGTAGCCGGTCCGGTGTAATCATCCGCTTTAGTGCTGTTGGGATCTTTGCCGAGATAATTCAGCACGGTAGCAAAAACTTCTTCTGGCGCATCCAGGAAAGAGACACCGCAGCTTTTCAGTTTTTCCAGATTTTCAGGCTTGAGGATCAAGTCCCAGCTATCGACGGGCGCGTTTTCGCCCAGCACAGCTTTAACTTTATCAACGTTATAGCCAATCCCGGTCGTCGCCCACATATAGGGCATAGCAAATTTATTGTCGGGATCGTGTTTGGCGACCAACTTCAGCAGCTCCGGATCGAGATTCTTCCACTCCGGCAATTTGCTTTTGTCCAGCGGCTGGAAAACTCCCGCTGTCAGCTGGCGTTCAAGAAAGCTGGCAGATGGAACCACCAAGTCAAAGCCGGTGCTACCCGCCATTAATTTGCCTTCCAGTACTTCGTTAGAGTCGAAAACATCGTAGACGACTTTAATACCGGTTTCTTTTTCAAAATTGGCCACCGTGTCAGGGGCGATATAATCAGACCAGTTATAAATGTGGAGTGTTTTTTGTTCAGCCGCGAGCGTGCCGACAGAGACGGCCATCAGAGCACCCGCAACCAGACCCGATAGCCATTTTTTATTTAAGGCGGTCATATCTCTTTCCTTCTGAAAGTTCGTTAACAAACGAACAAAAGTTGTCACACTGAAAGATATGCAATAAACGTGCATATTTTTTTATCGGCGCGGTGTAAGAAAAGAGAACTCTCTCCCGGCCAGCACTGCTCGCTATATAAAAGCATCGCAAGAATAACTTTAGCCAGGGTTTGAGACTATAGCTCGGATTAAAAAACGGTATTTAACAAATTTTTATGCGTATTTGCTCTATGTGATAAAGCCAAATCGACACAAGATAAGTGAAATAATCTTTAAGAAAAGGTTAAAAACAGCAGATAATTTTGCAGCGCGCAGTCACTGCGGCAGCGACTGCGTGCTCGAAAGGAATTATCAGTGGAGAAAATAGTTTTCGGTAACGTTGTTTTGCCCTTCATCGTCAGTCGGTAACAGCAGTTGATGGGCATTAGCTTCAAGAATGACCATCGAAATCTGCTCTTCGCTCTGACGCACGAACCATGCAAACTGCTCATAGGTTACGCCCTGCATAACGGATAAAGACTGGCAAACCACCAGCTTTGGCAGATTATCATCCTGCATATCAAGAAATGCTTTCACGGTCAGCGAACTGGCATTGATGGCAGATAAATCCGCCGCCAGCGGCAATACGGCTGAAGGTCGGACTTCCGCCATGGCAGAAAACAGGATCGTGTTATCGATCAGATCGATTTTGGCATCAAAGACACCGTCGAAATTCTGCATATGGGGCAGATGCAGAGCCTGACAGTTATCACATTCAAAAAAACTCATCCCCAGGTCATCGAGCCATTGACGCAGCGTATCCAGACCAGGAACGACCAGCGATGTCATAATTTTGTACAACCTCTTTCGATAAAAAGACCGGCACAGCTTACGCAAAAAGCGCAGGCAAAACCATGATCAGTAATGTGATTGCGACTAACCACCCGTTTTCAGGCAATATTCTGTCGTAGCGTGGCGTTCGATCCAGCGGATCATTTTACCCGCGATGTCGATACCGGTGGTTTTTTCTATTCCTTCCAGCCCCGGCGACGCATTCACCTCCATCACCAACGGCCCGCGATTAGCACGCAGAATATCCACACCAGCAACGTCCAGCGCCATCGTTCGCGCGGCTTTTATCGCGATTTCACGCTCCTGTGGTGTGATACTGGCGACGCTTGCCGCGCCGCCACGATGCAAATTGGAACGAAAATCGCCCTCTTTCGCCCGCCGTTCAATCGCAGCGACCACTTCATCGCCAACAACCAGACAGCGGATATCGCACCCTTGCGCCTCTTTGATATATTCCTGCACCAGAATATGCGCGTTCAGACCGCGGAAAGCGTCAATCACGCTTTCCGCCGCCTGACGCGTCTCCGCCAGCACGACGCCAATTCCCTGCGTGCCTTCAACCAACTTGACCACCAGCGGCGCACCACCGACCATGTCGATTAAATCGCTGGTATCATCCGGCGAATGCGCAATGCCCGTGACAGGCAGGTCGATGCCCTGACGCGCCAGCAGTTGCATGGAACGCAATTTGTCACGCGCCCGGGCAATGGCGACCGACTCATTGAGCGGATAGCTCCCCAGCATCTCGAACTGGCGCAGTGCCGCCGTCCCATAAAAGGTAATGGCGGTGCCAATACGCGGGATCACTGCGTCAAAATGGGGTAACTTGCGGCCTTTGTAGTGAATAGAAGACGCCGCAGGATTTATGTTCATGTAGCAAGAAAGCGGATCAAGAATTTCAACCAGGTGACCGCGCTGTATAGCGGCTTCACGCAGCCGCTTACACGAATAGAGCGTTCCATCCCGGGACAATATGGCAATTTTCACCCTGCACCTCTCTGTCAGACCTGGTCAAAAGCCCGCGTATCATACATCGACGTGGCGGTTTTAGCGCGTCGCCCAACCCTGTTTGTGCAAATAATCCAGAATAAATGGGCGGCTTTCTTTAATGATTGTTCGGCGGATATGATCGCTCCAGGTATCCCGGCGATTATTGCTGCCACGGGTGAGGTAATATTCCGCCAGTTGCTCGTCATACTGCGCCAGTGCGCCTTTATCCAGCGGTTGATAGCTGTTTTCATGCACCAAAATGGAGGCCGGTAAACGCGGCTTAAGATCCGGATTATCCGCAGGCCAGCCAAAGCACAGCCCAAACAGCGGCAGAACATGCTGCGGTAATTTAAGCAGTTTCGTCACCGCTTCAATATTATTGCGCAGGCCGCCGATATATACCCCGCCCAATCCCAGCGATTCCGCTGCGATTAATGCATTCTGCGCCATCATTGCCGTATCAACGACACCGAGCAACAGTTGTTCCGCCAGGCCGAGCTGAGCATCCGGACAGATCTGTAAATGGCGGTTAAAGTCGGCACAGAACACCCAGAACTCCGCCGCTTGCGCTACGTGTTTTTGCCCGCCGGTCAGCGTCACCAGTTCTTCACGTAACGCTTTGTCGGTAATGCGAATAATGCTACTGCACTGCAAAAAACTGGAACTGGACGTCGCACGGGCGCTGTTAATAATCGCCTCACGCTGCGCTTCGGAAATGGGTTCATCAGTGAAATGGCGAATGGAGCGATGGCCACAAATAAGTTCAATGATTGGCGTCATTATCTTTTTCTCTTTCTGAACGTGAATATTGCGGTGGACGGTTCATCAGCTGTGGGGCAAGACGTTTTGCCACCTGAAGAATAACCACCACCGCAGCGGGAAGCATGAGCAAAACACCGAGAAAAATCATCAGAATCTGCACTTCTGGCCGAGAAAATGGCTCAGGCAGCGACAGGGAGTCGCTTACCGACAGCAGCGCCACCGCCAGTAGCATCATTCCGATAAATTCCAGTATCAACACGCCTTTAGGCAATTTACCGATCGCGCGCATACGCTTCCCTCTGCAAAGTGAGCCTTCAGTCTAAAACTTTTCACTGTATTGTGTTTAACAGTTATAGCTTTTAGCAATTAATGCAACAGGTTAAACCTACTTTCAGCGAATACATTTTAGCGTGATCATTACAGGCATAAATCTATGAGGAGAGAAATAATGCAAACCGTTATTTTTGGTCGTTCGGGTTGCCCTTACTGTGTGCGTGCAAAAGATCTGGCTGAGAAATTGAGCAATGAACGCGATGATTTTCAGTATCAGTATGTAGATATTCGTGCGGAAGGGATCACTAAAGAAGATCTACAACAAAAGGCAGGTAAACCCGTAGAAACCGTGCCGCAGATTTTTGTCGATCAGCAACATATCGGCGGCTATACCGATTTTGCTGCATGGGTGAAAGAAAATCTGGACGCCTGATCGTCTGACAAGCCCTCGCGTTGAGGGCTTTACTGATTTTTTCTGTGCTGTGGTTTAAACAAACTACTGATAAATAAGAAACACAGTGCCCCCAGCGCACACCAGAACACCGCGCTTAGTAACCATGCCAGCTCTTGCCAGAATGAGCGCGTCGGTGAAAAAAACAGCCGCATAATGAGCATTGAACAGGGTGCCGCCAGCATTGCGCCAAATAGAGGTTTCAGGACTTCTCTACGCTGTGAAAAGAAACTGGCAACTGCTCCAGGAAGAATGAAAAATAGCAAGCCGATTTCAGGATGCCCGGCAGCCCGAAAAGCGCCTTTCATGTGCGTCGCCAGAAAAAGGCACACCACAATGAAGAGGACAAAACAGCAGATTGCCCCCGCCCAACGTTGTTTATGTTTCACTCGTTCCTCCTGACACTGCGTCTATCGAACACATTTTTCGCCAGTGTGGCGTTCAGTAAGATAAAGCCGCTTCGCATTCCATGCTAATATAGGCCAACGCAATTCATATAGCCGTTGATACCTAATGTGATTACACTAGTAAAATATATTGTTACTTTACTATCGTTTAGGTGCGCTGAATGAATCTGCGCCCTGAATTCTGGTAAAAAACATTATCGTAAATTACCATTTCTTTCAACAGCTTACTAGTAAACAAGAAGTTAGCCTCCGTGAATATAAACGTCGCCGAATTGTTAAATGGGAATTACATTCTGTTATTATTTGTGGTCCTCGCGCTTGGGCTATGTCTCGGAAAGTTACGACTTGGTTCGATCCAACTGGGTAATTCCATTGGCGTTTTAGTCGTATCGCTGTTATTAGGCCAACAACATTTCAGCATTAACACCGATGCGCTTAATCTTGGCTTTATGCTGTTTATTTTCTGCGTCGGGGTCGAAGCCGGACCGAACTTTTTTTCCATTTTTTTTCGCGATGGGAAAAATTACCTAATGTTAGCACTGGTGATGGTTGGCAGTGCGCTGGTGATCGCCTTAGGGTTAGGTAAGCTGTTTGGCTGGGATATTGGCCTGACGGCCGGTATGTTAGCAGGCTCTATGACGTCGACACCGGTTCTGGTCGGTGCTGGCGATACACTGCGTCATTTCGGCATGGAAAGCAGGCAGCTCTCACTGGCACTGGATAATCTGAGCCTCGGGTATGCCTTAACCTATTTAATCGGTCTGGTGAGTTTGATTGTTGGTGCGCGTTACTTGCCGAAATTGCAGCATCAGGACTTACAGACCAGCGCCCAGCAAATCGCCCGCGAACGTGGCCTGGACACTGATGCCAACCGTAAGGTTTATTTACCGGTGATCCGCGCCTATCGCGTCGGCCCGGAGCTGGTGGCCTGGACCGACGGCAAAAATCTGCGTGAACTGGGTATTTATCGACAAACCGGCTGCTACATTGAACGTATTCGACGTAACGGGATTCTGGCAAATCCAGACGGTGATGCCGTGCTACAAATGGGCGATGAAATAGCGTTGGTAGGCTATCCCGACGCCCATGCCCGACTCGATCCCAGCTTCCGTAACGGTAAAGAAGTTTTCGATCGTGACCTTCTCGACATGCGTATCGTCACTGAAGAAGTGGTCGTTAAAAACCATAACGCTGTAGGTAAACGTCTCGCACAACTGAAGTTGACCGATCACGGTTGCTTCCTTAACCGCGTCATTCGTAGCCAGATTGAGATGCCGATAGATGACAACGTCGTGCTTAACAAAGGTGACGTTTTACAAGTCAGCGGCGATGCCCGCCGCGTAAAAACCATCGCCGATCGCATCGGCTTTATCTCGATTCACAGCCAGGTCACTGACCTGCTGGCATTCTGCGCCTTCTTTGTTATTGGGCTGATGATCGGGATGATCACCTTCCAGTTCAGCACATTCAGTTTCGGCATGGGGAACGCTGCCGGGTTGTTATTCGCCGGAATTATGCTGGGCTTTATGCGTGCTAACCACCCGACCTTCGGTTACATTCCGCAAGGTGCATTAAGCATGGTGAAAGAGTTCGGCTTGATGGTGTTTATGGCAGGCGTTGGTCTGAGCGCCGGTAGCGGTATTAATAACGGCCTGGGCGCGATTGGCGGTCAGATGTTGATTGCCGGATTAATTGTCAGTCTTGTGCCCGTGGTTATCTGTTTCTTGTTCGGTGCTTATGTATTGCGAATGAACCGCGCACTGTTGTTCGGCGCAATGATGGGCGCACGCACCTGCGCGCCGGCAATGGAGATCATCAGTGATACAGCTCGCAGTAACATCCCTGCGCTGGGCTATGCGGGCACCTACGCAATCGCCAACGTCCTGCTGACGCTGGCAGGGACAATCATCGTCATGGTATGGCCAGGATTAGGATAAAACTGAAGTTGCCCTGAAAATGAAATTTTTTTGCACAACCGCAGAACTTTTCCGCAGGGCATCAGTCTTAATTAGTGCCACTGCTTTTCTTTGATGTCCCCATTTTGTGGAGCCCTTCACCCCCGCCATTTCGGTTCAAGGTTGATGGGTTTTTTGTTATCTAAAATTTATCTACTACCCTGCAACCCTCTCAACCATCCTCAAAATCTCCTCGCGCGATAGCGGCTTACGGTCGGTGACAAAATGCAGCGTCATCCCCTCAATAAACGCATCAAGCGCGCGGGCGGTTCCGGGTTCAAACCATTGTTCGAGCGTTTGCTGACTGCGCTGCATCCAGTTTTGCATTACCGTTTTTAATAGCGGTTTTCGGCTAGCCAGCGCGTAGAGCTGGTACATCAGCTCCATGTTATCCGGCGTTGCAACCTGTGAGCTGTAGATCATATCGGTGATAGCCTGGCATGCGCCTTGAGCATCACTAACATCGCTAAAAAATGCCTGATATTGCCGGGACATAATCTCAGTAAAACTGCTGAACGCCTCCAGCAACAACTCATCAATTCCTGAAAAATAGTAGGTCATCGATCCCAACGGTACCCCGGCAAGGGTAGCAATTTTGCGGTGCGTAACAGCATGTATTCCGTAAAGTTTCACCGCCTCCAGCGTGGCCTGGATAATTTTTTCTCGCCGTTGCGGATCGTTAGCGCGACGCATGTCATTTCCTCTGTCTGCAATTGTGTACAAATGTACACAACCTTGCTAATGTTGTCTTCCCTCTTCTTATTTTGACGTGATCTATGACCGTAAATTCTTCACGTAATGCATTGAAACGCCGAACCTGGGCGCTGTTTATGTTCTTCTTTTTGCCAGGCCTGTTAATGGCGTCCTGGGCAACCCGTACGCCTGCTATCCGCGATATTCTCTCTGTCTCGATCGCTGAAATGGGCGGTGTTCTCTTTGGTCTGTCGATCGGTTCGATGAGCGGTATTCTCTGCTCGGCGTGGTTAGTGAAACGCTTTGGGACACGTAATGTCATCCTGGTCACGATGTCCTGCGCATTGATCGGGATGATGATATTAAGTCTGGCACTCTGGCTGACATCGCCCCTGCTCTTTGCCGTTGGTCTCGGCGTCTTTGGGGCAAGTTTTGGTTCTGCGGAAGTGGCGATAAACGTTGAAGGTGCCGCCGTTGAGCGAGAAATGAATAAAACGGTTTTGCCGATGATGCACGGTTTTTATAGCCTGGGCACGCTGGCAGGCGCTGGTGTCGGGATGGCACTGACGGCCTTTGGCGTTCCGGCAACGGTGCACATTTCATTGGCGGCGCTGGTAGGTATCGCGCCTATTTATATCGCCATTCAGGCAATCCCTGACGGTACGGGCAAAAATGCTGCCGATGGCACCCAGCATGGCGAAAAAGGCATTCCTTTTTATCGCGATATCCAGTTGCTGTTGATTGGTGTTGTAGTGCTGGCGATGGCCTTTGCCGAAGGTTCTGCCAACGACTGGTTACCCTTATTAATGGTTGACGGTCACGGTTTTAGCCCTACTTCCGGCTCGCTGATTTATGCCGGTTTTACCCTGGGGATGACCGTTGGACGCTTCACCGGCGGTTGGTTCATCGACCGTTACAGTCGCGTTGCCGTGGTTCGGGCCAGTGCACTAATGGGGGCGTTGGGTATTGGGCTGATTATTTTTGTCGATAGCGCCTGGGTCGCAGGAGTGTCTGTTGTACTTTGGGGACTGGGTGCCTCGCTGGGCTTCCCGCTGACCATTTCTGCCGCCAGCGATACCGGCCCCGATGCACCAACCCGCGTCAGTGTGGTAGCAACGACCGGTTATCTGGCTTTCCTCGTCGGGCCGCCGCTGCTGGGCTATCTCGGCGAACATTATGGATTACGTAGTGCAATGCTGGTTGTACTGGCGCTGGTTATTCTCGCGGCTATTGTCGCGAAAGCCGTCGCCAAACCCGATACCAAAACGCAGACGGCGATGGAGAATAGTTGATGAGCATTAAATTAATTGCGGTAGACATGGATGGTACTTTCTTAAGCGATCAAAAAACCTATAACCGTGAGCGGTTTATGGCTCAGTATCAGCAAATGAAAGCACAAGGCATTCGCTTTGTGGTCGCCAGCGGGAATCAATATTATCAGTTGATCTCTTTCTTCCCTGAAATTGCTAATTAAATTTCCTTTGTGGCTGAAAACGGCTTCTGGTTAGTGAGCGAAGGCAAAGATTTTTTTAATGGCGAGCTGTCGAAGGATGCCTTTACTACTGTCGTGGAACATTTGCTGACGCGCCCGGAAGTGGAAATTATTGCCTGCGGAAAAAATAGCGCCTATACGCTCAAAAAATATGACGATGCCATGAAAACGGTGGCGGAAATGTATTATCACCGTCTGGAATACGTCGATAACTTTGACAACTTAGAAGATATTTTCTTTAAGTTTGGCCTGAATCTTTCCGATGAACTGATTCCACAAGTACAAAAAGCATTACATGAGGCCATCGGCGATATTATGGTGCCAGTCCACACCGGCAACGGCAGCATCGATCTGATTATCCCCGGCGTACATAAAGCCAATGGCCTTCGCCAACTGCAGAAATTATGGGGAATAGACGACAGCGAAGTGGTGGTCTTTGGCGATGGCGGTAACGATATTGAGATGCTGCGTCAGGCAGGCTTTAGTTTTGCAATGGAAAATGCCGGCAGCGCGGTCGTCGCAGCGGCAAAATACCGGGCAGGCTCCAATAACCGTGAAGGCGTACTGGATGTGATCGATAAAGTGCTTAAACACGAAGCGCCATTTGACCAATAAAAACGGCAGCACGTCCGGCAACACAATACCTGAATGAAGGCTGCATAATTCGCGGAAATTAACCCGCTGCATTATTTCAGGCGAAATGATTATGAAAAATTGTCTACTGTTGGGCGCGCTTTTAATGGGCTTTACTGGTGTGGCGATGGCGCAAAGTGTCACCGTCGATGTGCCGAGTGGATACAAAGTGGTTGTAGTTCCTGATTCAGTCAGCGTTCCACAAGCGGTCAGCGTCGCGACTGTGCCGCAAACCGTCTATGTGGCTCCTGCGCCAGCTCCGGCTTACCGCCCGCATCCTTATGCTCGCCATCTTGCCAGCGTAGGTGAAGGGATGGTTATCGAACACCAGATTGACGACCATCACCATTAATTCGAGAATGCCTGATCGCACAAAGCAATCAGGCATTTTTTTACCCTTCGTGAGAATTTCCCATCTGTTTATCTTTTAAAAAGATAACCATCAGCGACAGCCACAAAATTCCGTTGACAAGGTTGAAGAGATTAAACAGTCCGTTGTCCCCGTTCAGCCAGGCATGTTTGCTGATTTCAATACCGACGGTAAAGATCAGCATTTGCAGCATTCCCATCGCCGCAGAAACCGTACCTTTACTCATATCGCTGGCAAACAGGGTTAATCGCACCAGTCCCGCATTCGCCAGACCAATACCGAAAGCATAAATACTTAACCCGGCAGTCATCCATAAATACGCGTGCCGCAGCAGCGACCAACAGACCAATCATAATCGGCCAGCCGCCCATAATTATCAGCGAACGTACGGTGCGGCGCGAGGTCAAACGCGCTAACAACAAGTTACCCGCAATTAACGCCCCGAAAATAGGCACTTGCAGCAAGCCATATTCATAGCTGCTCAACTGCTCGCCGGTAATGATGATAATCGGCGACTGGGCGATCCACGCCAGCAATGGCAGGCTAACGAATCCCAGCGCCAGCGCCCCCGCGGCCGTTCTTCAGCCCCAGCTTATAGTCACGACCGAGTTCTTTCAGTGACAGTTTCTCGCCTATACGCGTGGCGGTTTCAGGCATGGCTTGTTGCAGACCGAAAAAGGAGATCGCTGCCAATGCGGCAAACAAGACAAACATCCCTTCCCAGGGCAGCACATGGATCCACGCCGCGCCCACCAGCGGACCAAGTAGCGGAGCAATCAGCGCCACGTTCGCCATCAGCGCGGTGATCTTGATACAAACCGCCTCTTCGAAGGATTCCTGAATTGCGGCGTATCCCACAGCGCCAATGAAACAGAGGCTTATGCCCTGCAAGAAGCGCAACAGAGTGAATTGTTCAATGTTTTGCGCCAGTAATATTGCCAGACAGGTGATGATAAACCACACCACCCCCGCCAGCATCACCGGACGGCGACCAATACGATCCGACAGCGGCCCCAGGAGCCATTGTAAAAACATCCCGCCCGCCAGATATGCGGTCATTGAAGTAGGAACCCAATCAATGCCCGCCTGATATTGTTCCACCACGGCCAACATACCGGGTTGAATCATATCGTTGCCGATATAGGTTGAAAATTCGTAAAGCACCAGACAGAGAGGGAAAAGTAACGCCTGACGTCCAAGCCTGGCACCGGAAGCTAATTTATTTTGCATGCAATTTCTTCGCCAATAATAATCGCGCAGAGTTTAATAAAAGCACAGCTAACGAGAAAGCGAATTTTGTAGCTGAAACCACGGTTAAGCACATTCTTACATTATTGCGAGTATAGCTACGCTTTCTTTAAGTTTTATTTAACCTATGCCCGTTACAATTACCCACCGTAAACAGGCCGCTTGAGGGAAATAAGACGATGCCGCTTTACCCAGTTTAACCTGCACTTTATTCTCAACGACTTGCCTGTATTGGCTCCCTTTTAATCACTTTGCGTCGGGAAGTTATGCTGGAAAATTTGAATCTCTCTCTATTCTCTCTTATTAACGCGACGCCAGACTCGGCTCCGTGGATGATCTCGTTGGCGATTTTTATTGCTAAAGATTTGATTACCGTGGTACCGCTGCTGGCCGCGGTGCTTTGGTTGTGGGGGCTTACAGCACAACGGCAACTGGTGATAAAAATCGCTATCGCGCTGGCGGTCAGCCTGTTTGTGTCCTGGACGATGGGACATCTTTTTCCGCACGACCGACCCTTTGTCGAAAATATCGGCTATAACTTCCTGCATCATGCGGCGGATGACTCATTCCCAAGCGACCACGGTACGGTGATTTTCACCTTTGCACTGGCATTTTTATGCTGGCATCGCCTGTGGTCCGGCTCACTTTTAATGGTGCTGGCCGTCGTCATTGCCTGGTCGCGCGTTTATCTTGGCGTGCACTGGCCGCTGGATATGCTCGGTGGATTGCTGGCAGGTATGATTGGCTGCCTTAGCGCTCAGATTATCTGGCAAGCGATGGGGCATAAACTCTATCAACGTCTGCAATCGTGGTATCGCTTCTGTTTTGCATTACCGATCCGCAAAGGCTGGGTGCGTGACTGATCTCTGCTAAAAAGTGTAGTATTGAGCGGCTCGCTTCAATAACTATTCAGAGGGATTATGGAAACACGTCGCGAAGAGCGTATCGGGCAGCTGCTGCAAGAATTAAAACGCAGCGATAAGTTACATCTTAAAGACGCCGCCGCCCTGCTTGGGGTTTCGGAGATGACGATTCGTCGCGATCTGAACAACCACAGTGCGCCCGTCGTTTTGCTCGGCGGCTATATTGTTCTGGAACCGCGCAGTGCCAGCCATTACCTGTTAAGCGATCAAAAATCCCGCCTGGTGGAAGAAAAACGCCGGGCGGCAAAAATGGCTGCGACACTGGTAGAACCCGATCAGTCTCTCTTTTTTGACTGTGGCACCACCA
>OBWI01000700.1_pt1 | contig 17493 bp, 13 predicted proteins | sample 1495201 | NCBI WGS metagenome assembly OBWI01 (sample SAMEA2580050, study PRJEB22360) | human gut metagenome | biome: human gut; feature: human-associated habitat; material: faeces | place: Denmark | collected 2008/2010
CCGCCGATCTTCACTTCAGCGCCATGGGCGGCGAGAGCCGCAGCGGCGCACGCAAGCGTGATGAGGGATTTGGTGAAAGCCATGAGAAAGGCTCCGGATTGGTTGGATAAAAAAGGGGACCGGCGGGAAGGAGGTGCTCGCCGGTCCCGGGAAGGCGGCCGCTTTTTTCGTGTTCTTCAGGGAGGAGAGGCCCGTCGAAGAAGCGGCCGCGGTTGGGGTTTCGTCCGCGATTTACTTGGCGGCCTTCACGGCCTTCGCAGCTTCCATGCCGGCGATGCGGCCGGAGTTGTATGCGAAGCCGAGAGCCAGACCCTGGTACGGCGGGTAGGACGGCGTGGAGTAGAAGCCGTAGGCGTTGTTGCCCGTGGCATAGAGGCCGCCGATCGTGCGGTAGTCGCCGTCAAGAACCTGCATGTTCTCGTTGACGCGCAGACCGCCGAGCGTGGAGAGGCTTACGACCTTGGCGCGGAAGGCGTAGAACGGACCTTCCTTGACGCCGAACTGGAGGAACTCGGCGGGCTTGCCGAACGGATCCTTCTTCGTTTCGACGGCTTTGTTGTAGTCGGCCACCTGCTTCGTGAAGCCGCTGTCGAAGCCGGCCTTCTTGGCGAGCTCTTCAAGCGTGTCGGCCTTGAAGCCGACGCCCTGGCGGACGGCCTCTTCAGCGAAGGCGCGGAAGTCGCCCTTGCCCGTCGGGTTGGCGGGACCGGCGCCGGAGACTTCGAATGGGAGCTTGTCGGCCGTGTAGGCGTCGAGCGTCTTGCCGTCCACGACGACGAAGTACTTGCCGCCGACGGAGTAGCCAGCGTTGGCCCAGTAGACGGTGTCGTAGATCAGTTCTTCATTGCAGAAGCGGTGGCCGGCCGGGTCGACCCAGAGGAGCGGCGTTTTGAGGACGCGCACGAGGAGGTTGGAGTCGATCATGCCGTGGGCGCCTGCGGACGAGGTGGTGAGACCGTCGAATTCGGCGGCGTGGATGAGAGCCGAGTTTTCGCCCATCTTCTGGGCGCCGGCCTTGAGGGCCATGTCGATGCCTTCGCCGCTGTTGGCCCAGGCGATGCGGTTCGTGAGCTGCTTGCTCTCCATCTTTTCGGAGAGGCGCTTCATGTCGCCGCCGTAGCCGCCCGTGGCGAGCACGAGGGCCTTGGTCTTGATCGTGAGCTTGCCGCCGTCGGCCTTTTCGGCGATCACGGCCGTGACGTTGCCGTCCTTGTCCTGCTCGAGGTCATAGGCACGGGTCGACGTGAGGAGCTTGCCGCCCATCTTCTCGAGCGACTTGTACATGTTCACGAAGGCCGTGTGGTTGTCCTGATAACGGTGATAGATGCGCCAGCGGATCGGGTACGGATTCTGGCCCTGCTGCGGGTTCCAGTCGATGAGCTCAAGCTTGGCGCCGTGGCCCTGCAGCCAGTCGACTGTCGAGGCGGACTGGTCGATCACGCGGCGGGTGATCTTGGCGTTGGACAGATAGTGGTTGTAGTCCATGAGCTGCTTGTAGAGCTCGTCGGCCGTCAGCTGCTTGAGGAGTTCGGGATTGTTCTTGAACTTCGCCTTCTGGAGCGAGGAGTCGACGGCGAAGAGACCCGAGGCGATCTGGCCGGCGCCGCCCACGGCGGGCGCCTTCTCGAGAACGATGACCTTGGCGCCCGATTCGGCGGCGGCCAGCGCGGCGGCCGTGCCGGAAGCGCCCGCACCCACGACGACGATGTCGGCGGTCATGGTCTCGGACGGGCCGATCTTCCTGGCGACCTTGACGTCATACTTCTTGGGATCGCCGCCCGCCTTTTCGATGGCGGCGGTCACGGCCTTGCGGATGGCCTCGCTCGAGACGGTTGCCCCGGAGACGCCGTCAACGGCCGTGCTCTGATGCCTGACGAAGGCGGGCCCCATCTGCTCGGCTGCGGCACCGCCCAGAGCAGGCGTTTCGCCCGAAACGTCAAGCTTGACGTCGGTGAGGCGGCCTTCGGCGTCAAGCGTCACGGCAGCCTTCACCATGCTGAGCTTGCCCATGGCCTGGCCTTCGTAGGTGCCCGCCGTCACGGCGGCAACGGCGCAGGAACCGGCGCCGCAAAGAAGCGCGGCAAGCGCCGTCTTCCTGAATGTTTCAACGAACATGTTTGTCTTCTCCTAAGGGTTGGTCAGGGACCGCTCAACTCGGTCGGACCCTGAAACGCAAGGACGGAGAATAATTCCTTTGATTTCGACTTTGATTGATGGTACGATCGAGAATCTCGATTGTGCATGTTAGGCTACGTAAAACGCTTGTCCCTAGGTCGTTTTTGTGTGGATCGAAAGTACGTTCGCGATCGACGGTTCGGGAAATCTCTAGTGTTCCGAACACGGCAAAATCCGTCCCGTCCTTTTCCGTTTCCGAGAGGAGCTCTTCATGTTCGACTTGAAGCATCTTCAGGCCTTCGTGGTTCTCTTCCTTGCAGACGCGCAGCGCATCCTTGCAATGGCCGAATGCGCGAGGCACAACGCCGACGACATTCTCAACGGCACCGCTTCGACGCTTCGCGTGGGCGTATGCGCCGCCACGATTTCCTCTGGCCTTTTCGGTACCGTTCTGCGTGAGGCGCGCTCGCGCTTTCCTTCACTCACGATCATTGCCGAAGAGGCGCCTCCCGCTACGCTTGCAAAGCGCCTGGCCGAAGGTTCGATCGACGTGATGATGAGCATCACTTTCGGCGTGAGGTTCGATGCGCCTGTCGTGATGCAGACGATCGGACGCTGTCCGCCCGTACTCCTTGCTGCCGCTGACTCGCCCTGCATCACCCCGGACGGACAACTCAACATGGACGTCCTGCGTCATAGCGACTTCATGATCTTCGAGAGCCGTCATGACTCGCCCTACGTGGTCGACAATGCACTCGGCTTCACTCCGAAGGCCGTCATCAAGCTTTCGTCCCTGCTCCTCATCATCGAATACGTGCGTCAGGGGATCGGCGCCACCATCATCCCTCAGACCGATTTGCCGATTGCCGGCGACGGCATCCGCCACGTCGTCCTCGACGGCATCGTCATGGATGCCTCCGTCGTGAGGCTCGCTGAAAGCAACGGATCGATGGTCAAGGCCTTCGTTGCCCTTGTCGCCGAAGTGAAGGAACAGCGGCTCTGGTTTCGCAGGGGGCGTCCTGCCGTCGATGCCGCCATATGAGCCTGCGTCGGGAGTCTTTTCCGCGCGCATGCACGCGATGCATCAACGCATGGATTTTCGCCTCGAGCAAAACCCCAAGGGGATTTCCCGAGGTTTTGCATTTTCTGCAAAGAGGCCTCCCCGTTTCTGAAGACTGCGCCTCCGAATTCTCCTATGGTTCGGCGATGGTCGCATCCGTACCATTTTCTGCATCGTGAGGGTGGAACGCCGGTTCCGCCTCCTCGATCCGTCAACGGGCGTGCGCCGCAGTGATGCACGGCACGCCCTTCAGCAAGTCAGAAAAGGAGTCCAACATGCTGACGAAGCGCGTCTTCATTGCCTCGATGCTCTCGATGGCCGTTACCGCCGCCCTGCCCCTTCGGGCGCTTGCCGCAGGCGGTCCCTCGGGTCCGAAGGTCAAGTACCAGGTCCAAGGCCTGCTCGGCGAGCTGGTCGTCAATCCGTACCGCATCGCGCCGCTCACCGCCATCATCCGCAACGGCGGCTACGTCGTGACCGACGCGACCGTCCGCATCGTTCCCAAGCCCGAAGGTCAGGAGATCAAGTACAAGGTGAGCGACGTCGACCTGCTCACGCACTCGGGCATTCCCGTTTTCGGCCTCTACGCCGACTGGGTCAACACGGTCGAGGTGAGCTACACGCGCACCACCAACGGCACGAACACGAAGTCCGAAAAGATCACTGAAAGCTACCGCATCTACTGCGGTCCGGCCTATGCGCCGAGCAATGGCACGACCGCTCAGAAGAGCGGCCTCTTCAACACGAAGGTCGTCAAGGTTGAAAAGGGTTTCGAGGACCGCCTCTACCTCGTCAACAACATTCTCGATCACTATCCGCAGGCCGAGCGCGCCGTGTGGAACAACCCGACGGGCGGCTCGCTCGAATGGGGCGGCTATCCGCAGGTCGGCATCATCGACACGAAGGGCGAGCTGCGTTGGTACCTGCATGCCGAGCCGATCTTTGATGCGAGCTCCATCTATCAGGGCGGCGTCATGATGGGCTTCCGCCAGAACGACGACGGCATGCTCACCTGGGGCTACGGCCAGCGCTACGCCAAGTACGACATCATGGGCCGCGAGGTCTTCAACCGCCGTCTGCCCGAAGGCTATGACGACTTCAGCCATGCACTCGAACCGATGCAGAATGGCAACTATCTTGTTCGCGTCTCGAGCGCCAACTACAAGCGTCCCGACGGCAGGAACGTTCGCACGGTGCGTGACGTCATCATCGAGGTCGATCCGGAAGGACGCGTCGTCGACGAATGGAACCTCAACAACATTCTCGATCCGTATCGCAGCACGGTCATCAAGACGCTTGACCAGGGCGCCGTCTGCCTCAATATCGACGCCAAGCTCGCAGGCCACACGATGAGCGCCGAGGAGCTGGCCGCGATCGACAAGAGCGACAACTTCGGCGACATCCTCGGTACGGGCGCGGGCCGAAACTGGGCCCACGTCAACTCCGTGGACTACGACCCGACCGATGACTCGATCATCATTTCCTCCCGTCACCAGTCCGCCATCGTCAAGATCGGCCGCGACAAGAAGGTCAAGTGGATCGTGGGCTCCCACGAAGGCTGGACGGGTGACTTCGCGAAGAGGCTCCTCAAGCCGGTCGACGCTTCGGGCAACCCCATCGAGTGCGACGAATACTACAACGTCTGCAAGAAGGACTTCGACTGGACCTGGACCCAGCACACCGCATGGCGCATTGATGCCAAGTCCGACAAGCGCTGGTTAACCTTTCCGTCTTTGACAATGGCGACGGTCGCGGCATGGAGCAGCCCGCTCTGCCCGATATGAAGTATTCGCGCGCAGTCGTCTACAAGATTGACCAGAAGAAGATGACCATCGAGCAGGTCTGGGAATACGGCAAGGACCGCGGTCACGAATGGTTCAGCCCGGTGACGTCTCTGACCGAATACCACAAGGACAAGGATTCCGTCATGGTCTACTCCGCCACCGCAGGCATGGCGGGCGCCATGGACATGCGTGCGCCCTCGCCCTTCATCAACGAATTCAAGTGGGGCGCGAAGGAGCCCTCGGTTGAAATCCGAATTCTTGATGCCATGGGCTATCAGGCCATGCCGTTCGACGTTCAGAAGGCCTTCTCGGCAGCCAAGTGACGCCCTGGTCTGGCGTCTTGCCTTGCCGGACGGTCGGTCGGTCGGCTCTTGTCTCCGTCCGACTGTCCGGATTTTTCTGAGAATCCAACCTTTCCATCCCCTCAGTTCAGGGACCTTGTCATGCTAAGAAAGACAATCATCGCCGCCGCCTTGGCTGCGGCTTCGCTGGCACCGGCGGCAGAGGCCGCCGACGTGAGGATGTACGGCATCATCGACACAGGCATCATCGTCGAAAACAACCGAAACGGAGTCAACGGCACGGAGTGCACGGCTCGCGAAGAGTTCGGCGTCAACCTCGGACCCCGCGTGGGTCTTGTCGCCAACGAGGACCTTGGCAACGGACTCAAGGTGAAGATGCAGCTCGAAAGCCTCTTCGAGTCCGACAACGGCGCCATGCGCTTCAATCGTCTCTTCGGCGGCGAGTCATCTCTTGCCGTCATCGGACGCTTCGGCGAGTTTGCGGCCGGCCGCATGGGTGCCCTGACCTCTCCGTTCGGCCACTGGGGCATGTTTGGCCTTGAAGCGACCCCGTTCGGGTTCGGATGGGGCCGAGCGGGCGGCGTGCACTGGATGCAGGGCGGCGATCGCCTTGACAACGCACTTTCCTGGGCGAGTCCCGAACTCGCTGGCGGGCTGACGCTCTACGCCCAGTATTCCTTCCAGACGGGTTCCAACCCGGTGCCCGGGGTTGAGGAGGCGGATACGGAGGACAACAACCGCCGCGCCGCACTTGGCTTCAAGTACCGGACGCCGAAGGTGACCTTCGCGGGTACTGTCGACAGGATCATGCATCCTGCACCCGAGACGGGCGCGAGCTGGTCGGGGGCCAGGGATTCGACGCTTGCGAGCCTCGCCGTCAACTTTCTTGTGGCCGACAACGTGCGCCTTTATGTTATGGGCCAGATGTTCAGGGACTTCTACACGGTTCCCGGAACGCCCGTCTACATGCCTGTATCGCTCATCGGAAGCAACAATCTTGCGGACGAGAATGCGCGGGGCGTGAGCGGCAGGGGCTTTGACGGCTATGTTCTTGGCCTCAATGCAAAGATCGGTCTCTGGGGCGGCGATCTGATGCTCACCTCCGCCTACGATGACATCGAGTACAAGGGACACGTCAAGGCGGGCGCAGAAACCGGCCTCAAGCGCTGGTTGCTCGGCGCAGCCTACGAGTACCCGCTCAGCAAGCGCACGCATCTTTACGGCGCCGCCAACTGGACCCACGGCTCGGGTCTCTTTGATTCGGACAATTTCGAGGATACCAGCGATCCGAACTCCGAACAGGTGATGTTCGGCATCACGCATTTCTTCTGATGAGGAAGTCACGCCTTGTTTGGGCACGACGCCCTTCGATAAAATCGAAGGGCGTTTTTATTCATGCCTTGGGGGTCAGAACGATCATGAACGGACGAGGATCCGGTCTTTCAGGCGAGCAGATTGAGTTTCTGCTCCTTCTTTCGCGAACGCATTCTTTGACGAGAACGGCCTCGGCGCTCGGTCTGAGTGTTGCGACCGTCTCTCGCATGCTCGGCGCTGTTCGCGAGATCTTCGATGACGAACTCTTCGTACGCTCGGGCAACTCCATGGCGCCCACGCGACGAATGACGGCGCTCGTGCCCAAGCTAGAGCGCGCCCGCGCCGTGATTGAGGATCTCGTCAGCGAGGAATATTTCGATCCGGCCAACATCCACCGCGTATTTCATTTGATGATGAACGACAATGCGTTCGTGACGCTGCTTCTCAAGGCGCTTCCCGCCATCCGCAGACGCGCTCCCGACATTCGCATCCGCGTCATGCCGCCCGACGGCAGTCTGATCGAGCATCTCAGAAGCGGCCGGCTCGACCTCGCCTTCTTTTACGATCCCGACGGCAATCCGCTCCCCGCCGACATTCATGGTCAGCAGCTCTTCGCGTCACGACACGTCGTTGTCGTGAGAAACGACCATCCCCTTGCCTCCTGCCCCGGTCCTGTATCCGAAGAGGAGGTCCGCGCCTACCCGCTTGTCTCGCTCAGGCTTCCTGACTATCGAGGAGAAAGCACCGTCGAGGTGATGCATCGAACCGAGATCACAACGAATGCCGGCATCTATGTTGAGACGCCCTATTTTGTGACGCTGCCCTTCGCGCTGCTGGAGAGCGACGCCTACGCCGTCATGACGCGGGAGCTCGCAGAGCGTTTTGCAGCCTGGATGCCGCTCAAGATCCTTGACGTGAAGCTCGACCCTGACTCGCCGCTTCGCGAACGCTGGAACCCGACGGTCATCTGGCACTCACGAAGCAATGACGACCATCAGCTACAGTGGCTCAGGGCCGCGATCGTCGAGTGCTTTCAGGAGAGGCGCCGGAACGGAGAGGAGTCATGAAGGACATGCTCGGAAAATCAGGCTTTGACGTCATCGGCGACGTGCACGGGCACGCCGCGGAACTGACGATTCTCTTCAAGCGCATGGGTTATCAGGAGACGAACGGCGTCCTGCGGCATCCAGAAGGTCGCCGTGTGGTCTTTCTCGGCGACTTCATCGACCGCGGGCCCGAAATCCGCCGCACGCTTGAAATCGTGCGCGGCATGGTCGAGGCGGGTTCGGCGCTCGCCGTCATGGGCAATCACGAACTCAATGCGCTCCATTACACGATGCCCGATCCCGTCCTCAGAGAGGAGGACGGCGGACCGAAGTGGCTACGCTCGCACAGCGAATCGCACAGGCGCCAGTTCGAGGAGACCGTCAGGCAGCTCGGCGCCGACCTTGATGTCTGGCTCGCCTGGATCCGAACGCTTCCCGTCTGGATGAAGACCTTCGACTCCGAAGGCGTCGAGCTCCGCTTCGTGCACGCCGCCTGGATGGAGACGAAGATGAGGCGCCTCTGGGAGGAGCCGACGGACTCGGGCGAACTCCGCTTTACGGGTCCCTTCGAGGCGCCCGTCCTGACGCAGGCTGGGCTCGTCGACTTCGGGCGCAGGAAGGATCCGGTCTCCGGCAAGCCTGCGCTCGGTTGGAAGTACAAGGAAAAGTTTCTCACGGGACCCGAGAAGGGACTGCCTGCGGGCGTCTCTTATCTCGACAAGGAAGGCTGCGAGAGAACGTCGATTCGTGTGAAGTGGTGGATGGATCCCGCACCCGATGCGACGCTCGGCGACATGATCATGGCGGGAAGACGAGCCGTTGCGGGACTGGGAGATGCGGTCAGCGTTCCCTGGCGGGGCCTGAAGTTCAAAAAGCCTTGGACGCCCTGCCCCGTCGAGGCTCTGACCTTCGTCGGGCACTACTGGCTGGATGAGGACGAGGCCGGACCGCTCACAGACAAGCTCGCGTGCCTTGACTGCAGCGTTGCTCGAGGCGGCGCATTATGCGCGTACCGGCACGAGTCGGGACGAAGGACGCTGGATCTGGAGGCGTTCCTGACGGTGCCCGCTCTTCCCGATTGATCCGGCGGGCGTGAAAAAGGCGGCGACAGAAGATTCTGCGCCGCCTTTATTCAACTCAGGCAGGGAGCTGCGTCATGCGAACGACTTCCTGCGCAGGTCGGAAGGATCGTCAGAAGCCGTAGCGAACGCCGATGGTGGCGCGCCATTCCTGATCGATGATGCCGCCGGACGTGCGTTCGACGTCGGCCCAGAGGTAGGTGGATTCGGACAGGTTGAAGTTGGCGCCGATGCCGTATTCGAACCAGGTGTCCTTGCCGTCCTGCTTGAGCGAGTTGGTGTTGTCGCCCGTTCGGGCGAAGATTTCCCGGTCGCCCAGGAATTCATGAACGGCGGAGGCGCGCAGCCAGACTGCGCCGCGGTTGTTCGGGCAGGTGAAGCCCGTTGCGAAGCCTGCGCGACCGATCAGGCTGTCGAAGTCGCCGATCTCGTAGGTGGCGGCGTTCACGCCGTTGCTGAGCGTCAGATCTTCCGCACCCGCGTGCGTGTACGTGGCCTCGATCTGAGGTTCGATCCAGACGGTCCTGGCGAGGTCGAAGCGCCAGCCGAACTCAGCCGAGAGGCTCGTCGTGACCGTGTCGAGGTCGCCCTTGTAGACGCTGTCGATCGTCATGTCGTTGGAGGCCTTGGCCACGCGGGCCACGACGTCGGCGAACATGCCGTTGTCGCCCATCCAGACGCCGTAGGCGGCCAGACCGAAGGCGTCCATGTCGGCTTCGCCGCGCGCGAAGTCGGTGTCGGACCAGGTGTAGCTGGCGGCCACGCCGAAGCGCACGCCGTTGTCGAGCGGCATGGTGTCGAAGCCGGCCTGGAACGTATTGAAGTCGTTCTTGAGGCCCGCATCGGATTCGAGTCTGCCGCCGTCATAACGGGCCCAGACGCCGTTCTTGCCGCTGGACGAACGAAGATCGCCCATGCGCTTGCGCACGTCGTTCATGAGAATGCGGTTGAGCGAAAGCGAGCTTGCGGCCGCCAGATCGAGCGTGTCGCGAATGAGCGTGTTGGTGCCAACCGAAGCCGTCGAACCGTCCTTGTTGAAGGTGATGTCGGGATTGACCAGGCCTTCCTTGACATGGGCTTCGACCGTGGTCTTGTCACCCGTCTTGATCTGGGCAAGCGCCTTCCTGGCGAGCGCCTCGTCGACGACGTCGGCGTTCTGGACGAGGTCGATGTTGAGATCGGCCGTGACGTCCTTGTTTTCAACGGTGAAGCTGCCGAGCTTTTCGGCGCCCGCATCAAGACGGATGGTGGCTGCGGAATTGTTGGCGAGATTCACGGCCGTGACGTTGTGGTTGTTGAGGTCGACGACGCCGCCCTTGAGGGTGAGGTCGGACACCTTGCTGTCGCCTTCGGCCTTCCAGAGCGCGCCGTCGGAGAAGCCGAGCGTCGTCGTGCCTGAGGTCTCTGTGATGACGGCGCCTGTAAGTGAGGAACCTGCACCCTTGAAGTCGGCCGAAACCGTGGCTGCCTTGGCGAGGATGTCGCCGTCCACGACGGTCGTGCCCTTGCTGTCAAGTGTGATGGCGCCCTGCAGGCCGTTGACGGCGTTTGCACTGCCGCCCTTGATGTAGATGGACTTTTCCGCCTTGATCGTCACCCCGCCCGTATTGGCGGAGGAGACGCCGTATTTGTTAGTGCTGGCGATGTCGACCGTTTGAGCGTCGATGCTGACGGTGCCGGTGGAGTTGGCGGCAATGCCGTTGCTGCCTCTGAGGACGAGGTCGCCCGCGTCAATGGTGATCGTGCCCTTGCCTTCTGCATGAATGGCCCACGGGCCCGTGATCGTCAGCTTCTTGGGTGTCTTGATCGTGATTGAAGAGTTCTCATGATCAGTCGGCGTGAAGATGCCGTTCGTGGCGCCCTGGATGCTGATGTCGTTGGCTGCGTTCAGGTCGAAGACGCCATAGGCGTCGATGCCGTTGTATGTGGTGTTCGTGATGGTGATGTCGGAGGCTTTGATCGTGGCGCCGTACTTGCTCAGGCGGTCAACCGTGTACGATTCGTTTGGGTTGTCAAAGACCACGTGATCTCCTGCTGTTGCAACGGTAGACATGGCGCCGAGAACGGCCAGCGAAACGAGAGACTTCATGTACATGCAGATCCTCCTTTGAGTCAGGTTGGTTCAGGGCGGACACGGACGAATCCGTTGTTCTCCGGAAATCGCACAGTCCGCGCACTCTTCCTGTATAGACGCCCAGAGGTCTGAATGCAATGGAAAATTGCTCTCAGGATTGAAGGTGTCGCCTGAAAGCAACGTTGGGGTATTTTTTGCCGAAAGCTGTCCGGAGGCGCTCCGCGGACGGTGTGGTTCGTCGCGAGGATCCTCGTCGGAAGGCCTTCGCGATGCGGGCTACAATTCGGAATGCGTTTGATGCTTCAGGGAGGTCTTTTTCATGCGCTGGCAGGATCTTGAGGAAAGCTCGTCGGTCGAGGACCGCAGGGGGATGGGCGGCATGAGACGTTCGGGAGGCCTTCGCACCCGCGGCGGCATTCCGCTTCGCGGCAAGACGGGGCTGGCCGTCGTGATCGTGGTGCTCGTGGCGGGCTACTACGGGATCGACCTCACGCCTTTGCTGACGGGAGAGCCCTTCCCCGTCGAGACGCAGACGACGGCTTCGGCGCCCTACAAGGGCACGGCCGCCGAGGAGGAGCTCGCGAAGTTCTCCCGCGTTGCGCTCAAGACGACGGAGGACGTCTGGACCGAGATCTTCCGCGCCACGGGCGAGAGGTATCCGCACCCGAAGCTCGTGCTCTACACGGGCAGCACCTCGACCGCCTGCGGCTACGGCCGGTCGGCGATGGGCCCCTTCTATTGTCCCGCCGACAGGAAGGTCTACCTTGACTTGAGCTTCTATGACGACATGCAGAAGAAGCTCGGCGGGGGCGGCGACTTTGCGCTCGGATACGTCCTCGCCCACGAAGTCGGGCACCATGTGCAGACCGTGCTCGGCATTTCCGAGCAGGTTCAGACGCTCCAACAGCGCGTGACGAAGAAGGAGGCCAACGCCCTTCAGGTCAAGATGGAGCTTCAGGCCGACTGCTTCGCGGGCGTCTGGGGCCATTTCATGGAAAAGCGCGGGATTCTCGAGGCGGGCGACCTTGAGGAGGCGCTCAAGACCGCCACGGCCATCGGCGACGACCGCCTGCAGAAGGAGGCCACGGGCCGCGTCGTGCCCGACAGCTTCACGCACGGGACGTCGCTCCAGCGCCTCAACTGGTTCAAGAAGGGCTTCAAGAGCGGCAATCCCAACGTCTGCAACACCTGGCAGGCGGACAAGCTCTAGCCTTCGACATTTTCATCTGCATTTCGGGTCCGCAGGCCTTCTGACCGCGGGCCCGATTTGCTTTCAGGGAGATGGTTCGGCGAGAGGATGATTTCAAAAACGGCAGCATCCTGAAGCATTGCAACTGTTGCACCTTTTGACTTTGCGGCACGCGGAGCGTCAATGAGCGGTAGGATGAAGACATGAGGCTCCTCATGCGGCGCAGCGTGCCGCAGGGAGCGACCCAATGCCCGTGACGACAGGAGGAAAGCCATGATGAGAAGAACAATGCTTCTTGCCCTGCCCGCAGCCGCCCTTGTGCTCGCAGGATGCGCAGGCAGTCCCGCGACGCCCGAGGAGGCCGTCGCGATCGAGAAGAAGGCCATGAGCGAGGGAATCGACAGGCAGATGATGCCGCTCTACGTCACTACGTGGCTCGAGCCCGTGCCCGCCCAGTTCGGCAGGCAGCAGGGCTTCATCCTTGACGAGGGCGGCTCGGCCGAGTCCGTCAACATGGCGACGCTCAAGTACGAGAGCTGGCAGGTTGCTGACCGAAAGCTCACCCTGAGGGGCAAGAGCATCGGCAAGGGCGGGACCTTCCCGTTCGAGGAGGTCTGGAACGTCGTGATGGTCTCGAAGAAGAAGCTCGTCCTTCAGCGGGGCGGCGTCTACAAGACCTACTGGGCGCCGGTTCGAGAGGAATAGACGCAGGCTTTTGCCAGGAACGCCTCTTTTGTCCGAAGAGGCGGGTTCAGGGAGCGCAGGCGGCTGCAGAAATGCGGCCGCCTGTTTTTCCGTGGGCGTCAGAAGACTTCGCCGTTGTCTTCGGGAAGCTCGAGCGCGAACGTCTCGAGGTCTTCGCCGGGATGTCTTGCGGGAAGCTCGGCCTGCCATTGCCGGGGCCAGGCGTCGTCGGGCACGGGAAGGACTTCGTTCGGGTCGTCGTAGGCGTGCTTCGGATAGCGGGCGAGATGGAGCTTCTGTCTGGCGCGCGTCACTGCGGTGTAGAGCCAGCGGAAGTAGTCGGCCGAGGATCTCGGTCCCGTCCATGCGCAGTCGACGAAGACGTGCGGCCATTCGCCGCCCTGGGACTTGTGGCAGGGGACGGCGTAGCCGTAGCGGACGTGAAGCGCGTTGACGAACGGGTCTTCGGCGAGCGCGTCCTGCCAGTCCTTCGTGCCGCGCCTGAGCCTCGGGAAGCGGTTCTTGAAGTCGGCCATGAGGGCGCGAAGGAGAAGCGTCATATCGGGCAGGTCGTCGGGCTCGAGCTGGTTGAGAAGGATCATGCAGGAGACCTCGAAGCACTCGCCCGTATTGCCGCGAAGCCTGAGCGTGACGCTCTGGAACTCAAGGTCGAGGTTCACGAGGCGCCTGCCCTTCCCTGCGGGGCCGGTCTTCACGCGGAAGGAGACGCTGCGCCTGGTGCGCGCTCCCGTGCGGAGCACCTGGCAGAAGTCGCCGTTGCAGATGAATTCGCCGTGCATGTGCGTGTTGAGGATTACCATGAGCTTGTCTCCCGCGGCGAGCTCCTCGACGCCCGGAAACTGCAGCCGCCTGAAGGCGCGGTTGAGCTGCTGGGCGCGCACGTTCGTCTGCGCGATCATGACGGCGTCGCGTGTGATGCGCCGTCCCATGACCTCCCAGCAGAGGCGCGCGATGTCGCGCGCATCGATCCGCTCTACGTCGGGAACGTCCGCAGGAAGCCTTGGAAGAGCGTACGTCTTGTTTTTGAGTCCCGTTCGGAGCGCAGTCGCGAGCGCGAGAATTCCCGAGTCCTGCTTCTGGCGGACGATGTCGGTGAGCGTGTGCTCCGAGGGCTTCAGGCCGAATTCCTCCTCGAGGTGCAGGGGAGAGAGCGCGGGCGAGACGGTCATGCCGACGGGCGGGAGCTGCGCGGCGTCGCCCACGAACAGGATGTGCCTGCGGTGCGCGCAGGGGGCGTCCTCGAGAAAGTGCAGGAGGTCGGCGAGAAGGCGGCCCGAGCCGAACTGCAGGAGCGGATTCTGCGTCTCGCGGTCGGAGACCATCGAGGCCTCGTCGACGACGTAGACCGCGTCGAGTTCGTCCGTGTTTGACGTGAGGTCGCTCACGAGCGTGAAGTCCTCGTCGTCTGGATCGTCCTGGTCGCGGGGCGAGTAGAGGTGTGCGTGGATTGTCGAGGCGCTGCGGGACGTTCTCGTCGAGAGCACCTTGGCCGCGCGGCCCGTGGGCGCCATGAGGTGCACGGAGCGGTTGACGGCCGAAAGATAGTCGACGACGCCCTTCATCAGGAAGGTCTTCCCCGTGCCCGCATAGCCGCGAAGTATGAAGATCCGCGCTTCGTCGTCGTCAAGAAACGCCTGAAGTTTCGGAACGAGCGAGGCCTGACCGGAGGTGAGCCGCACGCCTTCGAACATGCGCGAGAGCGTCGGATTCTTGATGTGGATTCCGCCCGCCTCGTCCGGGTCCGCCTCTTCGGCCGATCCGCCTGCATTGCTCGCGTCCGCAGGCGCGCCCTGAATCCAGGAGCGCGGGACGCGAAAGCGCTCGCCGTGCTCGTCCTCAAACCAGACCCAGCGGTCGTCTGCTTCGGGCGCGGGCGCAGCGGCGGCGACGGCGCCCTCAGGCGGACTGATGAGCGCAACGTTTCCTTCGGCAGGCTTCGGATGCGGCATGACGGTCTCGCTTCGCAAGCCCTGCGAAGCGCATCTCCTCTCGAAACGGCGTGTGGCGGAAAAGCAACACGAACGACGGTTTTTCTGGTTCTTTATTCGGAGGAACCCTGATGGAGAACACCCAACTAGTGGGGACTTTCGATGGAGGCTTACCCTAAGTTGGCTCAGTCGGCGCGTCTTAAGGCAGGCTTAATGGACTAGGATTCACTCGAACAGGGCGCTCGGCCCCCATGAACCATCCGCCCCTACAGGAGATTTTAATGACAAATTTCAAGACGCTTGCCGCCCTGATGATGACCGCCCTCATGGCTGCGGGCACCGCCTCTGCCGCCGACGGAAAGTTCGGTGCCGACCGTCATGCGGCGATGGGTCTCACCTGCGAGACCTGCCACGGCCCCGACAAGGCCAATCCCGCCACGCCCGACATCAAGACGTGCACGCAGTGCCACAACACGAAGGACCTCGTTGAGAAGACGAAGGACGTCAAGCCGACGAATCCGCACGTCTCCCCGCACTATCAGGACCAGCTTGACTGCACGAACTGCCACTACATGCACGGCGAAACGGTGAACTTCTGCGACCAGTGCCACCAGTTCGGCTTCAAGGTGCCCTGAGGCGCTGAAAGGCATTGACAGGCATCGCTTCGGGCCCGGATTGACGGGACCGTCCCTCGAATGCCCGATGATTTTCACCGTGTCCTGACGGCCGACCAGCCGCAGGACGGCGGGAGCCTCCGCCGCACACGGAGGTCCGTCCCGCGACCATCACTCATGAAAAGGAGTATCAGCATGACCAACCAGTCCCGCCGCCAGTTCCTCAAGACCGGCGCCCTCTTCGGCGCAGCCTCCGCTGCCGCCGTCTCCGCTCCCGCCTTCTCGACCGAAGCGCCGCAGAAGTGGGACGAAACTACGGGTCTTCTCATCGTCGGCACCGGCTTTGCCGGCTGCGCCGCCGCCCTCGAGGCGCACTACCTCGGCGCGAAGAAGGAGGAGATCATGCTCGTCGACAAGATGAGCACGCCGGGCGGCAACTCCATCATCAACGGCGGCGCCGTCGCGGCCGCCGGCACCGACATGCAGGAAAAGGAAGGCATCAAGGACTCCGCCGACCTTCTTTTTGCGGACATCATGAAGGCGGGCGGCGGCCTCTGCCATCCCGCCCTCGCCCGCCGCATCGCCGATGAATCCGTCGCCAACTTCAAGTGGCTGCGCGACGACATCGGCGTCCAGTTCAAGGCCGTAACCTACCACGGCGGCCACTCCGTCAAGCGTTCGCACGCCGTGACGAACAACTCCGGCTCCGGCTTCATTCTTCCGATGCTCGCCAAGCTCAAGGAATTCGGCATTGAGCCGCGCCTTCGCTTCATCGTCGACGAAATCATCGTCAACGACAAGAAGGAAGTCATCGGCGTCAAGGCCCGCCAGGGCTATCGCTTCGGCCGCGAGAATTCCGGCAAGGTCCTCTACGTGCGCGCCACGAAGGGCGTCCTGATCGCAGCCGGCGGCTTCGCGCAGAACGTCAAGTACCGCATGAGCCAGGACCCGCGCCTCACGGACAAGTTCACCTCCACGAACCATCCGGGCGCCACGGGCGAAATGATCATGCAGGCCCAGGAAATCGGCGCCAACACCGTCCAGATGGACTGGATCCAGCTCGGTCCGTGGACCTCGCCCGATGAAAAGGGCTTTGGCGTGGCTCCGCTCTTCGTCGAGTCCTGCGTCGGCCTCGGGCCCATGGTCGACCCGGCCACCGGCAAGCGCTTCATCAAGGAAACGGGCAACCGCAAGGTCCGCGCCGACGCCATCGTCGCCATCGGCCACCCCTGCGTCATCTACACCTGCGAAGCCAACGTCATGAACGCCATCGTCGGCCACAACATGACCGACAAGCTCTGGGAGCACGCCCTCAAGACCGGCGTCGTCAAGAAGTTCGACACGCTCAAGGACCTCGCTGCCGGCTACGGCATCGACTACGCGACGCTCGAGAAGACCAATGAGACCTTCAACGGCTACATGAAGGCCATGAAGGACCCCGAGTTCGACTGCATGTTCTTCAAGGGCGCCAGCGTCAACGACAAGGGTCCCTTCTACGGCGTTCGCCTCTGGCCGCGCGTCCACCACTGCATGGGCGGCCTTGAGATCAACGAGCATGCCCAGGTCATGTCCGTGCGCGGCACCCCGATCAAGGGCCTCTATGCCGCCGGCGAAGCCACGGGCGGCGTCCACGGCATGGTTCGTCTCGGCACCGTCGCCGTTGCCGACTGCATGATCTTCGGCCGCATCGCAGCCCGCGATGCCTTCAAGAAGGCCTGATCCCGGTCAACGCCTGAAGATGCGCCCTGCGAGCGGGAAGCCTGAGACCTCCCGCGTGCAGGTATCGGCGGGCGCTTCGTCCGGTCGGACGCGGCGCCCGTTCCCGCCCGAAATCGGCGGAAGGAATGCCGGAGGTAAGGCGGTGATTAAAGACAGAAACAAAAGTACTCGTTGATACTGTATTATTCCGTCCTGCCCGCAGGAGAGGCGAAGCGCCCTCCTGACTCAAAGCGCATTCCGCTTTTCAACCCATTAGGAAATGAACATCATGATGAAGAAGTCTCTTCTCGCCCTTTCCGTGGCCGCTGCGGCCATGGGCGCCCAGGCCGCTGACGTCCAGGTCTACGGCCTCATCGACACCAGCCTCTCCTTCGTGTCGAGCGACGCCGACATTGCCGGCCACGACCGTGTGAACTCCTTCTCGATGGAGAACGCAAAGGAATTCGGCTCCCGCTTCGGTCTCAAGGGTTCTGAAGACCTCGGCAACGGCTACAAGGTCGGCTTCGTTCTCGAATCCGGCTTCAAGTCCGACGACGGTCAGTTCGACCAGACCGGCAAGCTCTT
>OBWI01000726.1_pt1 | contig 16998 bp, 18 predicted proteins | sample 1495201 | NCBI WGS metagenome assembly OBWI01 (sample SAMEA2580050, study PRJEB22360) | human gut metagenome | biome: human gut; feature: human-associated habitat; material: faeces | place: Denmark | collected 2008/2010
CATTGATGATGCTAGCGGTAAAAGAATTTGATATTTTTTTAAAAATATTTGATTAGCCCATCAGTAGCTAGGTGAATGATTTCATAAAATAAAAAAGAATGCTGGAAAGTGGGATTGCTTGAGAAAGAAAATTACAAACGAATTCCAGTTTCTACAGTCAACCTTTTTTATATCTTAGTTGACTATTAAGGAGTTGTTTGGTATAATAGGTTAACCATATTTTAAAGTGAGGTTAACTAAAAATGAAACAACATCATACTTTTTCAATTGTTCTTCCAGCTTTCGGAGCTGCTATCATTGCTTCCCTATCACAAATCATCATTCCGATAGGAGCGGTGCCCATCACCTTACAGACCTTTGCTGTAGGACTGGTCGCTGCCATTTTTAAACCGAGGGAAGCTACTCTTGCTGCTTTCCTCTATCTTATTCTCGGTGCAATTGGTCTACCCGTTTTCGCAGGAGGTAGCGGTGGTTTTCAAACCTTCTTTAGTCCAATAGCTGGTTATATACTTGCCTATCCCCTTTTCGCCTTTATCACTTCTAAACTGACCAATGCTGATACTCCCATTTGGAAAATCTTTTTGGCTTTTGTTTTAGGAGATGTCCCAGTATTTGTCGGTGGAATTCTCACCCTTCACTTCCTTGGAAATATGGGTTGGTCTATAGCCTTAGCTGTCGGTTTGACACCTTTTATCATTCCTGACCTGTTAAAAGGACTCATCGTCTCTTTGGTGACTAAGCCAGTTTTAAAAGCACTAAAAAATCATAGCTACTTTAACTAAAAAAAGATTGAAGGCTCTGTTCACACGAACAATGTCTTCAATCTTTTTATTTTGCAAAATAAATGTCATAGTGCTTTGAACAAGCTTGATTAAACCGACTGTGACAATGAGAGCAAGAGATAGACTTTTGATAGTTTTCAATAGTCATTTCATGTAGACAAACACCACAGATAACTACCTTATCCTGCCTTATGTGGAAAGGATAAGCTCGAAATCTATGATCCTCTATATGATCATGACATTGATAACAGGCATAATATTTTTGACAGTCATAGCATTTTAGAGCAACAATATCTAGTGGAGAATGATAGTGTTGGCACCTACTTTCCTTATCTACCAGGAGACCATGAATTTGTGCTACTGGTAGACAAGGAGTAGAAGCAATTGTCTTGCCCAGGACATCAGGTTCCTGCTTTCTGAAAGTTTTTCTAGTGATTGTACTTTTACTATTTTCCATTAACCACATTATAGCACAAATGATTTGTATTTTTAGGAGAAAAGTATAGTCGATTCACATGATTCATTGTGTCTATCTTATGCTTCTACGTAACAATAGTTTTCAGTTCTTATTTGATGAACCTTTAGGGACTGATTTTTTTACAATTTATAGATCTAGGAACTAAAGAAAAGACAGCTGGATATAAGTTCGGAAATCAAGCGTTTTCTAGAGAAAGATGGAAGAGTTTTCAAAGAAATATTGAAGAAAAGCCGAAAAAATAGTAAAATGGAAGAGCTGATTGCAGCAAATCAACTTTTCTGTTTTCTCCTCTTTGGAGAAGTGTCCGACATTAGAAAATGGAGTATTCAATGAAGAAAAAAGTGATCTTGAAAAGCAGTATCTTAGCAGTTGCCACTGGTTTCAGTTTCTTTGCCATCAATCGTGTATTTGCAGATGATTTGCAAGTCCAGTTCATGGGGGTCAATGACTTCCACGGTGCCTTGGAACAAACGGGAACAGCCCGCTTGGAAAATGAAACAGTGAAAAATGCTGGGACAGCCCCACTGTTAGCGACGTACATGAATGATTCGCAAAAGGAATTTGAAACAGAAAATGCAGGAACTCCAAATGCCAGCATTCGTGTGCAAGCTGGTGATATGGTTGGTGCTAGTCCTGCCAATTCTGCCCTCCTTCAAGATGAACCAACTGTAAAAGTCTTCAATGAAATGAACTTTGAATACGGAACACTTGGAAACCATGAGTTTGACGAAGGCCTTGGAGAATTCAACCGGATCATGAAAGGGGAAGCCCCAACACCTGGTCAATTCAACAAGATCGTCGATGAGTATCCTCATGAAGCTTCCAAACAAGAAATTGTGATTGCCAACTTGGTTGACAAGGACACCAACAAAATCCCATTTGATTGGAAACCTTATACCATCAAAGAAATTCCAGTTAATGACAAGACGGTTAAGGTCGGATTCATTGGGGTTGTGACGACAGAATTCCCTAACCTTGTCTTGCGGAAGAACCATGAACAATACCGTGTTTTGGATGAGGCAGAATCGATTGCCAAATATGCGCGTGAGTTGAATAACCAAGGCGTTCATGCCATAGCTGTCTTGGCCCACGTCGCTGCAACAAGTAAAAATGGGGTAGCAGAAGGACCAGCTGCAGAGATGATCAAGAAATTGAATCAACTTTATCCAGAAAACTCAGTCGATCTTGTCTTTGCAGGTCACAATCACCAATATACAAATGGGATGGTCGGAAATACCTTGATTGTGCAAGGAACATCTCAAGGGAAAGCCTACTCGGATGTTCGAGGGGTCTTAGATACAGATACAGGGGATTTTGTCAAAGCTCCAACTGCTAAAATTATTGCGGTAGATCCATCGAAAGGCAAAGCAAAAGATGCCAAGGTCCAAGCGATCATCAATGAGGCCAACGAGACTGTTAAAAAGGTAACGGAAGCGAAAATTGGTTCGGCAGAGAAAGCTGAAAATATTACTCGGGAACTGAACGATCAAAAAGAAAGTGCTGTCGGGGATTTGGTCACAGCAGCGCAATTGGATATTGCCAAAAAATCAGGTTATCCAGATGTTGACTTTGCCTTCACCAATAATGGGGGGATTCGTGCAGATCTTGTGGTCAAACCCGATGGAACCGTCACATGGGGTGCCGCTCAAGCCGTGCAACCATTTGGAAATATTCTTCAAGTAGTAGAAATTACGGGAGACCAAATCTACAAAGCTTTGGACCAACAATATGATGAGAAAGAACTCTACTTCTTGCAAATGGCAGGGATCAAGTACACCTATACCAAACCAGCCGATGCGACGGAAGAAAAACCTTATAAGGTTGTGAAAGCCTACAAGGCAGATGGTACAGAAATTGATCGCAAGAAGACCTACAAGGCGATTATCAACGACTTCTTGTATGGTGGCGGAGATGGCTTCTCAGTCTTCCGCGATACAAAATTGATCGGTGCGATTAATCCAGATACTGAAGTCTTTATCCAATACATCGAAGATGTGAATAAGGCAGGGAAGAAGTTGTCTGCTTCAATCTTGGGTAACAAGACATTTGTGGAAAAAGTGGAAGAAGAAACACCTGCTCCAGCACCAGTGGATCCAGTAAGTCCTGTCAATCCTGTAGCTCCAGTAGCTCCAGTTAACCCAACGGTTCAACCTACAAGCCCAGCGGTGGCAGTTCAACCAGCAGGAACGGAAACAAAAGAAACGGCAACGGTTAAACCAGTCGCTGTCACTTATCATACAGGTGGTCAAGAAGAAGCAGTGGCTCAACCAGCAACTGGTCTTCCAAAAACAGGTCAAGAAGACTTGGCTTCTACAGTCCTTAGTCTCTTTGGCATGACCTCACTCGCTTTAGCAGGCTTTGTAGCAAGCAAAAAACGAGAAGGCTAAGTTATTTATACGTTAACTTCCCCTAAAAAACGTCCGTTCTTTTAAGAAACGGACGTTTTTCATGTATTAGACTGCCTTCTCCACCCAGATACTGCGGACAAAGAAGAGGCTGATCAGAGCCAGTGCTAGAAAGGCAAAGCCAACGTAATAGTAGGGCTGATCCATTGTGGTGGAGCGACCGGAGAGATTGACAATCCCTCGGTAGAGGGCTCCTGTTGTCAGAGTAGCCACTCCGGAATTCCAAAGATTGAGACTCAGGCGAGAGAGGCCTTTGACGAAGAGCTGTAGAGCTACTAACAGTGTGACACCGATCAAAGGGATCAAGAAAAGGTAGTGCATGAAGGCAGAGGTTTCGCCAAAACTAAAGTGTTCATAGATGCGACTTCCAGCGAAGAAGAAAACCGTAAGAAGAGTGTAGCAAAGAATCGTTTTTTTCAAGCGTTTTTTAATGGGATTAGTAACCGATGTAGACAATGTCACTCACCGCCCTTTCTGAGATAGTACCATTTGTAGTAGGTTTGTTGATGATTTTTCCGTTAAAGTAGAGGGTAGAAGATCCGCCCCCATCCAGGTTGTAGGCTGTTTTGACGCCGTAAGACTTCATTACTTCCGCCAATTGGTAGAGAGATAGACCTTCACTTTCTGAAGTCCGGCCATCTGAGACGACGATGATGTAGTGATTTTCATCGATAATTCCGATGGCTGTACGGGGGTTGGATGCCATGGATTGTCCTACCTCTGAGTTCGTATCGACGGTAATTTCTCCATCTTCAACTAAGGAAGGACCGAAAGCAAGGAGGTTCACAACACCATCTTTGACCAATTGATCTGCGGAGATCTCATCTTCGTAGATAATCTTGAAGGATCCGTCTTTATAAATGGCTAGGTCTCCGTTGCTAGCGTCTTCCCGAACGGTATCGCGATAGACCACTCCGTTTCGGATAACGTATCCGGTGCTGTTGGCACCGTAATAGTCCCCGTTGACCGCTAGAATGGCACTGTTATTAGCCGCCGTGACAGAGGTCTTGGCTGTCACGTTAGTCCCATAGGTATTTTGAGCAAAGGCTGTTTTCAGATAATCTGACGAGCTGACGGTAATATCTGCTACGTAAACTTGGGTATTGTTCACCGTTTTTTCTGTTAAGGTCACTTGGACATTGTCGTCTGAGTAGCTGGTGTCTGTCGTTTTTGCAGAGGCAGCCGCTTTTTTAGCTGCCTTGGTGTCCGTCGTTGTCGCTTTTACAGTTTGGATGGCGTCGGATAAGACGAAGGTTTTGAGCATCGAGTAGCTAAAACTGCTGGTCAAAAAAAGGCCAAAGCAGGCAGCATAGGTATAGGATTTTTTAAAGAATTTCATGGTGGGGAGCTGTCCTTTCTTTGAAGATTACTTTTTTCTGGATCACCCATGAGACCAGAAAGAGGAGGAACCCAACGACAATTTTACTGATCAGGAGATTGAGCCCGAAAGCAGTATAGAAGAGTCGAATCAAGAGCGTATCCAGAATAAAGAGGCCGAGGGCTAGACCAAAGTAGCCACTTCCTGTTTTAGCGACGCTGTCTTTATTCTTAAAGACCAGGTGCTTGTTAGTCGAGTAGTTAAAAATGGAACTCGTCACACGAGCGATCCCGTTCGCTAGGAGAATGCGAAGACTAATGGGCACAGCCATCATTACAAAAAGGAAGAAAGCGTAGACCAGATAGTCAACGATAAAACTACTCAGAGAGGAGAGGGCAAACTTAAACATGTCCTTGTAGATCATGAGGCCATCTCGGATAGGTCGGAAGTGGGAACCTTCATTGTCATTGATGTAGACTGTTTCGATCGGAACTTCTAGGATGGGGAAGGACTTGCTTGCTGCAAGGAGAACATTCATCTCATATTCATAACGCTGTCCGTCAACCTCAAGCATGAAAGGCAAGAGATTCGTAGTAAAAGCCCGTAAACCTGTTTGGGTGTCGCTGACCGCCACTCCAGTTTGTTGTTTGAACAAGAAGCGGGTCAATTTATTTCCAAAGGCAGAACGCAAAGGAACTTTGCCAGAGAAGGCGCGGGTGCCTAGAATAAGTGTTCCAGGATGCTCTTGAGATTGGTTAACAACCCTGAAAATATCCCAAATTTTGTGCTGACCGTCTGCATCAGCTGTAACAATGCTTCCATAGGTACCTCTTTCTAGGATATAGGCATAAGCAGTCTTGAGAGATTGCCCTTTTCCTTGATTGTGCTCGTGGGTCAGGACTGTTGCAAGACCGTCCAATTTATCAAAAATCACTTTCTTGTCAGCGTCACTACCATCGTCAACCACGATGATTTCGAGATCACTTTTAGCATGGACCAAGCGAACCAGTTTGATAAGATTCAGATCCGGTTGATAGGCGGGGATGATAAGATAATTCATAATCGTTCCTCGTTTCTTGAGATTTGTTGAAGCTAGTATAAAGACTCAAGCTTAAAGCTAACTGATATCAGTTTTCTTTAAGGAAAGGAAGGGAAAAAGGGGTAGAGGTTCTTCTATAAAATGTCATGATTTCGAACCACACTCCGTTGATATGATTGGTCTTATCGAAAAGCATTTTTCAAATCCTACAGATAATCCTTGCCTTTACTAGAAAAGTCTGGTATAATAGTTACTTGTGAGTAAACCTCACTTACCCCATGCAAAGACTTGGGGTCATTAGTCCAAAAGGAGGAACATTATCAATGGCTAAATACGAAATTCTTTATATTATTCGTCCGAACATTGAAGAAGAAGCTAAAAACGCTTTGGTAGCACGTTTCGACTCTATCTTGACTGACAACGGTGCAACTGTTGTTGAATCAAAAGATTGGGAAAAACGTCGTCTTGCATACGAAATCCAAGATTTCCGTGAAGGACTTTACCACATCGTAAACGTTGAAGCGAACGACGCTGTAGCTCTTAACGAGTTCGACCGTCTTTCAAAAATCAACGGTGACATTCTTCGTCACATGATCGTTAAAGTTGACGCGTAAGAAATCATTCGAGGTGACTTATGATTAACAATGTTGTACTTGTCGGTCGTTTGACCCGTGATGCTGAACTTCGCTACACTTCTAGTAACCAAGCAGTTGCTACTTTCAGCCTAGCTGTAAACCGCAACTTCAAGAGTCAAAATGGAGAACGCGAAACTGATTTCATCAACTGTGTGATCTGGCGTCAGCAAGCAGAAAACTTGGCCAACTGGGCTAAGAAAGGTGCTTTGATTGGGATTACCGGTCGCATTCAAACACGTAATTACGAAAACCAGCAAGGTCAACGTGTTTATGTCACTGAAGTCGTAGCAGACAGCTTCCAACTATTGGAAAGCCGTGCAGCACGCGAAGGGCATGCAGCTGGTGGCTATTCATCAGGTAACGGTGGTTTTGCTGGAAATGCAGCACCAAGCTTTGGTGGATCAGAACCAAGCAATGCAGCACCAAACTTTGGTCGTGAGGAAAATCCATTTGGAGCCAATCCAATGGACATCTCAGATGACGATCTTCCATTCTAAGAATGGGTTTAACGAATTAAAACTATAAAGGAGAATTAAACATGGCTCAACAACGTCGTGGCGGATTCAAACGCCGTAAAAAAGTTGATTACATCGCAGCAAACAAAATCGAATATGTCGATTACAAAGATACTGAGCTTCTTAGCCGTTTCGTTTCAGAACGTGGGAAAATCCTTCCTCGTCGTGTAACTGGAACTTCAGCGAAGAACCAACGTAAAGTAACAACAGCTATCAAACGCGCTCGCGTAATGGCTTTGATGCCTTTCGTAAACGAAGATTAAAGAAAAGACCCTGGTGGGTCTTTTTTTCAGGTCCGGGGGACCTCTTTTTCAGATCCTGACGGGTCTTTTTTTGTCTAACGGATCAAAAAAGATCAGCATAAGATCTGATCTTTTGTTTATTTTTAGCGTCGAGTTGCGGGTGCTGTGCTCGAACTTTTGATATTGTAGCGTTTTTTGAAATAGTAGCGAAGGACAAGGGCCAAAGCTCCCAATACGATAGCAAGGGCATCTGGAATGGTTGGGTTGAGGAATTTTGGTAGTAGAGAGGTGAGGGATAGAACGATCACCCAAAGGAACATGACTCCAACAAGAATTGGCATGGATTTCCAAAGAGAAGGGCGTTCGGTGCGATCTTTGGTGCCGTCCATATACTGATAGAAGAAGTAGTACATGAGGTACAAGAGCAGAGCCCCTGTCAAACTACCAAGGATCAAAGTGATCAAGCCGTAAGCAGAACGGTGCGGTGCAATTAGGTTCATAAAGGCGCTGATTGCAGCAAAGACACCAAAGATAAAGAGGAAGGAATCCAAAATCATCAAGGAAGGAGCATCGTTCAAAGCAGGATGCTCTTTTTCATAGCGTTCTTTCTCGCTGAAGGAATTAGCCCATACGGTTGGAGCTCCAAAAAGGGTCCGGGCAGGAATCCCTTTTCCTTGGTTTTCATGGATGGCTGGAAGGATTTCCTGGATGAGGCTTTCTGCTTCTTCTTCCGTTTTCCCATTTTCAAGCAATTGGTGTTTGGCAATACGGATAAATTCTTGATTTTTCTTACTAAGTTGGTGAAGGTCTGTGTGAGACATAGTTACTCCTTTGATAGACAAGTTTGGTTAGAACCATTTTTTATGGATTAAGTAGACGACGAGGGAGCCGGTCATGGCGAAGGCAATAAAGATGATGAGCCAAAAGGCATTTGGTTCTCCATTGAGCGGTAATTCATTGTCCTTGAAGTTCATCCCGTAGGCTGAGAAAATCATGGTTGGAATGGACATGACAATGGTTACCATGGCCAGGGTTTTCATAATGTTGTTCTGGTTGTTGGAGATGATCGATGCGAAGGTATCAGTCATGGAGTGGAGGATATTTCCATAAATATCTGCCATCTCAATAGCCTGCTGGGTTTCGATCAAGGTGTCTTCCAATAGATCCTCGTCTTCTAGGTATTTCTTGATGTTGCTGGTGGCGCTGGTCAATTTTTTGATCACGCGCTCATTGGTTTTCAGTGAGGCCTTAAAGTAGACGATGGTTTTTTCTAACTCCATCAACTCAATCAGCTCTTCATTACGTGTTGATTTGTGCAATTGGCTTTCAATCTGTTCACTCTTTCGATCCAGGGTACGAAGCGCAGACAAGTAAAGTTCAGCGTTACGATAGAGGATCTGAAAGATAAAGCGCGACCGCATAAAGGTATAGAAATTGCGCAAACGCCGGTGGATAAAGATGTCGAGCAGTGGCAATTTTTCCAAGCAAGTCGTGATAATAGCCTCTTCTGTCAGGATAATTCCAAGTGGAATGGTCACGTAATAGGTCTGGTTGTTGCGCTCTTCCTTGATGGGGACGTCAACGATGATCAAGGTATAGTCGTCCTCAATGGTCATACGGGACATTTCTTCCGCATCGAGCGGTGCCCGTAAGTCTGCAATATCGATATTAAAGGCAGAAGCGATTTCCATTGATTCGCTTTGAGAAGGGTTAACAAGGTTGATCCAGGTACCAGGTTCTAGTGTCTCTACTTCTTTAAATTCAGTCGTCGTCGATAAAAAGACCTGTTTCATGGTACCCTCCCTTGTTTTTGTTACACCTTAACATTATATCAGAAAAAGGACGGTTTTGGATAAAAGAATACTAAAAAATTTGTTATAATGGAGGTTAACAAAAAGGTGATTAGAGTAAGAATATGCAAGATAAAATTGTCATTCATGGGGCCCGTGCCCATAATTTAAAAAATATAGATGTGGAAATTCCACGGGACAAATTAGTCGTGGTGACCGGTTTGTCTGGATCTGGAAAGTCCAGTCTGGCCTTTGATACCCTCTATGCAGAAGGCCAGCGCCGCTACGTGGAGAGCTTATCGGCCTATGCCCGGCAATTCTTGGGAAATATGGAAAAACCAGATGTGGATTCGATTGACGGCTTGAGTCCAGCCATTTCCATTGACCAAAAAACGACCAGTAAGAATCCGCGTTCCACTGTGGGGACAGCAACTGAGATCAATGACTACCTGCGTCTGCTCTATGCGCGTGTCGGTACGCCATATTGTATCAACGGGCATGGAGCGATTACCGCTTCTTCAGTTGAGCAAATTGTCGATCAAGTTTTGGAATTACCAGAGCGCCAGCGCCTGCAAATTCTAGCTCCCATTATCCGCAAGAAAAAAGGCCAGCACAAGAATATCATTGAAAAGGTGCAAAAAGACGGCTATGTTCGGGTTCGAGTTGACGGTGAGATCTATGATGTGACCGAGGTCCCAGAACTGTCTAAAAGCAAACAGCACACGATTGAAGTGGTGGTAGACCGGATCGTGATCAAAGAGGGCATCCGCTCGCGTCTCTTTGATTCTATTGAGGCAGCTCTGCGGGTAGCGGACGGTTATGTGGTGATTGATACTATGGATGGAAAGGAACTGCTCTTTTCTGAGCACTATGCTTGTCCAGTCTGTGGCTTTACCGTCCCTGAATTAGAACCCCGTCTCTTTTCTTTCAATGCGCCTTTCGGCTCCTGCCCAGACTGTGATGGGCTAGGCATTAAGCTGGAGGTGGACTTGGACTTGGTGGTACCAGATGATCGCTTAACCCTTCGTGAAGGAGCTCTTGCCCCTTGGAATCCTATCTCTTCCAACTACTATCCTCAGATGTTGGAGCAGGCCATGATCCATTTTGGCATTGATATGGATCAGCCTTTCTCAGATCTTTCTCAAGAAGAAAAGGACTTGGTTCTCTATGGTTCAAACGGGAAAGAATTCCACTTCCACTATGAAAATGAGTTTGGTGGAGTTCGGGATATTGAGATTCCTTTTGAAGGGGTCATAAACAACATTCACCGTCGTTTCCGTGAGACCAATAGTGACTTCACCCGCAACCAAATGCGCTCTTATATGAACGAATTGACCTGTGCGACCTGCCATGGCTACCGTCTCAATGACCAGGCTCTTTCTGTCCGTGTCGGTGGGGAGAAAGGGATGCATATCGGGGAAGTGTCCGATCTATCGATTGCGGACCACTTAAAAGCTGTGGATCAGTTGGTCTTAACAGACAATGAAGCCACGATTGCAAGACCGATCCTAAAAGAGATTAAAGATCGCCTGACCTTCTTAAACAATGTGGGCCTCAATTACTTGACCTTGTCTCGATCAGCAGGAACACTGTCAGGTGGAGAAAGCCAGCGAATTCGCTTGGCAACCCAGATCGGTTCCAATCTCTCTGGTGTCCTTTATATCTTGGATGAGCCGTCCATCGGCCTCCATCAAAGGGACAATGACCGCCTGATTGCCAGTCTCAAGAAGATGCGTGATTTAGGCAATACCTTGATCGTCGTCGAACACGACGAAGATACCATGAGAGAAGCAGACTACCTGATCGACGTCGGCCCAGGTGCCGGTGTCTTTGGTGGAGAGATCGTTGCTGCGGGAACTCCAAAACAGGTGGCTCGTAATAGTAAATCCCTCACCGGCCAATATTTGTCCGGCAAGCGCAAGATTCCGGTTCCAACAGAGCGCCGTTCAGGGAATGGTCGTTCTATTGCAATTACAGGGGCCAGTGAGAACAACTTACAAGATATTACAGCACGTTTTCCTCTGGGCAAATTTATCGCAGTCACTGGTGTTTCAGGCTCTGGGAAATCAACCTTGATCAATGGGATCTTGAAGAAAGCCATCGCTCAAAAGCTCAACCGCAATTCGGAAAAACCAGGGAAATACAAGACCATTCAGGGGATTGAGCATATCGATCGCTTGATTGACATTGATCAAAGCCCGATCGGTCGGACCCCTCGTTCCAATCCAGCAACTTATACAGGTGTTTTTGACGATATCCGTGACCTTTTTGCTCAAACCAATGAGGCCAAGATTCGTGGTTACAAGAAGGGGCGTTTCTCTTTCAATGTCAAGGGTGGCCGTTGTGAAGCCTGCTCTGGTGACGGTATTATCAAGATTGAGATGCACTTCTTGCCCGATGTTTTTGTTCCTTGTGAGGTCTGCCATGGACGTCGCTACAATAGTGAGACCCTCGAAGTCCACTACAAGGAAAAAAATATCGCAGAAGTGCTGGATATGACGGTCAATAAGGCAGTCGAATTCTTCAAGCACATTCCGAAAATTGAACGCAAACTCAAGACCATCCAAGATGTGGGCTTGGGCTATGTAACGTTGGGTCAACCAGCGACCACCCTTTCAGGTGGGGAAGCGCAGCGGATGAAGTTGGCTTCTGAATTGCACAAGCGCTCTACAGGAAAATCCTTCTATATCTTGGATGAGCCAACGACAGGACTTCATAGCGAAGACATTTCTCGCTTGATTCAAGTCTTAGAGCGATTTGTGGATGATGGCAATACGGTCCTTGTGATTGAGCACAATTTGGATGTCATTAAGACAGCAGACCATATCATTGATTTAGGACCAGAAGGCGGTGTCGGTGGCGGAACCATTATTGCGACAGGAACGCCAGAAGAAGTAGCAGCCAATCCTGCTAGCTACACAGGACAATATTTGAAAGGAAAATTACAATGAATCAACGGATCGACAATTTACGAAACAAAATGAAGGCCAAAAACCTTAAAGCGGTACTGATTAACAATTTGAAAAATGTCTATTATTTGACCCATTTCTGGGGCTCAAATGGGACGGCTTTGGTGACAGAAGAACGCGTAGTCCTCTTTACGGATTCGCGCTACACCATTCATGCCCATGCGACTTGTTTCCCCTTTGTGGAGATCGTAGAAACCCGTGATGAGCTGACTGCAGCGGCTGAGATCGTCAAGGATCTTGGAATCAAAGAACTTGGTTTTGAGGACGAAGTGACGGTGGCCTACCATGCCCGTATGGCTTCTGTTTTCAGTGGCATCAACCTTCAATCCCTAACGAACTTTGTGATGGAATTGCGCTTGGTCAAGGATGAAACAGAGATTGCGGCCATTAAAAAAGCTTGTAGTATCTCTGACCAAGCCTTCCGTGATATTTTGGACTATATCAAGGTGGGACAAACGACAGAATTGCAAGCAGCGACTTTCCTCGATTTTAGAATGCGGGAGTTGGGAGCATCAGGTGTATCCTTTGATATTATTTCCGCAGTTGGTGAGCGCTCTGCTATGCCACACGCGACTCCAAGTGATCGCGTCATCTCAGATGGGGATGCCTTGACCCTTGATTTCGGTTGCTTGTATGATCACTATGTCAGCGATATGACACGGACCATCTATGCTGGACATGTCAGCGACAAGGAAAGAGAAATTTACGAAACGGTGTTGAAAGCCAATCAAGCCTTGATTGCTGCGGCCAAAGATGGACTTGGCTTCCGTGATTTCGATAAAATCCCACGTGATGTGATCGAAGCAGCCGGCTATGGCCAATACTTTACTCATGGAATTGGTCACGGAATTGGGCTTGATATCCATGAAGAACCCTACTTTAGCCAAATGTCTAAAGAAGCCATCCAAGCAGGGATGGTCTTGACAGATGAACCAGGGATTTACATTGAAGGTCTCTCTGGTGTGCGCATCGAAGATGACCTCTTGATCACAGAAACTGGCTGTGAAGTCTTGACACTTGCACCTAAAGAATTGATTGTCCTATAAAATAGACAGTATTTTCTTAACCCCTGTGTAACAAACAAAGATAAGAAATGAGGCCTATGAAAAAACGAATTTTAGTATTGGGGATTCTTCTATCAGCTCTCTTATTTGTATGCGTTCCTTCTGCCCATGCTGGTGTTGGAAATACAGATAGCGGTGGTAGTAGCTTGATTGATTCAGGTGGAGGGGGCAGTAGTTGGTCTGGTGGAGGCAGTAGTTGGTCAGACAACGATAGCAGCTGGTCTGGTCGTAGTAGCTGGTCAAGTGATTCAAGTAGTTATAGCTCGTCAGATTCAGTTTCGTCATCTGGGTTTTTGACTGGTCTTACCATCATGATTGTTTTGCTTGCCTTCGTGTTTAATGCCATTAAACAAAATGGTGGCCTTTCAAATGACTCAGAGGATTCAAGTAGTGGCAGTGGTCCAAAACGGACAACCGAGGAACGTGCTGGTCGACCAATTGAAAACAACTATGAAGCCATTCGCCGTATCCGAAAATTGGACCCAATGTTTGATGAAGATCGCTTCTTGTCACAAGTCAAGCTGGTTTACCTTCAATTACAATCTGCTTGGACAGAAAAAGATTGGAATTCCGTGCGGAGCTTAGAAAGTACTAGTCTTTATGAGCAACACTTGACTCAGTTGCAGGAGCATATTCGAGCAAAAACGACCAATGTTCTAGAGCGCGTGCGTGTTGAAAATTCTAAAATCAAAGACTTTATCGAAAATCCAGAAGGCAATGACCGCATCGAAGTTATTTTGTCTTCAACCATGAGAGATTACATCCGAGACGATGAATCGGGTCGTGTGATCGAAGGGGATCCGACCAAAGATCTCTTTACAGTATACCGTATGGTCTTTCTCCGTGAACACGGGGCTCAGACAGAGATCATTAAGAATTCTGAGGTCTTAAGTGATCACTGTCCGAACTGTGGTGCGCCACTGACCATCGATACGATCGACAAGTGTGAGTATTGCCAAGCGTCATTGAAACACAATCCAAAAGATTGGGTCTTGGATGTTTATGAAGTTGTGGATGAAATTGAATTCTACAGATAGGAGAATATATGGGATTTATTAAAGCAGCCCTTTCAGCGGGCATTTCAAGTTTTCAAGATAGTAAATTTAAGGAAGCTATTACCTTGCCAGAAGCTGTTCCAGCAACAGCTTTGGCCATTAAGGGACAACTGTTGACCAAAGATCCGGACGGACGCTCTCGTCAGAGCAACCAAAATACTGGTCTGTTGACAGATGGCTCTGTTGTCATTGTTCCTCAAGGCTATGTCGCTCTTTTAGTCAATAATGGAACCTTTTTGGGAGACCTTCTAGAAGCAGGGAGTCACGAATGGCAAGCTGGTGAATATGCCTGGTTGTTTGAAAAGGGGGGCGTTAAAGGGACTTGGGACCAGTTCAAGAATCGCTTCTCATTTGGTGGCCAAGTGGTCACCCAACAAGAAATTATTTTTGTGCGGATGCAACCTTTTACAGGAAATAAATTTGGAACTCAAAACCCAGTCGAGTACTTTAGCGACCGTTACCAACAGCTTCTGAGCATTCGCTTTTATGGTCTCTATGATGTCAAAATAGCAGATCCGGTTCTTTTCTATGTCAGTGCAGTCAGTCGCCAAATTACGGCAGATAAACCTTTTACCTTGGAAGATGTAGCTCAGGGAACCTTGCGCCAAAACCTCGCTCCAAAAATTGCCGTCGCCCTTTCAAAATATACAGCTGAAAATAAGGCGGATATTTACAATATCAATGCAGATCAAGACGTTTTCAATGAAGTCGCAAAACGCGAAGTCAACAAAACGTGGTCAGAACTATATGGTATTGAATTAACCAATGTCCTGATCGAAGATCTGAGCTATGATGCTGATAGTATGGCCAAGGTCAATAAACTGGACAGTGAATTAGCAGCCATGAAGTACAACACCATTGAAATTGAAGAGCGTCGCGCCCGCAATGAGGCCTTGGTGGCAGCTGCCAAAAATGAAGGTGGCAATGGCATGAACATGATCATGGGGATGAATCTGGGCCAAGCTCTGGGAAATGATCTGCAACAACAAGCAGCACCAGCTCAAGACAAGCCCAAAACCTTCTACATTGAGGTGGATGGCAAATATGTCCATGTGACCAAAGATGCTGATGGTAATATTGTCCCTGTTGACGAATAGAAGGGAACTAGGCTCAGAGATGTAGAGTCTCCAATCGCTAGTCTCTGCACTCTTTCCTTCCTAAAAAGAAAAGATTGCTGTTTGAGAAAAATCAAATAGTGTGTTACAATAAAGAGTAATCTATTTTTAAAAAAGAGGTAATAAAACATGATCGAAGCAAGTAAATTAAGAGCTGGTATGACGTTTGTCACAGCAGATGGAAAATTGATTCGCGTTTTGGAAGCAAGTCACCACAAACCAGGTAAAGGAAATACCATCATGCGGATGAAATTACGTGATGTCCGTACTGGTTCTACATTTGATACAAGCTACCGTCCAGAAGAAAAATTTGAACAAGCGATTCTTGAGACTGTCCCAGCCCAATACTTGTACCAAATGGACGACACAGCCTACTTCATGAACACAGAAACTTATGACCAATACGAAATCCCTGTAGTCAATGTTGAAAATGAATTGCTTTACATTCTTGAAAATTCAGAAGTGAAAATTCAATTCTACGGAAGTGAAGTGATTGGGGTAACTGTACCAACTACTGTTGAATTGACAGTCACAGAAACTCAACCATCGATCAAAGGTGCTACAGTGACTGGTTCTGGAAAACCAGCAACAATGGAAACAGGACTTGTTGTAAACGTTCCAGACTTCATCGAAGCAGGACAAAAACTCGTTATCAACACTGCAGAAGGAACTTACGTTTCTCGTGCGTAAGAGACCTCTCAGGGTGTCAAATAGAAAGGAACTTCTATGGCAACTGAACAATTTGGTGACATCGTTATTGCACCACGTGTATTAGAAAAAATTATTGCGATTGCAACGGCAAAAGTAGAGGGAGTTTACTCTCTTGAAAATAAGAGCGTGTCAGATAGCCTTTCAAAACGCTCACTTGGTCGTGGCGTCTACCTTCATACAGAAGAAGACGGTCAGGTCTCAGTGGATATTTATCTCTACCTTGAATATGGAGTGGCGGTACCATCTGTAGCAGTAGCGATCCAAAAGGCTGTGAAATCTGCTGTGTATGATATGGCGGATGTCACCTTGGATGCGGTTAATATCCACGTTGTAGGGATTGCAACAGAAAAATCTCCAAAACCAGACTTGAAAGACTTGTTTAATGAGGACTTCCTCAATGACTGATGAAATTTTATTAGAATCACGTCGAGATTTACGCGAGCGTGCTTTCCAAGCCTTGATGGCCTTGGAGTACGATGGAGACATTGTCGAAGCTTGTCGCTTTGCTTATCTGCATGACAAGGACGTGGCAGAAGATGCAACAGTTGATCTTCCGGCCTTTCTCTTGAATATCGTGACCGGCGTTTATCAGTCAAAAGATCAATTAGACCAACAAATCGGTCAACATTTGAAGCCTGGTTGGACAGTAGAACGCTTGACCTTGGTAGAGAAAAATATTCTGCGCCTTGGAATTTTTGAAATGACAGAGTTTGACACTCCACAGATTGTTGCTGTGAATGAGGCAGTCGAATTGGCTAAGGCCTTTTCAGATGAGACTTCATCACGTTTTGTCAATGGTGTTCTCAGTCAATTTGTGACAGAAGCATAGTATAAAAGAGCCCGCGGGCTCTTTTTTGATTGAAGGAAATATCTATTTTGG
>OBWI01000739.1_pt1 | contig 16582 bp, 18 predicted proteins | sample 1495201 | NCBI WGS metagenome assembly OBWI01 (sample SAMEA2580050, study PRJEB22360) | human gut metagenome | biome: human gut; feature: human-associated habitat; material: faeces | place: Denmark | collected 2008/2010
TGTTTATGACTTTGATGAAAAGTTGAACGTTAACAGCAAGACCAAGTTGGACTAAGCGTTTGCCAATGATTCGACTTGTTTAAAAAGCAGTTCTTCCCAACACACATGGGTGCTTGCGGAGGAACTGCTTTTTTGCGTTCAGTCAGCGGTAGAAGCCGGTTGCTGAAAGATATGGCAACCAGAAACGATACTTGAGCTGATCTCTTGAGAAGCATAAGTGGATTGTGTTTTAACGCAAGCATGTTATCATAGTTTTATGATTATTGAACTTAGTGACAAACAAGTTGAAGAAATGCAGGTTAAAGTTTTCAAAGCATTGGCCGACCCAGTTCGACTGGCAATTGTGCGCTATTTGAAGAAGGTAGATCGGGAGGTTACCTGTGGTGAAGTTGGCGCAGCAATTAACATGAGCAAGTCTGCTGGTTCTTACCACTTTCGGTTGTTGCGGGAGGCGGGATTGACTAAGACCCGTAAAGAATCGCGCGAGAAGTATGTTTCCCTCAACACGGAAGCTTTTAAACTGTACGTGACGGATTTTTTTGAGAATTTGTGAAGTAGTTAGTTGCTTATAGGGAAAAGTGATGATTTGGTTCTAGCAAATTGGCTAGAACCTTTTTTTTGAGAAATAACGAAAAGCTAATAAATATTGGCCCTCATTGCTGTCATAAATGATGCTAGTTCGTATGAATAAATAATGACTGAGTCGAAAAATCGACTATATAATTTGGCCCTGAGCTGCATTGTTCAAAAATATTTTAACTATTGGTTGAAACCGTTCGATCGAAGCTTTATGATTTAATAGTTGAACAACTGTTTAACTATTAATGATTAGGAGCGTACTTTTTATGCAAGCTAAGAACAGGATTAATCTGAATTGGGTTTTATTTTTGACATCGCTTGGTTTTTTTATGTCGATGATGGATTCAATGATTGTCACAACGGCTTCAACAGCAATTAGAGAAGACTTTCGGATCTCGGTCGGGCAATTACAGTGGGCGTTAAACGCTTATAATATCGCAATTGCAGCCGTTTTACTGGTCGGCGTTGCCTTGGGAGATCGATTTGGACATCGTAAAGTCTACGAGGTTGGATTGCTGATTTTTGTCATAGGATCGATTTTCTGTGCTTTGGCAAATAGTATCGCCATGCTGGTTATTGCCCGAATCGTTGAAGGCATCGGCGCATCAGTGATCACGCCAATGTCGATGACGATTCTAACAGCATCGGTTTCTGAGCAAGATCGCGGCAAAGCACTAGGAATTTGGAGTGGAATCGGGGGATTAGCCTTAATTATTGGTCCTGCATTAGGCGGTGTTATTGTAGCTAAACTGGTATGGCAATGGATTTTCTGGATTAATGTGCCAGTTGGCCTGCTGTGTATATGGCTATCGCGGCGAAAACTTCCGGAATCGAGTGTGGTGATGCGTAAGATTAATTTGTTTGACTCGTTTCTTGTTATCACGGCTTCTGCTGGCTTGATCTGGGCACTGTCTGCGAGTAAATCGGCAAAGATTCCGGTTTTTGCAATGATAGTTGGTGGTGTTAGTTTCCTACTGGGATGGCTACTCATCTGGCGACAGCGGCATGAAGCATTTCCACTGATACCACTTGCCCTTTTTCGAAAATGGCAGTTTACCGGAGCCAACATAGCAACTGCACTTCTATATGCGTCAATGTATGGCGTTGTCTTCTTTTTACCACAGTTTTTTCAGCTTGTCGGCCATACTAATGCGATGGTAGCAGGATTGGAGATGTTGCCTTGGACCGGTATGTTAGTTCTTGTGGCACCGTTTGCGGGACGTGCGGTTGATCGTTTCGGCGAACAACGTATAGCAATTTTAGGACTGGCTTTGCAGGGCATCGGGTACTGGTTAATTAGTCTTGTTGTGAATACAGGTTATGCATACTCGTTGATTGTTGTACCACTTGGACTAGCCGGTGCAGGCCTATCAATGGCCGGGCCAGCGTTGCAGAAGGCAGTGTTAGGTGCGGCGACAAGGGAAAATATTGGAAAGGCTTCGGGTTTATACAACATGTTTCGACTTTTCGGTGGAGCGTTAGGTGTCACTATTTCTGTTTTGGTTTTTTACACGGTTACCCAACATGTAAGCGTATCTGGGTTCAAGATTGGCTTTTACGCGGCAATGACCTCTGCCAGTGTGCTTTCTTTACTTGGCATTTTGATGGCTTTTAAATGGTCAAGTTCTTCGCGATAAAAACTTTGACACCGCATGACACTTGCACTTGCTGGATGTCTATTGAATAATCAATGTAACGAGATCGAGAAAAGAGGCAGTCAAGTGGCAAATTATATAAAAGATATCCGCAGCAAAGTGGGGCACATGCCGATTTTTCTAAATGCAGTTGCGGGTGCCGTCGTCAATGACCAAAGACAGATATTATTGCAACAGCGTACAGACGCGGGAAATTGGAGTTTACCCGGTGGCATGATGGAGTATGGCGAGACGTTTGTCGAGACGCTGAAACGGGAAATGAAGGAAGATGCCGGCTTGCTGGTTGAACCTGTCAAGCCGTTACACACTTTTGAGCAGGGTTTTACCACGTATCCAAATGGCGATCAGGCCCAGATTATCTGCCGACTATATCTGGTAAAGCCGGTGGGTGGCGGTTTGGAGCAAGCTAATCCGAATGAGACATTGGCTTTGAAGTATTTTGACTTCGATCAGTTGCCACCATTATTCAATACGCAATCGCGCGACATGATTGCGTGCGTTCGCGCTTATTTGGATGGGGAACAGCAACATTAAAAAGCTAGCAATTCGATAAAGTAAAGTCCGCCCAGGGATGATAGGGGCGGGCTTTTTGCTAGCACTTGGAATCGGGACGGCAATGAAGAGCATTACCACATTGGGTTGGAACTTGTGGTCGACAGTCTCAGGGGTTGTTTTGAGGCGGGCACTCAAAACACTTGATGATTTTATGTTAGTCTTAATTGACACTAACTAAATAAGTGATTATACTAATGTCAGTTAGTTGGACGTAAAAAAACTAACTTTTAAAAATCTCGTATTCAAAAGGAGCAAAAAAGTATGACACAGACTTCAGAAGCATTATTAAAAGCATTCGGGCAATTACTCCAAAAGCGGCCATTTATGGGGGCCATCGCCAGCAGCCTGCGTTTTGGTGATCAGCAGCGGCAACCTAATCAATTGCGTTTGTTGCGCTTACTCGATCAGCGCGGTGAGCTAACGAACTCGGATTTAGTTGAAGCTTTAGACATTCGCCCTAGCTCGGTTTCGGCCTTGGTGCAGAAACTGGAAGAACTGGGCCTGATTAACCGCCATGAATCGGAAACCGATAAACGGGTTCAACTCATTGCTTTGACTGACGATGGGCGCAAATTCATTGAAACCACCGGAAAGCTGAAAACCGATTTACCGGATCAAATTTTTAGCGGTTTGACTGACGATGAACAAGCTGAGTTGTTGAAATTAATTGAAAAATTAACGGCGGATTTGGCTAATCGCGATGATCTCAGCTGGCCAGAAGGAAAACAGTTTGACGATATGCGGGCGTGGGCGGAGCGCTTTCATCACGGGCATCATGGTCCCCGCCGCGGCTACCCTGGCAGCTTTGGGGCAGGTGGTCCCCATGGCTTCGACCGCCATTTTTAAGCGGTTGTCGTGAAAATGGCGCTTCCGCTTGAAAAGCTTAAAAGTAGCGGATGCACTGACTTAATCTAGAATAAGCGAGCAACTTAAAAGGAATTGTCCGGTGGGCGATTCCTTTTTGTTTCGGAATGATCATAAGTAAGTGAGGGTGGAAGCAGCCAATGTTCATTTTCATAAAAATTCAGCGGCAAGATGACTGCTGACTCTGCCATTCATGGTTTGCAAAATCGCTTGCTTTTCGTTAAAAAGTTGGCAGAAACTTTACTATTTTGGCGGAAGCAGGCAAGATGGATTTAAACAACAAAAATGGGAGGGAAACCGATTTGGCTGGAAAGATGCGGTACTGTCCAAATTGCGGTTTTAAAATACCGGCAGGCGTTAAGTTCTGTCCAAATTGCGGAACGGATTTGGTGCGTTTTGATGCCCAAATTGCGGCACAAACAGCGGCACAATCCACGCAAAGCCGACCGACTAAACAAGCGGAGCCGCAAGATTCGATTGCTGACAAGGAGCCAACAGTTGGTGAGCGCTCTCGGCGACGTCAAAGTCAGACGCCGGCCGGTAAGAAAAGCCTAGACTTAACTGACGACAGCTTTCAGCATTTTCTTGATTGGCTGGCTGTTCACATTGTGTATACGTTAATTGGCGTCATGGTGTTATTTTGTGTCTTTAGCTTTTCGGTCTTGATCGGTTGGGTGCTTGCAGTTGCCAGTGCGGTGGCGGTGTATGTCGTGGCAAATCGGCGACCGGTGGCACCTTACCAGTCGCGGAATCGTAGTGATCAGTCCGATGATGATGATATTTGGACGATGCCTTCATCTGGACAAGCTAGTCCGGTGCCTCCGTATTCGACGCCTAATCGTCAGCCAAATTTTTCACCTAATTCCCAAAGTGGCGGTTCGTCGCGTTGGTGGCTGCAATTTGCCGGAAAATCACATCGGCGCGGCAGCTTGATCTGGCTGATTTATTTAGCGGCCGCGTTTCTTGCCCTAATTGCCGCTTATGCTTGGCCTTTTGGAGCGAGCGGGGTTGGTACGACAACGGTGGGCGGCAGTTTGTATGACTTGGTTCGCAGTGCCAGTACATTGGCCGAAACGACGGCTGCTACCACTGGGACAGTGGGTGCGGCAAAGGTTAATCTGCCTTATGTAGCGCTAGCGTTGGCAGGTGTGGGGCCAGCTTTAGGATTAGTGTTTGGGCTTTTCCGGGCGCGCGGCATGATGCGACTTGGCGGGATGTTAGGGTTACTGGGCTATGCGGCTTTATATGTCGCCTATGCACCGTTAATGAGCAGCGGAACAAATCAAATTCAAGGGTTGCTCAATCCTGGCATTGGCTATGTTGTGGGGATAGTTGCTGCATTAGTGATGGTCGTCACGGCACGGCTTTTGCGACGTGATTGACGCGTTTCGCAACTGAACGTTTGTTGCGATAAAATAAAATATGTTCTGTATTGGTGCTGAGTGTTGTACGATAAAGAAGTCCTTCACAAGAGGCAGTTATGGGGTAAGGGTTTGAAACCGAAACAAAGGAACGTATTGGCTTGGGTTAAGGTGCACAACCATGCAACGGCGTAAGCGAATCTCTGGTATTTTAATCACTGCTTTGATGATCGCGGTCGTATTTTTGATCTGGTGGGTTCCATCTTTGGCACCTTCAAAATCGGGTCAATCTTCAACGTCAGCGCCACGACAGGTGACATCGTCGTCTGCTTCCAAAATTGTTAACCGCAGCACCATCAGCGCATCAACTTCATCTGAGTCGAGTGTCACGTCACCACAAGCGGCTAGCAGTCTCAACGAGTCAAGTTTCTTTTCGCCGACGCTGAATCGTTCCTGGCGCTATTTTACGTATCTTCCGGCTGGCTATACCTCATCGCGCCAGTATCCGCTTATCTTGATGCTGCACGGGATGGATGGTGATGCAACCAATCTGGTGAAATTGGTTGATTCAAAAACAATGTTAGATCAAGCGGTGACGGCCACTAAGCATCCTGCAGTCGTGGTTTTCATTGATGGCGGCAATAGTTTTTACGTTGATTCGCCAGCAGAAAAGATGCAGACAGCGATCGTGCAGGATTTATTGCCGCATTTGCAGCAGCAAGTTGCCATATTGCCCCAGGCGGATGCCCATGCGGTCGGCGGCGTGTCGATGGGCGGTTATGGCGCACTGCATCTGGCGTTAGCGGTTCCGACAGCATTTCGCACGGTTGCGGCGTTGTCACCGGCTGTCTGGCAACAAGTTCCTGAAGCTGCGCGGCCACGGATGCCAGCATTTTTGCGTGCCGGACAATGGAATCAGGCACAGTGGGAAGCAGAAGCGCCGGCTAAAATGTTAACAGGTGACCGTACTGTCGGGTTGCACGTTTTCCTCGCTTCCGGTCAGGCAGATACAACGGTGCCATTTCAGGATGTTAGCCGGTTTGCCGATCAGCTCACGACTGCCGGGGTAAATCCGACCACGCACTGGAGCGCTGCTGGGGCGCACGGTTTTACTTATTGGCAACAGATCCTACCTGAAGCTTATCAATGGATGTTGCGACAGCTGCCGGTTCCTGAAAAATAAGTGAGTAGCGCATACAGCTTGCGATCGTTAGTGCTAGTTTGGCGTTCAATTGTTGATATGACAGGGTAGTAAGATACCAAATATCAAAACGGAGGAAGTAGAAATGGAATTTTGTCCACATTGCGGCGTTCAGGTTAGCGCTGACGAAGCATATTGTCACAATTGCGGTTTCAATCTTAAGGCCTATCGATTAGAAAATCAGAATGCTGCGTTAGCTAATCAGCAGGAAAATGTTGGCGGTCAGACGAGTTCGGCATCGGCGTCAGGACCACAATCAGGCAGCGTGCCACCGGTGACCCGTCGCCGACAAACCAGTGGCGGATCCCCCAACCACCCGAAACGACCATGGCTAATTGTGACGCTGGTATTACTCGCTGCGGTTGTCATTGTGGGTGGTGTCTTATATTTTCAAAATCGCAGTCAGCAGACGCAAGAAGCCGCCTCGAGTTCGGCCAGTGCTTCAGCAGCAAGCGCCGCCTCAGCCTCGATCGCCTCAGCCTCGGCGTCCGCATCGCAGGCAGCAGCATCTAGCTCACTGGCAGCATCTCAAGAAGCCGCCAGTGAATCACTCGCTAATGCCAGCGAGTCACGTGCAGAAAGTCGCGATAACTCAGATGAGACCGACAACAGCAGTAGTAGCGATCTAAGTAACCGCGATGTTGCTAAAATGGCCGCTGATCTGGATGATTTTGATCTTGACGATTACCGCGTGGCAGTCACATCGCCAGCGGTTAACATGAAAGAAGTCGATGTTTACGACAAAGATAGTGGCGAACTGTACAATAAATACCGCTACGATGAGATTCATGACCAAATGAGCAAATACGATGATGATTCAGGCAAATGGGAGCTTATTAAAGACAGCGATGATTAATCGCGCCAAGAAGACAAGGGCGTCTGCATACAATGAGATTGTGGCAGGCGTCTTTTTGAATGTCTTTCAATTGTGACGCGGTTTGCTACTGGGATATAGAGGAAAGGCGCTAACGAAACTGTTGTGTTTGCAAGTCAAACGTGTATGCTAATAGGTATGGAGGTTCGACATGCAAACCGAAACAAACATTTCCGGCTTGATTTATCAGCTGGCTAAATTACAGAAATATTTTCTCAATCAACATTTAGGCACGCTCAACTTAAATAGCGATCAGGCTAAGGTATTGACTTTTGTCGCTGCACATCCCGGTACGAATCAGCGCCAGATCAGCGTGGATCTAAGTCGTGGTCCGGCGAGCGTTTCTAACCTGATCAAGCGCTTAATTCAACAAGGTCTGCTAGAAAAGCGGATGGCGCCGCACAGTGACCGCGAGCGGCAACTTTTTTTGACGGCTGATGGACAAGCGGCGGCTGCGGAAGTCCATGAGTTGTTTCAGGTGTTGGAGAAAGCTTTCGCCACCAATGTTAAAGATCCTGAAGCACTTACCGCCACCTTGGAACGATTGTTAACCGCTTTGCAATGAACTTGATGGTCCGTGCGAACCCCAGCTTATTCGTCTTTACATACAGAGGTAAGGGTTCTGAAAAATTCTGTGTTCAACCCAATTTCATGACTGGCGGATGGCTAAAGCAACATTTAGATTAAAATAACGAAAACATTCAAGATTCTCTTGGCGCCTGAGAAGAAACATGCTACACTATGCACAAATTACAGAAAGCAGAAAGGTGTCCCTTATCATTGATTGGCGCAACGAACGAAGCGTTGTTCGCTTTACTATTTCCAAAAGATTTTCCAACCCTGTTAGTCGCTAAACAGGCCCGACGCATGCTATGTATCCGCGCCAGCCATGGCAACCAAGAGGCAGCACGTCTACTGCGAGTCCGCTCAACCCCGATTCGCGTTGTTTATGCCGTCAAAGTTAGTCATTAGTTTCAGAGCAGCATCCTAAGCCCGATGATGATTATCGGGCTTTTTTGGTGTGAACGCGAGCCGGCGCGGTTGGCAATCGGAGTGTAAGCGGCCTGCCGGGGTTTGGCCACTGCGCTTAAGGCTTTTAAGCGCAGAATGCTGGGCTGACGAACACGTTATAGAGAGTAAGATCAAACTTGCAAATCCTCCAGAGTAGAAAGTCGTGTTCTGTGCTCACAACTCATAGCTGATGTAAATACCCTGTCTTCGCATCACGACTACGCATTTTCAAAGTCATCATCGAATAACAGTTGTATAAACCCATTTTTCGATAAAACATTGCTTGACACGCGTGAGAATGAGTTACATACTCATGTTGTTAGCCGGCTAACAACATGAGGAGGATGGCTTTTGAATTTTGACTTTACTGATCGCCCGGGTGAACATCGGCTTGACCTAATGCGCAAAGTTTATCCCGATGTTGACACCCAATCAGTCTTGACTTTTCTGAATTTTCGCACTTGCTTCAGAGCGGTTGCCAATGACTATCAACAGGTTCTGGATCAATTTGGGTTGTCGGAATCACGCTTTTTGATCTTAATGTTCCTGTACCATCAACAACCGCAAGCTTTAAGCATTACGGTCTTAGCTGAAAAGCTCGGGGCAACTAAAGCAACCACGAGTAAATTAGTTCGAGGCATGGTCGCAAGTGGCTTGGTTGAGAAGACGACGACCGCAGCTGATAAACGCGCTTCTTTAATTCGGATGACAACAGAAGGGGCGACGTTACTTGACCGGTTTTTACCGGTGAATTATCAAACGGTTAATCGGCTCTTTGCCAACCTAACCCATGATGAACAAATACAACTCAACCGATTACTCGATAAATTACTGCTCGGGGTCAAGTAACCCATATACCCTCAGAAAGGGGCACATCATGATGGAACAAGCTAAAATTGATTTTTTAAGAACCTACTTAAGTCTTTACATTGATCACTTCACAGTTCTTCATGCGTTACAGGCTAATGACCAAACATATGAAGTTCTGGATGTTCGTAATGCACCGACGCAAGCCAAAAAGGTACAAATCAAAGGTGCCCGCGCCATGCCGGCAAAAGATCTTGTCACTAAATTGGACCAACTCGACCAGCAAAAAACCTATGTGGTGTATGACTGGACTAGCGGCACTACTTTGGGCAAACAAGCCTTGTTGATCTTGCTTTCGCATGGGTTTAAGGCATTTGAGTTGGCAGGTGCGTTGGAAGGATGGCAAGGGATGAACCTACCAGTTGAACCAGCACATTAAGAATGACTCAGTGGCAATATTAACGGCGTAACAGTCATCGGACTTTGTTGCACCATTGAATCAAGTACGGCAAGGGGAGGTGTAATTCATTCCTTTTGCCGTATTTTTGGATTTCGAACAACATAAGAATGCAAAAATCGGCATTTCGATTACAAATCAGGGTCATTGTTTCTTTGCAGTATGGTTCGCATAAATTTGGCTTGGTGTATTGGCTATCTTGAAATTAAGCCGAGGACAGTATGCCATGTTCGGCCCGAATCCGGTTTCTTTTTTAATGCCAACAACGGTACAATTAAGTTGACATTATATGATAGGAGATGGCACTATGAAAAATTTTCGATTTCAAAACGCCACCGATATTCGCTTTGGTACCGGCCGGCTTGATACTGAGTTACATGATGCCGTGAGTCGCTTTGGTTCACGTGTTCTTTTCGTTTATGGCGGTCATTCCATCAAAAAGTCCGGCTTGTATGATACCGTTAAGGGGCTTTTAGCAGACTTAGACGTTACCGAACTGGCTGGTATTGAGCCCAACCCAAAAATTGCCTCGATTCGTGAAGGTCAACAGTTGGCTAAAGCACATGATATTGACGTGGTGCTTGCAGTCGGCGGCGGTTCAGTGATTGATGCTGCTAAAGTCATTGCCAGTGCCAAATTCTATGACGGTGACCCGTGGGACTTGGTGAAGGATCGCGGGATAACGCGGCACAAGTTGCAGCAGGTACCGGTTGTTGATATTTTAACGTTGGCGGCAACAGGGAGTGAAATGAACAGCGGCTCCGTGATTTCTAATCCGGCAACCCATGAAAAGTTGGGTACCACTGGCCCGAATACCCCCGCCATTTCGTTTCTTGACCCGAGCTTGACCTATACTGTCCCAGTACGGCAAACGGCGGCTGGTTCAATGGACATCCTTAGTCATTTGATCGAACAATATTTTGATCGTTCGAAAAATAATGACGCCAGCAAAGGGATGATGGAAGGTCTAATGCGTACTGTTATTAAGTGGGCACCTATCGCCGTTAAAGAGCCGCATAATCCGGATGCCCGCGCCAACTTGATGTGGAGTGCGACCATGGCATTGAATGGTCTTGTGAGCGTGGCCAACGAAAATGGTTGGACGGTTCACAGTTTGGAGCATGAGCTATCAGCCTACTATGACATTACGCATGGCGTTGGCCTCGGCATTTTAACACCGCGCTGGATGGAGTTTATTTTGACCAAAGATCCGACCACCGCGGAAATGTTTGCGCGATTCGGACGGCATGTTTGGGACCTTGAAGGAGACGAAACATACGCGGTTGCCCAAGCAGCAATTGACGCAACGTTTGACTGGATTCAGCATTTAGGCTTCCCGATGACCTTACCGGAAGTCGGAATCCCCGATGAAAAGCATTTTGACGCGATGGCGACAGCGGCTGTAGCCAATGCCAGTCTTGAAACCCGTGCGTATGTGCCATTATCTGAAGAAGACGTCAAAGCGATTTATCAGGCGTCCACGACGAATGGCTTGACAGCTTAGTTAAGTCGATAATTGGGGGATAGGAAAAAAGGAGGAATTGATTGGTGACGCAACCCATTCTTGAACACGATTCGGTTGCTTTTCAGGCAGCTCGTAATGCGGAAAACCAGCTGTGGCTTGATTTTCACTTAAAGCCAAAAACACGGTGGCTTAAAATCGCACCCATGGAGTCAGCAGAAGCAGATTTGCGTGTCCGCGTCTTAGAATTTGGTCACGGGGATCCGGTACTCATGATCCCTGGCAATACCGGTGATCCGTATGAATTGGCGCCATTGTTGCCGCAATTAGCCGGTTATCATCTATTTGTGCTCGCACTACCAGGCAGTGGGTTAAGTGACGGCTTTGATTACGAACAGGTCAAGGTGCATGACTTTGCGGTTGAATTGATCGGTCAGGTCATGGATAAGCTTGATTTGAAAACAGTGCCGATTATTGCTCACTCGCTGGCCGCACACTGGGCAACCTGGTTTGCACTGCCTTATCCGGAACGAGTGGATCAGCTCATTTTGCTAGGCAATCCGGGACGAATGCTCATGACCAGTACGCCGGCACCGTTAAAACCGGCCTTAAATCCAGTCTTAAGTCGCTGGTTTATGAAACGCCAGATCCCGAAATCAGCCAAGCGCGCATGGGGACCGCTTCATCGCATGGGGACAGACCCGGCTGCCGTGAGCGCACTGCCGCAAAGCTTTGCTGATTGTGTTTATGCGTTTACACATTTACCGCATTATCAATTAACCACCTTGTCGTTATTACGCAGCATGTATCGGTCAAAAGAATCCAACGTCTTGCCGGAACGGTACTTACGGCAGCTAACGGTACCCATGAGTTTAATCTGGGGAACCAACGACCCATTTGCCAACCCTGAATTGGGTCAGGAGATCGCCGCTGTCGTCCAGCATGGTGAATTAACAACGATTAACGGTGCGGGCCATGAACCGTGGATAGATGACCCGGAAAAAGTCGGAACCATTGTGCGGCTGAAACTAAAAGACAGTGAACTACGCGCTGCCGTCAGCCGTCATTAGCAGTAAAAAGGCTTAAACGAACTTAAATCGAAAAAGCGGCTATCCCAAGGCGGATGGCCGTTTTTATGTGAGCGCGAGCCAGCGCGGTTAGAAGTCGGAGTGTAAGCGGCCTTAAGCGTGATGGTCCGGTCTTTGGCCATTGCGCTTAAGGTCCTTACACGCAGACTTCTGCGCTGGGGAGCGCGTTATAGAAAGTGAGCAAAAACGGCGCAGTTAGAAATCCACGTATCAGGTAGTGTTTTCCAAACGACTACCATCGTTCCAACAACACAGCACCAGATATTATCAGCTTCAAGTTGAAACCGATTTGCCGTCATAATCAGCCAACTGTCATTTACTAAATTAGTTGTAAGTGACTCGTCAATCGACCGTTCGCAGATAAAATTTAATAAATAATTTTTCTGCATATTTTATCAGTTTATGGCAACCCTTAAATCCCTTAACAATATTATCTGAGACCGCATTCATTCAGGAATATCAATATTCTCACAAATAAATAATGGCGAAAAAGGTTTGACAATCAAAACAGTTCTGCATATGCTTTGAACATCCAATTAATCTGGTTGGACAAAAACCGGCAACCAGTGATGACGGTTCAACGCGAAAATATCGCACAACTGCTTGTAGACATTTTCGCGACTGTCACCATCTGAAGCCGTGGTTAAAGAGGAGGCGAGGCTATGACAACTTTGGATACCTCAACCATCCAAACGCTAATTCCAAATCGTTACCCGCTCTTTTACATTGATCGGGTGACCGAATTAGTACCGGATGAATCGATTGTCGCAGAGAAATACGTGAGCGTGGCAGAAGATCATCTGGTTGCGTATCTACCCGGTGAGTTAACCATGCCGCCAACGCTAATTATTGAAACGCTAGCGCAGGCAGCATCGATTTTGATTCTGAAGTCACCGAAGTTTGCCGGCAAAACTGCTTATCTGGCAAGCATCGGCAAAACAGAATTCCTTAAACCCGTTCCAACTGGCAGTGTGCTGACACTGGCAGTCAAGATGGGTAAGGTTCGGGCGAATATGGGGGTGGTCACAACGACCGCCAGTATCGGTGAAGAGCTCGTCTGCCACGCAGAATTGCATTTTGTGGTAGAAGCAAATGCTTAGTCCACTTGACAGGCTTTTTTTTTCAACTGATACTTTGAGTATCAAATCAGTTGTACACGGAGGCACACCAATGTCCCAAAAGCCAAGCGTCAAGCGGATAAATGATAAGCTCATTCGCGTTTATTCGGATATTTTACGAATGGAAGAAGAGGAACTACGTAAAAGTCAGTTCCGGGATTTAGGCATTAAAGAAATGCATACCATTGATGCGATTGGTATTCATGCGACCCCTAGCTCCAGTGATGTTGCCAAGAAGCTGCATGTGACCCAAGGCACTTTAAGCGTCGCCATTAACAATCTGGCGCGCAAAGGCTATGTTGAACGGTTGCATCTAGAGTCGGATAAACGGGTTGTGAACCTGCGACTCAGCCGCAAGGGACGACTCATGTATCGGGCGCATCTTGCTTTTCACCAAAAAATGGTTGCCAGTTTTGTTAAGGGATTTACCGAACCGCAAATCGAGCTAATCGAACGCGCGCTAGATAATCTCAATGAATTTATTGACGAATATCGTCATTAGAAAGAAGGCCCCGTCTTGGAGATTCTGGCCAGTGCTTACTCGGTGCCAGCCACGCGCATTGAAAACGAGCAGTTACGAGAATTTATGGACACATCGGATGAATGGATCAGAGAACGCACGGGGATTAAAACCCGGCATGTGGTCACTGACCAGCGTAACTTTGATTTAGCCTATGATGTCGCCCAACAATTGTTAGAAAAATCGACGGTCACCGCCGATCAGCTCGATTTCATCATCGTGGCGACCATGAGCCCGGACTACGCCACCCCGGCCGAGGCTAATCGCCTGCAAGCAGCTTTAAATGCGAATCACGCATTTGCGTTTAATCTCAATGTTGCTTGCGCCGGTTTTGAATATGCGTTGCATGTCGCTGATCGGCTGATGACCAGCCCCACCGTTCATCAAGGACTGGTGATCGGGAGTGAAGTCCTTTCCCGGTTAGTTGATTGGCATGATCGGCGCACAGCAGTTTTGTTCGCTGATGGAGCTGGCGGCGTTTTGGTTAGTGATCAAGGCGCCCCGGTTCAAGCAGTTGATTTAAAGAGTTTCGGTGATACCGAGATGGTGTTGTTGGCTGGGGAGCAAGCAAATCAAAGCCCCCTTGCCGATGCACAAGCGCAAGCGTCGCCATATTTCAAAATGAATGGGCGCGCGGTTTACCAGTTTGCCATTAGCGAAGTACCTCGCTCGATCAATCGGGCTTTGGAACAAGCTAATCTGACAACAGATGACATTGACTGGTTTTTGCTTCATCAAGCGAATGCGCGCATTGTTCAATCAGTGAATAAAAAGTTGAAAGTCGCGGAAGCAAAATTTCCGATCAATATTGATGAGTATGGTAACACCAGCGCAGCCAGCGTCCCGATTCTGTTGGCACAGTTGGCAGAAAGCGGTCAGTTAAAACGCGGCCAGAAAATAGTGCTTAGCGGTTTTGGCGGCGGCTTGTCTGTTGGCTCACTTATCATGACTTACTAACTAACGGTTACAATTGACAGACCAATGAAACGGTCAAAACTTAACACTCAAAGGAGAACATATAAACATGACTAACGAAGAAGTATTGCCTAAGGTACAAAGTATTATTGCTGACCAATTGGACAAGAAGCCTGAAGAAGTAACCTTGACCACGAACTTCAAGAACGATCTGGATGCAGATAGCTTGGACATTTTCGAAATCATCAATGAAATCGAAGACGAATTCGACGTTAAGATCGATACTGACGAAAGCATCGAAACGGTTTCAGATTTGGTTACGTTCATCACTGAAAAGGCTGAAGCTTAAGACACTGGAGAGGAGTGGGCCAATGAGTCCATTAATGGAACGTTTAGGCGTTAAATATCCGCTTTTTCAAGGCGGCATGGCGTGGGTCGCTGACGGCAAATTAGCTGCGTCGGTTTCTGAAGCTGGCGGTCTTGGTATCATTGGCTCCGGTCATGCACCTGCTTCATGGGTTAAGGAACAGATCGAAGTTGCAAAATCAATGACCGACAAGGCATTCGGTGTCAACGTGATGTTACTGTCACCGTTTGTCGAACAGGTGATTGATGTGATTGTCGATGCCAAAGTTGCCTTGGTAACAACCGGCGCCGGCGATCCTAGCCGCTATCTGGAACGGCTCCAGCAAAACGGCACTGTGGTCATGCCGGTTGTGCCGTCGGTTGCGATGGCTAAGCGCATGGCTCGTGACGGCGTTGATGGTGTGATCGCTGAAGGCATGGAATCCGGTGGTCATATCGGCAGTATCACCACGATGGCCCTAGTGCCGCAAGTGGTAGATGCCGTTGATATTCCGGTCGTTGCAGCTGGCGGTATTGGCGATGGTCGCGGTGTTGCGGCTGCGCTGAGTTTAGGTGCAGTTGGTGTCCAAATGGGGACCCGCTTTTTAACCTCAACATCAAGCCGCATTCATCAAAACTACAAAGACGCTGTGATTAAAGCAAAAGACGTTGATACCCTTGTTACCGGTATGTATGTCGGTCATGCAGCCCGCGTCTTGAAGAACCCGATGAGTCGCAATTATCTCAAACTGGAAAAAGAAATTGCGCTTTCTGGCACCACTGATTTTACAGCAGTGGAAGAATTAGGTAATGGCAGTTTGCGTAAAGCCGTTTTAGAAGGCGATCGCGACCATGGATCCTTTATGGCAGGCGAAATTGCCGGATTAGTGAAACGCGAAGAAAGCAGCAAGGACATTGTTGAAGAAGTCATGCAGCAGGCAAAAGAAATTGTCGCCGGCTCGAAAATGGCGGCTTTGCTCACTAGTCAGGTTGACGTGCAAGCGTAACCCAAACGCAGGCAAGGAGGTACCACTTTTTGCAATTTGCTTATGTGTTTAACGGCCAAGGTGCCGAGGTCCCCGGAATGGGGATTGATTTTTACCAGAATACTTTGATATTCAAAGAGATTATTGATCGTGCCGATGCCGTTTTGGACTTTGACTTGCCAGAGTTTTTGGCTAATGGTGATTTTGCGGCCCATCCGGATTACCTACAGCCGGCCTTAGTTGCTTATAGTGTGGCCATGCATGAGGTTGCCTCAGCAGAGTTGCCGCCGGAAGCTGCTTTAGCCGGCTTGAGTCTGGGCGAATATAGCGCATTAATCGCAGGTGGCGGGTTGAGCTTAGAATCAGGACTTGAGCTCGTTGCAGCCCGTGGTAAAGCGATGGCCGCCGCGTGTCAAGAACAACCAGGCGGCATGCTGGCGGTGATGAGCGGCGATGAGACCATCATCAAAACAGCTTGTCAGCAGGCAGAACATGTTTGGCCAGCTAATTACAATGGTCCGAAGCAAACGGTTTTGGCAGGGACACATGATGACTTGGCAACGGTTGAAAAGTGGCTGACAGACCAAGGTGTCCGCGCCATTCCTTTGCAAGTTGCCGGGGGCTTTCATAGTCCGTTAATGGCAAGTGCACAACCACCATTACAAGCGGCACTGGCAGCGGCTCATGTCTTTGAACCAGTGATTCCGGTCATTAGTACGACGGCACTTAAGCCATTTTCGGCTAGCAACATCCGACCGGTATTGGCGGCGCAAGTAGCCGAACC
>OBWI01000742.1_pt1 | contig 16512 bp, 16 predicted proteins | sample 1495201 | NCBI WGS metagenome assembly OBWI01 (sample SAMEA2580050, study PRJEB22360) | human gut metagenome | biome: human gut; feature: human-associated habitat; material: faeces | place: Denmark | collected 2008/2010
TATCTCTTCCCCAGAAGTTGTAGTGAATAATAATTATACCTGCTATTCTAATCGAAAAAATCATTTTATGTTTAATGTAAGAGGAATTGTTCAATCATGTACAGTTGCTTTATATGAACCTCAAAATATTTTCGGTAACATTAATAAAGGTTTTGTGAATTACAGTAAACTGAATGATTGGGTTATTCGGCTTGATGCAAGTTGCAAAGAGTGCCCATTTGTTTTAAATCTGGCTATTGTCCGATGGCCAAGCGAATTACGAAGACAAATTCACGCTATCTATGTAAAAGTGTGAAGGAAAAAATTCGTAAAAATTTAGCACTTTTCGCTTTGTCAAAATCTTATAATGACATTTTAGATGTGGACTAGAAAGGAAGATATCATGAAGGTTAAAGTGAATAACAAATTCGATGACAAAATGAATGCTAAACCTAGAGTATTTAACTATAATTGTGATTGTAAATAATCACGATTTTAAATAAATTAGAGAAGAGTGTTGTGCTAGCCCTCTATTTTGATGGATGATAATTATGAGAAATATTTATAAGTACATTGATAAGAAGTATCTTTTTCCTATTTTTTTAGGGCGTATTGTGAATAGTGGTTTGGTGTTGGCGCAACCTCTGATTTTAACGAAGGCCTTGAAGTTAGATCAAGACGGCCTTTCTTATGGAAAAATTCTCAATTTTGTTTTATTTGGTTTGTCTGTCTATCTTGTTATTTATAGTCTGATGCTGTTTTCAAACTATTCGCACAATATATTCCGAAGAGAAATCAACAAAAGTGTCCGTGCCCTTTTATTTAAGAAAGTCATATTGAATCCTAAATTTTCCAATGATGAAAAAGTTAGTCTGCTAACTCAAGATATGGAATATGTGGGCGATAATTATTTGGAAAATATAAATGTTATGGTGAGTTGGGGATTTGTCGCCCTTGTTACAGCCATTTATATTGTTTCACAAAATTTTCTCTTAGGACTTATTTTTGTCATTTTTACGATTATGAGACCTATTCCTCAGTTCATCATGAATCGTCGTTTACAAGATTCGGGAGACAGCTGGTCCAAGCTTAGAACGAAATTACATGGGCTTGTCTCGGATAGTATGCAAGGCAGCCAAACCTTACGGATTAATCAGGCCATGAGGCTGAATGAAGAGCGCGTGAATGATTTAAACGGAGAATATCAAAAAGCCATCCAAAGATTTTGTTTCACACATAATATTATTTTTTTCTTTAATGGATTTATGGTCTTTTTTAGTCAGGTTGTTCCTCTTGCTTTAGGCTTTTATTTGAGTTTACAGGGAAATTCTATTTCTATTACAAGCCTCATCTCTATGTATGTTGCTGCGGGGATGCTGGTAGAACCGATCCAAACTCTGATGTACAGTGCAGCCAATCTCCAAGGTGCCTTGCCGACTGCGAACCGCCTGTTTAAGATTATCGAGGAAGAACCTGATTTCGAAGAGACAAAGGATCAATTTGTTGAAAATCTCGAATCGTTGCGCTTAAATCATATTTCAAAAAGTTTTGCTGAACGTCAGCTTTTTTCTGATTTGACGGCGACGATTTCAGTAGGTCAGAAGGTCTTAATCAAAGGACCGAGCGGGTCTGGAAAGACGACTCTTTTTCGCTTGATTTTAGGAGAAGAAGTATGTGATGAGGGTGACATTTTCGTTCAGTATGATGGAAATCAAATAACGAGTCATTTCCAAGGGAATATCGGTTTAATTAGCCAGCATCCCTTCCTGTTTAACGATACTATCCGCTATAATCTAACTTTTGGTCAGCCTTTTCAGGACCATGAATTATTGGAGGTATTGGACCGAGTTGGCTTAATAGATGAATTTCAGGATATTTTGAATGTAGAAATTCATAATAATGGTGAAAACATTTCAGGAGGTCAGCGTGTCAGATTAGAGTTGGCTCGTTTTCTCTTACGCGAGAAGGATATTTTATTAGCGGACGAAGTGACATCAGCTTTGGACGAAAAAAATAGTCGTCTGGTTAGAGACCTAATCTTTTCTTTGCCGATCACGGTACTAGAAATAGCCCATCATATTGATGAAGAAGAGCGCTATGACCAAATCCTTGAGTTACGTAAAGGATGAGCGATGCCACAATAGTTGGTTCTGCGACAAAGCGGATAGTAGTAAGCCAGCAATTTGTCAGATATTTTTGAGATTCTAAGTGGTGATATTTCCAAAATCATCAATACTCAGAGAACTTAAGCTTTATTTAAGATAGGCCAGCTATACTAGAAGCATAAACAAAGACCTCCTAACTTTGTTTAAACCTCCTAAACTTTTTCATAATAATCTCCCATAAGAGTCGCCCAATCGGCGGCTTTTTTTGTGAGTCGTAAGCTGCCTATGGTATAATGAACAAAGAAACTAAAAGGAAGAAGGAAGAGATGGACTACACGATAGAGGAAAAAGCGATGTTTATGAGGGAAGCCCTGAAGGAGGCGGAGATTGCCCTCGCCAATGATGAAATACCGATTGGCTGTGTCTTGGTCAAGGATGGTCAGATTATCGGGCGTGGACATAATGCGCGTGAGGAGCTGCAGCGGGCGGTCATGCATGCGGAAATCATGGCGATCGAGGAGGCCAATCAGCGTGAAAATAGCTGGCGCCTGCTGGATACGACGCTTTTTGTCACGATTGAGCCCTGTGTCATGTGTAGTGGTGCCATTGGTCTAGCTCGGATTCCCCAGGTGATTTACGGGGCGACCAATCAGAAGTTCGGTGGAGCAGGTAGTCTCTACGACATTTTGGCAGATGAACGCCTCAATCACCGAGTCGAAGTAGAAACAGGAATCTTGGAAGCAGAATGTGCAGCCATCATGCAGACCTTCTTCCGCCAAGGTCGAGAACGAAAAAAACAAGCCAAACTCGCAGCCAAGGCCGAAACACAAGAATAAAAACCGGACCTTTGCAAATCCAACAAATTATGATATAATACCTATCGGAGCAACAGTTCTGCGTGAAGCGGGTCAGGGGAGGAATCCAGCAGCCCTAAGCGAAGTGAACTGTGTGCTCTTTTCTATTGCTCTTGATGAGTCAAGTCCAAGGGACGCAGACGAATCCTAGAGCAATGGATGCAGTTTTTCCCGTTAGGGAAAAAGCTGTAAACCTATGAAAGCTCTTAACGAATCAAGACTGAAAGTCGCAGATGAGTTTAGAGATATTGATCCTGAGGAGCAAAGCGACGTGAGGGCTATAGCGTTGACGAATCAAGCCTGTAAGGCGCAACCGAACCTAGAGAGTTTGATCCTGAGGAGTGCAGTGAGACTCACAGCCTTCGATCGATGGATCATTGTTTTTTAGAAGAGAATAAGAGAATTGTGCAAACGATTGCTATTGCGTCATTGCTTGATTTGTGAAAATTCAAAATTTAAAGAATGAAAACGTTTTACAGACCTATTTCCCTTGATAAAATCTTCGTAAAGAGATATTATAGAGAGGAACAAAATTTGGAGGATAGATATGTCTCATATTACATTTGACTATTCAAAAACTTTAGAAAAATTTATTGCCCCACATGAAGTGGAATACATGCAAGCGCAAGTGACTGCTGCAGATGAAATGATCCGCAAAGGAACTGGTGCTGGTAGTGACTTCCTAGGTTGGTTGGACCTTCCTGAAAAATATGACCGTGAAGAATTTGACCGCATCTTGAAAGCTGCTGAACAAATCAAATCAGACAGCGATGTTTTGGTCGTTATCGGTATTGGTGGGTCATACCTTGGAGCGAAAGCTGCCATTGACTTCTTGAACCACCATTTTGCAAACCTGCTAACCAAAGAAGAACGCAAAGCGCCACAAATCCTTTATGCTGGAAACTCAATCTCATCTACTTACCTTGCTGACTTGGTAGAGTACGTTTCAGACAAAGACTTCTCAGTGAACGTGATTTCTAAATCTGGTACAACAACTGAGCCAGCCATCGCTTTCCGTGTCTTCAAAGAACTTTTGGTGAAGAAATACGGTCAAGAAGAAGCTAACAAACGGATCTACGCAACTACTGACCGCCAAAAAGGTGCTGTGAAGGTTGAAGCAGATGCGAACGGTTGGGAAACTTTCGTGGTTCCAGATGACATCGGTGGACGTTTCTCAGTCTTGACAGCAGTTGGATTGCTTCCAATCGCTGCATCAGGTGCGGATATCAAAGCCCTTATGGATGGTGCGAAAGCTGCCCGTAAAGACTACTCTTCAGACAAACTTTCTGAAAATGAAGCTTACCAATACGCAGCTGTTCGGAACATCCTTTACCGTAAAGGTTATGCAACTGAAATCTTGGTCAACTATGAACCATCCCTTCAATACTTCTCAGAATGGTGGAAACAATTGGCTGGTGAGTCAGAAGGAAAAGACCAAAAAGGGATTTATCCAACTTCAGCCAACTTCTCAACAGACTTGCACTCCCTTGGACAATTTATCCAAGAAGGTGCTCGCATCATGTTTGAAACAGTTGTCCGTATCGACAAACCACGTAAGAACGTCACCATTCCAACTTTGGAAGAAGATTTGGACGGACTTGGTTACCTTCAAGGTAAAGACGTTGACTTTGTAAACAAAAAAGCAACAGACGGTGTTCTTCTTGCCCACACTGATGGAGATGTTCCAAACATGTTTGTAACTCTTCCTGAGCAAGATGCCTTCACTCTTGGCTACACGATCTACTTCTTCGAATTGGCGATTGCCCTTTCAGGTTACTTGAATGCGGTGAATCCATTTGACCAACCAGGTGTAGAAGCATATAAGAAAAATATGTTTGCCCTTCTTGGAAAACCAGGTTTCGAAGACTTGAGCAAAGAACTCAACGCTCGCCTTTAATCGACAGACAAAACGATCTCGAAAGAGGTCGTTTTTTTGTGCTCGATGCCTCTATATAGTGATGAATTGGCGCTTTTCAACAATTTATGATATAGTAGAAGAACGATTTTATACTTTATCTATCAAATGATTTTTGCTTAGAATGAGAGCCGAGGGAGATAAAGAAGATCAGAAAAGGAGAGAGTATGACAACAGAAGACAAACAGCCTTTTGAAGGCGAACAGGTACAGCCTATCCAAGAGCCAACTCATGTAGTGGCACCGGAAGAAGGAGCAGAAAATCTAGTAGAAACTCCTAACTTGGAGACTGATACGGTGGTAGAAGTAACAAGAGAACCAGTGACTCCAGCTAGCTTAGAAGGCGAGACGGCTTTTGAAGCCAATCCAGGAGTCACTCCTTCTCTTCAGCCAAGCACGTCCCCTGTAGTTCCTCCAACGGTTCCCCCAACCCAGGGCCCTACAATGCAAGTACCACAAGCACCTGTTTTCCCTGTGAGACAGGGAATGAATCCAGCTGATAAAAAAGCGATTCAAGTGGCCCTAGGGATTTTTGCAGGTCTCTTGATTGGTGGTGTCAGTGGCTATTTGATCGGCCATGCCAAGCCAAGTAGTACGCAACCAAGCAGTCATCAGGAGGCTTCATTTGATAGAGAAGAGGATCCATCAGATGGAGTGGATTTGAGTCAATTGGTCACCGGAGATAACTCAAAAGCCAAGTTTGAATGGGAGCCAGAGGATCTAGGAAATCTACAATTTTTGACAGACTCAGATCAAGGTGAGACGCCGGAAGATACAGTGAAGGCCTTTGGAAAGGCGGACTATATCAAATTTGAGAATGGAGAGCTGGAATTGCGTTGGGGGGATATCTATACGGACAAAACTGCAGTTCAAGCTACCTATTCGAGAAAAGGGGATCGTTTCGAGCTCATTAAGATTGACTTTGGTGGTTATGGTTTGAAAGAGGGCATTGAAGACAAGCTGATAGATGATCTAAAAGAAGGCGATTCCACGACAGGCAAGGGCGGTAGTTCCTATAAAGAACTTTTGAAGGACAATGCTGACAATATGGAAATGAGCATTAAGTCATCTGACTATTCAGACACTGTAGAACTCACCATGAATCTCCAGAAGAAAAACGGGGACTATGTGGATCTGACCTTTATTCGCCAATCTGACGGTGATTTTCTCTTAAGTCGTAAAGTTAGCTACTAAAGAAAAGTAGCGTCCTAGATGAATGCGATGATTCGTTGAAGGTTGGGTACTTTGGTCCCAGCCTCTTTCAGAATTGTCAAGACAAATAGGCTTTTTTCCTATACAATAGAAGTAATATTTATAGAAAGATTGTGGATCAGAGAGCATAAAGAGTGGATCCTGGACGGCTGTATGGCTGTATTGGCCTTTGTAGTTGGCCTTGTGATGGTGTTTGTGATCCACCCTGTTGGGACCTTATCAAAGGAGCATATGCTGTCTTTCCCTCAGATACAAAAAGAGAGTGAGCCTTTTGTTGGGTTGCCTACCAAGGAGCCTGCTATGGAAGATTTACTCCGTGTCGATCTAGCAGATATTCATGGCAAAGTTCAAAAAAATTGGCTGAGTTTGCCTGCCTTTGTCAAGAAATTTGGGAAATCAGAAAGCTATACACAAGAGAAAACCAATTTTGAAACAAAGGTGCAACTGGGTTATGGAAAAGCGGTAAAAGGCATTTATCCCTACAAACTAGAGTTTCAAGAGAAGGGCAAAGACTTTTATTTGAGTGCGATCCAAGGATTTGCTCCTAGGTCATCTCGTTACAAACCGAGAAAAAATTTGAAAAAAGAAGATTTTACCCATTACAAGACCATGGATAGGCAGAAGGAAAAAGGAAGTAGCATTGAAGAAGTATGCAAAAAAGCAGGTCTTCCCAACTCCTTTAGTCTGATGCTGACAAAGGACACGCAGATCGCCGCGATCTCTTATCAGGCAAAGGATGGATTGGTTTCTCTAACCTTTGAACGGGACGCTAGTGGCCAGTATCGCTTGAGTAAGAAGGGGTGACAAGGATGCTTGAATGGATCAAACAAAATCGAAAAAAACTCTTATTACCAGGGCTGTGCTGTCTATTGGGAGTGCTACTTGGAATTTCCAGTATTCAAATTCAAGAGGAAGGAACCAATATCAAGGAAGACCGAACCCTCCAGACTTTCCAACCCAAAAAGTATCAGAACTTGATTGCTGGCGAACAAGAGAGCAAGCAGTTTAAATGGACACTTGAAGCGGTCTCTAAATTACAGCTTCACCTCAAGCAAGACAGGCAAGCAGGGACACGCTTGGAGACCGTCATTTCGAAATGGGGAAAACCTCAAAAGTTTTCCTTTACGAAAACTGCTGGAGATGCCAAGACCCAAATCGTCTTGACCTATGCTGCCAAACAGACAGATCAGGGGAAAAAGAGTGTAAGCCTGTGGTTTGAACAGGTTGAAAACAAGGGCTATCGCTTGACCATGGTGGATGCTACCAATCTGTTGGGCCACCAAGATCAAGAAGCAAGTGGCAAAAAATAAGCTGGAAAAGACAAGGAAGTTCAGGGAGTGGATCAAATTCTCAATCGTTTAGGCAATCCGCAACGCCTGGTCTGGGATGAATTGCTTGAAGGGGGACAAGGGTTCCGAGCGAGTTATCAAGAACAAGGTCAGCCAGAAGTTGTCATGGAGTTTAAGGTCAAAGGCTCTAAGTTAATCATGGTCTAAGAAGGGAGAAAAATTGGATAATCATCGGACGGGCATAAAGGCAGCTTCGTCTCACCATAGTGGGACGCGCTTGATTTCAGAAGAAGATTTAGCTTCTGTCGGCCTTCAAAACAATCCTAATCCTAGCTCTAGTAGCAGAGATAGCAATGACTCATACGGGACTGCGACTTCTGATTCGGGTTCTGGCAACTTCATTTACATCATTGCAAGTGTGATCATTGTGGTCGTTATCGTGATGATCAGCATGGGAAAACCAATCGGAAGCGACTCGAGCGATGATCCAGTCAGCTCTTTCAGTAGTCCAAGTATTTCTGAGCAGAATTTAAGTAGTCACAACAGTTCCTGGATTGCTCCTGAAGGGGAATTTCAGCTCCAAGCGACCTTTGACAAGGCCATTTCTCTCATTCCGGGGTATGTAGTAGGAGAAAAACTCGAGTCTTTCGGGCTTCTGATCCCACAAGAAATAGTGAAAGTTTTGGGGAAAGCTAGTAGTGGAGAGGCAACTTATAGTACTAGCCAATCGACTCCTTTTTTAATCCGTTTGGAATACCGATCCAATGAGGCTTCAATAGATATTCTCCTTGAAGAAGTGGGGGCCAGTTACAAGATCTCTTCTTTCAGTTTTCAACACTTAAAAAGTGAAAAATTTGCCGATAAGAATGGTAGTTTAACAAAGGACGATTTTGCTAACATACAGGTAGGAATGCCATATTTGGACCTGCTTAATACGGTGGGGATTCCAGATGACGTGTATGTGTCTGGACTTTCGGGTTACGGTGAAGCACCGACCTTTACTTATAGACTTTCAGATGCGCATTCGGTCCTGATCCATTTTGACAGTCAGAGAAAAGTCAAGGATGTCCAATCGAAAGAGGAAGCGGCCACACCAGCTTCTTCAACTTCTACAGCACAGTAAACAAGCCAGCCCGAATCATTTTAAGAGATAAAAAGGAGAGGACAATGGGAGATAATGACTGGTCGCACTTAGAAAATGAGGACAAACAAGCACTTGGAATCCATCGGCTAGAAGAAGAGCCCAAGGGGGAAAACTTTCTCCCACCACGATTTTCGGCCTTTTCAGAAGAGGTGAAAGAAGATGCAACAGGCCGTGTGGCGGTTCCTGTAACTGAAACAGCACACACTTAGGTGACACCATCAATCACGTCACAAGAATCAGGAAGTCGCGTACAAGATGCACTCGAGCAAGATCCTTGGGCTGCGAAAAAAACAGAACATCGAGGTGGCACACGCTTGATTTCGGAAGCTGATTTAGCTTCATTAGGTGGTGGGAGGCCTCGAGAAACAGGAACAAAGCTCGGAGATATTTCGCCTGCTACAGCGAGAGGCTCTTCATCCTCTAAGCCAGCAGGTTCTTTTTTCCTAACCTTCCTTGCTTCAATAGGTCTATTTGGCTTTGCTGTCTTGCTAATTGTAGGAGTTATCGATTCTGATCCTCCTTCTTCTACTAGTAGCAAGCCAAAAAGCACTTCTTTATCTCATGGCATCAGGAAGGTCACCATCCAGAGTGGCACGGGCCCCTTGATTGCACCGGAAGGTGAATTTCAATTTCAAGTAACCTATGAGAAGGCGATTTCTCTGATTCCAGGCTTAAGTGAAGGGGATCAAGGACGTTACTCTTCAACTTCTCTGTCTCCACAGGATGTGGTAGCTGTACTGGGCAAGGCTAGTAGGGGTGAAGAAACTTACCAAGAAGGCAGTGTTGGTCCTTTCATGACAAGTTTGGATTATGGATCTGAAGGATCTCCTTCTTCCGTAACTGTTTTGATTTCAAATGTGGTTGGGAACCGTCTTTCTTCACTTGATTTTGAAAACTTAAACAGTGACCGATTGGCCAATAAAAATGGCAGTTTGAACAAGGAAGATTTCGCCAATATTAAAATAGGGACGAGCTATCCTGATCTTGTGAATACAGTAGGAATTCCAAGTCGTGTTTCCTGGTCGAGTCTGATGGGTTCAGAGTCCTTTTTAAACTTTTACTATAAGCTTTCTGATTCGCGCTCTGTCATTATTCAATTTGGAAGCAATCGTACCATTAGTGAAATCAAGGGTCTAGAAGACCCGGCGACATCAGCTGCTACAACGCCTTAGGTGTTCATCTCCCTAAGATTATGGTATAATATGGATACGCTTATTTGAAATGAATGGAGAAACTCATGACTGCACAAAAAATGTCTGCTCAAGAAATTATTGCTTTTATCGGAAATGCCGAAAAGAAAACCAATGTGAAAGTTACCTTTGAGGGGGAATTGGCAACCGCTGTTCCAGAATCTGTGACAAAACTCGGCAATGTTTTGTTTGGTGACTGGAAAGAGATCGAGCCCCTTCTTGCCAACTTGACAGAGAACAAGGATTATGTGGTAGAACAAGATGGCCGTAATTCAGCCGTTCCATTGCTTGATAAACGTCACCTGAATGCACGGATCGAACCAGGTGCTATTATCCGTGATCAAGTAACCATCGAAGACAATGCGGTGGTCATGATGGGCGCGGTGATCAACATCGGTGCTGAAATCGGTGCTGGAACCATGATTGATATGGGCGCGATCCTTGGAGGCCGTGCCACCGTTGGGAAAAACAGCCACATCGGTGCAGGTGCGGTTCTCGCAGGTGTGATTGAGCCAGCTTCTGCTGAACCTGTTCGGATTGGGGACAACGTCTTAGTCGGTGCCAACGCTGTTGTGATTGAAGGAGTTCAAGTTGGGAACGGATCAGTCGTTGCCGCTGGAGCTATCGTTACTCAAGATGTCCCTGAAAATGTCGTTGTAGCTGGTGTTCCAGCTCGCATCATCAAGAAAATCGACGAAAAAACACAACAAAAAACAGCGCTCGAAGACGCCTTGCGTAATTTGTAACATATTGATAGTAGAGGCCGTAAGGCCTCTATTTCTAGATTCTCTATTAAATAAGACAAAAAAGGAAAATAAAAATGACATTGGATTTAATCAAAATTAGACGGGATTTGCACCAAATTCCAGAAATTGGATTAGAAGAATTTGAAACACAAGCTTATCTTTTGGATCGGATCGCAGAGATCACAGCCGGTAAGGACTTTGTAGAGCAACGGACCTGGCGGACGGGGATCCTGGTGTATCTCCATGGGTCTGCACCTGAAAAAACCATTGGCTGGGGGGACGGATATCGATGGCCTACCAATCGTAGAACAAACCGGTCTTGACTTTGCATCCAAGCATGAAGGACGGATGCATGCTTGTGGTCATGATATGCACATGACGACAGCCCTTGGGCTTTTGGATCAACTGGTTCAAGTACAACCAAAAAATAACCTGCTCTTTCTCTTCCAGCCAGCTGAAGAAAATGAGGCTGGTGGAATGCTCATGTATAAGGACCATGCTTTTGGCGACTGGCTCCCTGATGAATTTTATGGTCTGCATGTACGCCCTGATTTGAAGGTGGGAGACATTGCGACCAACACCGGTACCCTTTTTGCAGGGACCTGTGAAGTCAAGATCACCTTTACAGGTAAGGGAGGGCATGCCGCCTTTCCACATGAGGCAAATGACGCTCTTGTAGCAGCCTCTTACTTCATTACCCAAGTCCAATCGGTTGTCAGTCGAAATGTCGATCCGATTGAAGGGGCGGTGGTGACCTTTGGTTCCATGCATGCAGGAACCACCAATAATGTGATCGCTGAGACGGCCTTCCTTCATGGGACCATCCGGACCTTGACCATGGAGATGAACCTCCTGACTCAAAAACGAGTCAAAGCCATCGCAGAAGGAGTTGCAGCTTCCTTTGATGTAACATTAGATCTGGAACTCAAGCAAGGAGGTTACCTGCCTGTGGAAAACCAACCAGAATTGGCCAAAGAACTCATGGACTTTTTCACAGCTGAGGAAGACGTTCACCTGATTGATATTTTGCCAGCGATGACAGGAGAAGACTTTGGCTTCCTCTTGAGCAAGGTCCCAGGTGTCATGTTCTGGCTGGGAATTGACACCCCTTATGCCTTGCACCATCCAAAAATGAGCCCAAATGAAGCAGCTTTACCATTTGCTGTGGAACATATCGGTAAGTTTTTGAAAATGAAAGCCAATCAATAATCCCTTCGTCCAACTCCGCCTGGAGTTGGATTTTTATGTTCCTGTGTGGAATGATTTCGAATGTCCTAAAAAAATGGTACAATGAAAGCTAGACAAAAGGAGTCAGCATGAAGAAAATACTACGAAATAAGACCATCGCAGCCATGAAAGAGTTGCCTCAATCAGTGAAAGCGGAGGCAGATAGCCAATTAACCCAGCGTTTCATCCAGCTTCCAGCCTTTCAGGAAGCCAAGACCCTAGCCACCTATCTGTCCATGGGGCATGAATTTTCCACAGCTAGCTTGATCCAAGCAGCTCTTCAAGATGGGAAACGTATCTGTGTGCCTCGAACCTATCCAAAAGGTCGGATGGAATTTGTGGAATACGATCCAGAAATTTTAGAAAAAACACGTTTTGGTTTGCTGGAGCCCAATGAACAGGGCAAGGTTGTGGATAAATCAGAGATTGATCTGATCCATGTACCGGGAGTGGTCTTTCAATCAGAAGGCTACCGGATTGGTTACGGCGCTGGTTATTATGATCGTTATTTAGCCGATTATAGCGGTAAAACGGTCAGCACCATTTATTCCATCCAAGAGGGGGAATTCCAGCCTGATTCTTTTGATATAGCCGTTCAGGAGGTACTAGTCTATGAAACACATCTATGATCGTCGGTATCCTGTGACCAGTATCCTGTTGCTGGTCACAACGGTCGTTTTTCTTTCTATGTTTATCCGATTTGGAGGAGACTACCAAACGGGTGCTGCTGTCTACTATAGCGGTGGCGTGATGGGCGAAATTATAAAAGCAGATCCAAGCCAGTTATGGCGCCTGCTGACGGCCGTTTTTGTGCATATCGGCTTGGAGCATTTTGTGCTCAATATGATCACTCTTTATTACTTGGGCCGTCTGGCAGAGGATCTCTTCGGATCGAAAGCTTTCTTGGCGATCTATCTCTTATCCGGTATAATGGGCAATGTTTTTGTTGCGATTTTTACACCAGATGCTGTTGCAGCAGGAGCTTCCACAGCTCTCTTTGGACTGTTTGGGACCATTGGAGCGCTCCGCTTTATTGTCCAAAGTCCCTATATCCGTCACTTGAGTCAGTCCTATACCAGCTTGATTCTGGTCAATTTGATCTTTAGCTTTATGCCAGGGATCAGTATGGCAGGCCATATTGGTGGCTTAGTAGCTGGGGTATTGCTGGCCTATGTATTTCCAGTAAGAGGAGAAGCCCGTTTTATGAAGCGGAGCTATCAGCTCAGCTCAGCCCTTGTCTATTTGGGACTTCTATTTTATTTCGTAGGGAACTTATTGAATCTTTTTTAGAAGGAATAGAGAGAAAAGAGAGAGTGGGACAGAAATTGGTCATTCGTTAGAACTCGATTTCGTTGTCCCACCTCCGCACAGTTGAGTAGGGCTGTAAAAGCTGATGAAATCAGCCTAGTAGAGTCCACTCAACCACTGCGTCTTGCTCGACAATCCAAAAACAATTAAGAGTCTGGGAAAAGTCATATTAAAAACTTTCCTTAGGTGAGTACGGACGTTAGGTGAAATTATCCAGTGGATGATTTCAGCAATCCAGGAAGTTCCATGACTAAATCAAGATACAAAGGGCGTCTGCGGATAAAGTCAAAATAGGAAGTTTGACGAAGAATCTTTAGATTCTAGGAGAACTTATCTTTTTGACACGATCCGCAGCCCGTGTTCAATTCTTATTGAGCCTCTTCGCTCTTTTGTTTCTTGGCTCAGGCTAAAACAGTTTCCCAAACTGTTTTACTCTCAATACTCCCGAGTACTTGAAACATCGTTGTTTCAAGTACTTTTCTCACGGCGGAAAGTTTCGTCATTTTCTTGAATCATTCTAAGAATTGTAGCAATTTTATATTTTTTGCAGAATGGATTAACTTATTCTACTTTAAAATAGTTTGTCTACATTAAAAGGAGTGGGAATCAAATCCCACTCCTTTTAGTCTGCAGTTTTTTCAGATGCTTCTAATTTCTTACCAAGATCGATAATGTACTGTTTGAGATCGTCTTTGACTTGAGGATGTTTCAAGGCATAGTCGATCGATGTTTTCATGAAACCAAACTTATCGCCTACATCGTAGCGTTTGCCATCAAATTCACGGGCGAAAACACGTTGGGTTTTATTGAGGGTATCGATGGCATCGGTTAATTGAACCTCATTCCCAGCACCTGGTTTTTGATTTTCAAGGATATCAAAAATCTCAGGTGTCAAGAGGTAGCGTCCGATGATAGCGAGATCGCTCGGTGCATCTTCTGGATCTGGTTTTTCGACAAAAGTCTCAACGCTATAAAGGCCATTGATTCCTTCGCCTTGAGGAGCAATGACCCCATAAGAGGAAACCTCTTCATGAGGCACTTCCATCACGGCAATCGTAGAGGCATGTGTCTCATCATAGTCATTGATCAATTGTTTGGTCAATGGCAGTGCATGATCGTCCGTGATATCCATGAGATCATCCCCAAGCATGACAACAAATGGTTCATTCCCAACAAAGGCCTTGGCTTGAAGAACAGCATCTCCCAAGCCACGAGGGTGACTTTGACGGATGAAGTGGAGGTTGATAGCCGTTGTATCATTGACTAACTTGAGGAGATCAGTCTTGCCTTTTTGTTCCAAGTTGTATTCCAATTCAAAGTTTGAATCGAAATGGTCTTCGATGGAGCGTTTGGCTTTACCAGTTACGACGAGGATTTCCTCAATTCCAGATTTTAAGGCTTCTTCCACGATAAATTGGATGGTTGGTTTGTCTACGATTGGCAACATCTCCTTTGCCAAAGCTTTGGTAGCTGGAAGGAATCGGGTTCCCAATCCAGCAGCAGGGATGACTGCTTTTCTAACTTTCGTCATATCATTTCCTTTCTGAAAGGTCGGTTTGATGGAAGAATGGCTGCTTTATTTCCACTCATTTTCTTCTTTAAATTCATTGCTCATCATGTGGTGGATGGCTTCACGGATGCCTTTTCCTTCGTAGATGACTTGGTAAATAGCTTGTGTGATCGGCATATAAACATCCAATTCTTGGGCCAGTTCATGGGCAACTTTGGTCGTAGAGATCCCTTCAATGATCATGCCCATATTGGCTTCGATATCTTCGAGTTTTTCACCACGACCGAGCGCATCCCCAGCTCGCCAGTTACGCGAGTGAACAGAGGTTCCTGTTACGATCAAGTCACCAACACCAGACAGACCACTATAGGTCAAGGGGCTAGCTCCTAGCTTCACACCGAGACGCGTGATTTCAGCGAGACCGCGTGTGATGATAGCTGCTTTGGCATTGTCCCCATAGCCAAGACCATGCAGGGCACCAGCACCGACAGCGATGATATTTTTTAAGGCACCAGCTGTTTCTACACCGATGACATCTGTATTGGTGTAAAGGCGGAAGTAGTGATTGCTAAAGAGTTCTTGAACATAGCGTGCGGCTTCTAAATCTTTTGAGGCAGCTGTAATGAGGGTGATGTCCCGTACGATAGTTTCCTCCGCATGGCTCGGTCCAGAAACGACCACTACTTCACTGCGAAGAGAAGCAGGGATCTCTTCTTCAAGGATCTGAGAAATCCGATCATGTGTTCCGGGCTCCAAACCTTTAGATGCATGCATGACCGTCACAGGGTGATCCAGTGTTTCAGCGACTTGCTTTGCGACCAAGCGCGTGACCTTGGTTGGGACCACAAAGAGGATGGCATCTACACCGTCCAAGGCTGCTTTGAGATCTGTCGTAGCTGTAATTTGATCGCTAATAACAGCCTCTTTAAAATAACGTTTATTGGTATGTTGGGTATTGATTTCGTCGATTTGTTCTTGGATATTTCCCCAGAGACGGACTTCATGGCCGTTATCATTGAGGACTTGTGAAAGGGCTGTTCCCCATGAACCAGGACCCAACACTGCAACGGTTTGTTTTTCCATTGTATCTTCCATTTCTATATGTATTTTCAAGCCAGGCTGGCAAGCAGCCAAGCCTCCTCCAATCATGCCTTCAAGCACGCCTTGAAGGACGATTCTATTCTCTTCTCTATTTTATCATAATATAGGTGAAAAAACTTGTATGATTGAACATTGTTTTAGAAGAAAATGAAAGGTGATAAATAAAATCTATCACACTTTTAAAAAATACATATTAGACACTATCACTAATAGGTGGTAAGATAAGTACAAGAAAACGTAAAGGAGGAATGAATATGTGCAGAACGATCGTAGGAGTATCCGCTAATCTCTGCCCGGTTGATCCGGAAGGAAAAAACCTTCATTCCTCTGTATCTAGTCAGTTTGCCGAAGGCATTCGCCAAGCTGGAGGCCTGCCAATGGTTATTCCGATGGGAGATCCTTCTTTGGTCAAGGACTATGTGGAAACCATTGATAAGTTGATCCTGAGTGGTGGTCAAAATGTCGATCCAAGTCTCTATGGCGAGGAAAAAACGATTGAGAGCGATGATTACAATATCGAGCGGGATCAATTTGAATTGGCACTATTGAAAGAAGCTATTCGCCAAAACAAACCAGTTCTTGGAATTTGCCGCGGGGTACAGTTGATCAATGTTGCCTTTGGAGGAACGCTAAACCAAGCCATTGAAGGGCACTGGCAAGGACTTCCGTTTGGGACTTCTCATTCAATTGAGACTCAAAAAGGCAGTGTCGTCGAGCAACTCTTTGGCCAAGCGACACGGATCAATTCCGTGCATCGTCAAAGTATCAAGGATCTAGCACCGAATTTCCGCGCAACAGCTTTTGACCCACGTGATCATACCATCGAAGCCATCGAAGCAGTCGACGGTCATCGCATTATGGGCTTGCAGTGGCATCCAGAATACTTGGTCAATGAAGAAAAAGGGAATTTAGAACTATTTCGCTATTTGTTGC
>OBWI01000744.1_pt1 | contig 16456 bp, 15 predicted proteins | sample 1495201 | NCBI WGS metagenome assembly OBWI01 (sample SAMEA2580050, study PRJEB22360) | human gut metagenome | biome: human gut; feature: human-associated habitat; material: faeces | place: Denmark | collected 2008/2010
TCCAAACTCTGTTGATCTCCATATACGGTAACCTGTTTTGTATCTGACGACAAGGCATACGTATGTCCGGAGACGGCATTGCCAGTTTGCTTCAGCTCGACATTTAATTTTTTACTGGGCTGGGAAATTGGCAAGGTGACATGCACTGTTTGCGGTGATAGAACAACATTCATGGTATTGCCATTGTCATCCAGTGCCTGTAATAAGACTTCTTGATCAACCGACTTACGCGTATTATGCGCTAACGAGACATTTGCAACCACTTGCGCAATAGAATCGATAACGGAGCGGGCACCGGTCACTTCAACAGTGCGCGTCGAAAGTTTCGGTTCACCAGCTGCATAGCCAGATGCAATACTTGCCTTATTATACCGAACCTGAATCGGCATCGTCTTGTTATCCCGAACCTGGATGTCAACTTTCACCGACTTTGGCGAAATAGAATAGCTAAGATCCTTATTCAATCCTTCCGCCTTCAGCCGAACCCGGTGTTTTCCGACACCCAAATTGGTTAAATCAGCAATGACGCGAAAATTCTGTGTGTTTGCTGTCATTGTGACTAAAGAAGCCGTGCCCGTCAATGCTACTGAAACTTTTGACGGATATCCGGTAATAAAATACTTGTCGGTATTGGCATTAACCTGAAGCGGCACTTTCACGGTCTGCGTTTTATTAGCGACCAAAGTGGTGTCATCATTGGCACTTTGCCGGGTATTATTAATACTCTCGACATTAACATAGGCAAACAAACCGATTGCAAGAAGCAAGGCTAACAACCGATTGACCCATGGTTTATCCCATAAGCGATTCATTGCTTGCCCTCCTTCTTTTTACGTTGACTAAAAAGACGTGAAAAGAAACTGACAACCGGATTGGGATCAGGTGCTTCTTCTTTAGGTACCAGCTGTGCAGTCAGAAACTTCATGTAGTCTTCACGGGTCAGATTGCGAATCAAGTTGTTGTTATTCGTAATCGTGACTTCCCCGGTTTCTTCTGACACAACAATTGTCAAAGCATCCGTGACCTCGCTGATCCCCACTGCCGCCCGATGACGGGTGCCAAGTTCTTTGGGAATGAGGTTGCTATCAGACAATGGCAAATAGGCCGCAGCGACAGCGATCCGATTATCCCGAATAATGACTGCCCCATCATGCAGCGGTGTATTAGGAATAAAAATATTGATCAGTAATTCACCGCTAATATCGGCATCAAGCGGAATCCCCGTCTCGATATAATCTTCAAGGCCGGTATTCTTTTGAATAGTGATCAACGCCCCGATTCGACGCTTGCTCATGTATTGAATTGCTTTATCCAATTCCTTGACCATCCGCGCTTCTGCTTCATGCTGATTATTATTGCTACGGAAAATCAGTGAGCCCCGCCCAAGATGTTCCAACCCGCGACGAATTTCAGGTTGAAAAATGATCACCAGCGCCGGGACACTCCATGTAATCACCAAATCCGTTAAATACCCAACTGTTTTCAGCTGCAAGAACCAGGAAATGATCTTGATGGCCGCAATCACAAAGACACCTTTAAGTAATTGAACCGCCTTTGTACCGCGAACCAGCATGATCAAGCGATAAATGACGTACCAGACGACGAGGATGTCAACCAGATTAATAAGTGTGGACCAAGTTAATAAGTTTGCGAGATAGGTGCGCATCCGCGTCCCTCCATTATTGTTAAAAATCGAACTTCTGAATAATTATACCACGAGAAACCGAACGGGCGAGGACGGAAACAAATGACGAAGCGTGGCACCGCCTTCACAGCCTCCAAGTTCAAACGCAGCATCACAATTAGCCTCATCGCCGCAATTCCTAGGTATCGGTGGGGATTCGTAAATCAGTTGCATTTTTTAGCAAATAGCTTACAATGCAGGTGAGTGAGTACTCACTATTTTAAAAAAAGAAGGTGGCGAATCAAATGTCAACTCAAGCAATCGTCCAGGTTTCCGATCTTCAACAGGGTTACGGTACAAAAACGGTGCTTAGCCACATCAATCTAACATTGAATCGCGGTCAGATTCTCGCTTTGATCGGTCCTAGTGGCGCTGGTAAAACAACTTTGATCAGCACCATTATGGGGATGATCCGTCCTCGCGCCGGGAAGGTTACCGTTTTTAACCAGCACGTTCCCAATCGCTTATTATTAGGTCGCATTGGTTTTATGGCGCAAACCGATGCGTTGTACGAAAGCTTAACCGGAGCCGAAAATCTCACTTTTTTTGCCAAAATGCAAGGCGTTGGCCGTTCCTTACTGACCAAACAGTTAATGTATGCTGCTGACGTTGTTGATTTACAAACTGCCCTTAAACAACCCGTCAAGGATTATTCAGGCGGGATGAAAAGACGTTTATCATTGGCCATCGCTTTAATTGGCAAACCACAATTGTTGATTTTAGACGAGCCGACGATTGGCATCGATCCTGCGTTACGTCGCCAGATCTGGCAGGAATTGCATCGACTGGCAAAACAAGGCGTGACAATTATTTTAACCACCCACGTGATGGCGGATGCTGAAGAAGCCGATCTGCTCATGATGATTCGCAATGGTCAAGCAATCGCTCAAGGCACACCAAAGCAGTTGCAAGTTGACTATCAATCAGATTCGATTGAAGCGGTATTTCTAGCCGCAGGGAGGCAGCAAGATGCGCACTGAAGCTTTGATGATACGAATTTTCAAAGAAATGTTACGTGACAAACGCACACTGGCCTTAATGTTTATCGCGCCTTTGTTTATCATGACGTTAATCTTCTTCTTATTTCAGTCCAACACAACGACAAAGGTTGATTTGGCCGTGCATGGCGTCCAAACATCCTTAACCAAGGCAATGGATACGAAGCATGTAAGATTACATCACGTTGGCACTGAAAAGCCCACCCGCTTAATCAAACAACATGATTATGCAGGCGTTTTAACGCAACATGGCGATCGGCTTACGTTAACGCTAGCCAACACCGATCAGGGACAAAGCACGCTGTTGAAGCAAACTTTACAGGCTGCCACCGTTAAGTTAAGACTAAAAGCTGCGGCCACCAGCCTCAAAACACAAGCGATTGCCTTAAACAAACTGGCGGGCGCGTTACAACAAGCCACGCACGGTGCGGCACAAGTCTCCATCCCACAACAATCCAAGCAGACCAATTATCGCATGACAACCCACTATCGCTACGGGTCGGCTGAATCCACTTACTTTGATACTTTGTTACCGATTCTTATTGGCTTTATCGTCTTCTTCTTTGTCTTTTTGATTTCCGGCATCGCGTTACTGCGCGAACGGACAACCGGAACGCTTTATCGCTTGCTGGCGACTCCGATTCGTCGCGGTGAAATCATCAGTGGGTACCTTCTTGGTTACGGGATCTTTGCGGTCATTCAAACGGTTTTGATTGTCGGCTATGCCTTGGTGGTCTTTAAGATCCAAATTCTTGGCAGCATTCCGGCCATTTTTCTGATCAATTTGTTGCTGGCATTAACAGCCCTTGCGCTTGGCTTGCTCATTTCAACCTTTGCCAACAGTGAGTTTCAGATGTTGCAGTTTATTCCTATTATTGTGATCCCCCAGATTTTCTTCACCGGATTGATTCCTGTCAATCAGATGCTTGGATGGCTGCAACCCATTGCGCATTTAATGCCACTTTATTATGGTGCCAATGCGTTAACCGGAATTATTACCAAAGGCCAATCACTAGCAGTTTTATACCCTGATGTCATTGCATTAGTAGGCTTTTTCCTGCTATTTTTGGGCTTGAATCTTTTGACAATGCACAAATATCGTCAAGTCTGAAATCAATTCAATTTATGAAAGAAGTGTGGCTCGATGAAACCGCATAATATCACCGATTTATTCTCGGCATCCCTTGCAGACAGTCAGCTATCAACCAAACAACAAGCCGTACTCAAGGCCAGTTTAAAGCTCTTCTCCGAACAAGGATACGATCGCACCAGTACCCAAGAAATTGCCCGCGTCGCCCAAGTCAGCGAAGGCACTGTCTACAAACAGTTTAAAACCAAAGAAGGTATCCTCCGTGCGCTATTGGCTCCGATGATTCAAGAGGTCATCCCCAGCGCGATCACAGAGTTCATTCATGAAGTTGGCGAGCATCATCTGCCTGATTTGCATACTTTTTTAACGTTTATTGTCCGCGATCGCATGACGTTTGCCATCACCAATCAAGCCCAATTGCGCATTCTTATTGCCACCCTTTTGCGCGATTCATCTTTGAGCAAGGCACTAGCAAAACAATTTCAAACGCAATTTTTGGGTGAAGCCACGCATTTACTAACCGCATACCAGGAAAAAGGCGTTCTCGTTAATTGGCCGGTGATTCGAATTCTGCAGTACATTTTCGGCACAGTGTTCAGTTATCTGCTTCCGGTCATACTCGATATCCAATCACAATTTGATCTCAACACCGCGGTTAATGAAGCCGTCACCTTTCTTGAGCGCGGCTTACAAGGAAAAGTCGCTTATCCTGCCCCGCCAACTCATGAAAATTAGCACTTTTGGTGTTTTCCATCCCGCAGAACGTTAGAATGGAGTTAAACGTTTTTTCAAAGGAGACGTGCTTGAGTCATGAAGAATGAAAAGGAGACGCGGCGTAAGTTTGCCACTGAATCAATTGCAGATTTAATGACTGATTTACACACAACTTCAACCGGATTGAGTCAACAGGAAGCCTCAACCCGGCTCGCAAAATACGGTGAAAATACGATCACCCGCGAAAAGCAGGCATCGCAGCTGTTGATCTTTCTCAAGAACTTTACCAGCGTGATGGCGATCTTACTTTGGGTCAGCGGATTTGTTGCCATTTTGTCCGGCACATTGGAGCTAGGCATCGCAATTTGGTTAGTCAATATTATTAATGGTATTTTCAGCTACTGGCAAGAACATGAAGCTCAAAAAGCGACGAATTCACTTATGAAAATGCTGCCGACCTATACGCAGGTCTATCGTGATGGCAAGTTGCAGCAAGTTAACGCGACCCAAATTGTCCCTGGCGATGTGTTTAATCTGCAAGCCGGTAATGCGGTCCCTGTTGACGCTCGGTTAATCAAAGCTACCTCCGTTCAGGTTGATCAAAGTGCCTTAACCGGTGAATCCGTGCCCGAATCCAAAAAAGTTGCTTTTGATGCCGGGCAAGGCGAGTTTGCCGAGTCCAACCTTGTTTATGCCGGTACCACTGTTGGCGCCGGTACTGCAACGGCGGTGGCTTTTGCAACAGGAATGCATACGGAATTCGGCCGGATTGCCGCGTTAACCCAGCAACAAAAGCGCAGTCTAAGCCCATTGCAACTGGAACTCAATCGCTTAACCAAACAGATTTCGTTGATTGCGATCAGTTTAGGGGTACTTTTCTTCGTTGCTGCTATTTTCTTTGTCCATTATCCGGTCGCGCAAAGCTTTATTTTTGCGCTAGGCATGATCGTTGCGTTTATTCCGGAAGGGCTTTTACCGACTGTCACGTTGTCGCTGGCACAAGGCGTTCAGCGAATGGCGAAAAAACACGCCTTACTCAAAGATCTAAACAGTGTCGAAACGCTTGGTGAAACCACCGTTATCTGCTCGGATAAAACCGGCACCCTAACGCAGAATCAGATGACAGTTGATCACGTCTGGACGCCGGCGCACACTTATACCGTCACTGGCCAAGGCTATGTCAACAACGGCGAGATCCAACTAAACGGTCAACCGATTCACTACGGCAGCGATCCGGATCTGGATTTACTCATCCGACTGGTCGCATTTAATAATGATACTGAGGTCGAACCGGCAAAAGGCAAAGCACGACCGAAAATTCTCGGCACTCCAACCGAAGCCTCGCTGGTCATTTTGGCGCAAAAATCAGGCATCGATACGAACGCCTACACCCAGAAGTTCCCGCGACTCAAAGAATTGCCGTTCGACTCGGATCGAAAGCGCATGACCACCATCCACCAACACGATCCCCAGACGCTCTCCATCTGTACCAAAGGCTCATTAAGCGATTTATTACCACATTGCGATACCATTCAAGAAAATGGTAAAGTCCGACCGCTAACGCAAGCTGACAAAGATGCCATCGATGCGGCTAACCGTAAATATGCAGCTTTAGGTTTGCGGTCAATTGCCACGGCATATCGCGAAATCCCACAAGCAGCTGACAAAGAAAAACAGCTCGATGGTCTGACGATTGAAACGGCTGAAACCAAGCTCACATTCGTTGGCCTTGCGATTATGTCCGATCCGCCACGGCCAGAGATTTACGCGGCCATCAAAAAATGTCATAACGCCAGTATCAAGATTATTATGGTCACCGGCGATTCATCGTTGACTGCTAAATCCATCGCGGTCAAAATCGGCCTAACCTCTGATAAAGCCCGCGTCGTCACCGGCACCGAACTGGATGCTATGAGTAAAGCCGACCTCAAACAAGCGCTTGCTGGTGAAATCATTTTTGCGCGGGTAGCACCGGAACAAAAATATAAAATTGTCTCAACCCTTCAAGAAATGGGTGAAATTGTTGCTTCCACCGGTGATGGTGTCAATGATGCACCGGCCTTGAAAAAAGCCGATATTGGCGTGGCAATGGGCGTGACAGGAACAGACGTCGCCAAAGATGCAGCCGATATGATTCTCACGGACGACAATTTTGCTTCTATCGTTGCGGCGATTGAAGAAGGCCGAACTGTTTACAGCAACATTCAAAAGTTCCTGATTTATATTTTGAACTCTAACCTGCCTGAAGCTGTGCCATCTGCGCTTTTCCTCTTCTCACGTGGCGCTATTCCCCTACCGTTAACCGTGATGCAAATCTTAACCGTTGACCTCGGAACCGACATGATGCCTGCTTTGGGACTGGGATCTGAAAAAGCCGAGCCCGGGATTATGGACAAACCACCGCGCGCACGTAATGCTCACCTGATGAGCCGAACCGTCTTGTGGAAAGCCTTCGCGTGGTACGGACTGATTGCTTCAATCATCTCTAGCGGCGCCTACTTCTTCGTCAATCATCTGGACGGCTGGCCGGCACACGGTTTAGCCACAAGCGGTTCAACTTATGTCATGGCGACTACCATGACCCTAGCTGCGATTATCTTCTGTCAAATTGCCGCAGCCATGAATTGCCGCACGGAAAATGCCTCAGTCTTCAAAGTCGGTTTGTTTGCCAATCGACTTGTCTGGTTCGGCATTATCTTTGAAATTTTCCTACTAGCCCTACTCAGTTACACCCCGTTCTTACAGGAACTCTTCCACACGGGCCCACTAGCCCTCACCGATTGGATCTTCCTAGCCATCATCCCGATTCCACTCTTCCTAATCGAAGAAGGACGAAAATGGCTCAATCGTCGGCGCTTAGCCCATGCAAAGGTAAAGCGTGTCGAGTAAGCAACGCTAACAAAATGACCTTGGAAAGCCCAAATTTCCAAGGTCATTTTTAGTACCATTTTTAATCAATTTGTCGTTGTATTTTGTCATACATATCGAGAACTTAACTAGATAATTCAGATCGTGTCAGTCACCAATTTCTAAAAACAGTCAGCGTCTCACCAATCGCGCAAAATGCTAATGCCAACACAATAATGACGTATGGCCGATTAATATGAATCACCGTTGCCGCGGCCACCAAACTTCCAACCGCCAGCCATAGACTGATACAACAAACGATATCCAGCCACACGCCTTCACTATGCCGACTATGCTTCTTCATCGCGATCACCTCATTCCTATGGTACCCGATTGCAGCTGCTTGTACTACTCACATCATCTGTATGAAAATAATATTCGGTCAGTTTGGGCGTACTCTACTGGTAAATTAACCGAATCCGTTTTTCACTGAAATAATCTAAATCACGTAGTTCGTTTATACATATGTTAAACTCTTTTCAACTAATGAAGTACTGCTGCCTATTTTTGAGTCAGATGCGTTGGACGTAAAGACATGAGCTGCAAAGACTGGAGGCGTTTCTCATGGATACTACCATTAAACGATGGGGCAACTCCCAAGGGATTATCATTCCTAAAACAATTCTCGCCAAAATGGGAATTGACGATCCTGATGGTCAACCTGTAGCCTTGAAAATAGATGCTAAGGGACAGCTAATTATTGAAAAGAAAAACCGACCTTCCAAATTAGAAAAACGATTTCAAGTATTTGATCTCCAACCATACGTTAAAGAGCATGGTCACAAAAGCGAACTAGACTGGGGTAAGGATGTAGGCGCTGAGATCTCCTAATAGCTTAATTCCTCCCAGTGATGCTGGAACAATAAAGGTGTCTTGATCTCAGTCAACGTTCTTTTACTGTCATTGGTCGCTTGCCAAAAGACACACTTGATGAAATCTTAGAACTCGTTCATGACACTTATTAGTCAAAAAGCGGAATGCATCAATACCTGAAATGCGTTCCGTTTTTATATGCGCAGAATCCGGAAAATTTGAAAGCCGGCGGTACAAAATGAATGTACCGCCTAATGTACCGCCGTTTCATCAAATTTTTGTCATTTGATAACCTACAAAAAGAAAAACAACAACGACTTATCCATACAAGGTGGGTACCAAAACCGTACCCACAAAACGTACCACAATCCCGCCAGATACCATCTAAAACCATCGAAAAGCTCAAAACAAAAAGCCCGCCAAGTCAGCCTTTTAAGCTAACCGTGGCGGACTGAGTAGAATCAAAACCCTCAGCGGCGGTACATCTTAAATTCTAAGAATAAATCATTGTATAGACCAACTTTAGCCGGTGGCAGATCGGAATAGATCTCAAGATGTTTCATAGTTTCGTCATCAGGGTAGAATTGGCGATCGTTTTGAACGCTTTTAGGCAATAGCTTTTTAGCCGTTGCATTTGGTGTGGCGTAACCCACGTATTCTGCATTTTGCGCGGCGTTCTTTGGCTCCATCATGAAGTTGAGAAAGGCATAGATCGCTTTAAAATGCTTGGCCGTCTTAGGAATGACAAGATTATCAAACCAGAGATTGCTGCCTTCTTGAGGAACGACATAGTGCAGGTGTTTGTTGTTAGCTAACATCTCGCTGGCTTCACCTGACCAATCGACGGCAATTTTAGCTTCATTTTCTGCCATGTACATCTTGATTTCATCCGCAACAACAGCTTTAACGTTGGGCGAGAGCTGATCGAGTTTGGCTTTGGCAACAGCAAGGGTTTGCGGATTGGTTTCGTTAACCGACTTTCCTAGCGAGATTAAGGCCGGGGCAAAAACGTCACGGGCTGAGTCGATCAACATAATCGAATCTTTAAACTTCGGATTCCACAATTGGTTCCAGTGTTGGACCTCACTGGCATTGACAAACTTGTCATTATAAATAATGCCCAGTGTGCCCCAGAAATACGGAATGCTGTACTTGTTGTTTGGATCGAATTCTTTATTAATTAAACGCGGGTCCATATGCTGCATGCCGCGTAATTTACTTTTATCCAGCGGTAATAGCAAATTGGCCTTCTTCATTTTCTCGATCATATAATCTGAAGGAACGGTCAGGTCATAACTGGTGCCGCCCTGTTGAATCTTGGTAAACATCGCTTCGTTGGAATCAAAGGTCTCTTGATTGACATGATAGCCAGTTTGCTTTTCAAATTTACTGATCAAGGCCGGATCAATATAATCGCCCCAATTAAAAAGATTCAGTGTATTGTCACCGGTATCTCCTTGCGATTTTTGTAAGTTCTCGCTCCAAACAGCTAACCCGAGACAGACTGCCAGGATCGCAACTGCAATACTAATGAGTCGTTTCATTGAGTAACGCCTCGCTTTCTCGCTTGTGTTTTGCCCGCCTGCTCTGTCCCGCTTGTTGGATGAAGTAGTACCCCACCACCAGCAGCAAAGCAAAGACGAACATCACGCCAGATAATGCGTTGATTTCCAAACTAATTCCCTGACGCGCCCGGGCGTAGATTTCCACCGCCAGCGTTTCAAAGCCGTTACCGGTCACAAAGAAGGTTACGGCAAAATCATCCAGCGAATAGGTGAAGGCCATGAAGAAACCCGAGAAAATCCCCGGTGTGATATATGGCACAATGACCCGCGTCAGCACCTGATAGTTTGAAGCACCCAAATCACGCGCAGCATCAAGCATGGAATGGCTCATTTCCTGTAGCCGCGGTAAAATCATCAACACCACAATCGGAATGGAAAAGGCAATATGGCTCATCAGTACCGACCAGAAACCCAGCGGCACTTTTAACGCGGTATAAAAGATTAAGAAACTGGCCCCAATGATGACATCCGGACTGACCATTAAAATGTTGTTCAATGACAGCACCGTATTTTTAACCACCGGCCGACTGGTACGATCAATCGCAAGCGCACCTAATGCCCCGATAATCGTGGCGATCAGGCTGGATAGTAACGCCACAAGCAGTGTATCCAAAACGATTTGAATCATCCGGGTATCCGCAAAAAGTTCGGCATAGTGTTTCCAGGTAAACCCGGAATAGTTACTCATGCGATCGCCGGTTGAAAATGAATAAATGACCAGATAAAAAATCGGAACATATAAACAGATGAAGACGAAAATCAGATAAAGGTTGGACCACTTAAACTTACGCTTCATGACGGCGGACCCCCTTCTTCTTTCGTTCACCGGTTAGGAACATAATCACAAACATCGCCACAATCAAGACCACGCCAATTGTGGAACCCATCCCCCAGTTCATGGTGGTGAGAAAATGCTCTTCAATCGCGGTCCCTAATGTGATCACCCGGTTCCCGCCGATCAAGCGCGTTAACATGAATAGGCTCAAGCTGGGGATGAACACTGCCTGAACGCCCGATTTAACGCCGGAAATGGTCAGCGGCCAGACAACTTTGGTAAATGTCTGCCACCCTTTGGCACCCAAATCACGTGAGGCATTGACCAAATTTTCAGGCAATTCTTCAATCGCATTGAAAATCGGTAAAATCATAAACGGAATTTCAATATAAGCGGCGACAAAGATAAAGCTGAAATCAGTAAACAAAAATTGCTGCGGGGCAATTCCGAACATGCCCAAGAAACTATTCACGCCGCCATCCTGACTAAAAATGCCAATAAACGCATATGCTTTAAGCAACAAGTTAATCCAGGTTGGCAGAATAATCAGCAACAACCATAGCTGCTTGTGCTTGGCATAATGCAGAAAGTAAGCGGTCGGATAGCTGATTAGCAATGTTGCAAGTGTGATTAAAAAGGCATACCAGACTGAATTAATCGTCATCATAATATAAGTGCCGGACTGAAAATAAGTCTGATAATTTGCCAAGGTAAAATGGCCGCTAATATCAAAGAAACTTTGATAAACGATCAACACCATTGGCGCGATCACAAACAACGCAAGCCACATCACGTAAGGCGTGTAAAATGCTACATTCGTGGTGGATTTTTTCACGATGACCCTCCTCAGATTAGAAATCAAACGGTGCTTAGCTAAAACCGTGCATTAATGGACACGGTCACAGTAAAGTCACTAACAGTACTGTGCTTAATCGCCTTCATAAGTTTCCAGCCGCGCATCGAATTCTTCTTCGGATTCGTTTAGCCGCATGACGTGAATGTCTTCAGGATCAAACGTCAACCCCACCGTCTCGCCATCTTTTGCCGGATTGGTCGAATGAATCAACCACTCATTCTTGAGCTGATCGTAAGCAACGATTTCGTAATAGTCGCCGCGGAATAATTGGGTATCGACTTCAACGTTAACTTTGCCGGCATCGGCTGCGGTAATATCCAGATCCTCTGGCCGCAAAACCACTTCAACCGGTTCGTTCGGCCGCATCCCTGCATCGGCACATTCAAACTGCTTACCGTTAAATTCAACCAGGAAGTCTTTAATCATATGCCCCTGAATGATATTGCTTTCACCAATGAAATCCGCAACAAAGTGATTCACCGGTTCATCGTAAATATCAACCGGGGTGCCACTTTGCTGAACCTGACCATCATTCATGACAAAAATTTCATCTGACAGTGCCAGTGCTTCTTCTTGATCATGGGTCACAAACAAAAAGGTAATCCCGAGCCGTTCTTGTAACTCGCGCAGCTCATATTGCATATCTTTTCGCAGCTTTGCGTCCAATGCCGATAACGGCTCATCCAATAACAAGACTTGCGGCTCCAGCACAATGGCGCGGGCGATGGCTACCCGCTGCTGCTGGCCGCCAGACAATTCAGAGATTTCCCGGTCAGCATAGCCTTGCAACCGAACCATTTTAAGTGCGTCTGTCACCTTGGTCTTAATCGTTTCCTTGCTCATCCGATGCAGGCGCAGTCCAAACGCAACATTGTCAAAAACATTAAGATGCGGGAATAACGCATAATCTTGGAATACCGTATTAACCTTGCGCTGATTAGCCGGCACATTATTAATCCGTTTGCCATCAAAAAGCACTTCGCCTTCCGAAACATCCAGAAACCCGGCAATGGCGCGCAGAATCGTCGTTTTACCAGACCCGGACGGACCAAGTAATGTGTAGAACTTGCCTTGTTCAATTTCGATATTGACATCTTTTAATACCTGCGTGTCGCCATAACGTTTGCCGACATGCTTCAGTTCAACAATGATATTGCTCAATGACCCCAACTCCTTATAGATAAGATGCCGTCGCAACCAGCAGGCACTTGCTGCGACCCGTTGCGGCGTTCACCAGTTGATGTTGTTTCGTTGCGTGGAAATAAATGGTTTCCCCTTTTTTAGCGACATAAGTCTGTTCACCCAGCAGTAACTTCACTTTGCCGCTAACCACATACACAAACGTTTCCGCCGGTGATGGTTCGAAAGTTTTAAAAATCCCATCCGGTGCAAAATCAATCATCACCGGCTCCATCTCGTTTTCATTGCTTTCGGGAACTAACCACTTCAATTGATAACCTTTGTCCTCATCAAGATAAGTCACCTGATCCGAAGCATGATAGACCAGTGAATCAACTGGTTCTTCACGGAAAAAATCGGCTGGCGACTCACCTAAAACGCTTAAAATATCAAAAAAGGTTTCCAGTGACGGCGAACTTTGATCATGTTCAACTTGCGAAATATAACCCTTTGATAAATCAGTTCGTTCCCCTAACTCTTCTTGGGTCAGGTTTTTGCGAATGCGCAAATCACGAATTTTACTGCCAATGTCCATGGCACACCGCCTTTATAAGTTTCGTTAAACTAAACTTTAAGTTTACTAACTCTGCCTATTATACGAACGTCACGCACCAACGCAAGCTTTTATAGCTGATTTTCAAAAAAAAAATTTCACGACAGCTTAAATGCCCTTTGATACAACAAAACGGCGCCCGCACATGCTCATTTGAGAACATCTGGTCGCCGTTTGTTTGTCGAGATATTTTTTAATCCCAGTTCCTAAACTTCTTCCATCGAAGTTAAAGTTGCAGCATTTTCCGTGAAGTTTACATTTTGATTTAAGCGCTGGGCCATGGCCATGGTGATGTACCCTTTTTCAAGTAGGTCGTGAATGGCCGTTCGCTCGGCTGCAAACGCAATCGCGCGTAATCGGCCGAGTTCATGTTCATATTGCGTTGATTTGTGGGTGTTCAATGCTTTAACCGATGCAATTCGATTGCGGTACTGAACAATCAACGAATAAATCACTTGACGGTTGTAATGATGGGCCTTGTTTTCTTTTTGGCGTAGAAATTGGGACAAATACTTCAAGCCGCCTTTTGCTGTTTCCTTTTCAATAAACAGTTTCTCATTGAAAAAGCGATGCGAGCGATTCTGTTCACTCGCGACCGTGTACCAAAAGTGGGATAGCTTCAATGCGGACCGGTCAAGAAGCATGCGCAATGTTGGTCGGCCGGAGCGTTTCGCCATTGAATTCAAATCATCCAAGCGATGCTGAAGTTGTTTGTGAGCTTTGGCATAACTTTTGGACATGATTTTGTTCTCGCGCCATAAGTCATCTAACGCATATAACTCGCCTTGGACCCCCACCTTACGTAAATCAAGCTCATCTTGAACCAATGGCGGAATGGCGGCGCCGGTATCCTCGGCTAGCTCCAGGCGCCGAATCAGATTTTGATATTCGGCGATCAGATCAAGTGCCGCTTTTTGATTTGACTCCCGCCGCTCGGATTCAACACGACGAACTGCCATTTGATAGACAAACAGCTGAGCTTGACGCTGAGAGATAATGCGAACATCGTGACTATTTTCATCATCCTCGGCAACATCGCTGCTACCATCTGCGGCAATCGTGGAGCCACGGGTTTGCAGCGGTGCGACTGAGCGCGTCACCAGCGGCAAGGCCACAATCGCCACGATTAAGCTCAAGACGACAACGCCGGCAGCAATAAACAGCATCAGACTGCGTTCGGGGAACGGCTGGCCATTTGCCAATGCCGCGGGAACAGCAAACACACCGACTAACGTAATGGCACCGCGGACACCCGAAATACCGCTTAACAACGCCGCCCGCCAAGAAGGAGGATTGCCTTTTGAACGAACCGTAAGCCACATGTAGCCATAAATCCATAACGTCCGCAAACTCAAAATGCCGAGATAAACAATCACAACAAATTCAAGGGCTTGCCATGTGTTGACTTCATGATCGGCTATTGTGTCCCGCATGGCAACAGGAAGCTCAATCCCTAAGATAAGAAAAATAATTCCATTCAGGGTATAAACAATTAAATCCCACGTCCGTTCAGAAACAATCCGCAACTCCGGCAACGCGGCGACATACCGATTATGCTGCGTATTGCTCAGTAAACCGGCTACTACGACAGCAATGACGCCAGAAGCATGCATAAATTCATCCACAATCAAATAAATGAAAAACGGTGTCAACACCTGCAGAATCGTATGCAAAATGACATCATTGATCCCTTGTTGCAAAAGCCAGTTGCGACTCAAATTAATCAAGCCGATTAGCACCAAGCCAGCTAACGCCCCTACTAACGCCACGTAGAAAAAGTCCCGAACAGCATGGCCTAGTGCAAATGCTCCGGTCATGGTGGCCGCGATGCCATACTTAAACCCAATCAAGCCACTGGCATCGTTGATCAAACTTTCGCCACTCACCAAGTGCAAAACCCCGCTTGGCAAATGCACACGCTTAGCCAAACTCTGAACCGCAATCGGATCGGTGGGGCTAAGGATGGCTGCCAACGCAAAACTCGCTGGTAGTGGTAATGGCGGAATCAGGAAATGAATTAAGTAACCTCCGACCAGCATCGTTGCAAACACCAGAAAAATGGCGTTCCCCATAATCGGACCACGCAACTCCCATAGTTCTCGCCGTGGAAAATGCCGACCATCGTAAAACAGCAGCGGGGCAATGAAAAGTAACATAAACCAATCAGTCGCTAAATTGATCGTTAAATGAAAAAATAAAGCCGCGCCTAGTCCCAGCGCGACTTGAATCAAAGAAACCGGGACAGCCACAATGTAATGGCTGAGCACGTTTGAGATGATGACCAATGCCATCAAGAATAAGACGGCTTCGACTAAATGCATTGTGTAGCCCCTTTCAAATAGATTTTAAGATATTGCTTAGTGTAACGGTTCGCCAATGATCCGAACTTCAGGCTCTAGGTCAACGCCAAACTTGGCTTTAACCGTCTTTTGGATAAGATGGATCATATCAAGATAATCGGTTGCTGTCGCATTGCCTAAATTAATGATAAACCCGGCATGTTTTTTCGATACCTGCGCACCGCCAATGATATGCCCTTGCAAACCGGCTTTTTGAATCATCGGACCAACAAAATGATCCGGGGGACGTTTAAACACCGAGCCACATGATGGATACTCCAGTGGCTGTTTAGCTGCCCGTCTTGCATTGAGTTCATCCATCTTGGCCCGAATAGTAGGCTTATCGCCAAACTTCATGGAGAAGGTGACACTTAAGACAATATCGCCGGTATCTTGAACCACACTGTGCCGATAGCGAAAATTCAGTTCACGATGATTGTAGGTTTTAAGTTCTCCTGCCCGCGTCAAAACGTGAGCCTGACTAATCACACTGCAGACTTCACCGTTATAAGCGCCCGCGTTCATGAATAACGCGCCACCAACACTGCCGGGGATCCCGGCCGCAAATTCAAGTCCGGTTAATCCGGCCCGGTAAGCGGCTTCGGTTGTGTCAATCAGCCGAGCCCCCGCCTGAGCCGTCACATCGTTACCATTTACGGTGATTTTTTTCATCGCCGTTAAAATCAAGACTAATCCCCGAATGCCGCCATCACGCACAATTAAATTGCTGGCGTTGCCGATGACCGTTAACGGCATATCCCGCTCCCGAGCCATTTCAACCAAAGCCTGAACTTCAGCCACGTCTTTGGGAAACGCTAGCAAATCAGCCGGCCCACCGGTTTTTGTAAAGGTATAATGACTTAACGGCTCATCATGCAACATGGTGATACCTTCAAGTATCCGTGGTGCGTCTACCACAACATCAGGTCCTTTCAAAAAGACTACTTACTATTTTAGCAGAAATTCGGGCGCATGAACACAGA